>ENA-UOWO01006936-UOWO01006936.1-activated-sludge-metagenome-genome-assembly--contig:-NODE-6936-length-11391-cov-5.346066_pt1 | contig 11391 bp, 9 predicted proteins | sample MGYA00238148_ERZ761564 | MGnify/ENA primary metagenome ERZ761564 (study PRJEB28885, sample SAMN05720194) | activated sludge metagenome | isolation source: Anaerobic digester | place: USA...
CACGACGCTCTTCCGATCTGATTGATACAGAAAAGTGTGTTGGGAACCGGCTTAAACACCGGGGAATCATTGAGATAGGGTTGGCTGTTTTTTGAAACCGGCGGAAAATCCATCACGAATGTCTGTCCAACTGCTCCTGGATTCTGGATGTTGTCGATTCCATTGTTGCGGCAGCACCGTTCCCATACAACATAATATCCCAATGGATCATTGTAAACTGAGGCTGGCAAATCAACATCTTTCGAATAATTCAAAACTCTGGTCCTCACCGAATCGACTTGTGTACCACAGGCAGCCTTTTTATAACTGATGATTTTCTCGCTGGTATCCAGAAGAACACCTGGGATATTCACCATCAGTTTGTTGTCCGACTTCCTGAAAATGGAAAAAAAGACCTTCGAATCTTTTGCTCCGGAGCTTCCATTGATCTCATCAAAATAAACGGTGAGTTGAATGGTGTAGTTGTAATTGCCATTCGCAATCATCTGGAATCCCCCTCCTACTATGTGGGTAGCCTCAGAATAAAATGACAGGAAAAAAAAGGAAATGCCTAATACCGCTGAGGTAAGAATTTTGGTCTTCATTGTTATGGTAGGTTTAGAATTGAAAGACCAGGGGATTAATCTGCGACTTTGGGAATTGCTTCTCGAAGAGGTTAGGGAATAACAACCTGATTTTTTCGACCCGCATCAGTACGGGACAAACCAGAAAAGGTTTCAATAACCTGAAAAAAAATTTACATCGGAATTTTTCAAGCTAAACATTTGAAATTCAACAGGAAACAATCTCACTTTTTCACCTCAATCCAGCCCGAGAATTTTTGAGTATTGAATCGGATCTCATAAAAATAGGTGCCGGATACTTTTATGTCAGCTGGCCATTGAAACTCCGGATCTGTCGTCTCAAATGTCTTCAATCCCCAACGGTCATACATTGAAATTCCTACAAATTCAACTCCGCAACCAGTGAACAGATTCAGATTTCTCAGACTGAGAATTTCATTCTTACCGTCCTGGTTCACAGTGAGAAGATTCACCGGACGAAATTCTTTCGTATTGGTGGCTTCCAGTTGAAGCCTTATGGTAAGAGTATCATGAAACGTTTTCCCGCAGGTCACAGAGGTTGCCATAAACTGGAAATCAGCCGGAAACAATAGATTCAGTAAACTGCATTCCGGATTCCAGCTTACGGCTGATTCAATTCTGGCCTGTCGGGAAAACCCGATGAAGCGCAGACCATACCGGTTCATCTGGTTGACATCGGTGATGGCATCCAGACGGACATTGGTGTTCGTGTGATTTTTACCTACCAGAATTCGTTTGTAGGTTATTCCGGCTTCCCCATCAATCGGGACAAGCTTCAATGTTGAATCCTGCGACGTTTCCAAGATTTCAACATCGCCTTTCGAAGGCAAAATCTGAACTTTCAGGGTTTTAACTGCTTTCAGATTCTGGTTGCAAAAACTTGTGGAAGCAGTAAAGTTTATCGTATACGGTTGATCCAACGGATTTGAACAGGGAATATTCCAACGCAGCGAACTGGTTAAAGGTCCGGCTCCGGAAGTTGGGAAAAACTGCAACCCAGGAAATGTGACAAAGTTCACATTTTGATTGTTGAGATACTCTGCTTTCAAATCGTTGGGCTGAGTGGGCTGAACAATGGTGCGGACCGGAAACGAGATTATTTCTCCCTGATACACTTTCAGGACAGAATCTGTGCTCACACCAAGCTCAATTTCTGGCCTGTAACTCAATGGAGCAGTAAGCACAAGAAAAAAATCGAGTGTATCCACCAGCGAACCGGAGCATCCATTGTCGAAAGCAAGTAACCGGATGTGAAAAGGATTCTCGCGGGTAGAACCTTTGCAGGCTGGTAAACAGAAATTCAAAAATGCTGTATCTGAAGGCGAAAACACCTTACGGACAGTATCGCCCCGGATCGGAGAAACCGGTATGAAATTAAGGGGGATAATTCGCAGAGTTACAACCTGGTGAGGCTGGTTGTCATTCACTCTGATTGAAAAACAGGTTTTGTCCTGTGTCAGGTTTTCTATAAAGACAGTGTCGTTCTGAATGATGGAACCTGTTTTTGATGGGTGGGAAAACGTGATTTGAGGTGCCGTATTGGGTGGACAATCGATCACCACCTGTTGAAATTCCCGTCTGATTTCACCGATTTTTGTTCCATTTCTGTATTCTGAACACCGGACTGAAAATACAAAAAGCCCTAGCATATTCGGCTTAACCGTCATTATGCCTGTTTTGGGATTGATTGATAGAGAAGGATTTCCTGGAATCTGGGCGGTCGTACTAAAACCACTCTCCCAGTCAACAGAAGGAAAAGGAGCCGGACTCCCGATTGCAGGCTGAAACTGAACGGCTGCTGACTTGGATTGGATGGGATCAACAAGATCAAAAACAAGGGAATCCCCATCTGCATCAGAGGCTGAAAAGTCAATTCCTGAAAGTTGCCCGATACAAAAAAGTGTGTTGGGAACTGGCCTGAAAACAGGAGAACTATTCTGAAAAGGCTGACTGTTTTTCACCACAGGAGGGAATTCCATCAGAAAGGTTTGCCCGACATTGACAGGTACCTGAATATTGAGAATCACCTGATTTCGGCAACATCTTTCCCATACGACATAATAACCCTGTGGATCATTGTATACCTCCTGCTCAAGGATCACATTTTTCTGGTATAAAAGAACCCTTGTGCGGACGGATTCACCACCTATTCCACAATCCAATAATGTGTAATTGATAATTTCCTGGTTTTCATCCACCTGAATTCCAGTGAAATTTACCATCAGATGGTCATCTGACTTCCGGTAAATGGTAAAAAACACTTCCTGATCAAAGGCAACCGGGCTTCCGTTTATTTCATCATAATACAGGGTCAGTTGAAAGGAATACAAAGAATTCTCCAAATGAGTCATTTTGAAGCCCCCACCTACAATGTGAGATGCCTTCAATTTGAATGGCTGGAAAAAGAATGGGATAAGAAAAAATGTGCACAGAATTCTGAACTTCATTGTTGTGATTGGAGGGATACCAATTGATGAAAAGGAGAGCGCTGGTTCAAATAAACAGAAGATTTCGAATCATCCTTACAACTCATCCAGGAAAAACCATGATGTAGAAAAACTGTTACCCAAAAGATCCGGATCCAATTACCGGAACAGGAAAATTGTTCGTTTTTGGATTGAATTAATTTCCTTACAAAAAAATCAGAAAATTGCCGGCTCAAACCTTTCTCAAAAGCCAGACCTCCTGAATTCCACTCTTCACTTTTCACTTGGCGCTGTTGGCGCCACTGTGAGCTTAACCCTTAACTCCTTGTCCTCCCGTTTCACCGTTTTCCTCGCCTTCCTTTTCCTCCTTCTGGCCGGACGATTGCCCGCACAAAACGCTGATCTCAAATTATTGAAATCGATCAACATAGACCGGAACACGAAACTGGATCCATTTTATAGACAGGTTTCGCTATCAGGCTATTGGCTTAGTATTTCGTATCCGGTGAGCACTTTGGTTCGGGGTTATGCAAAAAAAGATTCCGTCCTTTGGCAACAGGGTTTACAGGAATGCGCCGGTTCCGGACTTTGTCTGGCCCTTACGATCGGATTGAAATACAGCATTCACCGGTCACGGCCCTATGTCTCGTCTTCGGAAATTCGTCCGATGCATCCGTTGCCGGATCCCAATAGTTTTCCGTCGGGCCACACATCGGCGGCATTTGCGACAGCCACCCATATTTCGATGGCGTATCCGAAATGGTATGTCGTGGTTCCGGCATTCGGTTGGGCCGGTTTGGTGGGCTATTCGAGAATGCACGCCGGATTTCATTATCCCAGCGATGTTCTGGCCGGAGCCGTTTTGGGCGCAGGTTCTGCCTGGCTGGGACAAAAAGCGACGAAATGGTTTTTCCGCAAGAAGAAACCAGAGCGGTTCCGTCCGTTTTAAGATTTCGGATTCGGTCTTGAGAAAAAGCCGGTTCTGATTTACCTTGCAGCCGTACTGCACTATGAATGAGCTCGAGCAACTTAAAGTCTATTTAAAACACTATTGGGGATACGACGCCTTCCGGCACCATCAGCGGGATATTATGTATTCCATGATTGCCGGAGAAGACAGCCTCGCCGTTTTGCCCACAGGCGGCGGAAAATCGCTTTGTTTTCAGATTCCGGCCCTGGTTCTCGATGGAACCTGTCTGGTGATTTCGCCGCTCATCGCCTTGATGAGGGATCAGGTGGATCAATTGAAAAAACGTGGCATTTCGGCGGCGGGTCTGTATTCCGGATTGTTTAAGGAAGAAACCGAAACCATCCTTGAAAACTTTGTCAACGGGGTGTACAAACTTTTGTACATCAGTCCCGAACGTCTGCAATCGGAAAGTTTCAAAGCCTATCTGGCCAACGCCAAAATTTCGTTTCTGGCGGTGGATGAAGCGCATTGTGTGTCGCAATGGGGATATGATTTCCGTCCGTCTTACCTGCGGATTCCTGAAATACGGGATCTGTTTCCGAATCTGCCGATCATGGCACTGACGGCATCGGCCACGCCCAAAGCGCAGAAGGATATTCAGGACAAGCTGGCTCTGCGGAGTAAGAACATTTTCATGGCCAGTTTTGTGCGGTCGAATCTGTCGTTTTCGGTATTTGAGTTGGAAAACAAAGGCGCCAAAATGCTGGAGATTCTCAATGCCGTTCAGGGAAGTTCTGTGGTGTATGTGCAAAGCCGGAAAAGTGCGTCAAACTGGGCATCCTGGCTCATTCGCAACGGAATGAACGCCGATTATTACCACGCCGGATTGAGTCACAAAGACCGGGAACGCAAACAAAAAAACTGGATCGAAAACAAAACCCGGATTCTGGTTTCGACCAATGCATTCGGAATGGGAATCGACAAAGGCGATGTGCGGACCGTGATTCACGTGGAAGTTCCCGTACAACCTGAAGCCTATTATCAGGAAGCCGGAAGAGCAGGACGGGACGGTCAAAAAGCATTTGCGATCGCCCTGTTTACCCGGCAGGAAATCCGCGATGCCCGGTTCCGGATCGAAACGCATTTCCCGACGCCGGAATCAATTCGGTCCGTTTATGAAAAGCTGGGAATTTATTTAAAACTGGCTCTGGGCTCAGGCGAACTGGCCAGTTTTGATTTTGACATTGAACATTTCTGCAAGACCTTTTCCCTTCATCCAGGTCCCACGTATCAGTCGCTGAAAAAACTGGAAACCAGCGGCTATCTCACGTTCAACGAAGGATTTTACCAGCCGTCCCGTTTCCGGTTTACGGTTTCATCGGCTTATTTGTACGATGCCCAGGTTCGGAATCCGAAGGTAGAAGAAATGTGCAAAGCGCTCCTTCGGTTGTACGGCGGCGAATTGTTCAGCGACTTTGTGCACATACAGGAATCCGACATCGCCCGGGTTGCCAATACGACAGTTGAAGCAACGATGATTCGTTTACAGGAAATTCAGACGGCACAACTGGCGCAGTATGTTCCGCAAAAAACGAGTCCGCAGGTAACGTTTCTGATTCCCCGTCTGGAAGCCAAAAATCTGGAACTGGATGTGGCCTTACTCCGGCAATTGAAAAAGAACGAACTGGAGCGGCTGGATACGATGGAGAAATACCTGACGATGGAAAAAGGCTGTCGTTCAGCTTTTCTGGCCATGTATTTCGGGGAAGATTTTGCGGCGGATTGCGGGGTTTGCGACCATTGTCTGGTGTACAAGCGAAAGGAAAAACCCCTCAGTTTTCCTTTCTACAAACCCTTGATTCTGTACAAACTTTCCGAGCCACGAAAGCAGTCCGAAATCGAAAACGAATTCAAACCAGCACAGCGGGACGATGTAAAAAAATCAATCCGGTTTCTGCTGGATGAAGAAATTCTGTATGTAACGGAAGACGGAAAGCTGGCGAAGATGGAAAACAAACCCAAAAGCGGGTTTCATTTGTAATCCGCTTTATTCAATTCACGGTGAACGCCTTGATTCACCAATAAAAAATACCCTTCGGGGTTTGGGGCCGTAAAAAAACGGGATCAAGGCGTTGAGAAGATTCCGCTTTCAAATGAATAAAGTGGGTTTCATCTTTGATCTGATTACTCTGCCAGCACCCAGAGCTGCTCGGTAAAACCCGTTTGATTTGTATGAAGAAAAGCCAATGCTTTTTCTTTGTTTTCAAACGAACCAATGGCCAGACGGGTGAGTCCTTTTTCAGAATTGGTGTGAACTGATGTATGGAATCCTTTCTGCTGCATTTCCACCGAGCGTTTCTCCAAACGGTTGGTTTCTTTGAAACTTCCGGCGATCACATAAAAAGTTTTGGTTTCAGCCACCTCAACAGGTTTGGCAGCTTTTGGTGTTTCAATCGCTTTTGGAGAAGACGGTGTCGCCTCAACTGTTTTCGGGGCGACAACTTCAGATTGAGCCGGAGAAGGAACCGGAACCAATCCAGCTTCCTGACGGACTGTCGGTTTGGTGGCTTCGGAAATCAATCGTTCCTGCGACAATCCCGACAACATATACACGCCAGAAAGTGTCATAACAAAAGCGGCCGCAACCGCAGCAAAAGCACCCCAGCGCAAACCGGACTTTTTAGGCTTCTCTTCGATTCCTTCCTCTTCCCGATCGGCATCATCAAACGGATGCAACGGAATTACCGGAACTTCCCTTTCGATCAAAATCCGGGTTTTGGAGTACACCGTTTCGGCGATAAGAGGCTTCAATCCAAAGGATTCAGAAGAAAAGATGCGGTTTTGCGGAGCGAAAAAGTGAACGTTTCCTTCCACATCCAATGCCAGAGAACCGAAATCACCCATATCAAAACGGTGCTCCTGCTGAAGACTATGCCGGGCATTCTGAACGAATTCAGCAATTACTTCTTCGGCATGCGCCACTTCCAGGTTTTGATGACGGGCTATGAAGGAAGCCAGTAAAGAGTCTCCATCGCTTTTCGCCCGCTGATTGAATTCAATGGTACGGTCCGGAGGGAGAATGGACTTTCCTGCAAACTGAAGTTCGGCCGGTTTGTAGGATGCATAAAATACGCCCAGCCCCGGAACCGCAACTTTGGCGTGTTGGTTCAGTAAAATATGAAGAAAAGGTCCGATCATGTCTGTAGTTTCAATTTGCAGAACCGGCGATCTTCCCTTTTACGCGAATCAGGCCGGTTTTAAATCCTCAGGAGAGGATGTACAAATAAAGTCCATAACACTGCCCGAACCAAATCGGGTTTTTAAAAAACGACCGAGGCGCCGACCATTATGCGCAATCCTTGTGTGGGATAGTACAAAAACCGTTGATTCTTGTTGTTCAGCAGGTTATGCACAGAAAGGAAGGCAGAATAGCGCTTTTTAAAGAAATATTCGCCTTTGAGATTGAAATCTGCCAAACCCTTAAGCTTTTCGGTCTCAGCGGTTTTCCAGTTGAAGCCCCGAAGTCCGCCCATGTAATAAAATTCGCCGGAAAGCATGATTTTCTCTGAGATTTGCTGGCGTCCGAAAATCGTGAGCACCGAGTTGGGGGCATGCCATGGTTCATTGAGTTTATCCAGACCATATTTAATAAATGCGTACCGGATTCCGGCTCTGGTCTTTGTTCCCAGATCATAAATGGCTTCAGTTTCCCAGGTAAAGCGACGGGTGGAACTGGAATCATACACCACCTCAAACTGCTCCTGGCGTTCTTCTGAATTGACAAAAAATGCCTGCTGATTCAGTTTCTCGATGGAAATCTGTGTGCGGTAATTCCATTGTCCTTTCATCTGTCCTTTCAGACCCAGGTAAAAATTGAACAGTTGGTTTTCATGACGGAGATATACATCCGGTGCAAGAAAAGGATTGGCTTCCAGAGTTGAACGCAGTGTCCGCTTGTTCATCCCTCCCCGAACTCCGGCAAAAGCAATCAGCTTTGACTCGAAAATATTTTGTTGCAGTCCAAGTATAGGGTGAATGTGAAAGGATGATTTCGATCCCGAATAAGCACCGGTTTCCTGCACTTCCGGTTCATTGGCCACCGATACCTGAATACCGGCATGCACCTGAAATCCTTTAAATCCGAATCGATACACGGGTTCAATTCGCCATAATGATCGGTTGACAGAAGAACTGTCGGTCCGCTTTACCAAAGACAGGTCCGTCATGACATCCACGGAGGAAGAATCTTTGATTTTGTACCGTCCGTTGAAATCGAGGCTGATTTCAGATTCAGATGCTTTGAACCGGTCCGAAATATTACCGATTCCCAATCCGGCTTTGTACGAAACGGGCTTGTTCTTTTTGTTGTTTTCCAGTCCCAGATTAAACCAGACACTTTGAATGATCTGTTTTGTTGAATCGGACGAAAGCTCATTGGAGGAATCCCGATCGAACCCATAGAAATTGTACCGTCCGCGATTGTAGGCCAGCCCTCCACCCAGCGTAAAATTCGGGGTAAAATACCGGCCATAAGCACCGGCTTCGTTGTTGCTGTATCCCGATTTGGAAACCGGCCCGTTGGCCGAAGCCTGGTGATTCAGGAATACACCATAGGCATAATCTTTCTGGCGGCCACTGTTGTAAAATGCGTCGAGGAGTGTGGACCCATAATTTCCGGCTCCCAACCGAAGATAGCCTTCTTTGGCAGATTCTTCTTTCTCTGTTTTCAGAACCGGTGGATTCAGTTTTGGATCTAAGAGTGGCAGAAGGAGACTGAATTCTTTATATGTGTATTTCTGCTTCACCTTAGGAAGCGGTTTCAGACTCAGGGTTACTTTTTCCTGTGGCTTTCCAACTTCCGGAAGGATGTTCTTTTTGTTCTTTATGACGTAGATTTCTTCTGCGGGCAACTCACCTTCCTGAGCAGTTGCCTGAAAGGATAAAACGATACAGAAAAGGAAAAGGATCTTTTTCACTTGGCAGTCAGGTTTTAGTCGTTGGGGGATCTTTGCGTGTAAACGGCCAGGTTCTTCCCGATATTTTCACAATTCTCGGTCTGGCAGTTGGCGTAGAATGTAAGGGAATGGTGAATTACCTTGAATTTCTGGGTATCCTCCACCATCTTCTGAATGTTGTACAACCGTGGATCACAGAACTCCACCACCTTGTTGCAGTCGGTACATATGAGGTGATCGTGTTGCCGGCTTGGGTAGGATTTCTCAAACTGACTGATGTTCTGTCCGAACTGATGTTTGGTCACCAGAAAACAATCGACCAGTAAATCAAGTGTATTGTACACCGTCGCCCGGCTGACCCGGTAATTCTTATCCCGCATGGAGATAAAGAGCGATTCCACATCAAAATGGCCTGTCCGGCTGTAGATTTCTTCCAGGATGGCAAAACGTTCCGGAGTTTTGCGGAGTTCTTTTCGCTCCAGATAGGCTTTGAATATTTTTGTTACCTCCTCGTAAACAGCAGAATTAATCGCCATAGGCCTGTGTGAAACCGTTTTGATTGTGTGGCAAATGTAGGCAAAGGAATTGGTTTGAATGAAACAGGAAATCATTCAAAATGAAGGGATTTGCTGCCATCTGTTAAAGAATAATTTCCATCGAAGTGAACGGCACAAAAAAAGCCTGAGGAATTACCCACAGGCTGAATTCATAACACAAGATATTTCGAAATCAGGTTCCTTTTTCGCCTTCCGTTTTCACCTGGCCTTCCTGGTATTTGGACGGACATTTCATCAGAATTTTGTCGGCTTCAAAGTGCCCGTTTTTCATGGCTCCTACGACCACTACTTTTTCAGACCGCTCAAAATCGGCTGGTTTTGGTTTGTAGTAAATCACTTCCTGGGTTTCTTTCTTTTCATCCACCAGCAAAAACCGGAAGTAATTCGGATCCAGTGTCGGATCGTACTGCATTCCTTCGATTTCTCCGGAAGCTGTTTTTGGAAGCTGGCCCACGACATGAACCTTGTCGTCATCGCCGTCTTTCGCCAAGGTTTTGGCTTCGGCAAAACAAACATAGGAACTGGCATCTCCCGATGTCGAAATAATGACAGCGATACCCACCGCAATGGCGAGTAATCCTGCTAAATGCAATGGTTTAATTTTCATTTTCCGGAACGGCTTTCTTTCTCCAACCGCGAGAGTTTTCCATCTATACGGATCAAAAACAGCACCAATCCGCCGACTATGACAAATATACAGGCCACCACCACATAGATTTTTCCATCCTGGCGGAGGGTATCGGCCATTTGTACCGACTGGTCCTGGGCAAACGTTGTCAACACATTACTAACCAGCAACATTGCCAGCATCCAGAACCGAATCATTACGTTCATCAGACGAGGTTTGGTCATACTCATTTTCATAGTTTCGATTTTCAAGAAGTTGTGTGCGGATCACCAGATCTGCGATCCATGCGCCGACCAGAATCCAGGCAATCACAGCGGGATAAAAGACCATCCGCATGTTGTTGTCCATGTCATATTTTCCGAAAGCCGGATTTCCACCATTACCCGGATGCAGTGAATCGGTAAAGCGAGGCAGGATAAAAATGAGCGGAATAAAAATGGCGTAGGCAAAAATGCTGTAAACGGAAGAAATCCGGGCTTTGTCACGGACGGCACTGATGGATCCCCGTAAAACCAGGCATCCGAAATAAATCATCAGTCCGATGGCCGAAGCGGTTTGTTTGGGATCGTTGCTCCAGGGAGCACCCCAGGTATAATTGGCCCAGACCATTCCGGTGAGGAGCCCGAGAATTCCGTAAATGATACCGACCTGTATGTATCCGTGGGATTTTACATCGTATTCCAGATCACCTTTCCGCAGATATTGAATGGAATTCCAAACGGATGCCGTCAATAAGAAAACCATTCCAAACCACATGGGAACGTGAAAATACGTATTCCGGATGGATTCGTTGACGATGTGAAGACGGGGAACGGGTCCCAGAAATCCTTGCCAGCAGATGTAGGTAAGAAGAACAAGAGACAGAATTTTCCACCAGGAAAGTTTCGGCATACAAACGGTTTTCAAATCCCAGCAGGCTGGGTTATTAACTGCGCCAAAGGTACGGAAAGAGTATGAAGCTAAGTGCAATCATGATCGAATCCATCCCACAAAGTGTCCAAATATTTTTCCAGGCCATATCCCATCCCAGATCATCGAGGGCGGTAACGGAAAGCCTTGTCACCAGTAACAAGGTGGGAATCAGCAAAGGGAATCCCAGAACCGGCAATAAGGCGGCGTTTTTTCCCGTCTTCGCTGAAATGGCCGAAACAAGCGTAAGAGCCGAGGCCATTCCCACACAGGCGAGCTGAATCACCACAAAAAACATCCAGGAATCCTGCATCGGATTTCCAAAGAGGACCGACAGAAAAAGCCATGCCATCAGTGAGGTGACATTGAGCATCAGAATATGGTAAATGAGCTTACTGAAAATCAACAGATCGGCCCGGATG
>ENA-UOWO01006937-UOWO01006937.1-activated-sludge-metagenome-genome-assembly--contig:-NODE-6937-length-11390-cov-3.698015_pt1 | contig 11390 bp, 9 predicted proteins | sample MGYA00238148_ERZ761564 | MGnify/ENA primary metagenome ERZ761564 (study PRJEB28885, sample SAMN05720194) | activated sludge metagenome | isolation source: Anaerobic digester | place: USA...
AGACCATATATTCTGAAGTTTTGTTATCAAACTCTGCCAAGCGCTTTGAATCCCCTCACCAAACCCACCATAACCAGCAATTAATCCTCCTGCAGCTCCAATTAACCCACCAATAAGCGCCGCCTTGGTAGCATCTTTTCCCGTCATCTTCGCAACGGCCCACCCGAGAGCCGCACCAACTGCCGCACCAACTGCCGCATTTTGTAAAGCTGTGCTAAGGGAGCTGGTTGCGCCGGTACTGGCAGTAGACTCCAATGCGGTTTCCCCACCACTGGCGGCAGCCTCGCCCGCTGCATTTCCGGCCTCAGATCCTATCCCGGCCATATAATTCAAACCTACTGAAACAGCAATTGTAATAGCTGTGCTTAAAATAAACGCATTGCTTTCACAATCATCTCCGCCATCATTCACACAGTTAACATAATACGCTTCCCCTACGGCAGAACCAAAAGTTGAAGAAGCTAAAGAAATAATAACTCCAAGCGGGCCACCCATAATATAAGCGATGACAATCTGAACCACCATGGAAATTACAGCAGCAAAAACATCCGCCCCAGACAACAACCCGGGCAAATCATCTGATCTGTCTATCCATTTATTACCCCAAACAAACACCTTCATGGCGTCTGAAATGGGTTCGTATTCCATATCTTCTTGGCGATCCAAATTGACAGCAAGAACAAAACCGCTGATCTTCTCTTTAAATTGATCTCGTGGCATAGACTGTTGCTTGCCAATATCAGAGAAGTACACATTCTGAGCATCAACGGACCGAACAGTCACAAAGTGTTCCGAACCAAAATTGGCAATAAACGGAGTTTTCAGATAAAGGATGTCTTGCGTGTCAACCTTGACGGCCTGAACATTAAGACCATATCCGCGGGCAACTTCTTCAATCGCAAAAAGAGAAGTTTTTAAGAATTTTTCTCCAGGCTCAATAATATTATTTAAAAGATCGACGGAAAGAGTTGCCACAGCAATTTCAGCCAAAGACGTTGAAATTTTGTTGCCATCTAACAAATCTTTTAAAGCATAAACACCACAATTAAATGGGTGAATATTAGGATTACGAATCCAAGATTTAACAGATTGGACATAATCCGGAGTGATTTTCCTCTTCGCAGAAATTAAAACGCTTTTCTCACTAGAAAGAGAATTATTTATATCTGAAGACAGCCCGAGTTTAATTTGTGCATTTTCTTTGTTCTCAATTTGTTCCAAAAGATTGGCGACACCGGAGGAAAGCTGTATCGCCATCATTTCTTCTTGAGAAACCTGGGGATTGGGAGAATCCAAGTCAATCACCTGAACAGACGAAGACGAGTGTCCCCAAAGAACAGCGGGATTGTAGTTGAAAGCCCAGCTAACCTGCTCTGGAAGGAAAATTAAAACAACAACAAGGGCAACAAGCCGAATCCAAGACTTAAATCTACTTTTAAAAGACTCTTCTTTTAATTCATTTTGGACAATACTTTCAGACGCAGAAATTAACCTATTCTCTAATATACCTTTAGAGACAGTTTCGGCACCTAGTTTTTTGTCCAATCTAAAATTCATATATTTTTCTAGAAATTAACCAGATTATTAACGAAACAATGGGCTAACTGGTGCCCTCGAATACAAGTGGAAGGAATTTTTTGAAACAAGCTGAAAGAATTCAACAAAAAACTATTTAGTTTTTTTTCTGCTCCTCCTATAATTTTTATAATTTTTGCCATTTTTTAAAAACAAAAAGCTACCAAGTGGTCTCTTGGTAGCCCAGTAGTTTACTCAAATACTCTGAAGAGCTTAATAAATGATGTGCATCTCATTATTTTGTTGGCCCTCTTTCAGGATATTCTTATAAGGCAACCCTTTACCACTTGCCCTATAAGTATAGCATTATTATAGAGGGGCAACAATGAATATGCAATTTTTTTTTAAAGAAAATGTTGTTTATTTTCAGATAGTTACAGCCCAAAAGAAATATTTTTTGAAATTGTCTTTTGAGAATCAGGAGAAAAAACAAGAAAACGCTTCCAAAAAAAACTTAATGGTTTAAAAACATCTTAAAAATTTCTATTCGCTTGAAAAATAATTTTAGAATATTGCTTAATTTTTATATTTATTTAATTATTAAAAACACAATTTTCTCAGAATGGACAAATCAGAATGGACAACTCAAGGTTTTCTAGAAATTTCACAAAAACACCGTTTTTATAAGACACTTTTTGATAATTGATCAAAAACGGGATTGCTTCTCATTTTCCAAACAGGGGTTATTTTTTCCCACCCAATTCTGACAACGGATTCTCCTCAATAAACTGCAGAAATATTGGGCCGGCGACAAGAATTCCGACAACAGGGAAAATAAAGAACAACAGGGGCACCAACAGCTTCATAGGCGCTTTCATGGCCATTTGTTCCCCTCTGCGGAATCGGGCAAGGCGCATGTCTTCAGACAAAAGATTCAGGGCTTCGGAAACAGAGGTCCCCATTTTATCTGCCTGGAGAAGCGTCCTTGAAAAGGAAGAAACTTCCGGAAGGTCAAATTTTACCGCCAAATCTTTTAATGCGTCACGGCGGGTCTTTCCAACGTTGATTTCCTGCAAAAGGATATTAAGCTCGTTAATCATGACCGATGGTGTTGATTTCTCAACAACCCACTTCAAAGCCAACATAAAGTCCAACCCAGCATTCACACAAAGGCCAAGCAAATCAATGGCATTCGGCAATTCCTTCACAATAACAGCTTTGACTTTTTTAATTTTTCCCTTAAGCCAAAATTCCGGCATCATATAACCAATAGAAAGACTCATAAAAAGCCAAAAAAGAATCATGTCTGGCTGAATCATCTGAAAAGTCAACAAAAGCACCAAAATAATACCGATTTCCTTCATTAAGAAAAATTCTTCCGGCGTCAAGTTAACATGCCCCACAGATAAATCTTTTGAAATTCTCTTCCGAAGGCCCCCTGAACACAATGGTTTATTAAACATGGCTAAAGCACGCAACATGGACGTCGCATTCTTTTTCTTCTTTGCCGGGGCCACCTCATATCCAAAAGCTTTTAACGTAGGCCGGCTCTCCATTTCCATCGGAAAAAGCCCAACAACAAAACTAAATCCCGCCAAAAAACACATCGTCAAAACAAATGTCAGCATTAACATGATATACCTCTTCCTTAGGTTAGGCTTTGTTTGATTTATTAAAAATCTTTAAAACTACTAATCTTCCAAATCATAATGGCGCCTAAAATTTCCGAAAAAACCGCATAAACAAGCATGCCCCTCCCTACCGTGGACTTAAACATATGATCAAAGAAAGTCGGATTCGTTCCGTAAATAATCGTAAAAAACATAATAGGCAAGGCCGACATAACAACACCTTGAATTTTTCCTTGAACTGTCAAAGTGTCTATCTGAGATTTTATTCTTTTTTGTTCACGAATAACATTCACAATCCGCTGAAAAATACTGGGCAAATTCCCCCCTGTTTCTCTTGCCAGCAAAATAGCCGTTGTCATTTGCTGCACGGCCGGAGAAGGCTGCCTATTATAAAGATGATTAAGGGCTTCATCCAGAGAAACCCCCATATTGTTCTCCCCCAAAACAATCGAAAATTCCTGGTTTATCGGATCCGGCATCTCTTCCACAACGGCTTCCATGGCCTGAACCAAACTCAACCCCCCTCGGAAGGAGCTTGACATAATCATAAGCGCATCTATTAACTGGTCATCAAATTTCCTCCTGTTTTGCCCTATAAGGAGGTTGTTATAAACTCCTGGAAAAATTAAACCGAAAACCAGTCCGATTCCTATACCGAAAAGCCGCAGGTCTTCCGGGAAAAACATATAGCAAGCCCCTCCAAAAACAATCGGAGCAATGATATAAAAGCGGGTTATCTTTTCAACCTTGGAGCGGGGCAAAACCCTGTCCAGTTTTGAAGAAAGTTTATGCGCCCGTTTTTGGCCAACTTCTACGGATTTATTATAAATTAACGGAATGACAAAATACCCAAACATTGTCGCAGATATAAATATACAAAATAGAGAAACATACATCGCTTAACCTATGCCTCCTTATAAACCCCTAATCATTAATCAATTAAAACCCTCGATGTCGTCACGTCCCCACAAAGCGCTCCCGCAGCTACAGACTCGCTACAATTTTCTAAACACTGCAAACACTGTGTGATATACCCCGTCGTTCCGATTGGCATCGTGCAATCACAGGGTGTCGCATCATAACAGGCCTTTGAAATCCATCTGTTAATTAACGTACACGGCCGGGCCGGGCCGGTCCCTGACGTACAGTGGGTGGCATCAAAAAAACATTCTAAAGTCCCGCCGCCATCTCCATAATTCCCAAAAGGCCTGGGGTCATACTGACGCCCTGAGCCAAAAGCATCCCCCGCCTTTTTCCAGCTTCCATAATAACCCCTTAAAATATAACCTTGAAAGACAAACAAGCTTGATAATAAAAAAACAATCAAGGTCATATACTCCAATATAGATTGAGCACTTCTCCTTTGCCGAAACATATTTCGTCCTTAAATACTTTTCTAATTATTTCCACTAATAAAGGCGTTATCACACTCCACAAAACGGACACGAAACCCCTGGTCTCCACTGTACCCCGATCCGCCTCCTAGAAAATATTGAGCGCACGTCGCCGTTGAATAACCATATCTTAACAAACTTTCATGCAGAAAATTCCAGCAATCCAAATACTCGGGCGACCCCCTAGGTGGCGTGGCGCTGGCTGTCGGCGTCTGATTAACCATAAAAGCGCTCCTCCACCCCCATTCCCATGTCTGGGCGGCGATATTGGGATCAATCATAATAGCGCAGGTCAGCTCCAAATCCGTAGGATCCTGATCTGACCCTTCCGGATGATAGTATTGTGGTTTCCATAATAGAGTTCCATCCGGGAAAAGTATCCGGCTGCCGACAGTATCCTCGTCATAACGGATCACCCGGGCTTTGACCCTGCCTGTCCATTCCTTTAATTCATAACAGCGTTTCATCCCCCAGCTTTTGGTGTATGTGTCAATATACGGCCATCGATCCGTTCCACACGCGGCGTTACACCGCCCCGGAGTTCGAACTTCCACTTTAACAACATGCCAATCCCCCCGAATCGTGTTATAAACATCTTTGGGGAGATCCTGCCAGGCATAAATGGCGAAAGAGGTGGTGGCCGGAGGATAAATATTCCCCCATGCCTTACAAGCATCAATAAGCCCCTGGGCCGGGCCCGTGAGAAAGGCGTCGATATGAAGAAGCGCATTATACAACACATTCCTTATCGAAATCGCCTCTTCCTCTCGTCCCTCCAACAAATTCAAGCGTTTTGACATTTTCATCGCCTGATTCCCCGCGGCTAAAACGCTCTGGTCTAACAAATCTTTCCATTCTCCAGGATCAGTTTCTCCGCACGAGCCTATATTATCATCAAGGGCTGTTTCAATGGCATCAAAAAACGGGGTCGCCCCAATACCGCAAAGCTGTCCACAGGTTCCCAAAAGATCCGTCGGTAACCCGTACCACGTGCAGGAACAGTTTAAGGCGTCTGACAAAATGGTGGGGCTGGCACAAGCAATCGTTGTCCCCTGGTCCCGGCACTGGTTTGGAAGACTTGAAGCTGGATTCGCCTCGCAAAAAGCATACAGGGCCCTTAAATTGGTCAACAAAGACGTGTCTGGCGCCGGAAGGGCCGCGTTATCGGACGTTGGAACAAAAGCGGGGATGCCATATCCGCCAGGCAACGACGAACAATCATCATTACAGGTTGGAATCGATTCTGTTCCTAAACACAATGTTAACGCGATCAAATCTGCTTCGGGCATTGGAACCGTAAATATTAAAGCATCAAACCCCGGCACCAGCGACCTGGGCAAGATCGGACAGCTGTTTATGGAATTAACCGGATTATTGTCGCAATCCCACTTACACGCCTCAAATTTTTCAAAATTTCCTACAGCCTGCGCCCCGGTTACAGGGTGAATAATTGGGGCCCCGGACGGATCTTCAGCCGGATCAAAAAGGTTCCAATTAAAACACGCAATAACATCTTCAATGTCGCCTCGGCCATCTGCGCTAATGTCAAAAGACGCCTGTTCCTCCTGGCTTACTCCAGGGCATTCCAACCCGTTATATCCTGACTGAAAACCCAGATATGTGGGGTCCGCATATTTATTAGCGGCCGCTTGAGGCGGAGGAACACACCAAACCGCCGGGTCTGCGGAGCTGTTCGTAAAACACCCGGAACCAACATAAAGATCCGCATCGGGTGGGTTCAGCCAATTTACAATTGGAGTATAGAAAGAGCCCAAATCATCGCGCCAGACATACCAGTATCCGCCATCCACGTCTCCGGTACAACTTCCCGCACAATCCGCAGCATTACCGCTCGGGCACGGCGCTTCAATCCAAGTAGCGGCTTCCTCATACCAATCATCGAAAGTGTCTTCTAAAGTATCCTTATCTTTGCCAAAAAGGGTTGTCGCCCATTCATAGAATTCCGGCAATCCATAGATAAAATCATCTAATTTATCATCAGGCCAGTTGGTGGTCACATATTGAAAGTTGTTCGCGGCCAACGTCCGGTCTACGGGAGGCGTCGGAGGCAAAGCCCCGCCGGTTCCGCAAGCACAATCAACCGGCCAAGAAGTCCCACTTACGGGATCGACCTCCACGCAAGGTGGCCCCCCCCCGCCGGAAGGACCACCGGCTTTTATGCATTCGGCCATATAAGGCCACTGGTCAGGCGGATCACAGAATTGATCAGCCCCTCTTTTCCAGCCGCCCACATCCTGAGCGCAGACAGCATCATCGGCTAAAAGATCAACAATATTGGGGACCACGTCCAACAACTGGGGTGGGTCGCCGTCGGCTCCGGTATTCGCAGCATCCACACACCAGCCGCCGCTATAAAGCGCTGTATCCGGAGTTTCGGGAAGTTCAAGCGCAACACCAATTTCAGAAGGATACGTCATTCCGGCGCAAACCGCAGGGACCGTGCCCGCGGCAATCCCGTCTACATCGCATAAATGGCACTCAAGGTTATCCCGGACCGGATGAGGATCAGGCGGATCCGGCGTCAGGGCGCCATAGGTCAAAGCCTGTAAATCCATACCCCAGTCCGCCAGTTTATAGAAAAACGGAAAAATCCCCGGCCTCTCGTCATTCAAATAATAACCGGTTGCGTCTTCCATATAAAAATCATACTCCAACGGAGCGGAACGGATCAACTGCGAGTGGTCTAAATTCGCCCCGGTTCCGTCAATTAAATAATGCCAATTAGGCCGGGCCGGATTAACGGCGTATTGATGATGCTCGTCGTCAAAGCCGAGCCATTCACGAAAAGAAATATTGGCCGGAACCCAAGCGCCTGAACTGTTTTTATTGTTCGTGGAGTTTTCATTTATGCCTCTAAAAATATACGGGTACGTCAAGCTTGCGTTTGGCGCTGCGGGAGGAAGCGGGGTGTGGTAAGGGCTTCTCTCATCACATGTGTTTGGATCCCCGCCGGCAAACCCCTCGTCCTCCACGCAAGTTCCCGTAGCACAGCACGCTGGCCGAAGGTCTGGATCGTTAATGACGCAACAGGGGTCACACATGGCCGGGAAACGCATGTTCCCAACGGGATTGGCCGGGCAACAGGGGTGCCCGGGAGTTAACAGGCAATCTAGGGGATCAATAAGGCCCCAATCATCCGTGTCGCACCCCCAAACCGTACAGCGATTGGGATCGCCTCCAAACAAGAAATCCGTCAACGCAGACAAGAAGTCATCAATGATCGTAAGATTCAAATCAGGAATACCTTGAAGGCGGCGGGTATAATAATACGCAAAGCGGGAAATATAATCCGGGGCCGTGGTTTTATTAAGAGGGTCCGCTAAATTGCCAAAAGAACCGTCAGTGTCAAAGTCGAATAAATCCGGAATTTGGGCAGGGTCATTCACCGCTGTCATCAAGGCGGTTTGCACCCCCAGTTCCACGGCCATTTCTTTCGGCCCCATCGAGTCCTTCATCATTTTGTTCCACATGGACGTAATGCCCGGCTGGGTTATTGTGACATCAATAACCGCGGCAGCCACAACAAGAACCGCCGCGACAATCGCAGCGGCTAACCCCCATCCCTCACATTGTTCGGTAGCGGCGCAAATAACAACAATGACCACAACAATAATGGCCGCAATGAGCTTTACTAAAAATCCGGTCCAGGCACAAATTTTTGTTTCTCCCCCCAAAGACGTCATAAAAAGCATTTGGCCATAACTGGCGATAAACGACGCCATCTTGGATGCCGCCGTGTTGGCGGCAATAATAGTCAAGGTTTTGCCTTGAGAAATCCTGCCGATATTAATCGTGACCGCATATAAAATCAGCCCTATGGCCGCGGCCAGAATCAGGATCAGCCCGACTTGCCCGGCAACATGCCGAGGCGGCATTCTTGTGGAATCACCGCTGTTGTTGGGAACAAAGAAAAAAGCATTCCGCTTTTTATGTTGCCATCTTCGGACTCGCCTTACGCCTTTGTAAAAAACATGCAACAACTTGACCCCCGGGGTAATAAATTTAGAATTAAGGAGCTTCCTCTCCAAAAATATTGCTATTAACCGTTGCGTTTATTTTTGTGACCGAATAAAACATCGGCCGGACCTGTTCTAAAGGAGCCGCAGGTTGAGAAGTGCCAACCGGAGAAACCAAAAGAGCTTCATGAGAGTTAAAACGTTTCATCAGGTCATTGCCTGTCCAGGCAAAAACCTGAATCATCCCGACCACAAGCAAAACGACACCGATCATCCCAAACATAAACTCCAAAGACACCTGTCCCGGCCATTTATAAAGCTTTTTCCTTTGATTCCTTTTCCGTGTTTTCATAACAATTCACCTATAATCCTTACGGGGCGTATCTTCTTATCCAACGCCTCCCTCTAAGATCGGCAATCCGGCTCCTGACAAACAACATCAAGTTGTCCCTGTCAAAACATGTCAACTGTGCGACGCCCCCCATATAACAATTGGTTCCCGTGCTGGGCCGGGTACAAACTTCGACCGGATTCTGAATTCCATACAGCCCATTATCGCGCGCCCACGCCGAAGTTCCCCAGACGCGAGGATTAACATCGTCGGCACAAAACCTGCCCGTGTCCTTGGTAAGCTGAACCAACCGCTCCACAACATCTAGCTGGTCATGCCTTTCCGTGCTCCGGGTGTATTGCGACATGTTGGCATTAAAAATCGGGCCTTCTTCCGTCCGAAGATACATTCCCTGACCTGTTTCTTGGCCTGGATTAGATTCCGTAAATGTATAAACCTGCGCGCCCTCAGAAAAACCAACTGAACGAGCAAGGCATTTATAATTCGAACACACCCCCAGAGCATTCTCTCCGGTCGTCGTTGATCCGATAACGCAATTCCCTGTCGGCTCAACTCCACAAGAGCCTCCGATGGTCCCGGCAAAACGCCATTCCCCGGCTTGACGGGCATCCGAAAGGAATGAACTGGTCATATCTCCTTCCTCCCCGTCAATCACGTTCACGGTTCGAAGAACGCCAGAACTCAAGGCAGAATAACTAAGGATAGACTCTTCATAATAATCGCCGTCAACATCAACGCTGTCGTTCTTCGATTCCTTCTCTCCGCTGGGATCAACATAAATTCCCGGCACGCCACCCCACGGCAAGGTTAACGCTGTTCCGTCAACTACCCCGGCGATTAAAAACCACTGCCAGAATTGTCCGTCCCGGCTCCCGGCAGGCACATCAGATACGCCGTCAAAATCATAATCAAAACGGACGTCTTGAGGAAGATTATTACAATTTTTTTGACATGTGGTCCCAAAACAACACGTTTTACTCTTAGGATAATTGCCTGATATAGTAAACAGCAACGAACATCCCGCAGAATTTGTCACCAAATCATACTCTCCCGTGCCGGCCCCTCCTGTTGCCATAACACATTCCCCCATGTAACCTAATTCATAATTGCCCCCGTATCCCACATAAACACAACTCGAATAAGTAACACAGCTATTCCACCAGCACATTCCGTAGGGAGGATTCGCGGGCGGGGCGCTGGAATTAAAATATGCCGGTGCCGCGCCATTGCACGCTGGTATCCAGGCAGGTCGGCTTCCGTCAGCGTTGGCAAGGGTGACTGTTTTGAAATCCGCCCCTAATAACGGAAAGCGTTGGCCGTTAATATAAATATCCGACACCGGCAGGTCCCGGCGATCTCCAAAATCTGTCGGACGGAATAAATTTTTTGTCATAGAAGCGCTGGCGCTGGCTGTCATCGGGAACCTGTCCCGAGACCCGAATTTCTTACCCGCATCCACATTCAATCTGTCTTCCAAAATAACAATAGACGCCACGTTCCGGGAGTTCGCGCCTTCGTCCCCAGCAAAACCAATGTACTCGCCTTCGGACGTCCGGTAAGATTCGCTCAAGGCAAGGCGCAAAGCTCGTAATTGCATATTGTTAAGCATACTAACCTGCAGTCCCGCTTTAATAATGGAACCGATTATAAAAATAAGCATGGCCCCAAAGATAGCCAACTCCGTCCCTGATTGGCCTAATCGAGGGTTCCGAATCTTTCCTTTGTCACATTTCATAATTTAAAATTTACGTTTCATTAATAGGCGGCCACTCTTGACGCCCCGTATTTTTCTTCAAGCATGTTGGAGTCGTCATCCCGCATTGTCCAGACCCCGGCGTTAACCGGGATTGTGGTAATACGCGTGGAGGAAAACCCACTCGCCCGCTCAGTAATATCTGTATTAGTCACCCGCGGGTCGTATTGGTCGCCCATTCCGTCAACGGATTCCTTCCACCGCCCCTGAACCCCTCTTTTAAAATAAGTCCCCATCCCCAGGAATACCCCTAAAATAATTGTAATAAGCGTCACATATTCCAAAGTGCTTTGCCCTCGTAATAACTTCATGCCCGTACCCTCATTTTAAAGCCTTTTAGTTATCTCTATACTGAAATCCTAAATTCGTGGTTGTGGTCGTAACTGTTTGTGACACCGTGCCGTCATAATCCACCCGCGTCTCTCCAAAATCTTCCCTCCGCCGCCTGACGGAGGCTTGATCCACGTCTATTATCTGCTCAACCAAATGCCCATCGAGCCCGCCGGGCTGCTCCGCGCCGGATTGATTGCCGACTTGGTCGGAAACAACCCGAATCATCCCCTGGACCCCTCTGCGCAATAACGGGGTAAGAGAAATCAGGACCGCGACAACGACACTCACTAGCATAGCATACTCTAAAAATGTTTGCGCGGAATTCTTATACTTTCGCAGCCAAAATCGCGAATAATTTTCGTCCGAACCTACCATTCCTGATTACTTCTACCATTCTAGGGCGATGATAGTATCCTTTATTCCCGGATAGAAGAA
>ENA-UOWO01006938-UOWO01006938.1-activated-sludge-metagenome-genome-assembly--contig:-NODE-6938-length-11388-cov-28.373423_pt1 | contig 11388 bp, 8 predicted proteins | sample MGYA00238148_ERZ761564 | MGnify/ENA primary metagenome ERZ761564 (study PRJEB28885, sample SAMN05720194) | activated sludge metagenome | isolation source: Anaerobic digester | place: USA...
CAAACCGGGGTTTTTGAACAGGATTCGCAGGATTTAAAAGGATTAGAAGGATTCCTGCTGTGGTTTCGAAATTTTCAGGATTCAGGCTCATGCTATGTGGGTATCGCGCCGGGAATCCTTTTTGATCCTTTTAAATCTTTCCAATCCTGATTCAACCTGGCCAAACCGGGGTTTTTGAACAGGATTTGAAGGATTGAAAAAAGATTAGAAGGATTCCCGCCGTGGTGTCTAGATTTTCACAACTCACAACTCACAACTCACAACTCACAACTCACAACTCACTCATGCCATTCCTCCGGCTCCACCTGAGTCCGGTACAATCCCTCAATACACGGTGCCGAAGCGAGCGGCAGACTCGTAAACGGCAGCGTAAATACCGGAACCCGGGCACGTAGTCCATTGATTTCCTGAGAGCGATCCACGTACACCACCTTTTTCCGGTAAGAAAACACGCTGAATACGCCGAGCAGTTTTTCGTCGGGAGCGTTCACATTGGAAACGTTTGGATTGAACCGTGTTTGTGCGGGAATGTCGAAAACGGAACCCGAGTTTTGCGTTTGAGTCTCCAGCGATTGCAGATAAGAAAATACGGAAGGTGTGATGGACCGTTGTTCCACCCGCAGGTAATATTTCCCCGGCGGCGTAATGAACGGCACACGCACCACCTTGTGCGCCAGCGGCTGTCCGTCGCGCAACGCATCGGATTGCACGATGACACGGGTATTGTAGGAAATATTCCAGCAGCCGAACGGGTTGCAGGGATACAGCACGTCCTGGCCGTTTTCTTTCACCACGGCACAACCGATCGCTTTTTCATAATGCACCCAGTCCCACTGGTAATAATTGGGCTGGTTGGGAATGTCGCCGGCCTGGGCGTACACATCGAAGCCGTAGTAAGCGAAATCTTCCGGTGCGCGCACCGTTTCGCGGGTAAAAATGACAGAAAGCGAATCCAGTTCCGGGCAGGCAGGCATCGTCTCGGGTGTCGATTCGTACACGCCGCCGTCGGCAAAAACGAACAACTTGTACGTTTCTCCCACCACGCCGTGAAATCCGAAATTGGTGCGGCCGTCGATCTCGAAATCCGTCCGGTTGCCCTGGCTGTCCAGCACGTAGGCCGAAGCATTGCTGGGCAGCGGCGGGATCAGGTATCCGCCCTGCGACGTGACGTCCGACAATGTGTAGCGCACGTCCACCTTTCCATAATCTTCCGTCAACTGCGCATCGATGACGAGAAAGCGTTTTAACTCCGGCAAATCGGCCGAATCGACCGGGTATTGACAGCCGTTCAACAGGATAAAACCAAGGGCTAACAGTAAAATGCTACGCATATTATTCAAATTTGAAATTGTACGTCAGGGAAAACAGCGGTGTGGGGAAAACGCTCACCTTGAAAGGCTGGAACGACGACAGCGCCGGATTGAAAAAATAGGAAAACGCGTTTTTGCGGCCGTACAGGTTGTAAATGGTCACTACCCAGGAACTTTCCCAGCGCCGTTCTTTCATCGACGGGTTGCTGATCGTCCAGGAAAAATCGAGCCGGTGGTAGTCCGAAATGCGTGCGTTGTTGCGCTCCGAAAACACCGGAAGAATATTGAAACCGTTCTGGTAAAAACTCACGGGCGCTGTGTAGGGCCGGCCGGTGCTGTAGGTAAAAGTGAACGAAACGGCATTGTGGCGATCCGACTGAAAATTGAGCAACATATTGACCGTGTGCGGTTTATCGATATTGGTACGGAACCAGTCACCGTCGTTGAGTTGTTGAATCGCCGGAAAGTCGCCGGTAATCTGCTGAAAACTCCGCGCATAGGTGTAACTCAGCCAGCCCGTCATTACACCTTTCTTTTTGCTGACAAACAGTTCGGCGCCGTATGCGCGGGCCGAGCCCTTCAGCAATTGTGTTTCCACCAGCGGATTGATGCTCAATTCCGCACCGTTCAGGTAGTCGTAAATGGAACTTTGCCGGCGGTAATATCCTTCCACCGACCATTCCCAGATGCGGCTTTTTGTGTCGCGGAAATACCCTGCCGAAAACAGGTCGCTTTGCGCCGGGGGCACGTAGCGGTTGGAGGTTTTCCAGCGTGCATTCGGCAGCGGCGTGGTGTTGTTGGCGATGATTTGCAGGAACTGGTTCATGCGGTTGTAACCGATTTTCACCGAACTGTTTTCCGAAAGTTTGTACCGCAGCGCCATGCGTGGTTCCAGCCTTCCGTAGGTAGATTCCACTTCACCTTTGCCGAGCGACAGGTAATTCAATACGCTGCTGGGCGTTTTCGGGCCTTCATTCGAAAAAACAGGCACTTCCAGCGCACCCAGGTTCCAGTATTGCACGTAGCGGAGACCCGGTTCGATCAGCAGCCGGTCGCCGATTTCGTATTCATCTGAAATGAACACCGCCGTTTCAAACGCCCGCTCGTCGGGCAGTACCACCGTAGCCACTGAAGAGCCTTCGCGGGGCAGCAATTCGGCAGGACTGATCCCGTAACGCGTGATAGAAGCGCCCATGTTGATACGCTGGCGGGTGCTCGGCGCGTAGGTGAGTTCCGCTTTTACATTGTGATAGCGAAGTCGGGTATCGAAATCGAAACCCACTTTCACGTCTTCAGCGCTCGTCGACGTGTTGTACAGCGATTGCACCGCCAGTACGTTGAGGTTCATCTGTTCTGAAATGGAGCGGTTCCAGCGCAGGGCCAGGTTGTTGTGGCCGTATTGCATGGTCGATTGCCGGGGCACGATGTTGGCGATGGAAAACAACGAATCGACGCGGTAGGAATCGTAACTGACGTAACTGGTCAGGGAAATGTTGTCGCGGTTGGTGGGTCGCCACACCACTTTGTTGGCGAAATCAAAAAAAACGGGTTTGTTGTTGGGTAGGCGTTTGTTGGCGATGGGGCCGTACAAAACGCCGTTGTAAAACCGCACGAGGTATTCGTTAAAAGAAAACCGCCCGGAGGTCATCCAGGCCAGTTTTTCTTTTACAATCGGGATTTCCATGTGCAATCTATTGGAAATGAGGCCGATACCGCCGCGCATCCTGAATTTTTCGGCATTGGGTTCGCTCATTTTTACATCGAGCACCCCGGCAGTACGCCCGCCGTAACGTGCCGGAATGGAACCTTTGTAAATCTGCATTTCGCGGATGGCATCGGTCGGGAACAGGGAAAACAAGCCCAGCAAATGCGTAGGGTTAAACACCGGCATGTTGTCGAGCAGTACCAGGTTCTGGTCCACCGCCCCGCCGCGGATGTTCACGCCGTTGGCGCCTTCGCCCACCGCCGAAATGCCCGGCAGCGTCTGGATTCCGCGCAGAATATCCACTTCTCCGGCAGCAGGCGGCAGTTTTTGCACCGCTTTCATACTGAGCATACTCACACCCAGCGCGGGCGTTTCCATGGTGCGCACGCTGCCTTGCGAACTGATCACGACCTCTTCGATCTGGGTAGCGATGTTGTCCATGACAAACTCCATCACTTCCTGCCCGGCGACAGTCACTTTTTTGTTGAACGGTTTGTAGCCCAGCATTTGCAGGCGAACGGTATGTTCCGCGCAGGTGACCGGCATTTTCAGCCTTCCCAGCGAATCAGTCGACATGGCGGTTTCCCGTCCGTCCAGTTTGAGTGAAGCGCCCTCCAAAGGTTCTCCGCTTTGGGCGTCGGTGACCCGGGCTGTGAAATAGCAGGGTGTTTGTGAAAAGAGCGAAAAAGGAACCAGAAATAGCAGGAAAACCCGGCAAATGCGGTATAAAGATTGCGTCATTTATGTTGTAGAGGGTAAAAAACGGATATGCAAATTTTGCATTCGCTGTAAAAGACGCAATTATAAAATAAACTGGCGGACTTATTTGAAAAAATCAAATAAGAGGGGCGGGAATGTCGGGATATTGCAAATGGGGGCGGGGGGTTGAACCAGGATTAAAAGGATTAAAAAAGGATTTACCAGGATTTGTACCCGGCAGGGCACGGAAATCCTGGTTCAACCTTTTCCCCTATTTCACCAACCCAAACTTATACTCCACCGACTCAATCCTCGGATTCCCCTTTTCATCATTCTGCTTAAACACCACCGTAATCCCGATGGTCTCATCAGCGTCCTTGTCCTTGCTGTCGAACTCCACGTCCAGGCGGCCCTTCTGGCCGGGCGCGAACACGCCGCGCGGAAATTCGATGTGCGTGCATTCGCAGGCATCCACGATGTCGATCTGAATATCCTGTCCGGAGGTATTGGTGAATTCGAAAAAGGTGGTGCGTTTTTCTCCTTTTTTGACCGGGCCGAGGTCGACCATTTTTTTATCCCAGGTGACGAAGCCGGCGGGTTTGGCGCCCGGCAGCGGGGTAGGGGAGACGGCCTGGGTGGTTTGGGCCGTGTGGCAGGAGAGGATGGTGAAGAAAGAGAGGATGGTGAGTAAGTGTTTCATAGTGCAACGCGGATCACGCAGATGAATAGCGGATTTACGCAGATTTGTTTGAGTAAAGAATGTATGCCAGTATTCGAACGATATCCGCGTAAATCCGCTACCAGTCCGCGAAATCCGCGTTTCCAAAAATCCGCGTAAATCCGCTACCAATCCGCGAAATCCGCGTTTCCAAAAATCCGCGTAAATCCGCTACCAGTCCGCGTGATCCGCGTTTCAGATCTTTTTCCCCGCCATCGCCGCCCGAATATTCGTATCCAGCGCCCGGTGCGCCAGCGGTGTCGTATACGTATTCAGCGTTTCAATGGCGCGGTGAATAACGTCCTTGTCTTCGGTTTTGGTGGCTTCGCGCAGCTCGTTTAACAAAGCGTTTGTAACCATTTTCTCCTCCTCCGACAGAATAACCTCGTTTTGCTGCAGAAATTTTTCGCCGGAAAGCAGCAGGTTATTCGCTTCGTTGCGCGCTTCGAGCACGCCGCGGGCTTTTACATCCGATGCGGCATTTTGAATACTGTCGAGCAGCATCAGCGCCATTTCTTCTTCGCTGATACCGTAGGTAGGTTTGATAGCCACCTGCGTTTCGAGGTTACTGCGCAGTTCGCGGGCGCGCACCGTGAGAATACCGTCGGCATTGATAATGAACTGAATATCGATTTTGGGCAGCCCGGCAGGCATGGGCGGAATGTCGCGGAGAATGAATTCGCCGAGTTTCCGGTTGTGCTCCACAAGGTCGCGTTCGCCCTGGAACACGCTGATTTTCAGGTTCTTCTGGCCATCCACGCTGGTGGTGTACTGACGCCCGGCCTTGGACGGGACCTTGGAATTGCGCGGTACGATCACGTCCATGAGTCCACCGACGGTTTCGATACCGAGGGAAAGCGGCGTGATGTCGAGCAGCAAAAGTTCTTTCTGATTTCCGGCGAGGATATCGGCCTGAATGGCTGCGCCGAGCGCTACCACTTCATCGGGGTTCAGGCTGTCGAATACCGGTTTCCCGAAAAACTTTGCCACCGCATTTTTTACGCAGGGCGTGCGCGTACTGCCGCCCACCATGATGATGTTGTCGATCTGGTCGGGACTGATTTTGGCGTCGCGCAGGGCATTGGCGCAGCAGGCCATGGTGCGCTCCACGAGCGGTTCCACGAGGCGGTCGAAGCGGTCCTTGGTGAGGCTGATTTTCCGGCCGTTCAGTTCGCTTTCGAAGGTGTCTGCACTGGAAAGTTGTTTTTTGGCTTCTTCCGCGAGCAGGCGTATTTGCTGGCCGAGTTCCTTGTTGTTGTTCAGTTCTTCGTTGGTGATGCCGAGTTCCTGTTGCCACAAATGCACGATCTGCCGGTCGAAATCGTCGCCGCCGAGGAAGGTGTCGCCATTGGTGGAGAGTACCTCGAAAATGCCGTTTTCAATGCGCAGAATAGAGATATCGAAGGTTCCGCCGCCGAGGTCGTACACGGCCACCGTGCTGGGCGCGGCGTCCGTTCCCTGCCCGATGCCATAAGCCAGAGCCGCAGCGGTGGGTTCATTCACAATGCGCAGCACATCGAGTCCGGCGAGTTTACCGGCGTCGCGCGTGGCCTGGCGCTGGTTGTCGTTGAAATAGGCGGGCACTGTGATAACGGCTTTGGTGATCACCGTATTCAGGTCCGATTCGATGCGCGATTTTAGTTCGCGGAGGATATTTGCGCTGAGTTCGACGGGTGTGTAAAATCGGTCTTTCACCCGGATTTTCACCAGCGCTTCCTGGTCGTCGTCGATGATCTGGTAGCCGTAAAAACCTTCCGTTCCATGCACGTCCCTGAACGACTTGCCCATCAGCCGTTTGACGGAGTAAATGGTATTGGCAGGATCGGTGATGAGTTTGTTTTTGGCGGCATCGCCCACGGTAATTTGTTCGTTTTCACCGAAATGCACCACAGACGGCACCAGCGTACTTTTACCGTCGGCACCTTTCACGCACATCGGCAGCCCGTCTTTCATGTACGCCACAAGGCTGTTGGTCGTACCCAGGTCGATACCGACGATGGTTTCGCGGGCGGATTCGACGCTGCCGTCTTTCAGATTAATTGCAAATGAGGCCATAAATTCTATTTTACCACGAGGGTTTCTTTTAACCACAAGGTTCACAAAGGGTTTTCACAAAGTTCACAAAACTCAGAGTACGCTTCTTCGTGACCCTTGTGAAAACCCTTTGTGAACCTTGTGGTTAAAAGCGCTTCGCGGTTAAAAATCGCAAATGTAAACACCCGAAAAAACTTTTAGTTGGAAAGCCTGAACGAATGCACGCTTTTTGCAACCTTGCACGGTAAACGAAACCTTCATGCAGTATCAATTTTCTTCCAAGCCCAACCGCCTCTGGATCCTGTTGGCAGGCATATTCCTGACCAATGCCATTGTCGCCGAATTCATGGGCGTCAAGTTGTTTTCCCTGGAAAAAACCTTTGGTTATCAACCGGTTAACTGGACACTGTTCGGACAAAGCGGGCTGGCGTTCACCCTTTCGGCGGGCGTTCTGCTGTGGCCGATCGTGTTTGTGATGACCGATATTATCAACGAATATTTCGGCCGGAAAGGCATCCGCTTATTGTCGTACATGACGGCCGGACTGATCGCCTACGGATTTTTGATGCTATACCTTTCCATCGGGCTGGAACCCGCCGATTTCTGGCGTACGGCGCACATCAAACCCGGTATGACGCCCGAAGCGCAGGATGCCCTGCGGGCGCAGGTGAGCGATTACAATACTGCATTTTCGGTGGTGTTCGGGCAGAGTTTGTGGATCATTGTCGGTTCGCTGGTCGCGTTCCTGGTCGCACAAATGGTAGACGTCAGCATTTTCCACAGAATCAAAAATATGACCGGCGAAAACCGCATCTGGCTTCGTGCAACCGGTAGCAGCCTGGTTTCGCAGTTTCTCGACAGTTTTGTAGTCGTTTTTATCGCACTATACATCGGTCAGCAATTGCCGTTCCTGCAGGTACTTGCCATTTCCATCATGAGTTATATTTACAAGGCTGTTATGGCCGTGGTACTGACCCCGGTAATTTACTGGGTGCACAACGCCATCGAGCGGTACCTCGGGCATGAACTGGCGAGTGAAATGAAACGGGAGGCACAGCTGTAGATAGTTATTGGTTATTGGTTATTAGTTATTAGTGCGCTCCGCCCTTGGGCGAATAAACCAAATCTATCAGCGAAGCACCCTAATAACTAATAACCAATAACCAGTAACTACCCCGAAATTGTCCGCTACCTTTCAAAAAACGACCGTTCCCTCTCTACCATAAATTTGTTATTGGCACTGCTTTTGATTTGACGTTTCAAACGCTAATCAAAGTAACAATGAGAAAACTTCCTGTACTAACCGTACTAGCCCTATGCCTGTGTCTACATGCCGCATTTGCCCAAAACAAACAATTCCCGAATGCGATTCAAGCCAAACTAAACCTGATCGATTATGGACTGCTCAATGACGAAGACTTCAAAATCAGTCAGGGTTTTGAAGTGGGCTTTTCCCGCAACATCGCACCGTTCCTGAACGTCGGTTTGCCCTTTAAACTGGGACTTGCCAAACTGCCCGGCACCACGGGCAACACCGTTACCACCAGCCTCGACCTCGTTTTCCGACTGGAAAACCTGCGGGAAGAAGCCAAGGTCATTCCTTACGCTTTCGGTGGCGCCGGTTACGCTTTCGCTGATTTTGATAACGGGCATGTGCAGTTTCCGTTCGGCGTCGGACTGAATTTCCGGGCCTCTAAATACGCTTTCATCAATTTTCAAGTCGAATACCGAAAAGCGCAGACCGACAATCGGGACAATCTGCAAGTCGGTCTGGGCTATCATTACCTGCTTCATAAATCCGACCCCAAACCGATGATGCCTGCCGATGCCGACAAGGACGGCGTGACGGATAATATTGACAAATGCCCGACTGTTCCGGGCCCGGCTACCGCTTTCGGCTGCCCCGATCGCGACAACGACGGACTGGCCGACACGGAAGACGATTGCCCCGACGAGGCCGGCCCTATTACGACGAAAGGCTGTCCCGACTACGACAAAGACGGTTTTGCAGACATGGTTGACCAGTGCCCGAACGACGCAGGCACCCTCAATGGCTGCCCAGACGGCGATGGCGACGGCGTAGCCGATAAAATGGACCGCTGCCCAACGGAAGCAGGACCCGCCGAGAATGGCGGCTGCCCGCAACTGGTCGATACCGATGGCGATGGCGTTCCGGACAAAGACGACGAATGCCCGACCCTGGCCGGTACGCTCAATGGCTGCCCTGACGGCGATGGCGACGGCGTTGCCGACAACCTCGACAATTGCCCGACCGAAGCGGGACTTCCGAAAAACAGCGGCTGCCCGGATTCCGACGACGACGGCATGGTGAACAACCTCGACAAATGTCCCGACGTGCCGGGACCGGTTTCCAATTTCGGATGCCCGGAAGTGAAACAGGAGGTGAAAGAACGCCTGCAATTCGCTACCAAAGCCGTGCAGTTTGAAACGGGTAAAAACGCCCTGAAAAAAGAATCTTACCCGGTGCTGGATGAAATTGTGGCTATCCTGCGCGAATACCCGGCTTATTCACTGTCTATCAGAGGACATACGGACAACATCGGACCAAGCGACCGCAACCTGCAACTATCCATGGACCGCGCCAAAGCCTGTATGGATTACCTCGTATTCCGTGGCATCGACTCCGGCCGCCTGTACGCTTCCGGCTTCGGCGAAACCAAACCGATTGCCAGTAACGGCAATTCTGCGGGCCGGGATTCGAACCGGCGTGTGGAGTTTGAAATGATTTTGGAATAGTGCAACGCGGATTTCGCGGATTTTAAAAGCGGATCTACGCGGATTGGGTCAGTGGTAATATGGCATCTAAAATTATTCGTATGCCACATTACAACTGACCAAATCCGCGTAGATCCGCTTTTTTTAATCCGCGAAATCCGCGTTGCAACAATTTGCGCCCATTTTTGTCTGAAAGAAAGCAGCGCGACTTCGCACTTCGCACTGCCGACTTCGCACTAAATTCCATGGACACCACTTTTATCGAATCACTTCGCACCCGGCTTGCCAACCCATTGCCCGGCAGGGCGGCTCAATACCGCATGGCCAGTATGCGCCGGCTGGAAGAACTGGGTTTTAATCCGGTGCCGCCGCCCGACGCGCGCGTTGCCTGCGTACTCAACCTGCTTTCCTGGAAAGACAATGCCTGGCACACGCTGCTGATCCAGCGCACCCAAAACCCGAACGACCGGCACAGCGGTCAGGTGAGTTTTCCCGGCGGCCGCTACGAAGAAAATGATGGCGCACTGGAAAACGTAGCCCTGCGCGAGACTTTCGAAGAAGTCGGTATTCCTCCCGAACAAATAGAGATCATCGGTCGCCTGACCGAATTGTATATCCCGGTGAGCAACCACGTGGTCCATCCGTTTGTGGGTTTGCTGAAAGGCCCCGTGACGTACATCCCGCAGGTAACAGAAGTGGCATTTATCCTGAACCCGCCCATCGATGCATTCAACCGGCCTGAGAATCGCAAAACAACCGATCTGACCCTGCACGGCGGCATTACCCTGAAAGACGTTCCCTATTTCGATGTGGAAGGGCGTGTGGTGTGGGGCGCTACGGCGATGATTATGAGTGAGTTTCTGGAAGTGTGGGGTTAGTAGTTATTGGTTATAGGTTATTAGTTATTAGTGTACTTCGCTCATGGATGTGGTTTGTTCGCCTTAGCGCGAAGCACACTAATAACTAATAACCTATAACCAATAACTACACCCGCTTCCGATACGTCCACACCGCCAAACCATTCACCACCGTCGCATACGTCAGTACCGTGAAAAAATTCCGCTGAATATCCTGGAAAGTCGCGCCTTTGAGCAGCACCAGCCGCATGAAGGAAACGAAATAGGCTATCGGGTTGATGACATTCAGTTTTTGTGCCCAGCCGGGCATACTTTCCACCGGCGTAAAAAGCCCGCACATCAAAATAAAGATCAGAACAAAAAACCAGGCGGTGAACATGGCCTGCTGCTGCGAATCCGCGAAGTTGGAAATCAGAAAACCCAGTCCCAGCATACAGGGCGTAAAAACCGCCGTATAGCCGAATACCAGCCACAGGCTTCCCAGCATCGGAATATCGAACACGATTTTGCCGACGGTCAGTCCGACAGTCATCATGACCAGCGAAAGCATCCAGAACGGAAGCAGTTTTCCGAGAATAAATTGCCATTTCTGAACGGGCGTTACATTCAGTTGCTCGATGGTGCCCAGTTCGCGTTCGCGTACGATGTTGAGTGCGGTAAGGAAGCAGATAATCAGCGCGACGATCTCGCCGAGAATACCCGGTACCATGAATGTTTTGTAGTCGAGCCGCGGGTTGTACCAGTTGGAGTATTGCACCTGAATGGTGCGGGGTACAGACAGTGGCGCAGCGCCTGCTTCCATGGAGGCCAGCCGCGGCGCCCAGGTTTCTGAAAATTCCTGGTTGTACGACCGGATGATGTTTTGCGCATAACCCATTCCCAGCCCCGCTTTGGCCGCATTGATCGCATTGGCCGTCAAGGAAATAGAAACGGCGCCTTCCCGCACGAGATCGCGCTCGAAATGGGCGGGAATTTCAAGGATCAGGTCCGTTTCATCGTTCGACATCAGCGCATCCGCTTCGGAAGCCGCCGCTACGATCCGGGTTTTGAAATAACCGGAAGCGTTGAATTTGGCAGTCAACTGCCGGGAAGCGGTCGAAAAATCCGCATCCACCACCGCCAGGTTCAGGTTTTTGATTTCATAGTTGGCCGCAAACGACAGCAGCAACATTTGAAATACCGGCATCACCAGCAGCAACGGCAACATGGTTTTGTTGCGGAAGATTTGCAGGAATTCCTTTTGGATGAGAAAAAAAACGGTACGCATAAAAAGAGAAGTGAGAGAGTGAGAGGGTGAGAAGTGAGAGCCGACTTCACTTCCACCTGACT
>ENA-UOWO01006939-UOWO01006939.1-activated-sludge-metagenome-genome-assembly--contig:-NODE-6939-length-11388-cov-5.612636_pt1 | contig 11388 bp, 8 predicted proteins | sample MGYA00238148_ERZ761564 | MGnify/ENA primary metagenome ERZ761564 (study PRJEB28885, sample SAMN05720194) | activated sludge metagenome | isolation source: Anaerobic digester | place: USA...
TTAGTTGTAAACTATGCTGATTAAAAATCAGTAAACTATTCTCGGTCAGCCTCTCAGCACCAAACAAATCCTTTTTTCAACCTTATCTCTTAAAGATCGGTTTAGCCTATCAAAATAATTCATGCGGAGAATAACAAGCTTATTCTCCGCATTATATGCGTAATTTATCTTTACTTTGCGGTGAATAAGGGGTATAATCTCCGCAAAGGATGCGTTTGATGAGTAAATATATCTATCAACAGAAAGATTGGCCAAAATTTCATTGGAATGATGAAAGCATAATTTCATTGCTTTCATCCATACGGCACAATCAAGGCAGACTATTGGGAAATATGGAAGCTCTAGGCTTTAACCTAAGGTCGGAAGCTTTATTAGAATCACTTACAATTAATATTTTAAAAACAAGTGAAATTGAAGGTGAGATATTAAATCCCGAACAGGTTCGATCTTCAATTGCAAGAAGACTTGGTATTGAGATTGGCGGACTTGTTCCATCAGATAGAAATATTGATGGTGTTGTTGAAATGATGCTGGATGCAACACAAAATTTCAATGAGCCTTTAACGGAAGACCGTTTATTCGGATGGCACTCAGCTTTATTCCCAGGTGGTAGAAGTGGAATGTATAAGATTAAAGTAGGTAATTGGCGGGATGATAGTAAAGGCCCAATGCAGGTTATTTCTGGAGCAATAGGAAGAGAGAAAGTTCATTATGAAGCACCTTCAGCCATTTCAATTCAAAATGAAATAAATCAATTTCTAGATTGGTTCAATAGCGATATCAAAATTGACCCCGTTTTAAAAGCTTCAATTTCTCACTTCTGGTTTATCACAATCCATCCATTTGAAGATGGCAATGGTAGAATAGCTAGAGCAATTGCCGACATGCAACTTACAAGAGCTGACGGAAGTTCTCAACGATTTTATAGTATGTCTGCCCAAATTCAAAAAGAGCGAAATAAATATTATGATATTCTGGAAAGCTCACAGAAGGAATCTTTAGATATTACCAATTGGCTGAATTGGTTTTTAGCGTGCTTAAACCGTTCATTGGATTCGACCGATACACTGCTTGCAAAAGTTATAGATAAGGCAAAATTTTGGGATAGGTTTTCAAATATAAAACTTAATGAAAGACAAATTTTAATCCTCAACAAATTGCTGGATGGCTTTGAAGGAAAACTCACTTCGACGAAATGGGCAAAACTTACAAAGTGTTCACAGGATACAGCATTAAGAGATATTCAAAATTTGATTGAGAAAAAGGCTTTAATAAAAGAAACGGCTGGAGGAAGAAGTACTTCTTATATGCTGAATATTCATAGATGAAATAACATGCTTCAAAGTATTTTTCAATGGTTTGTATCTCAATCAACCATCATTTAGTTTCGGCAGGAGAGGACACCAGCCGATAGAATGAGTATGGTTGTACCAAAGAAAAAACCGACCTATAAAGATCGGCTGTAATCTGTGCCCAGAACAGGAATCGAACCTGCACATCCTTGCGAATACAAGATTTTGAGTCTAGCGCGTCTACCAATTCCGCCATCTGGGCCTCTTATCTTTCGAGAGGTGCAATATTACAACTTTCAATTTAATCTTTCGCCGATTCGTTGTAAATATTTTTTCTTGTAATAATACAATTTCAATAATTCAGCTTCTTGATCTGTAAACGACAAATAATCTTGATCAAATAAATGTGCTACCTCTTTAAAAATTGAAGTCTCCATTGCCGCAATCTCTTTTTTGATCATCAACATTTTTTCATCATCCTTTTCAAATTCAAGCTCCATCAATTGCTCATTAATATCCATCATCTCCGCTAAAAAAGCTGGAGGCAAAGCAAATTTTTCATCACTTTCTATAATATTCTTCTCCTTCAATATATATTCCAGCCGCTTGTACGGACTGTCTAAAATCTTTTTAGCTTCATTAATCATGGCTGTCATAAGTTCGGCATTGTCCTTTTTGATGTCATCAGACAAAGTAAAATTATCAGGATGGTATTGTTTACTTAAAACATAGTATTGCTTAAGCAATGAGGCTGAATCAACCTTGAGTGAAACTGGTATATTAAAGAGATTAAAATAATTCATAGTACTACTTTTATAATGATCAATTTGATTATTATATGCAATGATACGAATAGGAATTTTTATACCAAGATTAGATTCTAATTGATCAGAAATAATTTATTTAATTCATACTGTTTGATAATATTCATGACACAATTTTTTAATTAAAATGAAACTAGCTTAAGGGTGGACAGAAAAAATAAATTCTTCAATATTTTCTGCTAAGATACTCATATCCAATAAATCAATATTTCCATCACCATTTAAATCGGTTGCATAATAACCTGAATAAAAATTAACCAAATCACTCTCAACCAAATCGGCATCTAATAAATCAATATTTTCATCAGTATTTATATTGCCCGTATAACATGCCCATATATTAGGTTCTACCTCTTTCATATTGGCTCCATAGGCTTGTGTACTTGATAAAGTAAAATTATAAAGTGATGGATTTGTATTGATAAAAACTGGCGTGCTACTCCAAGTTTCAACTGTGTTTCGATGTTTGATGGCAAGATAATAATTGCCAATTGGCATATGAAATGAACAATTGGCATTCCCATTTGTAAATAAAAATGTGGTGGCAGTGGCTAGTGTTTGAAATGGCGCAACTGCATTGTGAAGCTCAACAATGATGGCATCAGTTATGGTATTCGAACTAGTTACGCCTTGATTTAAGAGTGTAGGTGTCATGGTACTTGAACTCGTATAATACCCTTCAAGAAATAATTTTAAATTCAAATAAATTGTACACGTATCCATGATGACCAACGCTGTTGATTGGTTGCTACAACCATTGCTATCTGTAAATGTATACATGTAGTTGCTACTTGGACCACCATATGGATTCATCAAATTAAAAACGCCACCACTTGGCATACCACTTAAAGCCACTGAATCGCCCATGCAACCATTTACATTGGAGGCGATAACAATCGGCATTGGGTTAACTGTAATGAGTTTGCTACCACAACTACTCGTTAATACGCAACCTCCCTCTCCTCGAACAAAATATTGAGTACTTGATAAGGGTGAAACCGTAATACTATTTCCTGATCCAACTAAAGTGCCACCGCAATTACCACTATACCATTTCCAATCGGTGGCTGAATTTAATGACCCTGTATTGATACTGAGTATTGCACTATCGCCTAAACAAATGCTATTAAAGTTTGAAGTCACTGTGGGTGTTGACGGAGGAATACATAACACCTGACTCAATTTAAGAATAAACAAATCGTAATTTCCTAACGAAGTTAAATTGATTGTGTCTGCATTCGGATCAAAATCAACTGTGTTTGAAAACACACCGATTGTATAGATATTACCTAGATGATCGACCGCTAAATCGTACATATGATCGTAAGCAAACAAGGTGTTTCCTAAGCTAATGGCCCAAATAAAATTCCCCAATGAATCTATTTTTTCAATGAACATATCATTATAACCCGCTGATGACAAGTTGTATACTCCTACACCAGGATTAAAATCAACGGTAGATTCATATTCACCCGTTAAATAAATATCCCCATTCATATCAGTTACAATATTGGAACCAAAATCGGTTAAGGTATTTCCTATTTTCTTTGCCCAAATAAAATTACCTAAGTCATTTAATTTCAAAATAAATATATCAGTATTTCCAGTTGCGGTTAATAGATATTGTGAAGTGCTTGGATCAAAATCAGCTGTCTGTGAAAACGATCCTGTGATATAAAAATTGCCTGATATATCTAACGAAAAGGCTGCCCCAGACCAACTACTACCCATCGACTTTGCCCATATAAAATTACCTGCCGAATTAAGTTTAGTTATATAATTAGATGGAGAAGATGAATTTAAATTAAAAGTTGCAGTGCCAGGATCAAAATCACCCGAACCACTATATCTACCAAACGAGTAGACATTATCCGATGCATCTATCCTCATCGAAATCGCGGTTGTATTTGCATTCACACCACCTAATAATTTTGCCCACACAAAATTGCCAGCGCTATTTAATTTTAAAACAAATACACTAGGTGTTCCACTCGATGCTAAATTAAATGTACCTGCATTGGGATCCATATCAACACTTCCTTGAAAATAACCACTGATATAAACATTCATCGACAGATCAGTGCAAATTGATTTTGCCTCATCATATTGTGAACCTCCCACTTTCTTTGCCCAAACAAAATTACCAGAAGCATCTAATTTTAAAATAAATACATCGGCATTGCTTGATGCAACTAGATTAAAAACATTTGAACCCGGATCAAAATCAACCGTGAACATAAAAATACCTGTTACTAAAATATGACCGGATTGATCAACTTGTATTGAATATCCAATATCTGTGCTGGTGCCTCCCATTTTCTTTGCCCAGACAAAATTTCCTGATGCATCAAATTTTGTAATAAAAATATCTTTCTCTCCTGATGAAACTAAATTAAATACATTAGGTCCTGGATCGAAGTCGACCGTGCCTTGAAACGAACCCGTTGTAAACACATTACCCAATGCATCTGCAAAAACTGCTTCTCCTTGATCGTCGGCAAAACTACCTGCGCGCTTGGCCCATTCAAAATTTGGAGATTGGGCAAATAAAAAATGAGTACAAAATAATAGAAAGAACAAGACGATTGACTTCATGACCTATAAACTGTATTTACAAATATAAAAGTAGGATAAAAATCTGGAGAAGACAGATTTTCATCATCTTGAAGCTGAAAGGAATTTCGGATAAATAGATTCTGAGAAATACAAATCTGACTAGAGACTAAGTCGATATAAAAGAAAAAAAAATCTTTTTGTTTCAACTATCTTTGGCACCTAAATCAGACATACAAATGATACGAATCGGAATTGTAAGAGAAGGCAAAACACCCCAAGATAATCGGACACCTTTTTCACCTAAACAATGTAATGAAATTCAGACTCAATTTCCTGAAGTTCAGTTTTTAGTGCAGCCCTCTCCCATTCGTTGTTTTGCTGATACCGAATATCGCGAACAAGGTATTATTTTGCAAGAAGATATTTCGCAATGTGATATTTTATTCGGCGTTAAAGAGGCTTTAATAGATACTTTAATTTCAGGCAAAACCTATCTCTTTTTTTCGCATACAAAAAAGGCTCAACCTCATAATAAAAAATTAATGCATGCATTGATCGAAAAAAAAATAAGGATGATTGATTATGAATGTCTCACCCATGATGATGGCCATCGTGTAGTTGGTTTTGGATATTGGGCTGGCGTTGTTGGCGCTCATAATGGTCTTTTAACTTATGGTAAAAAATTGGGGTTGTTTGATTTGAAACCAGTTTATACACTTAAAAATTTTCTTGAATTAAAAGAGTCTTATGAGTCATTTTTTGTACCGCCAATTAAAATTGTGGTTACAGGTTCAGGAAGGGTGTCAACTGGTGTTTTAGATATTTTGAACTATTTAGATATCGCGCAAGTTTCGCCTGAAGATTATCTTACTAAAGAATATGAATATCCTGTATTCACACATTTAAAAGGTAAAGATTTATACGCCCGAAAAACGGATGGCAAATATGATCGCGAAGGTTTTCATAAACGTCCACATGAATACAATTGTTTATTTCTGCCTTATACAGCTGTCAGCGATATTTTAATGAATGGTGTGTATTGGGATAAAAATATACCGCGCCTTTTTGAGCTAACCGATATGCAATCACCTCAGTTTAAACTCCCTGTTATTTCTGATATCACTTGTGATGAAGATGGTTCAGTGCCTTGCAATGTCGGCTCAACAACCATAGCCGACCCAACTTACGGTTTTGATAAAAAGACATTACTACGCTGTGAACCTTTTATCAATTCTAATGATACAGTAGATGTGATGGCTGTTGATAATTTACCAAACGAATTGCCTCGCGATGCATCTAAATATTTTGGCGGCTTTTTACAAACCTATGTATTACCCGATTTAATATCTAACACACGAAGCAGTGTTATTGAAAGGGCTACTATTTGCGAAGAAGGACAGCTCACTCAATACTTCGAGTATCTGAAAGATTACGCTTCCTAAATGTTTTGCAACCCAATCATTTAATATTTTTCATATCACAAAGATTTATTTGCTTTACTTGATTAAAGGCAAATACTTATTTCTATTTTCATAGATAGCCCAAATAAGAATAGCTAATAATATAATAGCGATTGGTAGTGCAGAAGTATCAACAAATATATGTGCGCATAATATACCTGCCATTACTGGAACAATAATCAAAGCACCTAATGCTCTTGTTTTTGGCATAATAAATAATATTCCTCCAATAATTTCTGCAGTTGCAAGCAGAGGCATTAACCAACTTATTTCTAACATGGCTGCATAATCTTTCATGCCTTCGGCTGGGCTGTTTTCAGGCATGGGCATATAATTGAAAAATTTATTCAATCCCCCATTGATAAATAACAAACCAAATAATAAATAGATGACAAAAAATACTTTATTTTTCATAGTTGATAATTTGGGTCGAAAATAAAGAATAATTTGAAACAAAATAACATTCAATGTCAAACAAGTTTGAGTTTCAAATCTTCATCATCAAGTCTCATTCATTTTTTAAATGTTCGGTTCAGCTTCATTGTCGATATTTGTCTGAAAATACAAAATCATGAACTGGATCATTTTAATCATTGCGGGCTTATTTGAAGTCGCATTTGCCTTCTGTTTAGGTAAGGCAAAAGAAACAAGTGGCAATGAAATGTATTTTTGGTATACAGGTTTTATAATTGCCCTCACAATTAGCATGAGCCTTTTAATTAAGGCAACACAAACTTTACCCATTGGAACAGCCTATGCTGTATGGACTGGAATTGGTGCCGTAGGCACTGTATTAGTTGGCATTATTGTATTTAAAGAACCGATTACTTTTTTGAGAATGCTTTTTCTATTTACTTTAATAGGTTCTATTATTGGACTGAAGGTTGTTTCTCACTAATAGCTATTTTTTAAATTTGCATTTCCAAGTAATTTTAAAATTGCTGATAATATTTATAATTGAATGCTGGGCAAGGCTGATCAAAATCTTACTTAAAAGAATATCCTTCAATTAAATGATGATAATATTAAGTTCAAAGAATCCTTCGGCATTTTCCAAATTATAAAATTAACTTTGCCCAATGACAGAACGTAAAAATCAAAAAACAAAAATCATTGCAACTGTTGGACCAGCCTGCAATACATATGAAAAAATTATTGGATTAGTGCATGCTGGTGTTGATGTTTTTCGACTTAATTTCTCACATGGCAAACATGAAGATCATGCCAGTGTGATTCAAATCATTACAAAAATAAATGATCAATATCCATTCAATATAGCCATTTTAGCAGACTTGCAAGGACCGAAACTTCGAATTGGTGAGGTTGAAAATAATGGTGTTGAATTAACAGAAGGTGATACCATTAAGTTCACCATGGAAAAATGTATCGGCACAAAAGAACGCGTGTATCTTTCATACCCTAATTTTCATAATGATGTAAAAGTGGGTGAAAAAATTTTAATTGATGATGGTAAGATTGAGGTTCGAATTTCTGAAATCCATGGAAATACCGATGTCTCTGCCATAGTTACGACCCCCGGACTATTAAGTTCAAAAAAGGGAATCAATCTTCCTGAAACAAAAATTTCGTTGCCAGCGCTCACTGAAAAAGATTTGATGGATATCGATTTTATCATCTCTCAAAATATTGATTGGGTTGCGCTTTCATTTGTGCGAAAGCCTGAGGATATTTTTCAACTCAGATCTATTTTAAAAGAAAAAGGAAGCAATGCAAAAATTATTGCCAAAATTGAAAAGCCCGAAGCCATTGAACATATTAGAGAAATTATTTTAGCAAGTGATGCCATTATGGTTGCACGTGGCGATTTAGGTGTTGAATTACCTGTTGAACAAATTCCGATGATACAAAAAAACATTATTCGTAAATGTATTCATCGCGCCAAGCCAGTTATAATCGCCACACAAATGATGGAGAGTATGATTGATCGAGTTAAACCAAACCGAAGCGAAATTACAGATGTTGCCAACGCAGTTTTAGAAGGTGCAGATGCAGTGATGTTAAGTGGCGAAACCGCTATGGGCAATCATCCGGCCTTAGTAGTTGAAACCATGAGTAAAATTATTTCAGAAGTTGAAAAAGAAGAAATTGTGTACAATAAAAACTTAGTCCCTCAGTCGCACTCACCTTCTTTTTTATCGGATGCTCTTTGTTATAATGCTTGTAAAATTGCCGATGATGTAAATGCGAACGCAATTATTGGAATGACCGAAAGTGGTTATACTGGATTCATGCTTTCGAGTTTCAGACCCAAATCACGATTATATATTTTCACAAAGACCCAATCCCTTGTTAATCAATTGAGTTTGAGTTGGGGCGTTCAAGCCTTTTATTATGCCAAAGAAAATAGTCTGGATGAAATTATCAATGATCAAATTGAATTTATTAAAACAAAAGGATTGTTAGTAAAAGATGATGTGGTCATTAACACTGGTAGTACACCGGTTAATGAACATTTACCAACAAACGTGATAAAAATTTCGAAAGTTAAATAAAGGCTGTTGATTAGAATAGGTTGATTAACAATATAACTGAAGGTTGAAATCATTCTTCATTATCTTGATTGAATGTTCGTTCAATAATTTTTCTTATTCGAATCACCTCCCAAAACATTTTCCATCCATCTCTAATAATTCGTATTTTACTTCCTGCAACTGAAGTCCATTTAATTGGCATCTCAATAATTTCAAATTCGTAATTTTTTGCACGTGCTAAAATTTCAACATCATGCGCCCATCCAAAAGTTTCTAATTCTTTATACAGTAAGATGCCAACTTCAGCTTTATATAATTTAAATCCACATTGGGTATCACTAATATTTAAACCAACAGATTGTTTAATGACAAAATTGAATATCTTACCAATGATATGGCGTACAATAGAATCTGAAACCTTCGATGAAGCCAATTCACGAGAAGCAATTAAAATCTCATCGTATACAAATTCTCCTCTGCTATGAAGCCATGAAATTAATTCGGTTGGTCGGGTTGCCATATCAGCATCCAAAGTCAAAACAAAATCTTTTTCACTGCACAATACACCCAATCTTAATGCACCTCCTTTTCCTCTATTTCGCTGACGGATTACATTGATTTTATTGTTTGCTAAAAATTCAAAATATCGTGAATGTGTTTTAAGCTTTCTATAGGTTCCATCTTTACTACCATCATCAATTATAACAAATTCATAGTCTCCTTTCCAAACCTGTGAAAATTCATACAAACCCTCATACATCAAATCAATGCGATTTGATTCGTTAAAACATGGCACCACTAATGAAACGGAAGGAAAATCCATAAGACAGCGAAAGTAATTAAATTCTATTAACCTTAAAATGGAATTAAATATTATCGAGTTGAAGTTGAAAAAGAATGTCATTTAATTCATTCTATTATTCGCTTAAATCTTATAAATCATAGGAATAAAATCGTTTATTGATCTTCTAGTAAATTCTGGCATATTTTCTAAAAATATTTTTTTACTTATTCACATCGTTATACATATTGATTTCACTACATGGTGCCAAATTTGCTTGTTAATATGCACAAACTGTGAATAAAGAAAAACGAAAAAGTTCTAGCACAAAAATATCTTTGTTCAACTTTGAAAAAATACAATCAAAAAACGGATGCTTGTCCATGTAGAGTAAGAGGAATGAATAATTCTCCATACAATACAAACAAAAGAGGAGTACTGAATAAGTACCCCTCTTACAAGCTATCTGTTCAATGCAATTGCCATTAGAGGTTAGCATTGTTTCCGATTTAATCAAGACTCCTGTTCGCGCAGGGGTCTTTTTTTCAAATGTATAAACCATTATTGAGTAAATATAAATAATCTTATTATTTTTTTCCACTTCGATGTCATCTCATTTCTGAACATAAGAAACTGAATCAAAATTTTATTTGCTATTCAATTCAACATTTGAACAATTTATTCATTGTAAAGTTATGAATGTATGCAAGGCTTCGATGCACTCGTGGCAAAGATTGTAGCGGAAATCAATTTTTTGTCATACTGAGAGAAGTCGAAGGAGACATAAAATTATTGAAGCGAAAAGCGTGTCTGCCACCCAAAATGGTAATTAGTAAATAGATCTAGTAATTGTCAAATTGTTCAATTATCCAATTGCCGAACAGTCAATTGGTATACTGCTGAATTTTTCAAAAAAATATTTTTATACTTATTCACATCGTTATACATATTGATTTCACTACATGGTGCCAAATTTGCTTGTTAATATGCACAAACTGTGAATAAAGAAAAACGAAAAAGTTGTTCTCAAAAAATACCTTCGTAGCGCAATCTGAAAAGATGTCTATTTCCACTTTCGAATATTATAATGATAAAAATATCAATTTAATTATCTGATTATCAATAAGATGAAGTGAAAATCGCCCCTTAAAATTCAAACCCAAAAAAGTTATTACCCAAGTATGAGCAAGAAAAACACCACAACAAAAGGACTACAGTTTAGTCGGTATTATACCAACGATTCAACATCCGTTTATGATCAATTTGAGTACGATTATCGCACTTCGGTCATAAGAAATCCGAATGGCACCATCGTATTCGAAATGAAGAATGTTGAAGTACCAGCCCATTGGAGTCAAATTGCGACCGATATCTTGGCACAAAAATATTTCCGTAAAGCGGGTGTGCCACAAGAAGATGGCAGTCTTGGTCGCGAAACATCTATTAAACAAGTGGCTCATCGTATGGCTCATTGTTGGATGACTTGGGGTGAACAATACAATTATTTCAATTCTGAATCAGATGCGAAAATTTTTTATGATGAATTAGTTTATTCAATATTGAACCAAAGTTGTGCGCCAAACTCGCCGCAATGGTTTAATACAGGTTTACATTCATCTTATAATATTACTGGCAAAGCGCAAGGTCACTATTATGTTGACCCAACAACTGGTGAACTTTGTAAATCAAAAAATGCGTATGAGCGCCCTCAACCTCATGCATGTTTTATATTAAGTGTTGATGATGATTTAGTGAACGAAGGCGGTATCATGGATTTATGGGTTCGTGAAGCTCGTATTTTCAAATATGGTAGCGGCGTAGGAACCAATTATTCAAATATTAGAGGTGAAGGAGAAAAATTAAGTGGAGGTGGTACATCAAGCGGTATCATGAGCTTTCTTAAAATTGGAGATCGTGCCGCAGGTGCCATTAAAAGTGGTGGTACAACCCGTCGTGCTGCTAAAATGGTTTGTTTAGATTTAG
>ENA-UOWO01006940-UOWO01006940.1-activated-sludge-metagenome-genome-assembly--contig:-NODE-6940-length-11388-cov-5.142857_pt1 | contig 11388 bp, 8 predicted proteins | sample MGYA00238148_ERZ761564 | MGnify/ENA primary metagenome ERZ761564 (study PRJEB28885, sample SAMN05720194) | activated sludge metagenome | isolation source: Anaerobic digester | place: USA...
CAATTCTTTCTTGTTTTTGGCAGAGTGCCCCTATTCTACTACTTTATGCACATGCTCGTCATCCACATTACAGCCATCATTGGCATACTGCTTTTTGGTGGAAATTGGACGGAAATGATCCTCACAGCCAAAAGTTTCCTCACAGAGGATTTAAAAGATTACGGTTATCCGCTCTATGTAGTCTATGGCATCTGGGTTTTTGTGATTTTGATACTGTATACGCCTTGTAAAAGGTACATGATTTATAAGGCCAATAATAGGAATAAATGGTGGTTGAGTTATTTGTAAGCATATTAATATGTATGATCACAAGACGTTTAGATCATGACCATAAAAAATAACTTTCAACCTTTTAATTTTTCTAAATTTACAAACTCCTATTTTCATTACTCAATTCATTCAACTCATTGTCATGCAACAAAAACCAAAAAATCCAAGTAAGCATGTTTTAAATCGAAGGGAATTCATAGAACTTTCTGGAAAAGGCATTGCCAGTTTGAGCGTAGGAGCTGCAGGATTAGGAAGCCTTTCCTTAAGCGCTTGTGAGTCCCCCAAAAGCAATAAAGTATTTGGAGCCTGTCATCATGACTGCCCAGATACTTGCAGTTGGGAAATTACCTCAGAAGACAATCAAATAAAATCATTCAAAGCAAGTGAAAGTAATCCATATACAGCAGGCAAATTGTGCAACAAGATGGACAATTTTCATAACGAGGTCGTCTTCAGCCCACATCGTTTGCTCAAACCTCTCAAACGTGTTGGAGTAAAGGGAGCTGGAGACTTTGCTGAAATCAGTTGGGATCAAGCTTTACAAGAAATCAGTGAGAAACTCAAAACTATACTCAATGAAAAAGGTGGTGAAGCAATTTTACCATTTTCATATGGTGGTAATGAAGGAATCATTCAAGGTCAGGCTGGTAGGAAATTATTCGCTCATATGGGTGCCTCTCGTTTGGATCGTACCATCTGTGGAGACGCTGCGGTTGCTGGTATTGAAGCTGTAAATGGGCAAACAACTGGTGTAATGCCCGAAGACATCATTCACAGCCGCTTTATTGTTTTGTGGGGCACTAATACGTTATATACCAATCAACATCTGTGGCCATTTATTTTGAAAGCCAAGGAACAAGGTGCCAAAATAGTTGTCATCGACCCTTTCAAATCCGATACAGCAATGGAGGCGGATTGGTTTATTCAGCCCCTTCCTGGAACGGACACTGCACTGGCTATGGGCCTCATCCACGTTATCCTTGCCGAAAACTTACAAGATGTAGATTATATCTCAAAGTACACGTCAGGAATAAACGAATTGACCGCGCACGTCCAGAAATACAATCCTGAAAACGTTGCAAAAATCACTGGTCTAGACAAAGAAACAATCATAGATTTAGCAAAATCATATGCAAATGCAAAGCCCTCACTCATACGATTGTTGATTGGCATGGAACACCAAAGCAATGGTGCGTCAGCCTATAGAGCCATTGCCATGTTACCAGCTTTGACTGGCGCTTGGAAAGAGTTGGGTGGTGGTTTGATGCATATGGCCTATGAATTATTTGGTCAGGCACTCAATTACGAACCTCATGAATTACCGCAAAACCTTAAAGAAAAAAAATCACGCCTTATCAACATGGTGCAGCTTGGAAAGGCTTTGACAGATCCAAAGATGTCACCCTCGATTGATGCACTATTTGTTTACAATGCAAACCCAGCAGTGACGATTCCAAACCAAAACCTCGTCTTGGAAGGATTAAAGAGAACCGACCTACTCACCGTAGTTCTGGATCATTTTGTAACAGATACCGCCAGATATGCCGACTATGTTTTCCCAGCAACCACACCTTTTGAGAACTGGGATTTATTTGGAACTTGGGCCATCCCCTATCTAAACATCAACGAACCCGCCATTCCTCCCTTGGGAGAAGCAAAACCAAACACAGCATTTTTTAGATTGCTGGCAAAGCAAATGGGTTATCAAGAGTCATATTTATTTGAGGATGACCAGGATCTGGTGAAAGCTACTTTAGACTCCAATCACCCATATATGAAAGGCATCACCTTCAATTCATTGAGAAAAACAGGTTGGGCCAAATTCAATTTGCCAGATCCCTGGATGCCCCATGTCGATGGCAATTTTTCAACCCCCACTAAAAAATGTCTCTTTTACAACCCAAATGTAGACCCTGCTCTTCCCGATTACGTTCCTTTATCACATTCTGAAGAAGACATCATAAATTATCCATATAGGCTTTTGAGCATTAAATCAACCAAACACTTTTTAAATTCCAGCCACGCCAATATTGATAGTCTCATTCAAAAAGAGGGAAAACCTTATCTGGACATCAGCGACGAAGATGCCATAGCTTTGTCAATAGTAGATGGCGATGCAGTCAAAGTTTACAACCAACGAGGTGAAGTTTTATTGAATGCCAAGATCAAAAAAAGAGTGAAAAAGGGAGTGGTTTGTATGCCTCAAGGTTATTGGCCAAGCTTGATGCATGGCAATTCTTCTGCAAATGCTTTGACAGATGATTTACTGACAGATATGGGCGGCGGGGCGGCATTGCAGGAAGCAAGAGTAGCGATTATGAAGGTATAAGAGATCTCCAAATTGTTCAAATAAAAAGTGAGATTATTAAATTAGGAAAGATCGCTTTGAATACGATTTTGTCTACTGTTTGAGATAGGAGGATTTCAATCCTAGTTTGGAACGGTTGCTGACTTATATTTAGGAGATTCTTTTTAATTTTTTAAATAGTAGTTGATGGTATTTCATAGTTTTATCCCTTTGAGGCATTAAAGTAGGAAATAAGATTTGTGACAAATTGGTTAGCAGAATTAAAAAAACCTAAACTTGCCTTCAAAATATTTTACTCAACTTTTTCAGCAAGAGCAATAATTTGCTTATAATCTAATGAATTATTAGACTCCGCAATTTTATAAATCTCTGAACTCCAACCTCGAATAATTATGTCGTAATAAAATTTCAACTCTTCTAATGATTTATGGTTTGAAATACCGTTATGTTGAATAAAATTTCTTTGCTCATATACTTGCCATAAGATTTCTTCATAAAAGGAATATAATTCATAGTTATAAATATTTTTTTCATACTCGGCGATCAAGTCTTTCATGAAAGTGTTAACTGGTAACTGCTTAAGCTGATGAACAATTTCATCAGAATCATCATAAAAATTTCGCTCTCTATTATCATTATAATATGATGTTGGAATACCATGTATTTCGCTTTCACAATTTTGTAAAGCCAAATGATGAATATTAAAAGCCAACTCTTTTTTATCTTCAAACATTTTTTCTTTACTCAAAATCTTAGAAACTGATTTGATTATTTGCTCTCCTTTCTTGCCTTTTACATGAGAATACGCAGTTTCAAAATACTTCCAAAAATAGGTAATTATATCTTCATCATTACTTTGGGAAAGTCCTTTTATATACAAATCATAAAGGGAATCCATTTTTTCTCCAATCTTTTCGAAATTAAGATCTATCTCTGCCAAGTCAATACTATATCTATATAAATCCGAAATATTATTATCATTTAGATTCAATGCCGTTGGTCCTTCAAAATGAATTCCCAGTTGCGTGTCATTTATAATTAGAATTCTATTAGAAATCGTACCGCCTTTACTATTTATAAAATATCTCACCATATTTAAAGAATGTTCAACATTCTTCAACGCAGTGTTCTTCGCATTTATCATTGACTTAAAATCAATACAAGTACTTGCGAAAATTGAATTTTCATTGCTAAAATATTTATCATACCTTTCCAACCAGCTAAAAGGTATCTTAAATTTTTCTATAAAAAAATCATTAAGCCTAAAAAAATTAACACTTTTGAATTTGAAATCCATTACTTGATTCTCACAAATTTCAATATTTTCTATTTTGAAAATGAAAGTTGCACTATTGTCATATTTCAGAAAATTTAATAACCCAAACAATTTCAACTTATTATGATTATCGCTATTCAAATAATCCCTTACTAATTCACTGTATTCAGCACTTTTTTTCTTGTTTAGAATATTTTTTGGAAGCGGAAATTCCGAATTTTTAACCTTTTTAGATTCTTTAAGAGTATTGAATTGTAATATTTTCCTTAATATACCGTGAGTACCAGTAATATCATCTTTGTGCAATTCCCTTCTATAATATTCTGCTATAATACATTTTGTTAAGTATTGAATTTCAGACTTGTGAATATTGAGTTCGCAAGTACAGAATAGGAGATGATAAATTTTAGACAATAATGTTTCAAAATATTGATAATCTTCAAATCCACCATTACCATTTAAACTGATGACTAATTCATTAAGAATAATGATTAATTTATTAGTTTCAAAGGAATTTTTAGATAGTACTTGAGTTTTAAGCATTCTAACATTTACAGAAATTTTTGATTTCCTCGAAATTGAATCATTTTCTGTGTCAAAGAGAGAATTATTTAGAATACTATGTAAAACTTTTTGACTACTTTCAAATAACCTGTCCTGGCCTTCTAAACTGAAAGAAAGTTTCTCTAATAGAGATAAATGATTCTGGGGAAATCCATGAATTATTTTGAATGACTTAGTATTGCAATAATGTAAGTAAGTAAAGAAATAGTTATACTTCTCATTTATATTTTCGTTATTGAAATTCACATTATAAAGTGTAAACATTTATTAGAAATTTAATATATACTTCACAATTTTGTTGCTAATTTTTTATCTACGAACCTTCAAGGTTGGTTTCGAATCTTCATTGTAATTTTTAACATTCATTTAATTACATAATTTATTTTTTTCAGTAGCTATCTCCATTATTTTACCGTATTCAATTTCATTATTATCTATATACATATTTTCTAACATAGCAAAATATTTTTTTGCAATATCACAATTCCCCATTCCTACATAAGCTAAAAACAAATTATAGCGAACACCTGCTATATTCAAACTACTTAGGTCTTTTTTTAATATAGCATTTGACAAGTCAATGGATTTCTGATATTCACCCGAATTTAATAAAGAGCCTGATAGACTGACAATAGCCGGAAAAAAATTGCTATCCGACTTTTCAATGGCAATATTATAAAGGTCGATTGCGCTAGCATAGTTTTGCTTATTTGCTTCGAGGTTTGCCAGATTTGTAAGAATTACAGGGTTTTCTGGCTCAATTTCATATGCTTGATTAAATTTTTCAAATGCTTTTTCAAGTTGACCCTCTTTTGCAAAATGAAGTCCTGTTGAATTTAAGTTATTAGCCTCTTGAGTTTTAAACAGAAAATTTGTATCTGATACCACAGTATTAAATGCACCGGATTCAGCGATTTTAAAAATTTCAGGGGAAATTGGATTTGATTTATTTTTATCCGAACAAGAAATTTCAACTAACATGAAAATTATCAGCCACATAACTATTTCATTTGAAATTCTCATATCATTGATTTTTAAAAAAATTCACTCAAATCTACAAAGTAGATCCAAATTTCAATCCTCTCTGCACAATATATCCTACTTACCCTGCATCGCCATTCCCCCCTTTGTCTTCCTTTTTTCTAAACTTGACTCTTTGTAAATAAAAATCTAAATGGCCATTCCATATTACGACTAGTATGGAAGTGTTTTATTTGAAACTTGCATCACTTTCCATAATGATATCTGCACTGTAATAAGGTATATTTTTGATTTTCTCCTTTAATTCCTTCTACAATATAGACCAGTCGATGTTCTCTGTTTATCCTTCTAGACCAACAGCCTTTAAACTCATTTTTCAATGGTTCCGGCTTACCAATTCCTTCGAAAGGTGTCCTGCGAATTGATTCTATTAATTCCAAGATCTTGTTGGTTATTTCTTTGTCAATCAGAAGCCAAAAATTGAAGTCTTCCCAGCCCAATTCTGTAAACTCAATTTTCATATACTAAACTCATCTAACTCAAAATTTACCGTTTTTCCAGATTTTGCTTGATTAAGTGATTTTTGTAATCTCTGACCATTTGATTTATTACCAAGTAAATATTCCGTTTCCTTTATTGAATTATACTCTTTGATTGACATTACTACAATAGCATCATCTTCATTATTATTTCTTGGAATTATGATAATTTCCGAGTTTTCGCTCACCTCGTCTAAATGATTTTTCATATTAGACCTGAAATTTGATACTGTTATTGCTTTCATTAATCCCTGTTTGTACAATATTACGTACAAAACTTGAATATAGTTCCAATGTTATTCAAAACTTTTTTTTGTTGTGTACTTGTTTTCTTTTAACAATCTTGAATAAGGGTTGCAGCACTTAGACATCTATATTTCCCTAATTTCAAAACAAATATGCGTTTTCTCCAAATCCGACTGGATAAAATTGCTCCAAACAAATGAGCAAAGGCCAAGCCTACCATCACCACAAATTTACCAGTGGTAAAGTGATGATTGCTGCCAGAAAAAGAAGTTTCTTAACTTTTAATAAAAACTCTGCGACTCAAACTTCTTATCAAAACTTTCTACCATAAAACTTAGTCTTGTCATTTCCAAAAAAGGTTATATTTAGCTAGGAATAAACACTAAACAAAAAGGTAGTATTTCAAGTAGAGAACAAGATTCCATAAAAATAACGAGGAGGTATAATTACTTGCCATGACATTTTTCAAGAATATCCGTCTTAAAAGAATATTATTTAACCTAACAAAGGATGAGATGGAATGCTCTCTGAATAATTCAAAAACTCTTTTATTTAATTTAATCAACATTTAAAAGCCAAATGATAAAACTATTCAGAAGTATCCGCCAAAGTCTTTTGACAGAAGGAAAAACTACCAAGTACCTAAAATATGCAGCTGGTGAAATAGTCCTTGTGGTAATTGGAATTTTGATTGCTTTGCAAATTAACAACTGGAACGAATCAAGGAAGTCATCTGATCAGGAAATGCTTTATTTGTCCCGATTACTATCTGAAAACAAGTCTGATGTTACGACTTTTGAAGAATATATCAGAGAATTAGAAAAAGGAAATGAGACAGATGTAGCCTTATCGGCAGCTTTAAATGATGAATTGACATCGGATCTTGAATTGATTCAAAAAGCAAATGACTATTTCAAGTATGGAAGTATTTTCCCAATTTTCACTTCTTCTACCTCCACTTTTGATGATTTGTCGAGTACCGGAAACTTAAAATTACTGTCCAACACCAATCTAAGAGAACACATTGTGCAACATTACGCCAAACACATACAATTGAAAGAACGCATAAAAACTGGAAATGATTGGGCATTAACTTTAGATGGACCTTTCACTTCTACCTACCACATCATGCGATTTGAGCCTTCTACTTCCTTCTTATTTCCAAAAGAAAATACAAAGCTATTAGCACAGAAAATTAAAGCAGGAAGATTGGATTATATTTCAAATGCTGCAGCACACTATTGGATAAATAAAGACTGTATCGACCAGTTGCAATTACTCAAGTCTTCTACATCCAATTTAATTGAAAAAATAAAAGATGAGATTCATCATAAAAAATAACATTTGAAAAAAGGGGTCCAGGATTGTATCAAGCAAATAGATGGTGAGCTCGAAAAATAAACACATAATCAGTTTGAAAGTATTTAGTTCACTTAAAGAGTTATCAAATTTTTTAAGTGATAAGTAACTATTTAGGTGGAGTCAATTTCATTCAAAAAATGCCAATTTTCCGTGACTCTTCGGCTGTTTTCGTCGCATTAGCGCTGCTATTACTTCTCAAACGAGCCTCGATTGACGAAAAATTGCCTGATATTTTGAAAAGAAAGCACCCACCTAAATAGTTACAGTGATAAAACTTTATTTTTTGTTTTCGAAAAAACATCTTGCAAACATTCTACCTTTATAAAAATTCAAATCATATGTTCGTTAAAAAGCTTTCTCTTCTTTGCATTCTATTCATTATCTGCAGTGGATCAATGATTTATGCTCAAGCCAATCAGTCTATCGTTTTGGCAACACAGAAATTCATCAAAACACTTTCTGCGGAAGAGTCAAAAACAGCCATTTATGATTTTAATGATTCTTTGAGGTATAAATGGACCAATTTGCCAGTAGGAATGGTGCCTAGACCTGGTATTGCTTATGGCGTGCTTTCTGACCAAAGTAGATTGGCTTTTCATCGTGTACTCTCTGCATTATTGAGCTCTCAAGGTTATCTCAAAACCGTAAGCATCATGCAATTGGATGACATTTTGAATCAGTTGTATCAACAATCTTTTGACGAAGGAAAAATCAATGCCAATCTCTTGAAAACCATGCAAAATTTGAAATGGGCTCATGGCAATTTCTTTATATCCATTTGGGGTGATCCAAGCGAAACCAAACCTTGGGGACTCAATTTTGGCGGTCATCACATGGCTTTAAATTTTACGTCAGATGGTAAAAAAATGGTCATGTCGCCGTACTTCATTGGTACAGATCCTTCAGAGGTAAAATTTGGCAAATATGCAGGTTTAAGAGTATTGAGCAAGGAGGAAGATTATGGCTTTTTGCTCATCAATAGTTTCAACGATGCTCAAAAGGAGAAGGCTATCCTGAAAGAAAAAGTACCACAAGATATCATCACATCTCCTCAAGCCAGCCAGCGCATAGATTCCTATTATGGAATTGCAGGAAAAGAGTTGGATACAGATCAGCTCGATCTATTGAAAATATTGATACAAGAATATGTCCACAATTTCGAACATGGAAAAGCACATCAATTCTACCAAAAAATAGAAAAAAGCGGCTTGGATAAGGTTTACTTTTGTTGGATCGGTAGTTTGGACAACAACAGCCCTCATTATTACATCATCCATGGACCTGATTTTTTGATCGAATATGACAATGTGGGTTTTCAAAACGATGGAAATCACATCCACGCAATTCTTCGTGAAAAAGGAAATGATTTTGGTGAAGATGTTTTAAAGCAACATTATTTGCAGAACAAACATTAGTTTAGACGCAAAATTTTGCGTCTAAACGTATATTTTTTCAATCGGATTTCAATAACGTCCAAAATCAGGGTAAGGTTATTTGAATTGCGCAAAATTGTAGAGACGCAAAATCTTGCGTCTTGACAAATATTGGTTCAATTGAATTTAAATCCTTGGGAATAAACCCACCCAAAGAAAAGAGTGCCAGAGGCACGGCCCATATGTTTCTATCGAACAATCGACCGACCTATACTTTATATTACTGAAAATAATATAATCAATGCGGCAATTCTTCAAAGCACTCCTCCAAGGTATCAAGAACTTTTTGGATGATGACCCTATGACTTATGCAGCATCATTGGCATTTTATACCGTTGTTTCGCTTCCTGCCATCCTTCTTATTGCAGTCAATATATTGGGAACTGCCTATGAAAAAGATCAAATAAAATCTGATATTTTGGTCCAGCTCAATGACTACCTTGGCCCAAATACCGTTAGACAAGCTGAGATAATATTGGAAAACGCTAATATGGAATACTCTGGCATATTACCCCAAATCATCGGATGGGTGGTATTACTTTTTAGTGCAACCACCGTGTTTATTTCCTTACAAAACGGTATAAATAAAATCTGGGGGGTAAAACCCAAACCGGGTGTAGGTTTTATGAAACTTTTATTTGACCGAGTGTTGTCTTTTGCTATGATCGTCAGTATAGGTTTTGTCATGTTGGTTTCCTTGGTGATAGATTCTTTGTTGACACTGCTTCAAGGTTTAGTTGAGAAATTTATTGGCTTGGAGGGATTTTCCTTAGTTTGGTTGGTCAATGGATTGCTTTCTATCCTGGCCACAAGCGCCATTTTTGCGCTCGTGTTTAAGGTTTTACCAGACGTAAATATTAAATGGAAAAATGTATTGCCCGGTGCACTATTTACTGCAGTCTTGTTTTTATTGGGCAAATACCTCATTGGTTTTTATATTTCTACCTCAGATGTTGGAAATGCTTATGGAGCAAGTGGTTCATTGGTTGTGTTTCTTTCGTGGGTTTATTATTCATCCATTTTGGTATTATTTGGGGCTAAATTTACTTATGAATATACCAATATCATGGAGCACCACTTAAAACCAAAGGAACACGCAGTTTTTGTAGCTGAAGCAATAATAGACAAAGATGAGATTGAAACACATTGATCTTAATGGTCGTTTCATTTTTGGGAATGGCATAAATAAATCTTGATCGGAAAAGCTGAACACTTTCATAGGACAAATACGTTCTTTTGAGTGAATGGAGTAATTATTGTATATTTAATACGGAACAAAGCATAGAAATGTGCCAACTTCTCGCTACAAACTCTTTTTAGATTGTACAAAAAGTTATTAAAAAGACTACTTATAGCCTTAGCTATCATTTTATTACTTTGTCTAATAGCCCTATTGGCATTGAGAACTTCCTATGTCCAAAACTTTGCCAAGGACAAAGTAATGAATGTACTTTCAAAACAGTACAAAGCAGATTTCTCTATAGGCCATATTTATTTCAATGGATTTGATGTAGCTAATTTAGACCAAATTTTATTCAGAGATCAAAAAGGAGATACCTTACTTTATGCAGACCATCTCAAGGTAGATATTGGCCTATTCAGCTTATTTGATAAACAAATTTATTTGGATAAAATTGAATTCGACAACATAAGATCAAAGATCTATGAAATTGGCAATGATTCTATGAATTTCACCTTTTTGATACCCGCGAAAGACACCATCAATAAACCGGCGAGTGATTCGAAGTGGAAATTTGGACTTTCTGATGTGATCATCAACAATCCAAATATTTTGTATAAAACTGAGACACAACAATTTGATGTCATTGACAAAAAACTGGTTTTAGAATTTGATCAGTTTGACTTAGAGCAAAGGTTTTTGGATATTGGCTTATTGCAGTCTAATCACCTTTCTGTATTCTTCAAAAAACTAAAAGAATCTGAAGATACCAACGAGGCCTTTGCCCTACCTAATTTAGATTGGAATTTTGTAATAAAAAAAGTAAACCTGATTAAAGGTAATTTTCAATCAATTGGCTTGAAAGATTCAATTGACATCACTAAATTATCTGCAAACCTAGAAAACTCGCAATTTCATAAGGGAAAACTATTAACAAATATTAAAAAATTAAGAGGAAATTACAACAATATCATTGAGCTTTTAGAAGCCCAAGGAAAGGTAAGTTTAGATTCCCTATTTGGGCAAATTCAACAATTCAATTTAAAAACAGCAAATGATGATGTAAAAATTGATCTGGCCAATTATTCATTTATAAATAAACAATTAAACGTTGATCAAATAGATTTGGATTTAAGTTATAGTAGCATTAAACTATTGGAAAACTACATTCCTGACAACATAAACATTCAACCAAATACACCGATTTCACTCAAAGCAGCTAAATTAAT
>ENA-UOWO01006943-UOWO01006943.1-activated-sludge-metagenome-genome-assembly--contig:-NODE-6943-length-11386-cov-4.985085_pt1 | contig 11386 bp, 10 predicted proteins | sample MGYA00238148_ERZ761564 | MGnify/ENA primary metagenome ERZ761564 (study PRJEB28885, sample SAMN05720194) | activated sludge metagenome | isolation source: Anaerobic digester | place: USA...
TGCGCTTATAATTTCCACAGTTCCATCCTTGATCGCGTTATCGAATAGCTTGGCGATTTCGCACTCGTTGGCATTCGGAGTGGCGCTGATCTATTTGTCCTATGTGATGTATATCGTATTGACCCATTACTCCGGTGCTGTGCCATCGGAATATTATTCAGCGCAAAAACGCCCGGGTTATGCCGAATATCAACGGACTACCAATATGTTTTTTCCGGGGCCTCGCAAACACGGATAGATCCATCCACCGTAGGAGCGTCCTTTAGGCGCGATAAACCACGCCGGATTGTCGCGCCTAAAGGACGCTCCTACCGGTCACAATATGCCGTTGCACCCATAGCTCTAACCCAGCGATAATGTCCCATCTCGTTTCATTTCTGGAATATTCCATGTTAGACCCCCAGTTACTTCGTAATTCCCTTGCAGAAACGGCTACCCGTTTGAAAGCCACGCGTGGTTTTGAGCTGGATGTCGCAGCGATTGAATCGCTGGAAGCCGAACGCAAGCAAATCCAGACTCGCACCCAGGAATTGCAGAATCTTCGCAATACCCGTTCCAAGTCGATCGGGCAGGCGAAAGCCAAGGGCGAGGATGTGGCTCCCTTGATGGCAGAAGTGGCGGCTTACGCCGATGAATTGAAAGCCTCCGAATCGCGTCTACAGGAAGTGCAGGCGAAGATCGAACACATCGCCTTGAATATTCCCAATATTCCGCATGAAACGGTTGCAATCGGCAGCGATGAGAGCCAGAACGTCGAACTGAAGATATTTGGCACACCGCGCGTTTTCGATTTCGACATTAAAGACCATATCGCATTGGGTGAACGGCACAACTGGCTCGATGCCGAAGCGGGTGCAAAATTATCGGGTTCGCGCTTTACTGTTTTGCGTGGACAGCTCGCACGTCTGCATCGCGCATTGGCGCAATTCATGCTTGATTTGCATACCGACGAACATGGCTACACCGAGATGAACACGCCGCTAATCGTCAATGCCGAGTCGATGCTGGGCACCACGCAACTGCCGAAGTTCGAAGAAGATTTATTCAGCACCATGGTCGGCGACAGCAAGCGTTACCTGATTCCCACTTCGGAAGTGTCACTGACCAACCTGGTGCGTGATGAAATCATCGACGATGCCAAATTGCCGATGATGATGACGGCGCATACCTCGTGCTTCCGCGCCGAAGCTGGCAGCTATGGCAAAGACGTCCGCGGCATGATTCGTCAGCATCAATTCGAAAAAGTGGAATTGGTCGCCATTGCCCGTCCTGAAGAAAGTTTCGCCGTGCATGATGGGATGACCCGTCATGCAGAAACCGTGCTCGAAAAACTCGATCTGCCTTATCGCCGTTTATTGTTGTGCACGGGCGACATGGGTTTCGCCGCAATCAAAACACACGATCTGGAAGTCTGGCTGCCTGGTCAAAACACCTATCGGGAAATCAGCTCGATTTCCAATTGCGGTGATTTTCAGGCGCGTCGCATGCAAGCGCGCTGGCGTAATCCAGCCACCGGCAAACCGGAATTGGTGCATACCTTGAATGGTTCCGGCGTTGCGGTCGGCCGTTGCCTGGTGGCCGTGATGGAAAACTACCAGAATGCCGACGGCTCGATTACCGTGCCCGAAGTCCTGCGTCGTTACATGAACGGCATGGAAGTCATCGCTTGAAATACCCCGACTTGAACGATTTGCAATTCTTCGCCGTGGTCGTTGAACACGGCGGCTATGCCGCGGCGGAACGTGCGCTCGGCATTCCAAAATCGCGTTTGAGTCGTCGCATCACGCAGCTTGAAACCGATCTGGGTGTTCGCTTGCTGCAACGTTCTACCCGCAAGTTTTCGGTGACCGATGTAGGCCAGAATGTTTATCGTCATGCCCAGAGCATGCTGGCCGAGGCACAGGCCGCACGTGAAGTCGTTGATCGGGTGAGTGCCGAACCACGCGGCATTATCAAAGTCAGTGCGCCGGTATTGCTGGCCGAAGATATCCTGAGCAAGCTCATCCCCGAGTTCATGCTTCAGTTCCCGAAAGTGAAAGTGCAATTGCACGTCAGCAACCGCCGTGTCGACGTTATCAACGAAGGTTTCGATATTGCCCTGCGTGTTCGCAATTCACTGGCCACCGATGCCGATTTCATTTTGAAACGTTTCGGCAATTTCCATGAATTGCTGGTGGCCAGTCCGGATTATTTGAAACGCAACGGCATGCCGCAACATCCGCAAGAGCTGGGTACGCACACCACATTGAGCATGAATGAAGACGAAGCACGGCAACGCTGGGAGCTGCATCACGACGGCAATGGCGCGGTCGAGAAAGTGGAAATCAATCCTTCGCTGATGGCGCTCAGTTTTTCCTTGCTGCACGAGGCTGCACTCAGGGGAATTGGTATTGCGCTATTGCCGCAAATCATTTGCAGCGAAGACCTGAAATCGGGCAAGTTGCAGAAAGTCTTGCCGGAATGGAGTCTGCCGCTGGGAATCTGTCATGCCGTATTCCCCTCACGTCGTGGCCTGCTGCCTGCGGTCCGCGTATTCATTGATTTTCTGGCCGAACAATTGCCGAAGAAAATCAAATCCTGCGATGTCTAAAGTTTCAGGCCGATTGAAAAGAGCTGGAACCTAGTTCTTGTCACGCAGCAGCGCGGTAATTTCATCCAGTTGAAGCTTGATCGCCTGCAGTACCGCCAATTGCTCGCCATCGTCAGCCATGCCCGTGACTGCCTTGTGCGGCTGCATCCTGTTTCGAACCGCCTGCCGTCTTTGCAGGATCAGCTGGCGAAAATCATGGGCATCGATGATCCCGACAAATTGCATATCGTGTGCCTGATGTGCGCTTTGTCCGGCGGTTTCGAATTTCAGAATGCTCAAATGAAAATGCTTCAGCAACGGACCTTCGATAAAGGTCACATCCTGGATATTTTCCAGCGGAATGGTTTTTTCAATCTGGAATAGAATGCCCTTGCGAAAACGGATTTCGATATCGCTGATTTCACAATGCAATTTATCGAAATAGTGGCGCGCCCACCACTGGCCGACGCCCAGAAACCAGATCAATGCCAAGGGCAAAGCGACGATGGTGGCTGCCATGGTCATGCCGATCTGAAAGACAAGATAGGGACGAATCAAGGGATTGAATTTTGCGATCACGATGTCGCCGGGCTGACTGTCACTCATTGGAAACTCCTGTATAGGCAAGTTCGGAGTCTTGCCGGTTAACCCATAACGCATCATAGATTACGCAAAATAGCCGCCAGCTGCTTGCCTACCGTCGTCCAGTTAAGCCGATCCGTATATTCCGCAAACGAGGATAAGGCCAGTGCGCGATAAGCTTCCGGTGCAGTCATCAAACGTGCAATGCAGTCACAATATTCGTCGGGGTCGGTATCGAGTGCAAACATGTGGCCATTCTTTCCTTCCCGGATCGCCGATGGAATTCCACCGACATTACTGGCAAGCGATGGTAAACCGAACGAGCTGGCCTCGGCGAAGACAATGCCAAAACATTCGGCACGGGTCGGAAGAATCAGGAAGTGCGATGCTGAAAACAATGCATCGAGTCTGGCGCGCCCTTCATCGGTATTTTTTGAAATGAAACCGTGCGGAATCACAAAGTCGGGCATGGGCATCGCGGGCTCGCAACCAACGATGTGCAACTCCGTCTTGATGCCGCGTGCATTCAAGCGTCTTGCGACCTCGAGCGCGATATCGCCGCCTTTGCGAACCCAGTCCACGCCAAGGAATAGAAGGCGGCAGACATCGCCGTTCTTCTGCCGGACGAGTTTTTCGATATCGCCTTCATTGCGTTCGCAACGGATATTGGCGGCAAATGGCAGGACTCTGATTTTTTTCTGATCGATCTCGTAATTTTCCACGGCTGATCTTGCAGCCCATTCCGAACTGAAAATCACCAAACGACAATTCGACAAGGCCTGCTGCTCGATATCATTGCCTTTTCGAATGGATTCGTCACACAGATTGCTGAAAGACGGATAGAAATCCAGCAAACCGGCAAAAGTAGCATCGGCCCAGAATACGATCGGCTTGTCGGTTTTCAGGTAAGCCACGGCGGCATTGCCGGGGCTGAAAATGATGTCGCAATCACTTTTCGCCAAGGCCTTGCCGACCTGGCTGGCGTAATGACGCAAAAGTTTCGGTTCTCTTTCGCGAAGATATTTTTTGGAAAAAATTCCCGAGTAAAAAAATTTCTTCAGCTTTGCCTGTACCGTATAAGCTGGCTTGAGTTTGTCGATGGTTTCCATCTCGAAACCGGCTTGTTGCAGGCTCTGGAATGTATAGGCAACGATGCCCGACCAGGCATCCACATTGCCTGTATCAAACGGGCTGGCAAAAGCGATTTTCATATCCCGATCCATGGGTGGCAGCAACTGATTGGCGATTTTACTCTTTCGCGAGCTTCGATCGATGCCATTTGTTACAAGTGGTCAACTTTTGATTCAAGGCAAATTCGGTACCCGGAAGCTTGGCAATAATGACTGAAATCCCGGGAATGCCCTCATGACCAAGCTCAATGAAGCTGTTGTCAATCTAGAACCTTCCGTCTTGCTGATCAAAACCGGCGAGGGCTTGCTGCAATATCTGGGGCAGGGGAAAGACGTCAATCTTGGGCGGCAAATCAGTTGGGCAGAGTGGCTGGCAGAAGATCCCGATGCCGATCCGAAAGCATTTCAGCTCGCCGTGAGCCTTAATGTTCCATTGGTACAAATGGCCGATTTGAGTCCCGAGCCGAAGGCGCTCGGATTGCTGCCGGCTCAGGATGTCAGGCGTTTGCGTGCCTTGCCTTTGCTGGTAAATCAGGGCCGTGTCGTCATTGCAATGGAAAAACCCGACAACGAAGATGCCCTTGCCACACTGAATTTCCTGTTCAACGAACGCGTGATGCCGGTCGTGGTGACGTCGCGTGATATGCGCGAGGCGATTGCCCGCTTGTATGACCGGCAGGAAGACTTGCTGGTGTCCCGCCAACTCGGGCTCGATCCGAATATACAGAGCGTCCACAGCGAATCGGATATCGAAAAACTCTCGCGTGAAAAACCCATCGTACGCATCGTTGGCGATCTGATCGCCGAGGCGGTTTCCAGACGTGCTTCCGATATCCATTTGCGCCCTGGTCAACACGGATTGGAAGCATTATTTCGCATTGATGACGAGCTGGTTTCCGTGCGCCAGTTCATCCGAATCCTGCAACCGGCCATTGTCAGCCGGATAAAAGTGATCGCCGCCATCAATCTGGCAGAACATCGCAAGCCTCAGGATGGTCGCACGACCTTTGTGCTGGATGACGGCAGAAAAGTCGATCTGCGCGTCTCGGTACTGCCAGCGGTGTTCGGAGAAAGCGTGGTGGTGAGATTGCTCGATACCAATGAAAGCCTGTGGAGCCTGGACCAACTTGGTCTGAGCAATGAAGACCATGTCCGGGTGCAGGACATCATGCAGCGCAGTCATGGCATGTTCCTGACCACCGGTCCGACCGGCTGCGGAAAATCAACCACGCTTTATGCCATGTTGCTGGAGATGCGAAAGCAACGCATCAATATCCTCACCATCGAAGATCCGGTCGAGTTCTATATCGAAGACATCCAGCAAATGCAGGTGAATCGCGCAGCCGGTTTTACATTTGCCAGTGCCATGCGAAATTTTCTGCGGCACGATCCCGATGTGATCATGGTCGGTGAAATCCGTGATCGGGAAACCGCAGGCATTGCGATTGAAAGTGCGCTCACCGGTCATCTGTTATTGAGCACCTTGCATACCAATACGGCTGCCACTACGGTGACCCGCTTGCTTGATCTCGGGGTTGAAGCTTATCTGCTGCGTGCGTCTTTACTTGCGGTGATGTCGCAGCGTCTTATCCGTCTGACTTGCCAACATTGTCGCCAACCCGAAATGGTCGACCCGCATATTCGCAGCATACTTGGCGTGGAACAGGATGAAGTGTTTTACAGCGGCACCGGCTGTTCGCATTGCGATGGCTTGGGTGTACATAAGCGCCAGGCCGTATATGAGTTGATGCTGATGACCCCGCGCCTGCAAGCCCTCATTGTGCCCGGCGCCCAAGCCGACGTTATCCATCGTGTGGCAGTGGAAGAGGGCATGATCCCCATCACGCAGGCCGCCGTAGCGCTGGCAAGGAACGGGCTGATCTCGTTGACGGAAGCGTGGCGCGTGCGTTCGGACTAAATCGCATTTTCGACTGTGGTTATTTTTCTTGCACGCCATTTCAGAACGTGATTCGCGAAAAATGCGGTCAACAAAAATGTTGAAAGTAGAATAATTCCTATCTCAAATCGCTTCTGTCGATTTAGCTTTGTCAAAAAAATCTTACGAATTAATTCCGCTCAATTATTTTGTCCGCTTCCAAACTTGCTCTGCGTTGGATGATATGCGCATGGATATTCTCATCCTGCGGGAATCGAATCCTGATGATGGGTTCGCCTGACTTTATCGGCATCTGCCTTTCCCCCGAAGGCTTCTTATGACACGTAACCCCTTGTGCTCCCTGAACCTTGTCGAAGACGATGTGATGATCGTTGATGATTTTCTTTCCCCCGAAGAAATCGATTTCATACTCAGTGATCTTGAATTCGCCCTTTGGCGCCCTAGTCTGACGTACATGCTGCACAAGGATGGAGTGAGGCGAGACGTGCTTAGCCCCTTGCGTGTCAGCGAAACCGCGCAGCAACGTTTTTTCAGCGACGAGTTGCAGGAAAAAATGGCGCAGCTTGAATCGCGCCTGCAGCAGTTGGTGAAGATGGAAAAAGATCATCTCGAAACCTGGCAGGCCACCGATTATCCGCAGGGCGGAGAATTCTATTACCACATGGATTCCGGTTACTGGGACACGCATTATTCCGGTGATCGCATTTTCACTTTCCTGCTGTATCTCACTACGCCGGAGAAAGGCGGTGGCACGCATTTTCGCGCCATTGATCGGCAGGTAAAGGCGAAAGCGGGCAGGTTGGTGATCTGGAACAACCTGTTTGCCAACGGCGACAGTAATCATCGAATGATCCATTCCAGCATGCCTTTGCTGAAAGGCAAAAAAACCACTTTGGTGACTTGGCTCAGGCAGAAAAAATTCCGTATCTAAGTATTAATCCCCCCAACAAAAGGAATGCAGCATGGCTACGCAAAAAAGAGTCACGGCGGCTGTCGCCGAAATCAGAAAAAAATACGGCAAGATCATTGATCTCGAAAAAACACCGCTCGTGCTGGTCGAAATTTTTCGCCAATACGGCGATGTGCTTCAAGGTGTTGGCGGAGGCACTGGCGGTGGAGGCGGCGGCGGTACCGGAGGCCCAGGCGTCAGCACGGTTGCCGTTGGAGTTAACGACGGCGGCACCAATGACGGCGGTGGCGGAGGAGGCGGTGGCGTCAGTCCCGGCACGGGCGATGGTGGTACGGGAACCGGTGGTGTGAGTGCCGGTACCAGCACGGTTGCCGTCGGCATCACGCCGCCCGAATCGGGTTTCGGACATTTGGAGTTGGAAGAAATCCTGAAAGCGGTTCTGAAGCTGCAAAAGCAGGTCAGCACCATGGGCGTGCAAATCGAGCGCATTGCCACCAAGACAAAATAGCGGCTTCGCGCTTCTGTGCCCGACATTGATTTCGGGAGTTGGGTTTTACCTTCGAAATACGATTTGCCACTGAAAAGTTGCAAGCGTTTTCCTGCGCAATGAAAAAACAATCGGCAAGAAAATATTCTCAACCAATCACTTTATGGAATACGACAATGGCTAGCAAAAAAACCACAAAGAAAGCGGTAAGAAAAACCGCAAAGAAAAATGAAACCACAACGGAAATCAAATCCCCTCTCACCGAACGGCAATTGCTGAAAGCGATACCGCCGCGTGCGGCACTTAAAAAATTCGACGGAAAATTCGAACGCCGGATTCCCCTGAGCAAAGCAGTTTCCGATAGCAAGGCGGTTGTAAGCAGGGATAAAACCGGCAACTGGCTTAATGTCGAGATGGATGCATCGCAACTCGGCGTTCATGCCTTCCCGAAAGGCCCCGAGCTCACGCCAATCGCAAGACCGCGCCGCAAGAAAGGCGAACGTCCGGAATTTCGCGAATACAAAGGCTTCCTGCCTGATCACCTCTCACTGCAGCCATCTCCCGGAAAACTGGATCGCGATCTCATCGCGAAGCCGCGTATCCACGGCATGGTGAAACTGAAGCGCGGCAACAACGAACCGACGACAATTTTCTCGCCAGATAACCGTTATCTTTTTCAGGATACCGCCTATCCCTGGTGCACGACCGGAAGAGTGGATACCCCGGCCGGTCAAGCTTCCGGCACCATGGTCGGCCCACGCCATTTGCTGACCTGCAGCCACGCCATTCAATGGAAGAGTGACGGCACCGCGGGCTGGGTAAAATTCACGCCATCCTATTTCGATGGCAGCGCGCCGTTTGGCGAAGCCTGGGGCACCCGCGTTTATTTCTACAATAAAGTGGACGGCAGCGACGGTCTCTCGCGCGATGAAGAACAATACGATTACGTCGTTGTCGTGCTCGATCGGCGAATGGGTGATACGACAGGCTGGATGGGTGGCCGCAGTTGGAGCGACGATTGGGATGATGAACCCTATTGGCGTCACATCGGCTATCCCGGCGATCTGGCCAGCGGACAGCGACCCTCCTATCAACGCGATATTTCGATGGATGGCTCGTTCTGGGACCGCGAAGCCCACACGCGCATTTTTCATCAGGGCGATGTTTGGCCCGGCCAATCGGGCGGATCCTTCTTCGCATGGTGGTCCGGTGAAAATTATCCGAGCGTTGTCGCCGTACAAAGCGGACAGAACAGTGATGAAAACATCGCCAGTGGCGGCTCCGACATGATTGATATCATCATCAAGGCGCGCAACGAACATCCTTGAATATGAGTGTCATAACAGGCTATCTCCCAGTCGCGAACCAGGCGTTGGGGGATGGCTTGAAATGCGCGGTGTCGCGTTGCTAAAGCAGTTTTTAATAAATCCAGTGCATCACTTTTCCGGATCACTCCGCTCCGGCCACGGAGCACTCAGCACCGTCGCGCGGTAACCATGCCAAGCCGAAAACGCGAGCCAGGGCATGATCACCACAAAACCCAGATAGCCGGTCGCAAATCCCATTGCTGTCAGCGCCACGATGCAAAGGGCCCACACCAACATCGCCGGCTTGTTGCGCAGCACGGCATGCACGCTCGATAAACACGCCGTCACCATATCGGTTTGCTTGTCCACGATCATCGGCAGCGAGAACGCAGCGCTCGCGAATACCAATGTTGCGAACACCGTGCCTATCAAACTGCCGACCGCCAGAAATTCCATCAATACTTCACGGTCGCCTTCTTCCACCGGAAAAAACGCGTACAACATCATGCCCGAGCGCGACCAGATAAAAAGAATTACCAGCAGCATCAAGGCATACACGCCGCCATCGCCAATCGCCTTCACCATGTAACGCGTCGAGCGCCGGAAGCTTGCCTTCTGCCCGTCCTCGATATCCTTGCTCACCGAATGCAAACCCACCGCCAACATCGGTGCGATGTAGATAAAGCCCGAGAGCAGGGCGGCCAGTAACGCGAATTTGCCCAGCCACCAGGCAAACACCGACACACCCCAACTGACGATAAAAATCAGCAGGCCGTAAATCAGCGTAATCCGCGGCACCCGGCATAAATCCTTCCAACCCGCCTGCAACCAGCCGAACGCCGCGGTGTAAGGCAGCTTCTGGCAATCGGCCACAAAGGGAAGTTCAGTTGGATCAGTCATCATGTGGGTAGATGCAAAAAGGGACAAACACAGGGTAACGCCGTTGCCGCCGTTTGCAAATTGCATGCAGGCAAATCGGCAGCACGATTGTAGATGTGCGTGATATTTCCTATGCTCGAAGCATGGACAGCATGAACATCATCGAAAAAATCGACGCCGCGGCGAGCCTGCCATCGCCGCTCGCCAATCCTCTCAGCATTAAACTCGACCGGCCCGTCGCGGAATTGTCGTGGATTCAAAAATCCCTGGTGTTTGCCGAATTGTCGCGGCTTGCCTATGGCTCGCCCGATGTTGTTGAATCCCTCTTTCGCGACGCGGGGCTGGATGACTGCGTGTTCATCGAACGCGAGGGCGCCGAAGCCTATGTGCTGGGTAACCGTTTCGACTGCTTCATCATCTGTCGTGGCACCGAACCCAACCAGTGGAATGATATCGAAGCCGACGCCAATGCCTTGACCGTCGCGGTGGACGTCGGGCGGGTACACAGCGGTTTCCATGCGGAAGTCAACGAATTGTGGCCGTTGCTGGAATTGCATATCCGCGAAAACACCCGGCCACTCTGGTTTGCCGGTCATTCCCTCGGCGGCGCGATGGCCGCCGTCTGCGCCGTTCGTTGCAAGACATCGCCAATCCCGTCAAACCCAAGCGCCATTTTTTCCTATGGCGCACCGCGTGTCGGCAACCGGCCTTACACCTCGGTGCTGGACGTCAAACACTACCGCTGGGTCAACAACAACGACATCGTCCCGCGCATGCCACCGCCCTTGCTAGGCTACCGCCACATGGGCCAGGAAATCTATCTCAACCGCAAAGGCAAGATCAGCTACCTCCGCTCCTGGCTGCGAGTTTACGACCGCATCCTCGGCTTGTTCGCCTCGCTACGACTGCTCAAGATCGATTACTTCAGCGACCACTCCATGGCCGAATATATCGCCCATATCAAACGGCATTATCAAGCGGAATTGGCAGGGAAGAGCATTCGCACACCAAGGCATATTCAGGCGGAGTAACCATGTTTCCTTAGGGGCGCTGCTTGCTGCGCAATGACGCTGCGATGTAATTCGGGTGCAGCAAGCAGGCGCCCCTACGAATTACAGCACTCGCCTCAAAGCACGCAATCGTTGCCAAACCTCGGCCTTGCTCATCGTCATGGCCATTACTTGCATGCAACGTTCAAGTAAACCTTCCTTGTGTTGCAGTTTCGCCAGAACCTTATCGAGGTCTCGTTTTATATCTGCGCCATAAGCGACTTCGCTTTTCGCTAACGCTTTTGTAAGTAACGGAAGTGTAGGGCGCATCATGGCCAGGTCGATCACGTCGCGGGTAAACACGCTCTCGTCACTCCAACGGTCTGAATTGGCCAACAATTTACTTGTAGCCATGTCCAAGGGCGTGAGCGTTGAAACGCCGCACAATTCGTCATGCTTTCCCGGCGGGTCCAGATTGAAACGACCTTCGTGGACAATTTCAAATTTTATTTGCGTATCGGCGGAAGCAAGCATTGTGCGGATGCCGTATTGATCCGCACGAATTTCACCGGATTTGATAAGGCCTGCCGCGCCTTCACGCAAAATTTTTGCAACGTCCGCGCCTTTCAATAATTC
>ENA-UOWO01006944-UOWO01006944.1-activated-sludge-metagenome-genome-assembly--contig:-NODE-6944-length-11386-cov-4.354779_pt1 | contig 11386 bp, 10 predicted proteins | sample MGYA00238148_ERZ761564 | MGnify/ENA primary metagenome ERZ761564 (study PRJEB28885, sample SAMN05720194) | activated sludge metagenome | isolation source: Anaerobic digester | place: USA...
GCATATTGAAACGCCAACACATGAGCCCAGAGCGACCGAATATGTGCCGCAAATGTTGGATTTGATTTCCAAATTGGAACACAAAGGGTTAGCTTATCAAGCACCCAGTGGCGATGTGAATTTTTCTGTACGGCAATTTCCAGGTTATGGTAAGTTGTCAGGCAAATCAGTGGATGAATTGCGTGCAGGCGAACGTGTGACGGTGCAAGACGACAAAGCGGACCCACTCGATTTTGTGCTGTGGAAAGCTGCCAAACTGACTGAGCCCGATGACGCGAAATGGGCCAGCACCTACGGCGCAGGCCGACCAGGTTGGCACATAGAGTGTTCGGCCATGAGCTGTGCATTGTTGGGCGAGACATTTGACATTCACGGTGGTGGTGCAGACTTGCAATTTCCACACCATGAAAATGAGATAGCCCAAAGTGAAGGCGCGACAGGAAAACCATTGGCCAATTATTGGATCCACAATGGTTTTGTGCGCGTGGACAACGAAAAAATGTCCAAAAGTTTAGGCAATTTTTTCACGATACGTGAAGTGTTGGCGAAGTACGATCCTGAAACGGTACGTTTCTTTATTGTTCGTGTGCACTACCGAACCGCTTTGAATTACAGCGATGCGCATTTGAATGACGCACGGGCGGCTTTGAAACGTCTTTATACCGCGCTCGATTTGGTGAAACCCGATGCCTTGGGGATAGAGGCCATTGATTGGACCAACCCGTTTGCCGCACGATTCAAAGCTGCCATGGACGAAGATTTTGGTACGCCAGAGGCGATTGCCGTGTTATTCGATTTGGCGGCGCAGGTTAATGTCAGCAAATCAACGCAACTGGCGGGGCTTTTAAAGGCGCTGGGCGGGTGTTTGGGGTTGCTGCAAAACGTACCTAGCGTATTTTTACAAGCGGGTGCAAAAACAGGGCTTGACGAAGCGACGATACAAGCTAACATTCAAGCGCGTACTGATGCTAAACATGCCAAAAACTTCGCCTTGGCAGATGAGATACGCAAAACTTTGCTAGCGCAAGGCATTGTTCTCAAAGATTCTCCCACGGGTACGACTTGGGAATCGGTATGAAGATTTATCAAAATATATGAAAAATCTGGCTGTAGCCGGCGTATTTGTTGCCTATGCTGCTATCAAAAACATAGCAATATAGGCTATTTTCAGTTAGTAATTAGAAAAAATGACAGTACCAGAATATTGGCAAGATGCCTGCAAACATTTAGGAAAGAAAGACCGTGTCATGAAGCGCTTGATCGCGCAATTTCCTGATGTCAGCTTAAGCACGCGTGGTGATGCCTTCACCACGCTGGCGCGTAGCATTGTGGGGCAACAAATTTCGGTGAAAGCGGCCCAAACAGTTTGGGATCGGTTTGAAAAATTGCCGAAAAAAATGGTGCCAAAAAATGTGCTGAAACTGAAAGTGGACGACATGCGGGCAGCTGGTTTAAGTGCACGCAAGGTTGAATACTTGGTGGACTTGGCGATGCACTTTGACTCTGGCAGTTTGAACAGTGAAACTCTGGCCAGCATGGATGATGAAGCCATCATCGCCGATTTGGTTGCCATACGTGGCATAGGGCGTTGGACAGCTGAAATGTTTTTAATGTTTCATTTGATGCGCCCCAATGTTTTGCCTTTGGACGACATTGGACTCATCAATGGCATCAGCAAAACATACTTTTCAGGCGAAAAAGTCAGTCGCAACGAGGTGCGTGAAGTGGCTGCCGCATGGGCACCATTTTGCACCGTGGCCACATGGTACATCTGGCGGTCTTTAGACCCATTGCCAGTAGCGTATTAATTGATTGAAGCTAGCAAGCTTTTGAGCTTATTTCGCGTTTACGAGCCAACCTTGTTCTAGCCAATCTTGCAGCAAAGCCTGCGCAGCATCGCTTGCCATGGCCATATCTCTGGCATCTAGGAAGCGCTGGTTTGCCAGTTTTTGCATCAGTTTGGCGTCTTTGCCAGCAGCGCGCCAGCTTTCGCCATTGAGGAAAATATGCCGTGCATCAAACATCATTTGACTTTGTAGCGCCAGTTTGACTCCACGTTTGCGCGATAACTTAACAGCGCCCTCAGGCGCATCAAACCATACATTCGATTTGGGTTCTGATAGGTGTTCGCCTAAATGACGTGCAAGCGCATCTGGGTCTGCCATGGCTTTGGTGATGGCTTGTTGTGCAAACTCAAGCAAAGCGGTTGGTATTTGCGCGGGATTTGGCGTCGCTTCTTGATCAGCGTCGCGATACAACACTTCGGGTTTTAGTTTGACTGGCATTGTTAATTCATCATCAGGCAAATTTTCTTCGTCGACAGCATCTGCATAGCGCAGCAACAATTCACGTCCCAAATCCACTTGTTTGGGGACTTTGAAGCCAATCGAATACGTCATGCATTCACCAATGGCCACACCATCGTGTGCATAGCGTGGTGGCAAATACAGCATGTCACCAGGTTCTAAATCAAAAGTCAGTTCGGGCTTGAAATTCGACAATATACGCAGTGGCACATTGGCTTGCAAGGTACCGTCTTTTTGCTTGCCAATGCGCCATCGGCGTGTGCCATGCGCTTGCAATAAAAACACATCGTAACTGTCAAAATGCGGACCCACGCCACCACCGTCGGTGGCGTAACTGATCATCAAATCGTCCAATCTCGCATCGGGTGCAAACCGGAAGCGGTTTTTCAATTCATTCACTGCACTATCGTGCAAATCCACGCCTTGCACCAACAAGGTCCAGTTCGGTTTTTTGATTGAAGGAATTTGTTTGGCTGTCATAGGTCCATGCGCTAAAGACCACTTGTCACCATTGGACACAATGAGTCGCGACTCCACATCTTGATTTTGCGACAACGCAAACAATTCTTGCCGTGACAGCAAGGGTTTGAATTTGGAGATGGCATTGCGAATGATGCAGGGCTTTTTCTGCCAATATTTACGCATGAATTCAGCTGGGCTGATACCACCTAAAAGTTGCAAGGGTAGATTGATAGATTGTGCGACTTGGTTCATGCGACAATTGTCCTATGAAAATCACTCCACAATGCGTCGTGGCCCTCACTTGGACGCTGAAAGATACCTTGGGCACAGAATTGGATGTTTTAGACGAGCCAGTTGAGTTTTTGGTGGGCGGCAATGATTTGCTGGTCAAAGTGCAAGAGGCGCTGCAAGGTTACAAAGCCGGTGACAGTCTTGATTTGCATCTGGAACCAGAGGACGCGTTTGGCGATTTCAACGACCAATTGCTGTTTTTAGAAGCCCGCTCGCTGTTCCCTAATGAGCTGGAAGAAGGCTTGACCCTAGAGGGCAATGCCATGCCAGCAGGCTGCACACCTAGCATGCCCAAAGACGCGGTCTATGTGGTGACGGACATTTACCCGGAACATGTGGTGCTGGATGGCAATCACCCACTGGCTGGCATAGCCATTCGGCTCAGTTTAAAGATAGAAGCAGTTCGTGAAGCGACTGTTGCAGAAATTGGCGCAGGCACCTGCGGCTCAGGGTTTTTTAAGTTGCAAACAGGTACCGATGTTTTGACAGGTAACTCAACGCTTCATTAAATGGACGATTGTTTGTAGGCTATTTATAGGCTATTAAAGGTTGTTTATTAGGCGATTTGATTCAACGTATCACCCAGAGCGTTGACCAGGCTATCAATCTCCTGCGGGGTCGTGATGAATGGAGGAGCTAGTTGGATGGTATCGCCACCGTAACGCACGTAATAGCCCTTGTCCAGCATCTTCATGGCAATCTCATAAGGTCTTCGCGCTGGTTCACCAGGCATGGACGCAAGGGTCAAACCTGCCGCCAAGCCATAGTTTCGAATATCTGTCACATGCTTCGTCCCTCGTAGGCTGTGAACGGCATTTTCAAAAATCGGGGATAGGACTTTGACTTTATCCACCATGTTTTCGCGTTCCAAAATGTCCAACGCTGCCAAACCGGCTGCACAAGCCACAGGGTGCGCCGAATAAGTGTAGCCATGGGCAAATTCAAGCATGTATTCAGGGCCACCTTGTGCCATGAATGTGTCATAAATTTCTTTTTTGACCAAGACAGCACCTAATGGTTGCGCGCCATTGGTAATTTGTTTGGCCACGTTCATGATATCGGGTGTGACACCAAAAGCTTCGGCACCTGTGTAAGCACCCATGCGGCCAAAGCCTGTAATCACCTCGTCAAAAATCAGCAAAATTTGATTCGCGGTACAAATTTCGCGTAAACGTTGCAGATAACCGATGGGTGGAATGATGACACCAGCGGAGCCCGACATCGGTTCGACGATAACGGCAGCGATGTTGCTCGCATCATGCAAAGTTATCAGGCGCAATAAATCGTCAGCTAACTCAGCGCCCATTTTGGGCATGCCGCGCGTAAAAGCCTGATCTGCCAATTGCGTGTGTGGTAAATGATCTGCCTCAACCCCTTGCCCAAACATTTTTCGATTGCCGACCATACCTCCAACCGATATGCCGCCAAAATTGACTCCGTGATAGCCTTTTTCGCGCCCAATCAATCTTGTCTTGCCAGCCTGTCCTTTGGTACGCCAATAGGCACGTGCCATTTTCAATGATGTGTCAGCCGCTTCTGAGCCAGAGCTTGTAAAGAACACATGGTCCAAACCCTTAGGCGTTAGTTCTACGAGTTTGTTGGCCAATTCAAAAGAGAGTTTGTGCCCATATTGAAACGCTGGAGAATAATCCAATGTGCTCATTTGTCGCGTCACTGCCTCGGTAATTTCGCTGCGGCAATGACCTAAACCTGAGCACCACAGGCCTGATAAGCCATCATAAATTTGCTTGCCATGCTGGTCTGTGTAGTAGCACGCTTTAGCACTGGCCATCATACGAGGATGCGCCTTGAAATTACGATTGCCCGTAAAAGGCATCCAATGGGCATCTAACCAAGCAGCATTTGTCAATGTCATGTCATAGTTCCAATCAGAAAACAAAAAAGCCTCACAATTTCATCAATTATGAGGCTTTTTATACTGGCGGAAACGAAGGGATTCGAACCCTTGATGAGGCTCAACACCCCATACTCCCTTAGCAGGGGAGCACCTTCGGCCACTCGGTCACGTTTCCTGGCAACTTAAACGAGTCGTATTATCGCACGACTTGCCTTGCATTTCAGGGTGCGATTTGGTTTTTAAAAGGTGTTTTGGTCAGCTCTGATCTAAACCAAAGGCCTTGTGCAAGGCGCGTACGGCGAGTTCCATGTACTTTTCATCAATCACCACCGAGGTTTTGATTTCAGAGGTGGAGATCATTTGAATATTGATGCCTTCCTCAGATAAGCTATGGAACATTTTGCTGGCAATGCCCACATGGCTGCGCATGCCAATGCCAACAATGGACACTTTGCAAATTTTGGCGTCGCCAATCACTTCTTGCGCGCCCAATTGCGGTACCAAAGTGGTTTTGAGTAAGTCCATGGCCTTGGCAAAATCATTGCGGTGTACCGTGAAGCTAAAGTCTGTCTTGCCATCTTTGCTGACGTTTTGAATGATCATGTCCACTTCAATGTTGGCATCAGCTACTGCGCCCACAATTTTGTAAGCAATACCTGGCTTGTCGGGTACACCGAGCACAGAGATTTTGGCTTCATCGCGGTTGAATGCAATGCCTGATACGATGGCTTGTTCCATTTGTTCATCTTCCTCAAAAGTTATCAAAGTGCCTGATGTGGCCTCTTCGTTGATGTCAATATCCCAGGGCGTGAAACTGGACAACACACGCATTTTCACTTTGTATTTACCGGCAAATTCAACGGATCGAATTTGCAGCACTTTAGAGCCCATCGACGCCATTTCCAGCATCTCTTCAAAGCTCACGGTGTGCAAACGGCGTGCTTCGGGTACCACGCGCGGGTCGGTGGTGTACACGCCATCGACGTCGGTGTAAATCAAGCATTCGTCAGCTTTCAGCGCTGCAGCAACAGCAACAGCGGAAGTGTCTGAACCTCCGCGACCCAAGGTGGTGATGTTGCCTAATTCGTCCACACCTTGAAAGCCTGTCACGATCACCACGCGACCTGCATTCAAATCGGCACGGATTTTTTTATCGTCAATCGATTCAATGCGCGCTTTGGTGTACGCACTGTTGGTTTTGATGGCCACTTGCCAGCCCGCATAGCTCACAGCTTCCAAGCCTTCGGCTTGCAAGGCAATGGCCAACAGCGCTGAGGAGGCTTGTTCGCCAGTTGAAGCCAACATATCCAGTTCGCGGTTGTATGCGTCACCTGGTTTGGCTGGAGCTAATTCTTTAGCCAGACCTAGCAAGCGGTTGGTTTCGCCACTCATGGCGCTGGGGACAACCACCATTTGGTGGCCGGCGCGCGCCCATTTGGCAACGCGTTTGGCAACCATGCTGATGCGTTCAGTTGAACCCATCGACGTGCCGCCGTATTTATGAACAATCAAAGCCATAGGAAAATTTGTTTTTAAAAGGGAAGAGCTTGTTTAAACCCAAACAAACAGAGGAATGGGGTCAAACCTAGGGATTGTACCAATCTATGCAGGCCGCTTTGCGCTCTACAAAGCCTTGGCCAATTTTGATGCGCATTTTGTGACCACGAGTGGTGCAACATTTGATTTGAACCATCAACTCAGCCAATTGCGCGGTACTGGGTGTAGTTTGATGTACGGTCTTTAACCAATAACGCAACACATTGGCCATGCGTTCGTCGCTCAAGTGTTGCAAATATTTGATATTCGGTGGAATCCCTGTTCGGTGTAAATCTTCCACAGCGATTTGGTTGAGCAAAACCTGAGCCGAAGCTGCATGGCTGCTACTTCGCGTAAAAGTGTCACGAAACTGTGGAAAGACAGCCTCCAATGCCGGTAAAAGCTGAGCGCGGATGCGGTTGCGGGTGAAGGATTCGTCGGTATTCGTGGGGTCTTCTACAAAAGGCGCACCCATTGGGCCAAACTGCGTTTGTGTGGCTAGCCAGCGGCGAATGTCTTTGGCGGTGACTTGCAACAAAGGGCGGTAGTATTGAATGCCGTCTCGTACCCATTGCGCTGGCATGGCGGCTAAACCTGGTAATCCAGCGCCACGGCTCAATGCCAGCAGCAAGGTTTCTACTTGGTCATCGGCATGCTGGGCCAATGTTATGGAGGTGCTTGGCGTGGTTGATTGAGACTCTTTTGCTATATTATTAATAGCGTTATAGGCAATAAATGCGCCATCTACAGCCATATTCTCCATATAAAATGCACCGTACCGAGCATCGCGTGCAGCCGCTTCGGGGCTTTGTCCAGGAGCGTTCTTGGCATCGACTTTGATAACTTTCAATGGCACTTGAATCAATTTACAAAATGCCACACAATGCGCTTCAAAATCATCAGCCGCCTTTTGTAAACCATGGTGAATATGGATGGCACTGATTTGACCCGGCCATTTTAGTGAGGCAGCAAGTAGCAGAGCGCTTGAATCTGCACCTCCGCTGAAGGCGATGGTTAAGGGCAATTTGGGAGTGAAAGCAGCCATGGCTGCTTCAAATGACTGACTCAAAGCAACTCTGTGGAATCTTTGAAAAACACAAAGTTTTGCTTCCACAGCAAGCTAGCAGGCCACTGTTTTGACAGCAAACTTTGAAACAAAGGCTGCACCTCCCGTACCGATTTAGCCGACAACAGCTTCGGACGAATCGTCATGACCTGCTTAATGTAAGCCAAGTTGCGTGCTTCATTGCGGGTGGGCGCTTTGTCTTCTGATGCCAAAATTACCGGCACATGCGGGAACATATCAGTTAAGGTGTTTTGATAAACCTCTTTGGTGCCGGTGTCGCAACCTAAAAACACGACGGTGTTGACGTTGTCATACAGTTTGCGACTACCGTCCATCATGTCGATGAATTCTTGCACTTTGGCATCGGTCAATTCGCCACGGTAAAAGCCCAATTCATGGTGACCAGAAATCACCACCATATTGAAGGGTGGCGATTTGGTGTCGGCCATCAAAGCCTTCAGTTCGGCTTCCAAATCCTTGGCGGTGTAGCCACCGGTGGCTTTTTCTCGTTCCTGTTCAGCTTCACGAATGCGGTCGTAATAGGTGTCGCATTTTTTATCGCGATTCACAGCGACAGCACAGTCTTGTACCAGCTCTGTGTATTTTTCAATTTTTGCATTGGCTTTGACCACAATCAAGCGCTGTTTGCGTGGTATGCGGGTATAGGAGGGGACCACCACCACCTCGCTGGCAACGCCTTGGCTGGTTTGCTTGAAAACCGCAATTTCACTTTCGGCATTGTTGAAGTCAATGAACAAAGTGCGCGCTGTGCTGGCTGTACCGCACAGCGTTAAAGTGATGCCGATTAGGAATGCTCGGGTGTTCACGGTCTTACTTTTTGGCCTCGGCTTTGATGTCAATGAATTTGCCATAACTTTGCAAACGCTCATAGCGTTTGTCCAGTAACTCTTTCACTTTCAAATCGCTGACTTGGCGATAGGCATCGTTCAAGGCGCGTTTCAAAAACGCGGTCATTTGTTTCGGATCGCGGTGCGCGCCACCCACAGGTTCGTTGACGATTTTGTCGACCAAGCCCAGCGCTTTTAAACGGTGCGCGGTAATGCCCAATGCTTCTGCAGCGTCTTCTGCTTTGTCCGAAGTTTTCCACAAAATGGAGGCACAACCTTCGGGGCTGATGACGGAATAAACCGCGTACTGCAACATCACCAACTGGTCACAAACAGAGATGGCCAAGGCACCACCCGAACCGCCTTCACCGATGATGGTGGTGATGATGGGCACTTCTAATTGCGCCATCTCAAAAATATTACGACCAATGGCTTCTGACTGGCTGCGTTCTTCAGCATCAATACCTGGGTAAGCACCAGGTGTATCGACAAAGGTGAAAACGGGTAGTTTGAACTTCTCGGCGGTTTTCATCAAACGCAAAGCTTTGCGGTAGCCTTCAGGCTTGCTCATGCCAAAGTTGCGCATGGCACGTTCTTTGGTATCACGTCCTTTTTGCTGACCAATCACCATACAGGCAGCGCCATTAAAGCGGGCTAGGCCGCCCACAATGCTCAAATCATCGGCAAAATGCCGGTCGCCGTGCATTTCCACAAAATCGGTGAAGATGTCATTGATGTAGTCCAGAGTGTACGGCCGCTCGGGGTGGCGCGAGATTTTGGTGATTTGCCAAGGCGTCAAATCACTGTAAATGTCTTTGGTGAGCTGCAGGCTTTTCTTTGTCAGTTGGTCAATTTCAGATGAAATATCCACCGCAGACTCTGTTTGGACGTAGCGCAGTTCTTCAATTTTGGCATCCAGCTCGGCAATGGGTGATTCAAAATCAAGAAATGTTTTTTTGCTCAAAGTAATCTTCCTTTTCAATCAATTTCTGACCGTTTTCTTATTTTAAGGTGAAATAGCAACAACTGGTTAGAACAACCTAGGGTTCTTACCTATGCGGCATGAGAAATAAGCTATAATTTGAGGCTTAGGTGAAAGGAACTCGAGTGATATTCATCTATCCGTTAAAGTGCTGGACTTTGATTGGCGGCTGAATCAATACAGTTTGTATTTGAAAAAGTGGTTCGATTAAGTGAGGTGTTTTGACAATTTCCGGAAGTTGTTTTCTCTTTATTAATTATCAAGGATTTATTATGAACAAAATCATCATCGCATCTGTTATCGCTACTGCTGCTCTCGTTGCTTGTGGCAAAAAAGAAGAAGTTAAAGTTGAAGCACCTGCTGCAGCTCCTGCTGCTGCTACAGCTCCAGTGGCTGCTGCTGTTGACGCTGCTAAAGATGCTGCTAAAGACGCTGGCGCTGCTGCTGCTACTGCTGCTGGCGCTGCTGCTGACGCAACTAAAGCTGCTGGTACAGCTGCTGTTGACGCAACTAAAGCTGGCGCTGCTGCTGCTGCTGGTGCAGCAGTTGACGCTGCTAAAGCTGGCGCTGCTAAAGCTGCTGAAGCTCCTAAGAAGTAATTCTCGCTTAAACCTTGCTATAGCTGCAAAGCAAATAGCGGGGTTATGAGAATTAAAAAAACCGCGCATCGTAAGATGCAGCGGTTTTTTTTTCGTCCCTGCAAAGCTGCAGAATGTTTGATTATTTCAAATCTTCAGCCAACACCTTCACAATATTTTGTGCATCGGCCAATGCTGCTGGCGCTGTTCCTGCAGCATTCAACACGCTGACCACTGAATCGTTAGCGCTTGATTTAACAAGGACGCGGTATTTCAAGACTGGTGTTGCGGTATCAGACGAAAATATTTTCGCAAAAAAGCCAGGCTCTTTTTTGTCAGCAACCACAGCTACGTAGCGCACAAAGTAAACACCTTGGCTGCGATCACGGTCTTCAACCGTGAAGCCGGTACGGTCCAGTGCCAAACCAACACGTCTCCATGCACGGTCAAAACCTTCGTCCAATTGCACTACGGGTTGTCCGCCAACCGTGGCAACTTTAGAGTTGGGTTTGCTTGGGGCGGCTGCAATTTGCACTTTGGACTGTTCTTGGCTTACGCCTAAACGAACCATCAAGCGGCGCAAAAATTCGGCCTCTAATTCAGGGTCAGATGCACGGGGAATCCACATGGTTGCGCCCGTTTTATCGGGAGAGAATTGTTCCACCATGCCACGGTGGCTGATGTAAATCTCGGTACCACCTTTGGCATTGGCTTCTACACGGCTGCGAAACTTGTCGCGTTCACCTGTGGAGTAAATCGAATCAAATACTTTGCCAAGGGTTGCACGAATGAAATCTTGTGGTAGCTTGGCACGGTTTTCAGCCCAATCGGTTTCCATGATGCCAGTGGTTTGGTCATCTGTGGTCAATAAAAAGCCATTCGTGGTCCAAAAATCACGTAGCAGGGGGAACACTTTGTCCGGGGTGCGGTTTACGACCAGCCAACGTTGGCTGCCAGCGCGTTCGATTTGAACGTCACCCAAAGCTGATGCTGCAGTGGGAATAGCTGTCGTGGCACCACCACCTGCTTGAAAAGCACTGGCTGTGGGGGCAGAACCGGGCACAAAATAACGGTTGTCTTTGCTCAGCTGTACCAAATCGGGTGGAACTTCAAGCGAGTTGCCTTTTTTGGCGGTCTTGTAATCAATTTTGTCTTCTTCCAGCACTGTGCAGGCACCCAAACTGAGGCTTGCCAAAATGGCCAAGCTCAATGCAGTGCGTTGTGCGCTTCTTGTATTCAATTTGACGTTTGACTTCAAGCTAAATCCTTCAATGGTGAGTTAATTGTGAAAAGTGATGCATTCAGGCCCTTAAGCGATCAGCCCAACTTGGCGCATGGCGGCTTCCACACTGGGCTGATTGGCCGCAGTGAGTTCGGTCATCGGCAGGCGCATGGTGGGTCCACACAAGCCCATGCGCATCATGGCCCATTTGACCGGTATCGGGTTGGCTTCTACGCC
>ENA-UOWO01006948-UOWO01006948.1-activated-sludge-metagenome-genome-assembly--contig:-NODE-6948-length-11379-cov-4.505034_pt1 | contig 11379 bp, 8 predicted proteins | sample MGYA00238148_ERZ761564 | MGnify/ENA primary metagenome ERZ761564 (study PRJEB28885, sample SAMN05720194) | activated sludge metagenome | isolation source: Anaerobic digester | place: USA...
GGTTAGAATGCTGGCCTGTCACGCCGGAGGTCGCGGGTTCGAGTCCCGTCCACTCCGCCAATCCTTCAAAGGCGCCTGACAAGGCGCCTTTGTTTTTTCAGATTCATGCTCTTATAAAAATTTTGTTCAACGCAGACTTTCGGTAAAGATCACTATGCTCCAGAACATCCGTGATAAAACTTCAGGTTGGATTGCCACTGTCATACTAGGCACCATTATCATCATTTTTGGTTTGGGTTTCGGCATTCAGGACTACCTCTCTCCGCAAGTTAACAGCTATGTAGCCAAGATTGAGGACGGCGGATTGTTTCTGGGGTTCCGGAAAAAAAGTGAAGAAATCAGCGTCGATGATTTTCGGACCCGTCTTGAACAAGTTCGCCAGCGTGAAATGTCCGAGAAAGGCGAGGCGTTCGATGCCGCAAAATTCGACACCGCTGAATCCAAGCGTGCCGTGCTTGAAAAGATGATTGATGAAAAATTGCTTGTTTTTGCTACTGAGCAAAAGGGATTGAAAATCACTGATGCCGTACTGGCTGATGCATTAAAGAAAATGCCTGCTTTTCAAAACGACAAGGGCATGTTCGATGTACTCAAATACAAGAGCTTTCTGGCGGGCAATGGTTTGACAGAAGCGCAGGCTGACAAGCTTATTCGGGACGATCTTGAACTGCAGATGGTTCCTGGGACCATCATTGCTTCCTCGATGGCCAGTGATGCCGAGATTGATTCATATCTCAAGCTTCAGCAACAGACACGCGATTTGCGTTATCTCGCCATTCCTGCACCAGCTGCGGCGCAAGCTGCTCCTTCGGCTGCCGAGATTAATGCCTGGTATAAAAAGAACAGCTCGCGCTACCGCAGTGAAGAAACGGTCACGATTGAATACGTTGAAATCAACGGTGCCAGCCTCCCCGTAGCTCAGACTGTTGATGAAGCTAGCTTGCGTGATTTGTATAGCAAGCAGATAAACGCCTACCGCACTGCAGATCAGAAAATGGTGTCCAATATTTTCTTTGCAGTTACTAAAAATGCCCCGGCTTCGGTTGCTAATGCTGCGCTGACAAAAGCGAACAATGTCGCGAAGCTGGCACGTACGCCCGGTGCTGACTTTGCTGCGCTCGCAAAACAATATTCCGAAGACGAAGGTTCAAAGGATAGTGGCGGTGATTTAGGTGCCATAGAGCCCGGACTGTTTGATCCCGCAATCGAAAAGGCTGTTGCAACGATGCAGGTAGGTCAGGTGAGCAATCCTGTTCGCAGTGCTGATGGTTACAACGTGCTTTTGTACCGTGAAAATGTCGCAGGTGAGGCCCGTTCCTTTGAAGAGGTGCGTACCGAGCTCGAGGCAAATTACCTTGAGCGTGAGCGTGAGAGAGTCTTGAATAAAACCGTTGAGCAATTGACCGACAAGGCATATCAGGATCCAGCCGCCTTGGCAGTAGAAGCCAAAAAGATGGGATTGACCCCTCTTCGTGCGGGTCCGTTTACACGTAGCGCCGGCGAGGGCCTTGCTGCGCTGGAGTCGATTCGCAAGGAGGCTTTTTCGGATTCATTGAAAATCAACCGGGAAGTCAGCGATGCCATCGAAGTCGCCGAAAATCAGATAGTCGTGATGCGCGTGGTTGACTATAAACCTGCCGGCATCATGCCTTTGGCGGAAATCCGAGATCGCGTACAAACCGATTTTGTGATGGAACGAGCATCCACTGCTGCAAAACTGCGTGCCGAAGCACTTCAGGCTCGTGTCAACAAAGGCGAAAGTCTCGATACCATCGCCGCTGAGTTAGGCGGACAGGTAACCGAGTGGCCGATGATGCCGCGTAATCCCCCCATCCCGCAGTTGACCGAGGTTGCCAAGACCGCCTTTGGCTTGCCGCGACCAGATGGCAAGAAAATCCAGGTTGGCATTGCCAAGTTACAGGCCGATAGCTATGCCTTGATTCAGGTTGCCGGAGTCAAAGAGGGTGACGTCAGCAAGATCGATGCTGAAACACGTAAAAGTATCCGCAAGCAACTCTCGCAGGCTCGTGGCTCCATTGAAGCTCAGGATTACGTGAAGTCTCTCCGCAAGGAATACAAGGTCACGGTAGTCGAAGCAAATCTGTAAGCATCGCCAATATCGAAAAAGCCCGGGAAACCGGGCTTTTTTTTGACGCAAGAATTGTCGAACTCGGAATCGGTTCAGGGGGCCAATTTCAATATTTGCCCGACACGCAACACTGGATTTCGTCCCAGGCCGTTCAGTTTTCGCAAGCTGGTGATGGAAATGCCATAACGTTTTGCGATTGACCACAAGGTATCTCCACTTTTTATTTCATGACTTCCCGTGCTTGCCTCGAGAGTGGTTTTCTCTGCCGATCCGCTGGATGTCGTCTGGCTGTTTTGCGCTTCGGTATTGACTAAGTTTGCGACGCTGCCTGCGGCCAAATATGCGGGCATCAAGATTCTGCGAGGTGCATGTATCGAAATTTGCCCGCGCCTGTAAGCCGGATTATTTCGTTTGAGAATCTCGGCATCCAGTTGATGTCGTTTTGCGATGCTATCCAGACTGCCAGAGTCGGCCTCTACCAGGATGGCCGCGAGCGGGGTAAATTCTCTTGCTTCCGGTAGTGATAGATTGTTTTTTTCCGGCTGGCTTATCAGGCAGGAGAGTGCCTGAAGTTTTGCGATGTAGGCGTAGGTGATTGGCGACAAGCCATGCGGCCAGTGATCCTGCCCCTCGCTTTTATTGCCGGAGCTTCTGATTGCTCGAAGAACCCGAAATTCACCGGCGTTATAGCCCATAACTGCACGTTGCCAGTCCTTGAACATGCCTTGCAGCGTGCCCAGATAGGACAGTGCTGCATCAGTCGAATCGACCACCGAAAAGCGACCGTCGTAGTCGGCCTGGATTTTTATGCCGTGGTTTTTCGCCGTGGTTCCAATCATTTGCCACATGCCCGAAGGCCCGCCTGCTCCGACAGCATGGGGTTGATACCAGCTTTCAATAATCGGTATCAGTGCAAATTCGGCTGGCAGCTTTCTTCTTTCCACTTCCGAACTGACGTAGTCCAGCAAAGGCAGGATTTCCCCCAGGTGGTTTGAAAAAGCCCTGGGGTTGCCGGCATAGCGCTTTTTCCATTGATTGATGGCGGCATTGTCATTGCAGATTGGACCAGAAAAATCATTTTTCAGTCTTGCGAAGACAGTGGAACCGAGTCGCTTGTTCATGCCGTCGGAAACAACGGGCGTATCAACAACATGTGCTTCCACCATGTTGATGATTTCATCCGGAACGGGCTGTGTCGTGTTTTCCGGTTCGACGACAGGTGAAACGATAGGAGGCGTACTAGACGGTTTGTCTGGCATGTCGCGGTTTGGCTTGACCGGCATTTGACAGGCCGTTAGCGTCAAAACAAATAGAAGAATCGAATAATGGATTAGGTGACGGGATGGCTTCATGCGCGAAAATGGTCCTTCCAGGCCCTCAGGGCGGTAAATGCCTGCAGCCGGTTTTGTATCACAAGCTGGCTTTTTCGGGACCAGTGAGGCCACAGTTTCGTTTGATCGCAGCGCAGGAATGGATTACAGGCAAGTTCAATCGCCAGCCTGGAGGGAAGACTTGGCCGACTTTGTTGGCGCTTTTCACGAATTTGCCGGCCAATTTCATCTCGTTCGGGATTGTCCGGTTCAGCCGCTTCGGCGAAACAAAGATTTGACAGGGTGTATTCATGGCTGCAGCAAACCTGAGTTTGCGCAGGCAAGGCGGCTAAAAGATCCAGTGAATGAAGCATCTGAGCCGGAGTGCCTTCAAACAATCGACCACAACCAAGACTAAACAGAGTGTCGCCACAAAAAGGAACTCGCCACCGTAATAGGCTACATGGCTCATTGTGTGGCCTGGAACCGCAATGACCCTGAAATCAAGACCGAGCTCTGGCAGGGGAATATGTTCGCCGTGCCTTACCCGATGGGTTGCGAATGGAATTCTAGGATCCTCCGGCGCGTAAACGGGAGCCGCACAATGCCGCATGAGTTCGCCGAGACCATCGATATGGTCATGATGGTGATGGGTAATAAAAATCGCGATTGGCTTCAGTCCTGTCTGCATTTGCCGCATGACAATCTGCGCATCCCCGGGATCGACAATCAGGGCAAAGCCCTCGTGATTACGAAGCGTCCAGAGATAATTATCCTCAAACTCGGGGAAAGGCTCGCATTTGAGTCCTGATGGCTGCATTCGTACGTGACCTGAAACGCGGTTTGCCGCAGAATTAAGACCATGCCTTCCATTCAGCCATCCAGTCAAGCGACGAACCCCGCCATCGAATGGTTCGGGCAGCCCCTGGGGCTTCAACTGATGCAGCAGTTCCAGCGTCAGGCAATTCCCGAAATTACCCGCGTCTTTGGCCACAGCGGTTTGTACTTGAGTCCGGGCAATCAGCAGCCCAGCGAGCTTTCGGGCAATATGCTGGCCCAGGTACTGAGTTTGCAGCGCGAACCCGAGGGTTTCTCGGGAGTGCTTCGATGTGATTCCCTGAACCTTCCGATCGCCAGTGAATCGCTCTCGCTGGTCTATGGTCTTTGCGTACTGGAGACCTCGCCTGATCCGGATGCATTATTCGAAGACATGGTTCGTTGCCTCAAGCCGGAAGGAGTGCTCGTTCTGTTGGGCTTGAATGGCCTCAGCCCCACGCGTTTGCGTTGGCATGCGAAGGGAATCAGGCCAGTCGGTAAATCCAGGCTGCGTCGTTTATGCGCAGACCATAGTCTTGAAATAACGAAACTCAGTCAGGTTGGACCAATCTGGCTGCGGCCACAGGAAAAAATACCGAGATATCGGGCAAACCAGGGTCTCATGAATATTTTCTACGCAGGCCACTTGCTGGTGGCAAAGCGGCGTGTAGCCGGATTAACACCTTTGCGCAAAGCCAGTCAGGCCTACAAGTTGAACCCCGGTGTGGGGGCAGTATGAAAAGCGACCAGGCAAAAAAGGTAGTTGAAATTCATAGCGACGGGGCCTGCCTTGGAAATCCCGGGCCGGGCGGCTGGGCCTGTCTTTTACGCCATGAAAAACGCGAACGTGAACTGGCCGGTGGCGAGATTCTGACGACCAATAACCGGATGGAATTGATGGCGGCCATCCAGGGGCTCGAAGCACTGAAATCACCGTGCGAAGTTTCTCTGTATTCCGATTCGCAATATGTTCTGAAAGGCATCAGTGAATGGATGCCGAACTGGATCAAGCGAGGCTGGAAAAACAGCGCGGGCGAGCCGGTCAAGAACAAGGATCTATGGCAACGGCTGGACCTGGCCGCAGCACCGCATAAAGTAAAATGGCATTGGGTGAAGGGCCACAACGGCCACCCGGATAACGAACGTGTCGATGAACTGGCACGCGAACAGGCAGTACAGATAAAAAATAGCGAGGCAGCCTAATGCGGCAAGTGGTACTTGATACGGAAACGACCGGCCTGTCGTGGGAGAAAGGCAATCGTGTGGTTGAAATCGGTTGCGTGGAAATACTTCAAAGACGCAAAACCGGACGCACTTTCCAGCGTTATTTGAATCCCGACCGTGATATGGAATTGGGTGCGCAGGAAGTCACCGGGCTGAGCAGGGAATTCCTGTCTGACAAATCCAGATTCCACGAAGTAGTCGATGAGTTTCTCGATTTTATCCGCGGCGCCGAATTGATTATCCACAACGCCAATTTCGATATCGGCTTCCTGAATTATGAATTGAGCCTCATCGGCGTCCACCTCGGCAAGATGACGGACCATGCGACGGTGCTCGATACATTGGCGATGGCCCGCGAACGTTTCCCTGGTCAGCGAAATTCACTTGATGCCCTGTGCAAGCGCCTCGATGTCAACAATAACCACCGTACTCTGCATGGCGCACTACTCGATGCCGAATTGCTGAGTGAAGTCTATTTGACGATGACGGCAGGGCAGGGCGACCTGGGCTTGTCGAATAACGAGGTGCCGGTAGAGCGTGTCAGTATCCATCTTGATTCGACCATCAAGGCCTCGCGTAAAGTCTTGCTGGCAAATGCCGATGAGCAGGCTTTGCATCTCGCGCGGCTTGAGAAAATAGCCAAAAAATCCGGTGGTCGTTTGCAGTGGCCCAGCGCTGCGCAGTGAACCTTCTATTTATCGGGAAATAGGCTGAAAATATAGGCATAATCAATCGGCATGCTGATTTCGGAGAACAGGCTTTGAACGCAACGGTACTACTCAAATCAGTCGATATCGATATTCCCGGCTATACCATTTTACGACCGATTGGCGAGGGCGGCATGGCCTCGGTATTCCTGGCCGTTCAAAAGTCTCTCGAACGCGAAGTAGCATTGAAAGTGATGTCACCGGTGCTGGCGTCCAATGCGGAATTTGCCAGTCGCTTTCTGATTGAGGGAAAGATTACCGCAAAGCTGCAGCACCCCAATCTGGTGACGGTCTACGATATCGGTACGCATAACGGCGTCTACTATCTTGCGGCGGAATACATTCCCGGCGGTACATTGAAGGAACGCATCACCGAAGGTGGTTTGAATGTTGCCGAAACACTAGATGTGGTCAGCGATATTGCACAAGGTCTGGATTTTGCGCACCAGAAAGGTTTCGTCCACCGGGATGTGAAACCGGGAAATGTCCTGTATCGAAATGATGGCCGGGTAGTGCTGGCAGATTTCGGTATCGCCAAGGCAATGGACGGCAGCAATAGTTCGACGGTGGCAGGGGCCTCGATTGGCACGCCCGACTATATGAGTCCCGAACAGGCACGCGGCGAACCCGTCGATGGGCGTTCCGACTTGTACAGCCTGGGCACAATGTTTTACGAAATACTGGTAGGCCATCCTCCATATCAGGCATCGGATCCGTTTACGGTGGCCCTGATGCATGTGACGCATCCCATTCCGGTATTGCCCGAACCCTACGAATGGCTGCAACCCCTGATTCAAGGCTTGATGGCGAAAAATCCGGCCGAGCGATACAACACCGGTGCATCGTTCGTCGAAGCCATGCAAAAACTGGTAGCGAGTGCACCGCAAGGTGCCGTGCTGCAACAGAGTTCGGTGCGTAAAGTCGGCGGTGCAGGGCGTCTCTCGGGTACGGGAGCCACGCAGCAACGCACGCGCGTGAGTCTGTCGAAAGCCACCGAACGACCAGCCTGGCTGATTCCTGCAGTTTCGATTGTGGGTCTATTGGCGACAGGCTTGATCGCCTGGTTGTTGTTGTCCGGCGATAAAAATACCGATGCGGGCAATGTCGCCGCTGTCGATACCGGCACTAATTCCAACCCTGCCAATACCCCCGCCAATACCAATGGAACGGGTACCGGCATCAAGGAAGTCGAGTCGATCGATGGCTTGCAGGGCAGTATCGAGGATTGGTTGAAGCAGGCGGATTACTATCTTGATCTGACAACGAGCGGCAAGGATGTCGGCAGAAAACTGACTTCGCCCGAAGACGATAGCGCTTGGTATTACTATCGGAAAGTTTTGGAAAAAGATCCGGCCAATGCACGCGCGCTCAAAGGCATTCAGGATATTGCCAATTACTACGCGAAAAGCGCCTACGACCTGTGCGAGTTGGAACGCTATCCCAGTTGTGGTTTGATTGCCCGCCAGGGTTTGGCGGTAGAGCCGAGCCATGCTTTTCTGAAGCAAATCGAAGAAGTCGCCCGGGCCGGCGAAGCTGGCGAAAAAGTCGCGATGCCGCCGAAACCGAATTGATTTTTACAAGGCTATGAATGGGCAAGGGCGCAGTTTTCTGCGCCCTGTTTTTTTGTGATGGATGCCTGCTGTCTGCACCCAGCAAGATCACTTCAGCGTGCTTAGATATTGCGAAGCAAAATTACCGAGACGTTGTCCGAGCCACCGCCATCGAGTGCGGCGGAGATCAGTTGATCGACACATTCCTGTGCCGACAAATCCTTCCGGGAAAGCAGGGCGCCGATGGAGGCATCATCGACTTCTTCGGTCAATCCGTCACTGCAAAGCAGTATTTGATAGCCGGGACGAAATTCACCCGACAGGGTTTCGACTTTCAGATTTTCCGGATCGGTAACACCCAATGCCTGTGTCACGACGTTTCGATGCGGATGGGTGCGGGCCTGTTCCGCCGTGATGGCGCCCTGATCGATCAATTCCTGCACATAACTGTGATCGGAGGAAATCTGGCTTAAATGGCCATTCCATAAATACGCACGGCTATCGCCAACCCAGGCCAATTCAAATTTGTTTCCATTGACCTTGACGGCCACCATCGTTGTGCCCATCGGCAAACTTTCTGCGCGACGCTTGGATTGGTGAATGATGTCCTCATCGGCGGAACGAATGGCGAGACTCAGACTTTTGCCATTACGAACTTCGCGAACGACCGCATCGCGTGCCAGAGCACTGGCGACCTCGCCGAATTCGTGACCGCCCATGCCATCGGCAACCAGCCACAGGCCAAGCTTGGAATCACCGTAGTAGGTGTCCTCATTCAATTCACGTCGAAGTCCGACATGACTTAGATGACCGAATTCGATCATACGGCAAACCTGCGTGGCTGAAGGTGGATTGGTAGGCTTATGTGAATGAACATAATGCGTTGTATCGGCATGATAAGGCAAGTTGCTGATGAACTAGCGGCTTTTTCAGGGCTTTCGATGGCAGGCTGCATATTAGAACTCCACCCGCAGACCAAGGCCGAGGTTGTATTGATTGTATCCATCACGTCCCAGCATTTGCTCGTAATAGATGAAGCCCGAACGACCCTTGTTGAGAATCATCGATAGACCGATGCCGATGCGGAAGTAGTCGGTGTCCTGAGGATCACCGGTAATGACCATCGGCGTTGCAGTCGGATCATTCAAGAAGCGCGCCGTGATTTGCGCCGGATCATCCTTGAATTCATGCTCCCATTCCACTTGCAGGTGCGGAATGATCACTCCCCAGTCTGCGCTGTAGCTATAAGTGAACTTGGCGCCGACTTGGGAAGCGATGGAGGTCAAATCCCGGGTTTCAATGACGATGCCCAGACCACTACCGGGCCCGGATTCAAGTTGTTCGACGCTTTCATCGAAACCCAGTTTGGTATAGAGCACGCGAGCATACGGACCGATACTCAAGCCACCTTTCTGGAAGTCGTGTCCGAAAGTAAATGCCGCTTCCAGCATGTCGCCGGAGGATGAAGAGCGGCCCGTCTGGTCAATGGTCGTGAAGCCGCCGCCGGGAATCGGCAACGTGTAACGTATGCGACGTTCGAGATCGTAGTTGTTGCGTCCATAGGTCAGGACGCTATCGGCATACCAGCTGTTTTCCTTGTAGAAAGTACTGTATGCCGAGACACTCCAGCCGGTAGTATCCAGCGATCCCTCGGAACCTGCGAGGTCGGTACCTTGGCGGGTGATACCCACCGCACCGCCGAAAATAAATTTGTCGCTGTAGCGATAATCCAAACCTGCGGTAAGGCCGTTGATATCGTAATCGAAAGCAGGATTGATATTGCCGGCTTCGGCTTCACCGCGTCCGATCGTTCCGGCGGCAAAGAAACCCCAGCGCTGGAAATCGGTTCCCACTTCCTTGCTGGCACCGTCATCGCCGGACAATGCATTGCCGAGTGCTCCGAGCGATATTGTTCCGCTGCTATTCGTAAACGCCAGCCCTTCGAAACTGGTACCTTGCGTGCCGCTGCGCAATGCGGCGATGCGTGCTTTCAAATTCTGGAATTGCGATTGCGCGGCCAACATGCTCGCGGTGGCTTGTGCAAGCGCGGCGTCTGGCAATAACTGGTCAAGCGCATTCGCGGTCGCTGCCGGATCAATCGCGGCGGAATCGATAATGGCGGTGCAATCATTCAGCAGTGCCGTTTGCGAAGGCGTTGGCGAGGCTATGGCGGCGAGTGCGGGGCAGAGGGTATCAATCGTGTTCGCGATTTCCTGCTGCTCGCCACTGAGCCCGGACAAGTTGCCGATGCCGGCATTATGGTTGAACGTCACCGGGCCGGTGACCACGCTGGTTGCCGGATCGGTATAACTTGCGCTCACACTGACGGCTCCCGAACTGTTGGCCGCAACGATGTTGGTCGCTTCGCCAGCGGCATCAGTCGTGCTGGTTGCTGTCGTCAATGTTCCATTCACTGCCGTCCACTGAATCACGGCGCCGGCAATCGGATTGTTCACGGCATCCAGTAAACGCACACGCATCAACACCGAGGCATTGCCGGGCGTCAGGCTTTGCGAATCACCGCTCAACTTGCTGATGCTGCCGGCCGCAAGTGTGGTGGCGGTTGCGCTGAACGACGCTGTCGATCCACCGGGTGTGGAGGCGGTCACAACATAGAGACCCGCGGTCGGGCCCAAGGTGAGTGTCGTGGAGGCACTACCGCCGGCATTGGTTAGTACATTGGTAACCGACAGTGAAGCACCGCTGCCGGTCGTGATGGCAAACGTGATGGGTACACCGCTCAATGCCTTGGTAGAACCGTATTTCGGACCCAGCGATGTAACGCCCGCTGGCGGAGTAATTTGCACGGTCAACGGGATTGGCAGCGTGGTCGAGACCGGGCCGGATTGACCGTTGCCGCTGGCACTGCCGAGCGTAACGTTCACGGCCGATGCCGTGAAATCCTGCGTCAGGCTGCCAGCCAAGGCCGAAGCTCGAATCGTCGCGGTACCTGCCGAATTTCCGAAGGTGAGCAAGATTTGGGCATCGCCATTGACATCACTCGTACTGCTGGTGGCCGATAAAGTTGCCGGCCCGGACAGTATGCTCCAGGTAATGGTCTGGCCGGAAATCGGCGCACCAAAACCATCCAGCAGTCTCACGATCAATGGGTTGTTGATGAGCGAGCCCAGCACGCCTTGTTGGGCATCGCCGGATTGTTTCGACAATGTCGATGCCGGCACCGGGTTGATGACGTGATTGAAATTGACGAACTTCGTCAGGTCATCCGAGCGTGCTGCCGTGACCGTTATCGTGCCCGGATTGACCGATGTCATCGTGATCGTGGCAATGCCGGAGGTATCGGTTGCTGAGGAAGTAATCGCAGGCGTGGCAGAACCGGTACCGCTGACTGTCCAGCTGATATTCAATCCGCTTACCGGAATACCGTTGTCCTGCGCGGACACCGACATCGTCGAAAAGGCGGTGCCAGCAATAATGCTTTGGCCATCACCTGCGCTGATCGATATCGTTTTTACCGCAGGCTGTGCCGTCACATTCAAGGTCGCCGTACCAGTGATCGCCCCTTGAGTTGCAGTGATCGTTGTCGCGCCGCCAGTGAATGATCCCGCACCGTTCGCAGTTGCACCGGTCATCGTCGCAAGCGACGTATTCGAGCTTGTCCAAATGACAGAAGCAGAAATATCCGCCGTGCTGGCATCGTTGTAGGTTCCGGTAGCAACAAA
>ENA-UOWO01006953-UOWO01006953.1-activated-sludge-metagenome-genome-assembly--contig:-NODE-6953-length-11377-cov-4.766031_pt1 | contig 11377 bp, 7 predicted proteins | sample MGYA00238148_ERZ761564 | MGnify/ENA primary metagenome ERZ761564 (study PRJEB28885, sample SAMN05720194) | activated sludge metagenome | isolation source: Anaerobic digester | place: USA...
TTACACCGCATAATATTCAGAGAGTCTGGAGTAGGGGATTAGAATTTGTTTTCAATAACGAAATCTTGCTTTATAAAAAAGAGCCTTTCCCGAAAGTAGAAACAGATATCTATATTATTGAAGTTACAGAGAAACTTAGAGACACATCCTCAAACTTGAATGCAGAAATACAAAAAAAATCGAAATCAAATATTGTCAAATTAATCACAGGATTATTATACACTTATTCTCTCTCAACCACAGAAGAGTCAAATGTATTAAACGATTTTTCGATTGGCAAGCAAATACCATATGTGCCACGTTATCAGGCAAAAGCTAATATTGGTATTCAATGGAATTCACTTTCCATTGAGTATATACAAACTTACACTGGATATCGTTTCGTTACAACCGATGAATCACAATATCTAAAACCATTTACTACTGGAAACATATTTATGTCTTATCAATTCAACTTCAAGCAACATTCAGTTCAAGGCAGTTTTCGATTCAATAATTTGTTTAACGAAAATTACGAAGGCATAGTGGGTCGAGTGATGCCACGTCGTAATATAAGTCTTGGTTTGAGATTTGATATCCGCTAGAAATATTTTAGATTTAGATTTAGTAAAGTCTTATTCAGCAATTTTCAAAATTACATTACCAGTTTTTTGACCTGTTTCAACATATCGATATGCGTCAACAATTTCATCTAGATTATAGTACCTATCAATTACTGGTTTGAACTTGCCATTTTCAATTAAGGTCTTAAAAAATAGTAAATCATTTTTATGAATACTAGGTATCGGAAATAGTACTTTTTTGCCTCCTAAAAATGGTGTTACTAATGCGAGCCATATATTCGCACCATGCTTACCCAATTCGGTAGAAATATAAATTCCGTTTTCAGATAACAAGGGTTTACATTGTTTAAATGAACTTTTGCCTACTGCATCAAATGCAAATTGAAATTTCGTATTCGTATTAGTAAAATCTTGGGTTTGATAATCGATTACTTCATCAGCGCCTAATGATCTAACAAGGTCAATATTTTTTGTATTACAAACAGCGGTAACATGCACACCAAGATGTTTCAAGAGTTGAACAGCAGCTGAACCAATAGCGCCTGTTGCTCCATATACTAATGCGTTTTGCCCTCTACTTATTTTTGATGCTTTAATGGTGTTTAACGCATAATGTGCGCCTTCAGTAATTGGGGCTGATTCGTAAATATTTAAATTGGTAGGAATTTGGGTAAGAGGCGAGGATTTATTTGCACAAACATATTCTGCATGTCCACCAAATGATTGATCATTATAACCAAATACTTTATCATCTACTTTAAAATTAGAAACGTTTGAGCCAATTTGTTCAATGATACCAGCAAATTCGCAACCGAGTGTTTTGTATTTAGGTTTAAACAAACCACTCCAAAATCGTGATACAAAATACTCAGCACTTCTAAATCCTGAATCAGTTCGGTTCACAGTAGAAGCTACTATTTTTACTAGCACTTCATTTTCTTTTGGAATCGGTTTGGCAATTTCCTTTATACAGGCCACTTCGGGAGGGCCATATTGGGAATAGATTTCGGCTTTCATTATTTAATTTAGTTTGCTATGGCATTAATAAATAAATGCACCAGCATGTTTTTTTCTAACCTTTTCTAAATTAGCTTCTTGAATTTTATACTCAGCTTCAAGCACATCAATGGCTTCTAATTGTGTTGAATTAGGCTTGGCTTGCATGCCGCAAAATGCGCCGTAAAGTTCTGAAATTTTTTCACGTAATTTTTCTTCATCTGCAAAAATTGAAGTTTGTTTTGTAGCCATTAATTCAGCTCTCACTTTTTCTAAATCATCATAAAGTGCTTTATTTGATTTTGATTTCTTGAAGGCAACAGAATCAGCTTTTAATTTTGATTGCAAATTTGTAATGGTATCGATAGTATTAGATAGTTTATTATAAAGTTTTTGTAAAGCCATTGCCTTGTCGTAAACTAATTTTCTATCATTTATACTCAAGTCTTTGTTATCAGCATCATGCACACAATTAACTGAGCTGGTGTATTCTTTATCTTTTATTTTTAATTTGATTGTATATTTCCCAGGTAATATCATCGGAGCATTAAATCCTGCACCGTCCATTTTCGTACTTCCTGCAGCAACACGTGGAGGGTTACCTCTTAAATTCCAATCAACTCTATTGATTCCTTTACGAATTGTTGCTGGTATTGTTTGAACCACATTGCCTTTTTCGTCAATAATATCAATGGTTGCTTTACCTGAACTTACTCTTTCTTTTAAATAGTACTGAATCGATGGTCGTGAAGGTGCATTGTAAGCGCCCCAACCGCCAGAAACTTCAGGTCCGCCCCAACCAAATTTGCCATTGTTCAAAGTGATATCAGGTGTAGGAAAAATAAATACTTCTTGACTAACTGTTTCAGGATTTAAATTTCTGATGGGTCTGATATCATCTAATATATAAATTCCTCTACCATGTGTTCCAACAATTAAGTCGTGGGTCTTAGGATGAATTTGAAGATCGCGAACAAGTCCGTATTCAGGCATATTATTTTTCATTCTAAACCAATTTGTTCCACCATCTAAGGTGCAGAATAATCCCATTTCAGTTCCTAAAAAAAGGAGATTTTTATTGTTAGGATCTTCGATTATTTTATGCGCGAATGAATTAAACTCTTTACTGTCTAATCGAACCCATGTTTTACCTAAATCGGTACTTTTTCCTAAATAGGTTTTATGATCACCATACATATGATTATCGAATGTTGCGTACACCGTATTTTTATCAAATTGCGATGGTTGAATACTACTTACCCAAGTTTGTTTTGCAATTCCACATAACGGAATATTCATTGAAACATTGGTCCATTTTAAACCACCATCTAATGTGTATTGCAGATTTCCATCATCAGTTCCAGCCCAAATTAAATTTTCATCGAGAGGTGATTCAGCAATTGTAAATACGGTGCAATGGTTTTCTGCAGATGTATTATCGGCACTTAATCCACCACTATCCTCTTGTTCTTGTTTCTTTTTGTCGTTCGTGGTTAAATCGGGTGAAATTCTTTTCCAATTTCTACCTTGGTCATTCGACTTATAAATATATTGAGCTGCTACATATAAATTCTTTGGATTTTTCTTTCCAGTAACAATGGGTGTATTCCAATTCCAACGAAGTTTTTCTTCTTTCAATGTTTTTTTAGGTTGAATATTTTCTGCTTTCAAAGTGGCCAAATCAATTCGAAACATGTTACCACCTTGATATTCAGCATACGCAGTTCTGCCATCGATATCGGGCATTGTCCAAAATCCATCACCACCAAATAATCGACTCCAATGTGCATTGCCAACGCCGCCCGGTGCTGAACTAGGAGCCATCCAACTTCCATTATCTTGCAAACCTCCGTAAACATTATAAGGTTCTTTTAAATCATGATTTACATGATAAAATTGACCAACTGGTAGGCTTTGTTGAAATATCCAAGTGATACCTTTATCGATACTCATGTATACACCTCCATCTGTACCAAGATACATTAGATTTGTGTTTGATGGATTAATCCAAAGTGCATGCATATCACTGTGCACCCAACCTCCATCTGAAGATGCATCAGTAAATGAATAGCCACCATCATCTGAATAAGCAAATTGAAAAGCAGGTCTATATACTCTCTTTTCATCCTTCGGGTCAATAGCAATAGTGCTAAAATAAAATGGTCGTGCGCAAACATTCATGGTGGCACTTTGGCTTTTCCATGATTCTCCACCATCTTCAGAAATGTATAACCCTGTAGCTTTGCTCTCAATGATAGCAATCATTTTCTTAGGATTGCTTGGTGCAAGTGTCATGGCAATTCTTCCAAATGGTTTTGCTGGAAGACCATTATTAATTTCTTTCCAAGTTGCACCACCATCTACACTTTTAAATAATCCACTTCCATCTCCACCTGAATTAAAACTAAAAGGTTGACGACGAAATTGCCACATAGATGCAAACAGGATATTCGGATTATTAGGATCCATTAATAAATCGGCACATCCTGTTTTTACATCTTTATATAATATTTTTTTCCAAGTAGCACCAGCGTCCTCTGATTTATATAAACCTCGATCATCATCATCGCTCCATAATGGACCCGGCACAGCAACATAAATGATATTTGAATTGGTTGGATGAACCATGATTTTTGAAATATGTTCAGTGCTATCTAATCCAATCTTTTTCCAATTATCGCCACCATCTGTTGATTTATATAATCCATTTCCAATAGAAACAGAATTACGCATATTGCTTTCGCCTGTTCCGACATAAATCGTACTTGGATTTTTTTGGTCGATTGCAATGGCGCCAATTGATTGGCAATACTTGTCAAATATTGATTTGTAAGAAGTGCCAGCATTCACTGATTTCCAAACGCCTCCACCAGCAGTGCCTACAAAAATGGTTTTGCCATTATCATTATTCACACCTTCAATTGAAGTGATACGACCACTCATCGTTCCTGGTCCTAAAGCGCGTGCCTCCATTACGCCAAACATAGATGAGGTAATATTTGTTTGCGCTTGCGCATTAAATGCAAACAAAAGACTAGCTATGAAAAATATTTTTTTCATGATTGATTATTTTAAAAGTAAAAAAATAAGAATTACACTGATAGAGGTGAATGATTGCTTTTCTTTTAAAAAGCTATCATTCAATATTCAAAACTGCATAAGGTTTCTAAACCTTATTATTTCATTTCGCTGAGTGCCTTCGGTTCAAAAATTGAAGCATCTTTAATTTTATTGATAGCTACACTTTTAGTTTCCATGTCACCCATGTCACCACCTTGCGACATCGCTACTACAATTCCTTCTTCCAATTGTTTGTAATTTGAAAAAGTAACAGTTGTTTCTCTCTCCTTACCATTTGCTTTTCTTTTTGCAACTTCTTTTATAATATGGAAATTAGATGCATCAATATAATAGGTTGATACTTTACCTTCTTTATCTGTCAATGTTATTTTGTGACATTCTGTTCCTTCAACATCATCTTTACCTAAATACTCAATTTTTTTACCCAATTCTTTATAAGTAATAAATTTATCCATAATATCTAAATCGTCTTGTGATGATTTTACATCATCTGCTGTAACCGGTTCAGGCTTAGTTTGACCTTCAAATGGTGAAAAGTTCCAACCGGCTTTATCTGTCATAATTTCATAACCGCTCTGACCCATGACACTGTAATCTACCCTCACTCCTTTATTCTGTAATTGGTTGACCGTCACTTTAATTATCACTCCTCCTTGTTTCATTTCTAATTCAGAGGTCATTGAATTTACCTTTTTCCAATTCTCGGCACCACCTATGGCTTTGATATGATTGTTGACAATTTCATCTACTTCTTGAGCAAATAAACTGTTTGAAAATAATGCCATAACAAGCATCATTGAAATTGAAATTATTCTTTTCATTTTTATTGTTTTTTTAATTTGAAACCAAAAGTAGAAATTGAAGATTATATTTTCTGTTAAAATTTGATGAGTGGCAATAAATCTATTTCAGTGTGTCAGAATATATATTGGGTTTTTCAATTAAGATTTTGAAACGGCAGTTATTTATTTATTCTATCTAGGAATTCAAATTATTGAAGGGCTTTCTTAAGGTTTGTAGTTTGTAAGTAAGGTTCTATGTAGCCTTGTATTAATCATGTTTACCATCGATTTAATTTAGAAAACACCTAATTTATTGACTTTGAGATCCTTGTTACTAAGATTTTCTAACCTAAAAAAAGAGACTTTCTGATAGGCTAAAGTGCATTAAAAAAAGTGTTTGAGTTTTTTATTCGGTTAAATAATACTGACTATTATAATATCAAATATAGTTTTTCTTTGCATACTCCTTTTAAGTAAAACACTTTTTGGATAAAGCACGCATAGAATTCCAACTGAACAATCTATTTTTATTATTGTAGTAACAATTTAAAATATCTTCAATAATTAAAGTAAATTGATTGATTCATTCTACTTCGCAAAGATATTATTTACTTTAAATTTATAAATTATAGCCTAAAGACGTTAGGGGTGGGATGCTTCGACATAAGAGATTCTGCAGGAACAGTTTCAATTTTAATATGACACATCATTGAATGTAAATGATAATCAATAATGAAGCTTTTATTTATTAAGATAGAAATGTAAATTACATTAAACCATAATTCTTTCCTCTAAACGATTCATAGCTCATTCATTATTTAGCGATAATTTGTGAGCGCTTACTCAAATTATAGATGTTTGACTATTTGAAAAGTTTTAATCTTAGCTTAGAAGGTAGAAGTATTCTATCATTTAAATTATTTTTCATAAACAAAATTAATTTTTGACAACGGAAGTTCTAATTTCATTTTTTCTAAATAGCGCAAAATAGTTGAGTAAAGTTGTATAAATGTAATTTTATAACTATTATTGATGAATGAAAAGAATTGTGCTATTGTTTAGCCTATATCTAATAACTAGCTCGATTGGTTATTCTCAAAAAGTAGATAAAGAATGGGTAGAAACAGCAATTACCTATAGATTAGATTATCCTGACGATGATGCGCTTATGCTAAGTAGCCATGAGAAATATAGCTTTGAAATTTCCTACTCAGATAAAAATAATCCTCAAGTTGTTGCTTATAAAGATGTTGTTGAAAAATACATTGCTTTAAAGGAAAATAAGAATTTAGCATTTGGTGATGGGTATGATAGTTATAGTGAGATAACTAAATTATTTGGAAATCAAAATTTAGGTAAAGATTATAAACGTACTCCCTTTCAAATCAACGATCGCGAATATGTCTCTGATTAAATGTTTGATAATGATGCGCGATACAAATATTTAATACTGCCATTGTATTCAGTTGGATTAAGGTATTTGGGAGGTTATACAAAAAAGTATTCTGATGTTCGATATCTCACTTCTTCCTATTTTATTAGTAAATTTCCTTGTCTTACAAAAGAAATTGAAATTGAAATTCCGATGGATTTAGATTTAGAATTAAGAGAATTTAATTTTGAAGGTTATAACATTGAGAAGAAGATATCAGAAAATACGAAAAAACAAATCCGTACTATTTTATATTCAATCTCAAAAGTGAATGGGGTAGCATCAGAGATTAATACACCTAATTTGTCTAAAGTATATCCGCATATCGTGTTCGTTGCAAAAAGCTTTAAAGATAGACATGAAAATAAAGTTCAAATTTTTGAGAATACAAAAGATATTTATAATTGGTATAAATTACTGGTAGCCAAAATAAAAGACAACGATTTGGACCTTCAAACAGTTGCTAATAGTTTAACCAGAGGCAAAACTTCTGATATTGAAAAAATAAAATCTATCTACTATTGGGTTCAAGATAATATTAAATATATTGCTTTTGAAAGAGGAATTGCTGGGTTTCAACCTGAGGCAGCTTCCCTTGTTTACAAAAATAAATTTGGAGATTGCAAAGGCATGGCTAATTTGCTCGCAACTTTATTAAAATTGGCGGGTTTCGATGCCCGACTAACCTGGATTGGAACAACTGATAATAATTACAATTATTCTTTACCTAGTATAATTGTAGATAATCATATGATCTGTGCTTTGAAGTTGAATGGTAAATATTTTTTCTTGGATGGAACAGAAAAATATATTGCATTTGATGATTATGCTCAACGTATACAAGGTAGACAAGCACTTATTGAGGATGGGGATAATTTCATAATTGAGAGTTTACCTTTATTGCCAATTGAAAGAAATAAATATACAGAGAATAAAATAATTACTATTGAAGGCAACAACTTGAAAGCAAGTGTTTCTGAAACTTTTAAGGGTGAAAATCAAACAAATTTCTTAAGAGCAATAAATGATGTACCTGTAAACAAACAAGATAAAATTTTAACTAAGTTCTTGAGTAAAGACAATAAGAATTTTGAAATTGTAAATATTTCTGAAAAAATTTTTGAAAGGAGAGAGAGCCCAATCATTTTTAATTATGAAGTGATTATTTCAAATAATCTAACAAAATACGATAAAGAAGTCTACCTCTCAATTGATTTTGCGAATGATTTGGAAGAGTTAATTACTGACGAAAAAAGAAAGAATGCTATTGAAGTTGAAGAAAATATTTTTAGAGAATATTTTACTGAACTCGAGATACCTGAAGGGTATGTGTTGAAACAATTGCCTAATAATCTTGATATCTCGGCTGATCATTATTCATTTGATGTTAAATACACTACAGATGGAAAAAAGGTTCGTCTCAATAAAAAAATACTTATGAAAGCTCATATTCAAGAATACAAGAACCTAACGAAATGGAACTTGGATTTGAAGAGATTGAAAGAAACGAATAATGAACAAATAATACTTCAAAAACTTTAACAGGATATGAAAAAAATCTATATTCTTTATATACTTATTAGTGTCTCTTTTTTTGCATTTTCTCAGACTAGAAGGGAAGAGAGAGTTAAAGAAATAAAAAAGCAAGGGGCATTTAATCTTTTTGATCTTGACATTGATGACTTAGATTTTGTATACTATCAAATACCAGAAAATTATAAAAAGGAACCAGCAATTATATTATGTCAATCTACAAAATACATTTGTGAAGCAACCTCTGAATTTAGCCCATATATAAGTCGTATGCATCGAAAAGTGGTGATAGTTGAAAAGGCAGCTTTAGAAGATTTTTCAACGCTTTACTTCGATCTAGATTTAATAAAGGGTAAGGATAAAATTGCTATAAAACTTATAAAACCTGACGGTAAACAAAATGTCATAACTGGTATGGATGCGATTAAGGTTGAAAAAGGAAATATACCTAGCGTTTATCGTTCAGCTTTTGATGGTGGTAATATTGAATATTATAAAATGGCAATTCCAAATTTAGAAGTTGGAGATACCTTGGAATATTTTTTAGAGAAGAATAGCCTATTATCAAATGTAAGCCTACTTGGAGTAAGTAATTTCGGAAAACTTTATTATTATTTAAATAAGAGATATCCAATAATAAAGCAAAAGATTGAGTTTCAACTCTCGAAAACCTTGTCTCTAACTTGTAAATCTGTTTTTGGAGCTCCAGAAATTAAACCAATCGAATTAGAACGAAGAGGAATGCATGGTTTTTTGTTTATTGACAGTTTTCGTGCGCAAATTGAAGATGAACGTTGGTTAGCCGAGGCTCGTGAATTACCTCATATTAAGTTTAGCATTTTGCATTACAAAGATAAGGTGCATAATTTTGTTTCTGATGAAGTTGAAATTGCCAAATCAAGTGTCACTCTTTCTGAGATGAAAGATAGATTTGCTAATACTATTCAATATGGAAAGTTGAATAAATATTTGATTGCAACCGAGCTTGGTTTAATGAAGAGAAATTTTAGAGAGATAGATAATGAGGATACCCTCGTAGAACTTATTTATAACCACATTAGATCATTAAGTAGGGGTTCCTTTTATCCCATGAATGATGAAGCTTTCACAGGTCTCTTCTTTGAAGCTCTTCAAAAGTATGATATTAAGGCTGATTTAATAGCAGTGCCTAATCGTTTCTTGTCAGATAGTAAGAATTTAGTATTCTCGTCGGAATTGATCTTTTGTTTAAAATATAAGGACAAATTTATTTACCCAGGACAATCAAATTCAAATGTATTTGAAAAAGATAAAGCTTTTGACGGTCAAACTGGATTCATTGCCATAATGGATAAAAAAGGTGCGAAGGTTGATGAAGTTAAAGAAATAATTTTACCTACTTCGACTTATTCTGAAAATTTTGAAACAAATTATTATGATGTTAGAATACCAGAAAATAATTTCGATCATATAAAAATAATAGATACTTGTTATTATGGTGGAATGATTAAAAGAAATTACAATTCATTTCTTACAAAATTGATGGAATTGAATATAAAGGATGATAATAAATTTCTTTTTATGAAAGATGAGAAAGAATATGGCAATAAATTAAGAATTGAAGAAGAAAAAAATAAGAAAAAGGAAACAAAGAAATCCGAATATGAAGAATTTATTACAGAATTGAAAGAAAGGTACTCGAACAGCTACTCAAAGGTAATTTCGATCGATACTTTTATTCATTTACAAACAGGAACAAGACCTGGAAAACCGATTTTGTCAGACAAAACTGAATTTACCTTGGCTGATATGACTAAAAAGGTAGGTGATAAATATTTAGTTGAGCTAGGTAAAATTATTGGTTTACAAGCAGAGGTTAGCAAAGATGAAAGAGTTCGTTTAAATAATATTTGGCTTGACTTTCCAAAAGAGTTGAACAATACAATTAGATTTAAAATCCCAGATGGATATATTGCTGAGGGATTAGAAAATTTTAATTTCAATGTTGATAATGAAGCAGGTAAATTTTCAAGTAAAGCACTACTCGAAAATGGTTATGTTATAATCACAACTCAAAAAATATACAAGCTAGGATTTATGCCAAAAGAACAATGGCCTAATTTGGTCAACATGTTAGATGCTGCATTTAATTTTACGCAAAAAAAAATGATCCTAAGAAAGTAGGGTTTTCTTTTGGATTTTAATACTTAAATAAATTATAAGAAATTATTACATTAATTAAAACACAGGAAGTAAAGTCTTAATAAAATTAAAAAAAATGAAAAAAATATTACTATTCTTCTCTTTAAATGCATTGCTGATTTTGAATCTTGACGCAAAGGATAAAGAAAAAAAAATTGATTGGTACATAAAAGGCTTTAGTTGGGGAGTGTTGGGCGACTTTGGCACTGGAAAACCTTATACACAATACAATGATAGTTATAATAATTTAGATACGACATTCCAAGGTATTCGAAAACCATTTGGGATCTCCTTCATCTATTTAGGCTTCAATAATCACGTCATTTTAAAGGAATTCAGCACAGAGAAAAGTCTTAGTTTGAATTTTGCGCCTACGTTCGGTATTGGCGCTACTAGAAGCAGATTCTTGAATATTTCAATGCCACTCATGCTGTGCTACAATTCTGGTAATATTTCCACTTATAATTCAAAACGCGATTTTGGAATTACTGTAGGACTTGGTGCGGAATTTATAAAAGCAGGTTTAGTCAAACTCACTGATGAGGATGAAGATATTTTTGATTATTCAGGTGGATTAGTTGGTTATGATAAAAGAATTCATAATATTATTCAGCCTTGTATGAACCTCGGTTTAAGATACTTTACTAAAGGGTCTCATGCGCAAGAAATAAATTTTAAATTTGGTATGCGATCTGATAAGGTATATGATATTTATGATAAAGCACCCTTAGGAAATAATAATACCTCGCTTAATTTTTGGGCGAGAATTATGATGGTTCATTATATTAGATACTAGTGTTATTCAATTA
>ENA-UOWO01006956-UOWO01006956.1-activated-sludge-metagenome-genome-assembly--contig:-NODE-6956-length-11376-cov-4.413303_pt1 | contig 11376 bp, 14 predicted proteins | sample MGYA00238148_ERZ761564 | MGnify/ENA primary metagenome ERZ761564 (study PRJEB28885, sample SAMN05720194) | activated sludge metagenome | isolation source: Anaerobic digester | place: USA...
CAGGCGGGAAATTATATTTATACGGTGACGGCTACTGATTTTAAAGGCTGCGTGAAAACCACAACAGCTTCAGTATATTTTGTATCGGGCCCGACACTGGTTGTGTCAAACGTTTCAATTTGCCCGCAGGCAACAGCAACACTCACTGCATCAGGTGCTGGTTCATTTAACTGGTTGCCTGGAAACCATCCCGGGAATACTTTTACCGTAAGCCCAGCGGCGAGTGCAATTTATAGTGTAACTGTAACGGATGCCTTCGGGTGTTCTTCCACAAAGACTGTTGCTGTCAAGATCTTCAGTCAGCCAGCACCGGCCATCAGCAGCAATGCACCGCTTTGCGCGGGGCAAACATTAAGTATCAGCGGAGCCGGTGGAATTAATTATTCCTGGGTCGGACCCTCCGGTTTTAGCGCGGGTGTTCAGAGCCCGCTAATATCTCCGGTTTCACAAAACAATGCCGGTGTTTATACAATCACAGTTTCAGATGTTAATTCCTGTACAGCAACTGCAACCGGCAGCATCACCATTTATGCCAATCCAACTATAAATGTAACTGGTAACTTTACGATCTGTACCGGACAAACCACAAATTTAACGGCCAGTGGTGCGCATGTTTATAACTGGTCATCTTCGTCGGCTACCGGTTCTACGGCAGCGTTGTCGCCGGGTTCAACCGGATCTTATACTGTAACAGGAACAAACACGTTAACCGGTTGTAAGAACGAAAAGGTGATAACCATACAGGTGTCAAAGTGCACGGGCGTTGACGAATTACCCACAGTTCAGGGATCCGTAAAGTTGTATCCTAATCCAAATAACGGTTACTTCACTGTTGAATCTGAGGTTGAAGTTGACATATTTATTTACAACACGCTCGGTGGCATGGTGTTTCATGATTTTTCGAGAAAAGGAAAACGCTTCATTAATTTGAAAGAATTCAGCAACGGCATTTATTTGGTGAAAGCGATTTCAAAAGAAAAAACACAAACGTTTAGAATAATAAAGGAAGATTAGATGTTAAGACCTTTTTGTCTGCTCCAATTCCGGCTGGCATAGATTTAGCTAGGCTATAAACATATCTAATCTGAGATCATGAACATTAAACGCATCTTCGGCACCATTTTAACCGTTTTAGGCATTATCAGCCTCATTTATTGCTCTGTACTGTTTGTGAACGGACAGGGTGGCAAGCACGATGCCAAAGCACTTGTCGTGTATGGCCTGCTCGGCCTGGTTTTTTTTAGTTCTGGCATTGGTTTGATCCGAACCACAAAGGATGCTTCCTGATTTAAACCTGGCAACAAAAAAAGTTTTTTTAGCTATTTCAATAAGTCGGACTAGCCTTAGCCTTCCATTTTCTTTTTAGCGTTCATACACCACAGCAACTCATCAACAAAAACCCTGGCCCTTTTTTCGGTACCGGCTTTGTCGGCCGGAGTGCCGTTTTCGTCAAAAGCCTCTGTCACTTTAGGTACAGGAAATAACGCAGGCACTGTCCATGCCTGGATTTTCCATAAAACAAACTGTAACGATGTGATCACCTGCATGCCACCAAACGCCCCTCCTGACACAGTTGAAATGGCAACAGGTTTTCTTTTCCATTCTTCTACCAGCAGGTCGATGGCGTTTTTTAAACTGGCAGGATAACCACCATTGTATTCAGGCGAAACTATCAACACCCCGTCGGCCGACTTAATTTTGTCTGAAAACTCAAGGGTCCTGGCATCGGGATTTTTTTGAAACTTCAAGCGTTCATCAAAAACAGGGAACTGTAGTTCTTTCAGATCAACCATTTCAACTGTTGACAATTGCTGCGCTTCAATAAAACTTTTAAAGAACAACGCCACCCGGTGGCTGGCTCTTCCGGACCTTACGCTGGCGGAAATAATTACTATTTTCATATACTTTTAAACAGGGCTGGTTGAGGGTTTAGTGAATAATTATTTTTTTTGTGGAAAGGGTCTGACGCTTTGAATTTTTTAAACTAAAAAAATAAATGCCAGCTGGCAGACCCTCAATTTGAATGTTGCTCTGGCCGGGTAAAATACGCTGGTTTTTGATGATTTGCCCCAGCACCCCGGTGATGCTCAGTTCCGTTACATCCATGGCGGCATAGTTATTTTCCAGTAAGATCTCCATGTTTTCTTTTGCAGGGTTCGGGAAAATCAGTATTGACAGTTGTTGTGTAACTGTAACGCCAAAGCCGGTAGCCTCCTGTAAAACAAAAGTTTTAAAAACAAGGTCAGGATCCAAAGGTGGATGGCCCATCAGAAATGGATTAATAAATCCCATTTTTCCGCCCGCATAAGTTCCAGGACGTTCACCCTGCAGGAAATAGGGATCGGTAATTCCCGGGCCTGGAATAAAACGAAAGCTATACTGCTGGCCTGATACAACCGCCGCCGACAGGGAGAAATTCATGATGCAGGGGGAGTTCTGACAGGAAACTGTTCCCGGCGAGGTTTGCAGGAGCATGCCACTGGTGTCTGCACCAGTGTACAATTTTAAAGCAGCGCTACCAATCATGCTGTCAACAAAAACAAGTTCTATTCCCACCAGGGTGCCTGTCAACCCCGCGGTAAAGGATTGAAAAACATTGTAGCCGTTCAGGGTTCTGCCGCTCAGCGGGATGTTATAATTCACCTGGCTCTGGTCGACGCTCTGCGCGCCTACCTGAAGCGTTATTAACAAGGATAGAAAAAATACCCTGATAGTATCGAGGTGGATCATTTTAGTTCGAATTGATACACTAAGGTACAGAATTTACAGGAGTACTCAACCAGCCGATTTTTTTGCACTATTTTAGAAATTTCATCAGCGTGCCCCAAAGCAGGCTCTCTTCAGCTTTGATGGCCTTATCAAAGATCCTGTCAACTTTTTGCGTGAACTTTTCAATGTTGTTTACCGTTTCAGTAAATGCTTTTTCTTCGGGGGAGTGTTTATTCACAGCCACATTTTTAAATTCCTGCAAATGCTGTATCAATGGCGCCAGTTCGCGTTTGCGCCTTTCTTTTAAAATGAGTATGGCTACTTTATGAATGTCCTTCAGGGCTTCAAAATACTCTTTGCGGTCTCCCAAGCGGTGTGTTTTTTTGATCAGACCCCAGTCGGCCAGAGTTCGCAGGTTGATGTTTGTGTTGCCCCGGGAGGTATCGAGCTCATCCATGATCTGGTCGGCCGTGAGCGGTTCATGCGAGATGAGCAACAGGGCGTGGATCTGTGCCATAGTTCGGTTGATACCCCATTCCGATCCCAGGGCACCCCAGGTCTGAATAAAATTTTGTTTTGCTTTTTTAAATTCCATGTTGTTTTTGATTATTTAAATAACTGATAATATTTTCTCCGGCCTGCAAGCCTGTTTTTAATGCCCCTTCACACGAGAGGCCATCTAGGTAATCGCCGCACAATTGTACGGGTATTTTCCAGGTTTTCATTTCGTTTCTCAAAGCACTTACTTCTCTGATCCTGCCGGGTGCAAAAAACGCAATGCCTTCATTCCATTTTACATGGTGCCTGAACAAAACCTTTTTTGTTGAAGAGGGAATGCAAACGGCCATCACCCTTTCTGCTTCCGATTCCATCTGCGCGTTGCTCATCGTCGATGGCTTTCTGTCTGTATCATCCCACCAGAAAATGGAAGCCATGTCTTTGCCTTCAGGACAAAGGCCTTTACAGCGGTTGCGCTCCAGTTCAAGTACATAATTGGTGTTATAATATTTTGAAGCGCTCATAAAGGCGAATTTTTCGGGAATTATTTTATCTATTCCCAGGTGTACATTGGTGATTTTTCCGTAGGCGGTTTGCTGCAGTGTTTGTTTGGCAGGATCAGGCAATTGCGGGCAAAGCGCCGGTACATGGTTGCCAGGTATGGCTATGATCACTGTTTTACCGGAGTAACTTTCGCCGCTTTTTGTTTTTACATCAACAGCCTTGTTACCATATGTTACCGAGGCTACCGGGCAGCTGAGTTTCAGCGGAAGGTTTTTCGCCATAGTTTCGGGGATGAGGTCCACCCCGGTATCGAGCGTCCAGCTTCCGGTTAAAAAGATATTGCGGAAGGTTTGCCATAAGATGAGTTTGGAGCTTTTTTCAATGGGACCGCCGAATGCGGTCGCGAGCCCGGGGAATAAGATCCGGTCAAGGAATTCGGAGCCATTGATGCTCTCAAGGTATTGTTGCACGGTGCTGTCATCCAAGTCGCCGGCTTTGTCGCTGATGCCGTGGAGCAGGCGTTTTCTCCTCAACAGCACATCCATGCCCAATCGCGCGGCAGCAAGTTTGGTCTTAAAAGCAAGGTCGCGGTTAAAAAGCAGATCATCCAGTCTTTTTGTGCGCACCCGCATGGTTTTTGCGGGTTCAACCAAACCAAAAGAAAAATTGATGGGGCATACATGTTTTTGAAGCGCGAAACGTTTAACGAGGGCATTGATGTTTTTAAAATCGTTGCCGAGAATGGTAACACCCCTGTCTATACTGAAGCCGGCAATCCTATCGGTAGTCATGCGGCCACCAACGCGATCTGAGCTTTCGAGTACGAGCACCTTTAAGCCGGCGTCGTTGAGTTTGAGCGCGGCGCCTAAACCGGCAATGCCGGCACCAATAACTATACAGTCGTATGTGGGATCAGTTTCCATATTATTTGCCGGCACTAAATAGGTTTACAGCGAATAAACGGGCCTGTTTTACCTGGATGAACTTTTCTGACAACAACAGGTGCCATTTTTCTTTTTTGGTAACGTGGTAAATAACCGGACCAAAGATCAGGTAATTCACGAAGTCTATGCCGTGCTCAAATAAAAATATTTTTCCACCGGTTTTTAAGATGCGTTTGGCTTCATTGAATATTTTTTCACGTTCCTCGTCAGGAATTTCATGGGTACCAAAGCCAAAAACCACCGCGTCGCAACTGCTGTCCTGTAAGGGGATCTTAAAGTCACGCGTGTACACTGTTGTGATGTTTTTCGATTGACGGGGCGTTTCGAGCATCTGTACCTCCCTCACCGCCAGCTCTTCCGAAAAACGTGGCTCTTGTTTGCAATCAACTGAAACTATTTTTGAACCCGGAATTTGCTCACTCAGCAGGTAAGAGTGCCTGTAGGTACCAATATGAATGTCGGCAACAACAGGGTTTGCAGGAAGTGATTCGAGCGTGAGTAATTTTTTAATATAGTTTTTCGCGAGCGGACCGTATTGCAGGTACAATCCCGTTAACGACAGGAATAACAACAAGAGCCCCAAAAAACCCGTAAAAAATGCCAGTCCCCAGAAAAGTTTACTTTTAAAAATAAGGGCGATGAGGCCCAATGGAATGCCCACTGCCAGGAACATGAAAAAGATCTTGCGGTAATCGTGCCTGCTTACAAAAATGGCCCTGCCGTAATACCAAGAAGAGGAAGGCCTTTGCCCCATGACCGCTTTTGGGAACCAAAGTTTATTGTCTGATGTGTCCATAATAAATGTTTTGATGGTCAAAGGTAAGTATTTATTTTCGAACTTTCGATAAATTTCGAAAGAATAATTTTTGCAAGAAGATGAGAAGGCAACTGATCATCGGGAAGTGGATCCTGATGATGGCCCCGGTTTATGGAAATTATTCCTCAAAGTGAGGCAAGGCCTTTGTTTTAAACGGGCACCGGGATTGTTGCCATTGGTTAAAAAAAAGAAAACCACTATGAAAAAGACACTTTTATTAATTGCCTGTTTGAGCTTTGTTAGCTTCAGTGCGCAAAACCCAGGGATATCAAAGCAGGATAAAGAATTTGCTGAAAGCGCGCTGAAAGCCAATATGGAAGTATTAAAGGTGAGTGAGTTGGCGCAAACCAAAGGTTTTTCGCCCGAAGTAAAAGAATTAGCGCAACACATGGTAGCGGATCACAAAAAACCCGACGACCTGTTGCGACAAATCACTGCCGGAAAATCTATTGCAGTACCAGCCGCGTTGGACAAAGACCAGCAAAAGGACTATAACAAACTATCGGATAAGGTTGGAGAAGATTTTGATAAATCTTATACAGCATGCATGGCAAAACACCACAAAAAAATCATCGGTCTCTACGAAAAAGAAACCAAAAAAGGAGAGAACACTGAGTTGAGGGCTTTTGCAACAAACACCTTACCAAGCCTTAACCATCATAAAAATATGGCTGACGAAACCTGTAAAAAACTGAAAAAGAAATAAAGCTATTAACGTTACCAGTTATAAACCCTCTTTTTGAGTCATCAGAAAGAGGGTTTACCATTACTGGCCCCTGGAAAAACTCTGCCTCCAGAACCTGTTGTTAATTCAAGCAGTGTCTGCCAGCAATTCGCAACAATAGCCGAGTTCCGACAATACCGAAATGATCAGTTGAATATTGATCTTATCTGAGGCCACTCTCAGGATGTGGTCACAATCCTCAAGGTCAAAATTGATCTCAGAATCTGGACAGCGTTTATTGAGCGATTCAACGATCATTTGAGCCGCGTCTGCCGCTTGAACGTTTGTTTTAAATACTTCCACCGTCAGCATGGATTTGTTTAGCCTTCGAGTATGGTTTTTAATTTGTTTAAGCCGGTTACCAGGCTTTTATCCAGTATTCCCACTACCAGGGGTTTCATAACATTGCCAGGAAATTTCATGCGACTGTCAAAAGCCCAAAGCACTTTTGTCTGCTTATCTCCAACTGCCGTAAAAATAAATTTTGCCTGTGCCACGTCCTGTCGCGGTTTAATAAAGCGGATCTCATGCTCAATGCGCTCTCCATCGTTGATGGCTTTTATTTCCTGCTCTCCCGTGCCAACATTTTTTTTCTTTTTGCTGTCCCAGGCGTATACAAAACCGGCCTGACCGTCGGTACCCCGGTATTCTTTTTTCATATCGGGATCCATCATGGCCCACACGCTGAAATTGTCGTGGTTCTTAATGTATTTAACGTAGTCAAACACTTCCTTTCTTGATTTGTTGATTACGATGGTTTGTTCAACATTCATTTCTTTAGGCATCAGTGCCGCTATTAAAAGCAGCAGCGCGATAACGCAAATGATAATAATTATAGCAGTCATTTTTTCTATTTTAAAACAGGAAGCAGTCGCTGTTAATCATCTTGGGATGCTTCGATGTTGAGGTTAATATTTATTTGTATAGATGTTAGAGGATCAACCGGCTATGCCTGGTTTAGCATTCGTTTTTTGTTGTAATACATGTAAGACAGCGAAGCCAGACCAAGTGGCAGGATCATGAACCCATAATTGGCAACGGGCGCGCCAACTGCGATGATAGAATAGGTAGCGCCGATGAGATCAAAAAACAGCCCTGCATAAGCCCACTCTGTAATTCGTGGGAAACCCGGAATTAAGATGGCAATCACACCGAGTATTTTGGCGACACCAATAAAAGGCACAAAATAAATGGGGTAACCCAGGTCTTCATGCATACCTTTTAATGCAATTTCTGAGCTCAACACATCGGGTATTGCCGAACCAAAAATCATGAAGGCGAACAATCCTGTAAAAATCCAATAGAGAACTTTTGTTTTTTTCATTTCCTTAGGGTTTAAGTATTATTATTGTTTCAAATGAATCACATGACAAATATGCGACTATAAAATACAAATGCAGATGTGGAGATGAGACAATAAAAGGGTGTTTTGCGACAAATTTTTATTTGTTAAAACACGTGTTAGATGAACTACATTTTATTGTAACACCCGCATATTAAAAAGTAATTTTTTAAGTAACCCTGGTTCTTTTTGTCCTGGTTAATTTCCTTCAGTTATTTCTTCTCAAGAAAGCTGATCACCGCATCAAAAAACTCTTTTGGCTTTTCAGCGTGTACCCAATGCCCGGCACCTGCAATGGTTTGTATGGTGTGGTTCGGAAATCTTTTTTCAAAGTCGGCGAAGTCTTTTTCGGTGACGTAGTTTGATTTTTCGCCCCGCAGCACCAGCGTATCAACCGGGCTTGTGCCGTGGGGAACGGCTTCCAGGATGCAGTCATATTTTCGGGAGATCACCTCCAGGTTAAAACGCCAGCTCATCTGTTTATTGCCTTCTTCTTTCCAGTAAATATTTTTTAATAAAAATTGTTTGGTGCCAAAATCAGGAATGTATTCATTTAAAACAGCTTCGGCTTCTTTCCTGTTTTCGATTTTAGAAAAATCAACCGCGTTAAGCGCTTTTAAAACGCCATCGTGGTGTCTTGTGGCGGTTCCGGGCGACATGTCTGCGATGATCAGCTTCGAAGCAATACCCTCATATTTCAACTCAAAAAACATGGCGGTTTTCGCGCCCATGCTGTGTCCAAGAATGATTGGCTTGGTAAGGTGATGATCATCAATAAATTCCTTCAGGTCATCGGCCATTACATCATAATTCCATATGTCGCTGTGGGGCGAAAGGCCGTGGTTGCGCAGGTCGATGGTGAACACATTGAAGCCCCGATCTGCGAAATTTTTAGCGTGGGTATTCCAGTTGTCACTTTGCCCGAACAAACCATGTAAAATAATAAGCGCTGGTCCCTGTCCAAATTCCCTGAATGCTAATTTCATCTCCTGGTATTTTAGTGCTGTAAAGAATCTTAATTTATTTTAATTGCCGCAAATACAATTGCACGGTGTTTTCCAATCCAAAATACAAAGCGTCGCTGATCAGCGCGTGGCCGATCGACACTTCGAGCAGACCCGGTACCTGCTCCTTAAAGTAGCGCAGGTTTTCAAGATTAAGATCGTGGCCTGCGTTAACACCCACACCCAGTTCAGTGGCAAGTTTAGCCGCCTCCGCAAACGGTTTTATTATTTTTTCTTTTTGGGTGGCAAATAATCTGGCGTACGCTTCGGTATAGAGTTCGATCCGGTCGGCACCAGCTTCCCGCGCGCCTTCTATCATCCTGAGATCGGGATTAACAAAAACCGAAGTGCGGATATGATGTGATTTAAACAAAGCGATGATTTCACTCAGGTAAATTTTTTCCTTCACAGTGTCCCAGCCGTGATCACTGGTAATTTGCCCCTGTACATCTGGTACCAGTGTAACCTGCGCGGGTTTAGTGGCGATTACCAGGTCAACGAATTTTTTTTCTTTAGGATTTCCTTCAATGTTGAACTCGGTTTTTAAAAGCGGTTTCAGCGCGTGAACATCGCGGTAGGTGATGTGTCTTTCATCGGGTCGTGGATGTACGGTAATACCCTGCGCGCCAAAACGTTCAATGTCGGTGGCCGCTTTAAGCAAATCTGGCATGTTCCCGCCCCGGGCGTTCCGCAGGGTGGCTATCTTATTTATATTAACACTTAACTTGGTCATGCCGCAGGATTGAGAATGTTTTAAAATTAATTCAAAAATCGTGATTAATGTTTAAACAATTGTTAGTTTTTGATAAAATACTATCAGGATTAATTAATTTATTACTTTTGCGATGAATGTTAGTAGGCGATTTAATAACCGACGAGATCCCACCTTTGAAGATCACAGACACTGTTGAGCTGGCGCTTGACTGGATGGAACAATTTAAGGTGTCACATCTTGCCGTGGTAAATAACCGCGAGTTGATCGGCGTTGTTTCTGAAGCCGACCTCATGGATTACGAACATCCTGATGAACAGATCAACATCAGTAAACTTCATCTGATGCGCCCTGTTATACATCACTACCAGCACACTTACGATCTTGTGAGACTGATGAGCAGCTTAAACCTCACACTCATTCCAGTGATCGATGAGAAAGAACTATACAAGGGGTGTATTACTCTGAGAGGCATCGTGCAGAATCTCAGCACCATGATCGCGGTGCAGAACCCCGGAGGGGTGATCGTTCTGGAACTCAACCAGCACGATTATTCAGTTACACAGATAGGCAATATCATCGAAAGCAACGATGCCAAGATTCTGAGCCTGCATGTTTCTTCGGCGCCCGACAGTATCAAGATGGAAGTCACCATTAAAGTGAACCGCGAAGACCTTTCAGGTATCCTGCAAACTTTTAACCGTTATAACTACTCTGTTAAAGCCACTTTTCACCAGGGAGATTTTGACAAAGGCATGAATGACAGGCTCGATGAGTTCATGCATTTTCTGAATATTTAGCCGCTTGGCTCTTCTCGATCATCGCCCTCTTTTCTTAGGTAAAATTATGTTATCAAGTGCTTCAAAAACATTTATGTGTTTCAAAGCACTTAGGGATGAAAATCCAAAGGAGACACGGCGTTTTTTAGTTCAAAATTTCCGATGCGGGTGCGGCACAATTTAGTGAGATGGGCACCGCTATTTAAACTGAGGCCAAAATCCCTGGCGATGCTCCTGATATAAGTGCCTTTGCTGCATACTATCCTGAAATCCACACTGGGTAGCGCGATGTTACTGATCTCAAATTCACGGATCTCAATCTCACGTGCTTTCATTTCGGTTTCTACGCCGGCCCTTGCCAATTCGTAGGCTCTTTTGCCATTGATCATTACTGCGCTGAATAAGGGTGGTACCTGCTGCTGAACGCCAACAAAGCTTTCGGCCGCGGCCCGCAGCATTTCTTCAGTGATATGGTCGGTGGGGAACAGGTGGTCAACAGGTTTTTCCAGATCAAAACAAGGTGTTGTTGCACCAATGAAAAAAGTGCCAGTGTACTCTTTTTCGAGTCCCATCAGCGAGTCGAGGGTTTTTGTTTTTTTGCCGGTACAAACTACCAGAAGGCCTGTGGCCAGAGGATCAAGTGTGCCGGCGTGGCCCACTTTTGGTTTCACTTTTACATTGTCAACCAACAGAGAAGGATGCTGCCGAATGGCATACCTGATTTTATTAACTGCCTGAAAACTGCTCCAGGTATAGGGTTTATCAATTAATAAAAGTTCTCCGGTATAAAAATCATAATTCATCCTGGAAGGTTTACCGGGTTTAATTTTGGATCAAAATACCTGAGCGGCCACCGCACGCGTTGCATCAGAAGAACCCATTGTATAAAAATGCAGGCAGGGTACGCCGGCTTTCACCAGTTCTTTACTTTGTTGCGTGCACCACTCAATGCCCAGTTCGCGGATCTGCTGGTCATTTTTGCACTTCTCGAGTTCTTCGTAAAACGGTTGAGGGATATCGCATTGAAAGATTTTAGGCAGGGCCGTGATCTGTTTTTTATTGGATAATATTTTTAATCCCGGAATGATGGGCACGGTAATGTCATATTCTTTGCACATTTTCACAAAATCGAAATATTTTTTATTGTCGAAAAACATTTGCGTCACAATATATTCAGCGCCCGCATCCACTTTGGCTTTCAGGTATTTTAAATCGCTGATCATGTTTGGGGCCTCAAAGTGTTTTTCAGGATAACAGGCCACCCCTATACAAAAATTGGTGGGTGCTGCGTCCTTCATGTCATTGTCGAGCGCCTTTTTGAGAACTTCGCGGCTGAACACATA
>ENA-UOWO01006957-UOWO01006957.1-activated-sludge-metagenome-genome-assembly--contig:-NODE-6957-length-11376-cov-3.727144_pt1 | contig 11376 bp, 10 predicted proteins | sample MGYA00238148_ERZ761564 | MGnify/ENA primary metagenome ERZ761564 (study PRJEB28885, sample SAMN05720194) | activated sludge metagenome | isolation source: Anaerobic digester | place: USA...
AGAGAGCAAGCATGACGTGATTGTCTATACAGCTCAAGATGTGTTAGTTGGTCAGAATTGGTTAAGACACGCATTACTTAAAATGTTGGTGGAGAATGCCGGACTGGTTTGTTTCCATGATGGCAAGTGGAACGGACACCTCGCCTCATTTGGGGCAGTGCAAATGTCCTGGTGTCGGACTGTTTATGGTGGAGAGATATTCTATCCAGGGTATCACTCACACTACGGTGACACTGAGTTAACCCAAATTGCTAAATCTCAAGGGAGATATGCTTACGCCGAGAATGCGGTAATGCTCGAGGTGGACTTTAATAAAATACTAGGTAAGGGTAAGGGAGTGGTCAAGGCTGATAAGGACTTATTCAAGAAACGGAAGCTAACTAACTTTGATGGACTGGTAACGGCTGAGTTTATAGGAGAGTTCTCATGAGAGATATTATTGAAGTAATCAAGGACACAGATATTGAGGATCTAACAGATAAACAGTTAGTCGCTGACTTGATTAGAGAATACGGTTTACATAGTGACCCACTGATAACTCAGGCTTATGGAGAAAAGAATCAGGATTGCTTAGTAAGCGAGGGCATGATTCAAATACCAGAGCAACTCGCTGGAGCTTTGATTTACCTATCCACTTTCTCAGTTAAAGATTACCTAGAGATTGGTACATTTAATGGTAGGGCAACACTGTTTATAACCGCCTACTTAACTAGATTTAATCCAGACTTCGAAACACTTACGGTAGATAACTTGAGGGTATTCACTAATCCTTATCCTTACTTGAAAATCGTTCAACACCTGGGAACATCAGATGATCTGAAAGGTAGGAAGTCTGACTTGTGTTTTATTGATGGAGATCACTCACTTAGATGGATTAAACGGGATTATGAGAATGTGGGTAGGTTTGCCAAGATTTGTATGTTTCATGACATTTTAGAAACTGAAATTATAAACAACAAAGCAATGAATGCAAAAACCCACTGGCAAAGTATAAAAAGACCAACTTCAAAGGAATTTACTGATGGAGGCCGATTTGGAATAGGCATATTATGATAATCATTCCCACACACATTTCTCGTATAGTCACATGGCTCAAGGATTGTCTGGAGAGTTTAGATACTAAGCACCCTATTATGGTTCTTTTCCAAGGCGACAAGCCCGCAAAAGGGCTTAAAATCGGCTTTGATTATACTCACCACGATCTTAATGGGTATGATCCAGGTGCAATTGTTTGGGCGACGAATAATTTGAAAAAAGATGATGAATTTATGGTTTTGCACGATTCTTGTGTTGTGAAAGACAATTTACTTTGGAAAGTTATCTTTGAGGGATACCGTGAGGAAAGTGTGGCACTCTCTACTCACCCGACAACTATGGGTATGTTCCTTGGTAAATACCGAATGGCAATAGCAAGTCAGTTACAACCACCAATCGCAAAAGACAAACTTCATGGAATTGAATTAGAGGAGAGTTGGAATAGAGAATACTGTCAGTTGGAACAGCCAATTGTCTTAGAAAATCCATTGACCGCCTCAGATACATTTATTGAAAAGCATGGTCGAAAGAATATGGTCCTCGAGAATAGGTGGATTAAGAAATATAAGGGAACTTGGAGCAGAGATCAAATATGATTCTTTTGACGGGCGGTTCTGGTCAACTTGGCACTGAGCTACAGAAACACAGTAACTTTTATGCTCCAAACTCGCACGTGTTTAATATTGTCAATCCCAACAAGGATTGGTTACTGAATAACTGTCCTCAGATAGATGGGATATTACATTGTGCCGCTGATACTCAAAACAACAAGATGCAAACCGACTTAGATCAAGCTATAAGCGCAACCATGACGAATGTGCTGGGAACTGCAAACATGGCTAAGCTCGCCAATGAGCTAGATGTACCACTTTTTCATATCTCAACTGAAACTTGTATCGATCCATACAACACCTACGCAAAAACTAAGTTGCTCGCAGAGGATATGGCACGATTTGCAAAAAAGCACGTCATCATTAGAACTTCATTTAGAGATAATCCCTTTGAATACCTGAAAGCTCCAATTGATATGTGGACAATTGGCGATGGCATCGAAATTGTAGCCAAACTTATTATTGATAGATTGTCCCGTAAATACTCAAACAAACTAGAATACATCGGCACGCCAGCCAAAACTATGTATGATCTAGCAAAAAAGACTAGACCAGATGTAGAGCTAACTACTATTGCTGAGTTAAATAAAACTTCACCATTTCAAATGCAGACAATGGAAGCACTAAGGGAGGTTATATGCTAGTTGTTGTTACACCCACGATTAAATCAAGGCAACCGGTCTATGATGAGTTTGTAAGATCATGGGCTGAGTTATTTAAGAAACATAATGTGTTGTTTGTCACTGTCTGGGATGGAGATAATCAGCATATTGAGGATTCAAATGGTGTGGAAATGACTACTGAGCAAATAATGGGTAAAGATAGTGACTTGATAGCGGTTAGAGATGGAAGCTGTAAGAACCTTGGACTTGTTTATGCCATGAAATACACAGACTGCACTGAGGTATTATTATTAGACGATGACGTTCGACCAATCGGGGATACTATTCAAGATCACTTGGACATTCTAAGACAAACAGTTGCAACCAGTTGGCTATCTACCGCAAGCGAGTACATGAGGGGATTTCCATACGGAATCCGGAATGAAGCAACCGTTGGACTATCTCATGGAGTTTGGGAGGGTGTGCCGGACTTTGATGCGCCCACTCAACTAGTTAAGGGAGTCCATGATGTTTATTTTCCCAAGGTAATTGTTCCCAAAGGTGTACTGTTCCCGATGTGTGGCATGAATGTGGCGGTAACAAGAGAAGCTATGCCATACCTATACTTTGCTCCACCCTGGAACGAAATGGGTAGGAATGATGATATTTTTGGAGGGATAAACCTTAAAAGAGAGTTTGATAAGTTAGGATTAGCAGTTGCTACTGGTTACGCTAGAGTTAGACATGATCGAGCCTCAAATGTGTTCAGCAACTTACATAGAGAGGGATTATTCATTAAGCTGAATGAAACATACTACCTTGGTGACACATCTCACCCATATTTTGAAGAGTATCATTCCAAATTGAAACGTTGGCAAAATGTAATGTTTGGCTAATTCTTTTTCTATACTTTATCCAGAAGTATCAAAAGGAGTTTCTATGGACATTCTTACATTTGCACAACAAGCACAAGACGAAGTTACCAAATTGCACCAAGAGATTGACGGTCAAAAAAAAGGTTTAGACCTTCGCATGGCCAGAATCAAGAAACGTGAGTCAGAAATTGCAGAACGTGACAAACAACTTGGTGAATGGGAAAAAGTCTTAACCAAAAAATATGATGAGGTTTCAAGAATTGAAAATGCAAGACTACTTGAAATGAGAGCCAATGATCAGGAAACTAAGGCTCAGATCAAACTAGCCGAGGCTAACAAGACTCTTGAGGCAGCTAAGAAACAACTCGCTGAGGCAGCCCTTAGAGAGCAACAAGTATTAGACCGAGAGTTAGCCGTCACAACCAGAGAGAAAGAATTTAGAACCAAACTACAGCAGGAGTTCGCACAGTCATTGGTTGCAGGCATAACTGGAAGGAGGTAATCCGTGTCAGTTACAGTCGCACAACTTCAAACGCAGTTAGCATATAGACTTGGCGAAAACTCAACTCCGAGTGATGTTAGTGAACAAGCAAGACGTCTATCATTTCTAAATGACGGACTTCGTGCTGTATATAAAGAACAGTATTACTGGTTTACTGAAACTCAAGCCTCAGACACTATCGTCAATAAGCAGGAAACATATACCCTAGCCTCTACGGTTAGAGATGTAATTGAGGTTCGTATCAACAGAAAACTAGTTGTTCCTCAAAATAAGCCGGATGCCTTTGGATCATATAACTACCCACCGCTTTATTACCAATACTCAAGTCTAGCGTCAAGATGGTTTGTCACAGGAGATAAGACATTACATATCCTGCCAGTGCCTAACAGCGCACCGACAGCGGTAGTAGTTAGTTCAATCTCAGTAACGGGAACAACTGCAACAGTGACGTGTTCAACCGATCACGGGTTTCAGGAGTTAGATTTTGTTACTATCGCAGGAACTACTAATCACAATGGCACACATCAAATCCTGACTGTGCCAAGCGATACAACGTTTACTTACACGACCTCACAATCCTCTGAAACAGGCACGTTCTCAGCTACTCTCCGCAATCTTACTTATAGATATTTCAGCGAGTTTGTTCCCCTAGTTAATACAACGGATACCACTCAACTTCCCGATGCCTACACTTACGGACTGGTTAACTTTGCTTACGCTAGGAAAATGCAAACCAAGGGTAGACGTGGAAGTGCGGCAGATGGCTTTGATGAGTTCAAAGAATTCCTACGCGAGCTGAATGCAGAACAAAACAGAAGAACTTATTTTGGTAAAAATGTAGGTCCAACCCTACCTGAATATGTCATTGGAGTTTAACTATGCCATCTATATCAAAGTTACAAGACCCACCTATCAAGGATGAGATTGCGATTGGATTTTTGGGTGGACTTAATGATTTTCAGGATGAACACTACTCAAGGACTCTGAGCTAACTAAGGCAACTAATATCTTACTTGATGTTGATGGCTTATCCCCCAGACCAGGAAGCGAGAGCTATGGCACTGCAGCTGGAGATAAGGTGCTGGGTTTGATTGGTTACTACCTAGCCAATGGCACTCGTCAATACATCAGATACGCCACGGGAATAAATAATAAGCTCCAGAAACTAGTTAGTTCGACTTGGACGGATATTGGCACACAGACATATAACGCAACCGCAAGAATGAACTTTGTCCAGGCAAGAAACTTGCTTTTTGTATTCAATGGAGTTGATGAGCTGACGTATTACAACGGCTCAACAATCACAGCTTATACGGCTATGACCACTCCAGCAGGGTTAGCAATTACCCCAACCGGTACAACTGGACACACAACTTACTCATACCGAATTTCAGCCTTTAACAGTGCCGGTGAAACGCTGGCTTGTACAGCGGTCAACTCAACTACGGGGACTGTTTCACTCTCGGCAACTAACTATAACGCTCTAGCGTGGACTGCTACTTCTGGAGCAACGGGATATAACGTTTGGGGGCGTGAGGCAACAGGTTTGGGTCAAACCTGGATGGCAACCGTTTACACCAATTCATACAAAGACCAAGGTCAAGATGATCCAAGTCTTACATTACTACCACCAGATGCCAATACAACAGAGGGTGTAGTTGCATCAATGGCGTGCTTTGGTATCTCAAGAATATTCGCCGCAGGGAACTCAACCTATCCATCAAGGTTATATTTTTCAGGCATAGGGGACAGAATCACTGATTTTTCTGCGTCAGCGATTGGGGGAGGATATATAGATATTTACAAAGATGATGGCTCTAAGATCAGAGGAATTATCCCATTTCAGGGTGGGATCATTGTATTCAAGGACAACGCCATTTATAAATTTAGTTTTGCAGATGATGGAACTCAGTTACTTGAGGAAATAACTAGAGCATTCGGTGGGATTTCCTTTAGATCAATCAAACACGTTGAGAACGACATTATCTTTGCCGCTAAAAAAGACGGTAGATTAGCTTTTTACTCACTCGGAAACCAGGAAAACTATGCTGGCTCAATTCTTAGAACCAATGAATTATCAGTTAAGGTTGAGAACTCGCTCAGAGATGTTGCAACAGCTCAACTCGAACACTCCGCCGCATTCTACTTCAACAACATATACGGGTGTGCGATTTCTAAGTCTGGCGATACTAAAAACACAAGGATTTGGTGCTTAGATACCAGGTTTGGAGCTTGGACAATTTGGGAGGGGATGAACGCCAACTGTTTTTCAACGTTTATAAACTCCACGGGAGATGAGAACCTCTACTTTGGTGATGAGGATGATGGTGATGTAGTTAAAATGTTCACTACCGCCAAGAATGATAGGGGTTTCGCTATCTCCGTGAACTGGTCAACAAAAGCATTTAATCAGAAAGTATTTCATAGGTTCAAGGATTATTACAATCCCGTGGTTCAGTTTAAGGATGTCAATACTTCTGGCGCAATTGAGGGCGATGTAATCATAGATGGCGCGATTGTATCGGCTAACTTCACTGTAAACACAGTCAATACAGGTGGAACTGGTGTTGGATATGAGTTAGTAGGCTGGTTGCTGCCTGGTGGAGCTACCGGCGGCACTCCATCCAGTGTGTACTCATCAGATCAAATCGTGGAGTTAGATACATTTCAGAACGCTAGATCTATCAAGTATGAGTTTAGATCTTCAACTGTCAACGCAGACTACAAGTTTCTGGCTATTTCTCATCAATACGCCATTTTAGGAGAACAGAACTTACCAAGTACCTCAAGAACATACACAACGTAGAAAAATTACTTATTCGACAAAATAAAAGTCAATAATAAGAGCAAAGGAGCAATATGTTAAACAGAAAACCAAATAGAGATTTAGAGGATTTCTTTCGTAGAGTGCAAATGGGATTAAATAACCGCGGTGGTGGCGGTGGTGGTAGATTCGAATCTAGCCAACGGCAAGTTGCCCCAGCAATGGGTACAACTAGCGTACCTCAACAAGGGTACACCTCACCAGGATTTCCATCTCAACCATCAAGAGTGCCTCAACCCAGATATACCTCTCCTGGTTTCAAAGTGGGTGATCCAACTGTGCAAGATCCATCAAGAATGCCTAGGTATACTTCACCAGGGTTTTCAGTACCTGCTCCAAGAGTGGCGCCTCAACAACCAACTTACACTACCCCTGGCTTTTCAGTACCTGCTCCAAGACCAACTCCACAAATGCCATACCCAAACTATGGACCTAGACAGCCTGGCAATATGGAGCAGTTTCCAATAACACAACCACCACTAAGAACTGGACAGTCTAGTAATCTGGAGCAATTTCCATACACAAGACCTGGAACTAGAGTTCCACAATCTACTTACGACCAATATCGTAGATAAAGGAATAAATGAACGACAAGCGGACCAATCCTGTATTAAACAGACCTAATCAGGGTCAAAGCTCAAGGGAATTTCTCAAAGACTTAGAGGAGCTAATGAAACGCAACAAAGGCGGCTTTGGTGCTATGGCTTTTGATGTGGGATCTAACAGACCTTATGCAGTAGGTGGAAAAGTTCGACAACCCAATCAAGAAACACCATCAATTGATTGGCGACCTGGTGAGTTGACTCAACCAGAATACATTCCAGAGCAACAATTCCCAGAGCTTAGACAACCAGTCTATAACTACGAAACTCAAGCAATGCCGGAAATGCCTACATTCCCTGATAATCCATCACCCAATCAAATGTTGGATGCAATCTTTCAGGAAACTTGGTCGCCTTCACTTCCTACAACCGAGCAATTAGAGTATTTATATCAAGAAACTGGTCAGACCTATCCTGTTCAATCTAATCTAGATGGAACGGTTACATATAACGATGGATCAGTTCATGCAGTTGATGAGAGCAAGCCACCACTTCCAATCGCCTCACTAGCAGATGGCACTATCCTTTGGGATGATGGCTTCACTAGACAAATGCCACCTGGGGGATTATCCAGTTACTTAGCTGGTGTTGCAGGTTTATCTCAATTTATCTTTGGCGAACAGCAAGCTGTGACTCAAGAATACGGAAACTACAATCCTGAAACTTACGCTAGTGGATACCACCAAGGCGTTGACTTTAGAACTCAAGACCTAGCACAAAGAGATATGTTCGCTCCAGTTTCTATGAGAGTGGTACAAATTATTTCCGCAGATAGCGGCTCAGATTATGGTAATTCAGTATTATTGGAGTTACCAAGTGGGGAAATGATTAGACTTTCCCACTTATCTACACTTGGTGAATTCCAAGAAGGACAAGTCTTAAACCCTGGTGATTACATTGGTCTACCTGGCTCAACTGGTAACTCAACAGGGGAACACCTAGATGTAGAGTTCTACAATCAAGAGGGACAACTAGCGAATCCAGCCACCTTTACAGCTAACGCTTCAACCTACTCAATCGCTAATGAGATAACTGGAACGTCACCTTATGGCACGGACTCAAGAACTGCACCGACTAATTCATATTCAACAGCTTCTGTCGAAACTCCACTAACTGATGCAATCTCCAATGTAGTACAAGCTCCACAACAGATATTAAACACCGTTTCTGAGGCTACTGAGCCAGTTAGAGAATCAGTCGCAGGTACTATCAATGAACTGAACCCAACTGGCACATTTGACCTGGGTGTTACTGAAATGTTACAGGGCGAACCAGATTTAGCTAAACAAGCCTTATCTAGCACTATTGATCAAACAGGCACAAATCTTGGACTACCGGAAATGTATGTATCCGAAGCAGCCGAGGAAGGTGGACTCACTGGCGCAGTTCGGCAAGTGGCAGGAAACTTAATTGATACTGTTACAACTCCACTGAAACAAATTGGTTTGCCAGACTTTGGAATTAGTGAGGCAATCGCTGGAGGTCCAACCGTCAATACGGACAAGGACTTCATCGGTGTTAGTGCCAATGACAATATGTCAACCGAACCTACTAGACAAGATTACTCAGGCAAACTTGGAGAGAGTATCTCTAACCTAGGTCAAGAGGTCGGCGCAAAAGCCGGACAAGGACTGGAAGCTCTAAAGGGCGTAGGGTCTGGAATTAAGAATCTAATTGGTAAAGGAATCCAAACCCTAACTCCAAAGCGCAAGATTGGTGAACAATCATCTCAGGTAGCTCAACAAGTTGGGCAAACAGCGCAAATGTCATCGGCTCAGCCCAAGAATGACATTAGAGATCCATTTTTTAAGATGGGAGGCGCACAACTCTATTCTAAATATTTAGGTCCAGATGCAGAAGATGCCAGGGGCGGAGCGTTGACAATGGACTTGTTCTCTCCGGACTTTTTCTCCAATGCAGATAACGTGGCTAATGTATTCGGTGGAACGTTTATGGGAAAAGATGCCACAGATAAATTCAGAGAGAGCGAATCCTCTAAGTTACCAATGAGTTCATTCACACCAATGGGATATGGTGAGGGTGAGTGGAGTGGTGAGTACAAAGCCCAGGTAGACAAATATAACCAAGAGGGCAAGAACCAAACTGATCAATACAACAAATCTATTGGAGATTATCTCAGCTCAATCCCCTCAGTGTTAAAGGGAGCGTTTTCATTTACAGATAGAGCCAAACCAACATCTCAGCGTGTATCTCTTGGGAATGTAACTAAATCTAACGCCGCACCTAATATGAGCTATGCAGTGAATCAACCTAAAATGAGTTTTGAGCGGTCAGCTCCTCAGCAAAGCGTGGTCAGACCAGATTTGATGAGTATGGCTCCGCAGATGAGCTTTAACAGACAAGTTCCAACCAAGCCAGTTATGACCATGGCCGCACCAATAATGCCTACTAAGCCGGTTGCGCCTAAAGTTTCTAAACCTAAGCCATCACTTAAAGATTACCTAAGAATGGGTAAGACTGTAGCTCAGTGGTTTGCCGAAACTGGTGGCCAGAGCGTATTGGACAAACTACAAAAAGAAGAACATTACGATCCTAGTACAAACCAGAATCCTTATGACTTATCAGGTCAGCAGATGAGTGTTGATCCTAACCAGGCAGTTAATACAGCAATCACCGCCGCATCAGAGGGTCAACAATATGTATCACCGGCTGGCAACGTAATATCCAACTACACGCCAGTGAATGCCAACATGAGTGATGCCAGTACAGGACTTCCAGTAGTAGCCAACAATGCTCCATATCCAATCGCGACAATGGCAGATGGCAGAATTAAATACTCCGATGGGAGTATTAGATAGGAAATTATGGCAAGTTTATTCTCACGCAAGAAATACGAAATACCTACATACCAAAGCGCGGTAGCTTCGACACAGTGGAAGCCTCAACAGAATATGTCTGTTGCTCCACAGTTTGCCACTAAAACTCCAAATTATTCACAAGGGTTGTTTTCCTCCGCCTCGAGAGTGCCTCAGAATACAATCAACACCAACTTAATGAGTCGAGAGCCAAACATGAGCTATAACGACCCAAAAAGGTTTGACTTGAATCCAACGCCACTTCCTAAGCCTCAAGCACCAGCTCCAAAGGTAAACCCAATGGCTCAATATACCGCCAGGATTGATGATTACTTCAATCGAATGAGTGATCAATCAGCCCAAAGGGTGGCACAAGAGGAAGCTAATCGCCAAAAAGAGCAGGAGTTCACCGCTCAAAGATATGGCCTGATGAATGATGCTATCCGCGGAGCAATCCCTAACCTACAGAATACATTTAACACCTTCAAGGGTAACACCCAAGCCGCAATAGCAGATACAGTAGCACAAGGTGAGGCACAAAAAGAACAAGCTAGGGATTACTTCGGAGAAGCGACTAGAACCGCATCGCAAGCAAGAAAAGAAACTCAACAACAAGCAACTCAGAAGTTTGCCTCACAAGGTGCGGTAGATAGTGCCGGAGCTGGTTCATACAGACAGGCTAATGAGAACATTGACTCTGACTTTAACTCATACGTGCAAAAGAACTCTAAAGAATTAGCGTATAAACTGACAGACATTGACTCAGCTATTGGACAATATCAGCGAGAAGCCTCAGCACTTATTCAGAGTGAGGAAGCTAAACTCAGTGAGAGCCTAAGGCAAATTGAGTTCCAACTAGCAGACAATGAGATTGCCAAGAACCAAGCAATCCAACAAGTCTACTCACAATATCAAGATAGGATCAATGGTATTCAAGATACTCTCTCAGCGATTGAGCAACAAGGAATTGAGCAGAAAAATAACATTGCAATGGAACTTGAAAAGATAAGTAAAACCTCGCTCTCACCTGAGTTTATGGCTACAGGTGTACCGACTACACAGGCTGAATATGAGTTTATGGTTGCCAATGGTGACAAGATGAAAGATCTTGGTCTAACTGGAGGCGGTCAAGCAAGCAATGCGTCTAAGGCAGATATTATTAGCTTAATAGACAACACGCTTCAAAGAGATCTTGGTGTAATGTCCGGTATTTATGGCAAGACTGGTATCGGAACAATGTGGGGAGAGGGTCTATCAACCAAGGCATATATTGACCAAATCAAGAGCAAGTTATCCCTAGAGGAACGCGAAAAACTCAGAGGAACTGGAACAATTACAGATAAAGAAACTGAAATGCTGGAAAACTCTGTTGCAAAATTAGTTCCTGGAATGCCAAAGGCAGACCTTGAACAAGAACTAAGGGAAATCAAAAACATTCTCGGTGGCAATTATAGATACGCTGGAGATGCTTTAAGTTTGAATCAATCATTTGACCAGGTGTCAGTGGTT
>ENA-UOWO01006960-UOWO01006960.1-activated-sludge-metagenome-genome-assembly--contig:-NODE-6960-length-11372-cov-8.290801_pt1 | contig 11372 bp, 9 predicted proteins | sample MGYA00238148_ERZ761564 | MGnify/ENA primary metagenome ERZ761564 (study PRJEB28885, sample SAMN05720194) | activated sludge metagenome | isolation source: Anaerobic digester | place: USA...
CGCTTCGGCTGGAAGAATCAAAACTGCTGGGTTATAGCAACTTCGGTGAACTGTCTCTCGTGCCTAAAATGGCCGATTCGCCCGCGCACGTCATCTCGTTTTTGCGCGATCTGGCCAACAAGGCAAGGCCTTTCGCAGAAAAAGATCTGGCCGACATGCGCCAGTTTGCAATCGAGCATCTGGGCCTGGCTGATCCACAGCCATGGGACTGGCCGTATGTCAGTGAAAAATTCAAGGAAGCGCGCTACTCCTTTAGCGAGCAGGAAGTCAAACAGTACTTCACCGCACCCAAGGTTCTTGGTGGGCTGTTCAAGATCGCCGAAACCCTGTTTGACGTCCGGATCAGTCGCGATGACGCCCCGGTCTGGAACCCTGGGGTGGAGTTTTACCGTATTGAACGCCAGAATGCCCAAACCGGTGATGGTGCTGGAAAAAACGCGCTGGTCGGCCAGTTTTATCTGGACCCAGCTGCCCGCACGGGCAAACGCGGCGGCGCCTGGATGGACGACGTGCGCGCCCGCTGGCTGCGCCCGGACAACAACCAGTTGCAGACGCCGGTGGCACATCTGGTGTGCAATTTTGCCCAGGGCATGGAAGTGGATGGGGTGAAAAAGCCGCCATTGCTCACCCATGACGACGTCACCACGCTATTTCACGAGTTCGGCCACGGCCTGCACCACATGCTGACGCAGGTAAACGAGCGCGACGTATCGGGCATCAGCGGCGTGGAATGGGACGCGGTGGAGCTGCCCAGCCAGTTCATGGAGAATTTCTGCTGGGAATGGGACGTGCTCAAGCACATGACATCTCACGTGGACACGGGTGCACCCATGCCGCGCACACTGTTTGACAAGATGCTGGCCGCGAAGAATTTCCAGAGCGGCCTGCAGACCCTGCGTCAGATCGAGTTCTCGCTGTTCGACATGTTGTTGCATACAAGCCACGATCCCGCAACGAGCATCATGGGCCTTCTGGAGCAAGTTCGCACGGAGGTTGCCGTCATGCAGCCACCCGCCTGGAGCCGCAGCGCACACACGTTCAGTCACATATTTGCCGGTGGTTACGCGGCAGGTTATTACAGCTACAAATGGGCCGAGGTACTTAGCGCTGACGCCTACGCCGCATTTGAGGAAACAGCCCGTAACGATGGGTTGCCAAATCTCGAAACCGGTAGAAAATACCGGGAAGCCATTCTGGAGGCTGGTGGAAGCCGTCCGGCGATGGAGTCGTTCAAGGCTTTTCGCGGGCGTGAGCCTACCCTGGATGCTTTGCTGCGGCACCAGGGAATGGCCGCGTCCTGAATCACTTCCGTTAGCGCAAGGGTAGACATGATGAAACTGAACAAGCTGGGATTGGGTGTCTTCATGGCACTGTGCTTATCTGCGGCGCAGGCCCAGACGGTGTACCGAATCGTCGGCCCGGACGGTAAGGTCTCTTTTTCAGACAAGCCGCCCGCTGCCAGAGAGAACGCGTCCGCCACCAATGCCAGGGGGCAATCACTGCCGTTGAGCGGCGGCAACGCCGTATTGCCCTATGAATTACGCCAGGTAGCTGATCGTTACCCGGTGACCCTCTACACCTCGGACAACTGTGCTCCCTGCAGTTCTGGTCGCGCCCTGCTCACCAGCCGTGGTATCCCGTTTAGCGAACGCACGGTAACAACGGCGGAAGACGGCGACGCCCTGCAACGCCTGAGCGGCGAAAGCTCTCTGCCTCTACTGATAATCGGTGGCCAGAAGATCAAGGGATTTTCCGACTCGGAGTGGAGCCAGTTTCTGGATGCTGCGGGTTACCCCAAGTCATCGGCGTTGCCTTCGGGCTACCGCAACGGGCTGAGTGCGCCGCTGGTCGTTGTGCAAAAACCCGCAGCCCCGGCGACAGGCACCCAAGCGGTCAGAGCCCCAGCGCCAGCGCCCCAGGCACCCGTTGCTCCTCCGCCGTCCAACCCGGCTGGCATCACGTTCTAGCGCGAGCCAGGCTGGCGCTATCCGCGCGAACGCGGGTTAAAAGCTCAGTTTCTTCACGCCGCTGGCAGTACCCAGCAGGCAGACCTGCGCGCGCTGGTGGGCAAACACACCCACCGTCACCACACCCGGCCACTGGCTGACTTGTGTCTCGAAGGCCAGTGGATCCGTAATCTTCAGGCCCGTCACGTCCACAATGTGCTGACCGTTATCAGTGACCAGCGGCTCACCGTTCTTCAAACGAACCACGCCCGTACCCCCCATCGCCGCAAACTGGCGGATCACCCGCTGCGTGGCCATGGGAATCACCTCAACCGGCAGCGGAAACTTGCCCAGCGTCTGGACCAGCTTGGACTCGTCAGCAATGCAGACAAACTGCCGTGACTGGGCGGCCACGATTTTTTCGCGCGTCAGTGCTGCACCACCGCCCTTGATCATGTTGCCTTGGCCATCGATCTCGTCGGCACCGTCGATATAAACCGACAGCTCACCCACGTCGCTGGCCTCAAAAACCGGGATACCCAGCGCTTTCAGGCGCTCGGTGCTGGCTTCCGAGCTGGAAACGGCGCCCTTGATCTGGTTTTTCATCGTGCCCAGCGCATCAATGAATTTGTTGACGGTGGAGCCCGTGCCCACACCCACGATGTCGCCGGGGACCACGTATTCAAGGGCCGCCTGGCCGACCAGGGTTTTCAATTCGTCTTGTGAAAGCATGTTGGATGTTCGTTGGGTGGCTTGCCATCTGGGAAAATCAGGCAACTTCAGGAATTATCCAATGTCTCTTGTGCCCTATGCCCTGGCCCGCCCTTTTTTGTTTGGCCTGGACCCCGAAACCGCCCACGACATCACGCTGCACGCCCTCGCCCGCCTGCAGGGAACGCCGCTGCAATGGGCGTATTGCAATGGCCGGGTTGATGATCCGGTGCAACTCGCCGGGCTGACTTTTCCCAACCGGGTGGGTCTGGCTGCCGGGCTGGACAAAAACGCGCGCTGCATCGACGGGCTGGGCGCGATGGGTTTCGGCTTTGTGGAGGTCGGCACCGTTACGCCCCGCGCCCAGAGCGGCAACCCGAAACCGCGCATGTTCCGCCTGCCCAAGGCGAACGCCCTGATCAACCGCCTGGGCTTCAACAATGACGGGCTGGACGCGTTCATTGCCAATGTGCAGCGCTCGGCGCTCTACAAAGAGCGTCAGAAGGCGCAAGGCACACAACCGGGGTCCAACCGCCCCGCCCCCATGCTGCTTGGCCTGAACATCGGCAAGAACGCCACCACCCCCATCGAGCATGCCACGCAGGACTACCTGACCTGTCTGGACGGCGTCTATCCCTATGCCGATTACGTGACCGTCAACATCTCAAGCCCGAACACGCAGAACCTTCGCTCGCTGCAAAGCGATGAGGCGCTGGATGCGTTGCTGAACGCAGTCACACAGCGGCGGGAGGTTTTGAGCCAGCGCTTTGGCCGCCTGGTACCCGTCTTCGTCAAGATCGCGCCGGACCTGACAGCTGATCAGATTGACGTGATCGCCGACACCCTGAAACGCTACGGAACGGATGCCACCGGCACAGCCAACAACGCATGGGGCGTTATCGCCACCAACACCACGCTGAGCCGCGATGCAGTCAAGGGCCTTCCCCATGACAACGAGACTGGTGGCCTGTCGGGCGCGCCGGTGCTGGCCATGAGCAACGGGGTCATCAAGCAGCTGCGCAGCCGCCTGGGCAAGGGTTTTCCGATCATCGGGGTGGGCGGCATCCTGAGCGCGCACGATGCTGTGAGCAAGATCAAGGCTGGCGCAGACATTGTGCAGATTTATACGGGTCTGATCTACAAGGGCCCCGAACTGGTAAAAGAGGCTGCCTTAGGCATAAAAAATGGCCTCTAGCCCTCGTCGGATATGCGTAAATAGCTATCAATAATATAGCATATGAAAAGCAATCAAACCACTGCAGCTAGTTTGTGCAACCACTTTTCGCGCCACACGACAAACTCCGCCACCGGCAGTGGTTTGCTCATGAAGTAGCCCTGCGCCTCATCACAACCCTGGTTCTTCAGCATGGCCCATATGGTGGCGTTTTCGACACCCTCGGCCACCACGGTGAGGCCCAAGTTGTGCGCCAGATCGATGGTGGAACGCACAATCTTGGCGTCGTCCTCGTCTTTTTCCATTGCCATCACGAATGACTTGTCGATTTTGAGTTCGTCCACTGGCAGGCGCTTAAGGTAGGCCAACGACGAGTAACCGGTACCAAAGTCGTCAATCGACAACTTGAAGCCACGCTCGGACAACCGGTTCAAAGTATGCTCGGCGCGCTGCGGGTCGTCCATGATGGCGCTCTCGGTGATTTCCAGGCAAAACGCATCGGGCGGCACCTGATGGCGGGCCAAAATGCCGTCCAGTCGGGCCGGGAAATCGGGGTCCAGCAAATCGCGCGTGGACAGGTTGATGGCGATGCGCAGGGCCTGATCGTCGCTTTGCAGACCGCGCCACAGCCGGGCCGCCTCGTCAAACATCCACAACGTGAGCTGCCGCACAAAACCGGTCTGCTCGGCAAAAGGTATGAACAGCATGGGCGGCACTAGGCCGCGCTCGGGGTGCTGCCAGCGCACCAGCGCCTCGGCCGCAACCACACGGGAGGTTCCCAGCGCCAGCTTGGGTTGCAGGAACAGGCGCAGCTCGTTTTGTTCAATCGCCTGACGCAGCTCGGACAGCAGGGACAGAGTTTGCGTGCTGGAGGAGTCCAGTGACGGCTCATACAACTGCGTGCCAGTCGTTTTTTGCTTGGCGGCGTACATCGCCACTTCAGCACGGCTGAGAAGCGCGTCCGAGTCCTGTGCATCGGCCGGCCACAGCGCGATGCCGATACCGGCGCTCAGGTCCACCGTCTGGTCCTCAAAAGATAGCGGCACTTCAAATGACTGTGTAATGCGCGCAGCCAGCGCCAGTGCGGCGGCGGCGTCTGCCGGATTCACCAGGATTGTGAATTCATCGCCGCCCAGCCTGGCAATCATCGTGCCGGGTTCGTTGATCTGTCGTGTCAGCCGCTCGGCCACGGCCTTGAGCAGCCGGTCGCCAAAGGCATAACCCAGCACATCGTTGACGTGTTTGAACCGGTCCAGATCAAGCATCACCACCGCAAGGGACGCCAGCCCTGAGGCGTCTTGAGGCTGGCTGCCATGCTCCGCAATGGCCTGTTGCACCGTTTCACGAAACTGTGCCCGGTTGGGCAGGCCGGTCAAACGGTCCCAATAGGCCAGCTGGCGAATCTCGGCCTGCTTGGCTCCGATGCTGACGCGCATATGGTCAAAGGCTTTGGCCAGGCCACCAATCTCGTCCTGACGCTTCAGATACCGCATAGGAGTGTTGTAATCACCCCGGCCCAGCCGCTCGGTTGCACTGACCAGCGAGCGCAAGGGCGTGGTAACGCGCCGGGCAGACAGCACGCTGCCCAACCCGAATAACACGACGCCGGCAGCGGTAATCCAGGCCAGTGCAATCTGCACCTGACGGAACGGCGCCACCACCTCGTCCACCGAGCGCAGCATCAGGGTCTGCACATCGCCAGCGCCTGTATCCAGCTTGATGCTGCGGGCCATCAGCAGGTGGCCCGTAACCAGAACCTCCTTGAATTCAGCCGTGTCCTGCAGCAGGGGCATCACCTCCTCGGGGGGCAGTGTGCTCACCACAATCTTGTCCGGCTCCCCGGCAAGTCGGCTGATCACCGCCAGATGGACGCCCGACAGGCCATGCATTTCGTCGGCCAGCGACTGGTTGATGGGAAACCCCATCAATACCCAGCCAATGATCAACGGTGCTTTCATGGGCACCATCACAAACTGATACGGTGTGCGCCCTACCAGCGCAATCTGGCTACCCTGGGCGCTGCGTGACAGGGGTGAAGCCATCTGGTGCAACACCGGGGCTAGCGCCATAGCCTGCTGGCCTTCGCCCACCGCCAACAACTCCATTTGGTTATTCAATAGCGCCGTGACCGTTGCGCCGATGCGCGCGCCATGGTTCTCCAGCGCCGAGCGAATAGTCTCGGTATCACCCGAGGACACGCTGGAACGGAAACCGTAGTCCGCGGCGAGCAGGCTGGCACCTTGACTGAGCTTCTGGGCGTTCTGGTCCAACAAACGGCGCCAGACGCGCTCGCCCACAATCAATTCCTGGCCAATTTGCCGGCGCGCGCTTTGTTCAATGCTCAACCGGACCACGCTGAACACGGCCGCCTGCACCAGCAACAGCAGCGCCAGCGACACCGCAGCAATGCGAAAGGACAAACCAAACCGCTGGAAGCGCCAGGTCCATTTCACGGAGAAGCTCCCGACAAGCGAACCGACGCATTGGCGTCGGTGGCACCCACTACAAGAGCCTGATCCATTGCAGGCGCGCCAGGCGGGAGCGATGCATGCCATACCCGCAGGCGGTAACTGCCAGCAGGCACATTGGTCAGTGCCGCTTTGCCAGCGCCGTCACTTCGTCCGTAATAGGGGGTTTCCACGACCACCACCCAGGCCGCCATGTTGTCATGAATGTTGCAACCCAGCACCGCGATGCCACTTCGGTCAAACACCACCGGATTGGCGTCGGTACCGGTATAAAGCTTCAACTCGAAAGTCTTGTTCGGTGAAAACGAATACACGTGATGGCGTACCGTATCCCGGTTCGGAAAATGAACGGGGGTGCCCACCGGAACCACCGATACCTGAGGTTCAAACCGCTTGGCAACCTGGGCAATCTCGGCCTTGGGCAATGGTCTGGATGCAGCACGTGCGGCCGGTGACTCCAGAAACACGATGGCATCTGGCAACGGCTTGCCGGCGTTGTCCGACACCTGTACCTGCACGGTAGCGGCCATGGCGACATTCGCCACAAGCAGCCAACCCGACAACAGGTGTTTCAAGCTCATGGTGAAGGGCTCTTTCAGGGCTCAATGGCCATTCCGAGCAAAGGCGCCCCGTCGCCAACCGTCCCCACAGCCCTGGCACGGCCCGTGGACAAATCAATCAGGTGAAGACGGGACCGCGTATCACTTGCAGTGCGCAAAACGGCGTAGGCGGCGCCCGACACATCTGCGATATCAAAACCGGCATCGGTTACTCCGCTCACACCCAGCGGGCCAACTGTGTGCAGGATACCCGTGTTGGGTGACACCACCGGGCTCGCGCCTTCGATGGAACCTTGCACCACCAGTGATCCAGTGGTCCGCTCAATCGCATAGTTGGTAGTGATTTTTTCGTCTTTCTTGTTGTATGTGTAGGCCGCAGCAATCAGTGCGGGCTGCCTGCCAGCCATTTCGTCACCGGCCGCGAAGGTCAGTGCCGCGTCAGGCTGCAAACCGTCCAGCGCGGCGTTGCCGTCTACCGCAGCACCGGTATCAGGATGCAGGCGCAGGTTGAATCCGCTATCACTGACCACACGAATACGATCCGCCGCCGGGTTGAAATCAACCCCAAACATGGAGCCCGTGAATGGCAAGGCTGCCGGTGCAGCGCCAACCGGTTTGAGCGCGCCACTGCCGGTGTTCAGCGTATAAAGCCGCCCACTGGCAGAAAGCGCATACAACACACCTCGCGCAACCCTGAAATCGATACCAATGAGCCTGTCGCCCGCAGCCAGGCCAGTGACGGGTTTCCCGTCAAGGATGCGACGCGGTTGACCAGCATTGAACTTGATCAGGCTCATGCCGCCAGTAACCGCAAAAATGGTTTCCCTGACAGGTGCTCCTTCCGTCTCCTCAGGCAGCGAAGAACAGGCAACGGCAAAAACTGCAGCGGTGCTGACACCGATTGAGCGGATGAAATCGGGGATCCGGGAACGCTTGCGTGACATTTTGCTTCCAATCATTTCTAGGCTTTAAAAACTGGAGGTTTGACCATTTCAACAACCAGGGCGCCAATGGCCAGGGCACTGGTCAAACCCGGTGACTCGATGCCAAACAGGTTCACCAGGCCAGCCAGGCCATGGTCGGCAGGGCCTTGAATCACGAAATCTTTGGCACCCTCATGCGGTGCCTGGGTTTTGGGACGGATGCCGGCATACCCCGCCTGCAGGGCGCCGTCAGCCAGCGCGGGCCAGTACTTGCGCACTTCGCCGTAAAAGGCGTCCCCACGTGCGGGGTCCACCACCAGATCTTCGGGCGAATCCACCCACTGCACGTCCGGGCCAAATTTGGCCTGTCCGCCCAGATCGACCGTCAAATGCACGCCCAGCCCGGCGGCTTCGGGCACCGGGTAAATCAGCCGCTCAAACGGGGAGCGACCGGCCAGCGTGAAGTAATTGCCCTTGGCGTAGTAACTGGGGGGAACAAATCGCTTGTCGAGCCCTTCAATGCCTTGCGCAATACTTTGGGCTTGCAAACCAGCTGCGTTGATGAAAGTGCTGGTTACCAACTCCGTACCGTCATCCGCTACTAATTCGATAGCTGCTGGTGCGTATCTGACAAAGGCTAAACCCGAATTTAATGCCACAATTCCACCGGAATTCTCCAGATCGCCCTGCAGGGTCAGCATCAGCGAGTGGCTGTCCACAATGCCGGTGCTGGGGGAGTGAATGGCCGCCACACATTCCAGCGCGGGCTCCATGGCGCGAGCCTGTTCGCGGCTGAGCAGCACCAGATCGGTCACACCGTTGGCAGCAGCCTTGTCCAGGATGCCCTGTAATTGGACCACTTGTGCCTGCGACGTAGCCACGATCAGCTTGCCACAGCGGCGATGCGGCACGCCGCGTTGGGTGCAGTAGTCGTATAACATGTGCCGCCCCTTCACACACAGGCTTGCCTTCAATGAGCCCTGGGGGTAATAAATGCCAGCATGAATCACTTCGCTGTTGCGCGAACTGGTACCTGTTCCTATGGCGTTTGCCGCTTCCAGAACCAGTACTTCGCGTCCCTGCAATGCCAGCGCTCGGGCGATGGCCAGACCAACCACACCAGCTCCGGCGACGACGCAATCAACACGGTCCATGCGGTGTCAACCGGTGGGATTGGGTAAAGCGTCTCGGCATAGGTGCAGATTGTCAGGCAGCGAGCAGCTGCATGGAATGGTGGGACGATCCGCCCAGTTTAAATGTTGAAACCACCTGAGCCAGACGCTGGGCCTGTTCACGCAGACTTTCTGCAGCGGCTGCGGATTGCTCCACCAGTGCGGCATTTTGCTGGGTCATCTGGTCCAGTTCGGTGACAGCCGAGTTCACTTCGCCAATGCCGGAGCTTTGCTCCGATGACGAAGCAGAGATTTCACCAATGATGTTCGCCACCCGCTGCACAGACTCCACAATTTCCGTCATGGTTTTGCCCGCATCTGCGACCAGGAGGGCACCCGAGTCAACCTTGGTGACGGACTCGCCAATCAACTGTTTGATCTCCTTGGCGGCCTCTGCCGAGCGGCCAGCCAGGCTGCGCACCTCACTGGCCACCACTGCAAAGCCCCTGCCCTGTTCACCCGCACGGGCGGCTTCCACGGCGGCATTCAGCGCGAGGATATTGGTCTGGAAGGCGATGCCGTCAATCACACCGATGATGTCTGAAATTTTTCGGGCGCTGGCATTGATATCGTCCATTGTGGCAACAACCTGCGCGACCACCACCCCGCCACGCGCGGCGACTTCAGCCGCCTCAATAGCCATCTGACTAGCCTGGCGGGCGGCGTCAGCTGATTGTTTGACCGTACCGGTAATTTGCTCAGTTGAGGAAGCTGCACGCTGTAAATTGGTTGCTGTCAATTCGGTGCGAACGCTCAAATCCTGATTACCGGTTGCAATCTCGGCGCTTGCGAGCCGGATGGATTCCGATGAGTCCATCACGGTCGAGATGGACTGGTTGAACTGCTTCGTCATGCTGGCCAGAGACCGCATCAACACACCTACTTCATCCTGACGGTCGGTTGCGAAGTCAATGCTCAGGTTTCCGGTCGCCATCTGATCAGCGTTATAGGCAGCCCGGGCCAGTTCGGCCACCATTTTGCGCTGCATCATCCACGCCAGCCACACTGCAACACCTGCTACGAGCAGACCCACTGCCGCCAGAATCAGGTTGATTCTGCTCGAACTGCCCTCTGCAACAGCCAGTGTTGCATCATAATTCGCTTCATTCTTTTCCACGATGGCAACCATGTTTTTGGTCACCCCTGCAAAGGTCGCATCCGCGCCCTGCATGGCGGCAATGCCCGTATTCGGGTCAACGGAAGACAGGTCTATGGCCGAATCGGCCTGACTGCCATATTTATCGATTTGCTTGAGTAGCGCGGCGACGGTTTCACGGCTCTGCGCTTCGGACTGGTCTTTGGCCATTGTCTCGATAACCCGTTTGACTCCACCCAGTTGCTGGGTCAAATCAGCTCTTGCCGCCTTGATTTTGGGATCATCCATGGATCCGATCAGCGCTACGGTGCGGTACACACCCGTATGCACCTGGCTCAGTTGCTGCTGGACGGACTGGACGACCTTAAAGTCCTCCAGGCTGGCTTTGGACGCCATTTGCCCCTGTTGTGCGGAGCTCGTCATCAGAACTGCATTGATTTGTCCGGACAGCATCACCACCACAGCCGTCAACAGCGGCGCTGCAAGCAGTTTCATTCCCAATTTCATGATTTCTCCCGGTTGAACCGTTTGTCAGAGCCACGCAGGCCCCAACCCCTTCATCAACCGTAAATTACTTGTAAATGCCACCGCACAGGACCGAGTCGTCGACCTTTTCGCAATACATGCTCTTGGGTTCGATCTTCTTGTTGGTCGGGTTGGTGAACTTATAGTCCTGCCAGAAGGTGCCTTTGCTCTTGGCCAGCTCGACGCGCTCGCGGACAAATTCCTTGCCGTCGATGTCTTTCAGGTCGATCAGGTTCTTGCCGATCATTTTTTCGTTGGCACCGTGGGCACGAACCGTGCCGTCCAGGCCATACACCACCAGATACAGGTCACGATCAATGAACTGGCCCGATTTGTTGCTGATCTCGGCGTAAGCCTTGTCTTTGCCGCTGGCCTTGACAAAGGCCACGCCCTTTTTCACCATGGCAGTTGCTTCGGCAGCGGTTGCGTCGGTGGAAGCGTGAACGCTGATAACAGGCAATGCGGCCAGAACAGCAGCAGTAGCAAGGCGGCCAAACAGGTTTGATGGTTTCATGATGACTCCAGAAAAAACGGGCGCACAATAAACGCCACGGCAATTGAAAGTGGGCTTCCGGGGCATCCGGAGGCTCCAGAAGAGTATCGGTGGAGCGATTTTCAGCAAAAGCTGGAAAAGGGCTGGCAATGCGGGTCAATCCAGTCTCAAGTTTTGTCAGGTTTTCGCAATTTGAAACGAAAAAAGGGCCTGACAAATTTTGTCAGGCCCTTTTTGAGACCACTATTTTGGTGGGCAGTGCAAGTTTCGAACTTGCGACCCCTGCAGTGTGAATGCAGTGCTC
>ENA-UOWO01006964-UOWO01006964.1-activated-sludge-metagenome-genome-assembly--contig:-NODE-6964-length-11369-cov-73.180484_pt1 | contig 11369 bp, 5 predicted proteins | sample MGYA00238148_ERZ761564 | MGnify/ENA primary metagenome ERZ761564 (study PRJEB28885, sample SAMN05720194) | activated sludge metagenome | isolation source: Anaerobic digester | place: USA...
TCTGCCCCTATGTTATGTTGTCCTTGTATCTTTTTGTGTCTTGTGCGCTGTCCTGTCTGTGTCTGTTTTCGCCCAGGATAACTTCAATTTGAGCCTGGTTAGCAGAACCTTTGCCAGCTGGGCGACAGTTGACGACATCGCCCTGGACGGTAACTTCGCGTATGTGAGCACCCGGGACACCGGCCTCCAAATCCTGGATATCTCGGACAGCGCTGACCCTGTGGTGGTGAATTCCTTCGAGATCGATGGCGGCGGGATCGTCAAGTCACTCGTGCGGGACGGCATTCTCTATGCCCTGGGCTGGAATTCCCTGAGCATGATCTCGGTCTCTGATCCCCACAATCCTGTCCTCCTGGGCACCTATCATCATCCGGGGCAAGTATTTTGGTTCATGGCCCTCTCAGGCGATTACGCCTATCTGGCGGGATACGAAAGATATTTTCTGGTGGTGGACATCTCCGATCCGGCGCAGCCGCAACTGCTTACGACGGTTTCAACCGGAAACAACACCATGCGGGGCCTTGCCGTCGACAGCGGGCTGCTGTTCGCGATCACCTTTGAATCACGGACCCTCCAGATCTATGATATCTCCAACCCCTCTTCACCTCAGCCGCTGGGAAGCTTCACCACCCATTTCACTCCGGAATGCCTGGCGGTGGCTGGTGGATATGCCTATATCGGCACCCCCTCCAGCGTGTTTATCATCGACGTTTCCGTGCCGGTGATGCCAATTCCCGTCGGTTACCTGCAGAGCACCACCATCAGGAGGATCGCGGCTCTTGACGGCTTCGCCCTGCTCACTTCGCTCTACGAGGTCCTGCTCCTCGATGTGAGCGACCCGCAGCAGCCATTTATCAGCCACACTTATACCCACCCCACGCAAATAAAAACTTCCGCCGTTTCCGGAAACCGGCTCTATCTGGGAAATTTGAATTTGCCCGACAACACCATTGGGGATATGAGCATCCTGGAAATCTCGCTCCCGGAAGGTTTATCGACTCTTGGACATTATAAAAGACTGCCCAGGACCATCGATGTGGCAAATTCGGGTGATATCGTTTTCCTGGCTGCCGAGGCGACTTCCCTGATAGCGGTCGACGCCGCGGACCCGGAGCACCCCCAAAAGCTCTGCGAACTTCCGCTGGCGGTCGGCGATGGGCCTTCGCTTGTTGAAGGAACCTTGCTCTACGTGGTTACCCCACAAAACCAGGCTAAGATCATCGACATCTCCGATCCCTCGAATCTCACTCTGCTCGGATCGATAACTTGCCCGGGGGTTGTCAAAAGCATGGTGGCGCGGGACAACCTGCTCTTTGCCGCCTCCACGGCTGGCGTCGGGATCTACGATGTTGCCAACCCCGCTGCTCCCGTGACGGTAAGTTCCATCAATACCGGGTGGGGGATTCAAAAAATTGCGCTGGAGGGCAATATTCTTTACGCGACTGATAATGGAATTGCCATTTACGATGTGTCCAATCCCTCTTCGCCCCAGCAGGCCGGTTTCGTGGGCAGCGGCAACCTCTACGGCGGAGGTCTCGCCAGGGCTGGCACTTACCTCTATGCGGCCACCAACGATGCTGTGGACATTTATACCTGCGCCGATCCTGCCGATCCGCAGTTCGCTTCCCGAACCAACCTTCCTGCGGGGATTTTCGACCTTGAGGCTGTCCAAAACAAGGTCTATGTTGCCGCCGAAACATCGGGTGTTTATGTGCTGGAACACGACAGCGCCGGTTTTGCGCAGATCACCGGTTATTATAACACCCGTGGCTGGGCTAAACAGCTGGCCGTCTGTGGCAGTTACGTATATGTCGCAGATACAAGAAGCTTCGTGATCCTGCATTACAACGGAAACTCGGACAACAACGATCACCTCATTCCCCCGGCGGAACTGGCCGGCCAGATCTGCAACCACCCCAATCCCTTCCGCGACCAAACCACCATCAGTTTTTACCTTCAGAAAGCCAGCAGTCTCAATGTATCGGTCTATAACCTGCGCGGACAGCTGATCAGATGCCTGAAGGATGGATTTGCCCCTCCGGGGTCCTTCGAAATAGTCTGGGACGGCCGGGATGAACAGGGCGGAAAAGCAGCGGCAGGGATCTATCTATACCGGATTCAGAGCGGTGAATTTTCTCTGGCCGGTAAAATGCTCCTCAGCAGGTAGCGCCCAAGGAATTTTCCGGGATTCCCTCCGGTTCGCTCCCAATATCAATACGGTATCAATACGGAATCAATACGGATTTCATCCGTATTGATTCCGTATTGATACCGTATTGATATTGGGAGCGAACTGACAAAGTGGAACAAAAATTGCGATACAGGAAAGCAGATAATAATGTGTGGAGACCAACCATGAAAAAATTGCTGTTTGTCGCGCTCCTTGTATCAGTGGCCGCGCTCTGGGCCCAAGGTACAACTTTGCCGGATTGCTATTACACCTACGCGCAGATCTCCCAGATGCTGAGCGATTTTCAGACCCAGCATCCGGACATCGCCAAACGCGTGCAGATCGGAGTGACGCAGCAGGATCAGCTGCCGCTATACGCCATGCGCATTTCCGACAATGTGGACCAGGACGAGGAGGAGCCCGCGCTGCTCTTTGTGGGACAGGTTCACGCGGAGGAGGTGCTGGGCGTGCAGACCACGATGAACAACATTTCCGAGATCCTGGCCAATCGCGACCAGCTGCCTTATATGCAGTGGATAAATTTTCTGGACATGTGGTTTGTGCCCACCTTCAATCCCGAGGGGCACAACGTGGTGACCGCCAATCTCGACACTTCATACCGTAAAAACAAGCGGGACAACGACTTGAATGGCATCTTCGACTACAGTCCCCTGGTGGGTTACGATGCCGACGGCGTGGATTTCAACCGCAACTTTGATTTCAACTGGTGCCACGGCGACTCCTTGCTGCAGCCGGGCGGACTGGAGGTCTGGGATTATTACCGCGGCCCCTATCCGATGAGCGAAAGCGAAAACCAGGCCCTCAAAGCGCTGGCCGACCAGTACAAATTCGTCTATTCGATCTGCTGGCATTCCTCGCGCACAGGCAACCTGAGCGAGAAATGCTATTATCCCTTCAACTGGAAAGAGGTGCGGCCCTCGCCAGACGTGGCCTTTTCCGCCTCCATCAGCGCTTCCGTGGCCGCCCAGATCATCAACGAAGCCGGAACCGCCAGCTATGAATCCCTGCCCAATCTCAGCCGCAAAGGCGCGTTTCACGACTGGATGTACAAGCAGTATGGCACCTTCCAGATGCTTATCGAATGCGGCACCGCGAATCTTCAACCCACCGAGGCCCTGATGCAGAACACGGTCCAGCGCTGCCGCAACGCCGTTTACTGGATGTTGAACCGCGCGCTGCCCAATTCCCAGGCCGTGCCTTCAAGCTCGATGCTCACCGGGATCATCCGCGACGCTGCCAGCAGCGAACCCTTGGAGGCTGAGATCATCGTGGAGGGCTTGCACGCGCCCTGGTTCGTGCCCCGCACCTCAGATCCCACCACCGGCAGATTTTTCAAGCCTTTGGCCACCGGCACCTACAACCTCCGCTTCCGCAAAGCCGGTTATTGGGACACCGTGATCCAAAACCAGATGGTCTACAACAACAACTGGACCCAGATCCAGGTGCAGATGCAGCCGCGCCAGCCTGCCAGCCTGAGCGGCAGGGTGCGCAGCGGAGGAAGTGACATCGCCGCCCAGATCGTGATCGGTGAGGTTTACCCGGACACCCTGGCGGTGAACGGACACTTTGTTTACAATGGTTTTGAGGGCGAATATCCCGTGCGGGTTTACGCCGAAGGCTACTATCCCTGGCTGGGCACCCTGCAGCTGGCCCCCGGCATGAACAACCTTCTGCTGGATCTCAGCCCAGCCACTGTGTTATTCTCGGAAAATTGGGAAACCGGCACTGACGGCTGGACCTTCGAAGGTCCGTGGATGCTTCAAAACGAGCTTTCGGCTGCTGGTTACGCCATCACCGACAGCTGGGGTGGAAACGGATTCTACGCCATGAACTGCGACGTCTGGATAGCGCCCACGCAGCCGCTTACACTGCCCGCGGGAACGACGTCCATGCTTACTTTCGATTCCCACCTCTACACCGAGTGGAACTTCGATCCGGTGACGGTGGAAACCTCCAGCGACAGCCTCAACTGGACGGTTTGGTGGACCAAATCCGGTCGCCACGACCACTTCAGCAAAGAATTGGTGCCATTGGACGACCTCGCCGGGCAGACGGTCTGGCTGCGCTTCCGCCTCACGGATCAGTCCACCCATGTGGAACTTACAGACCCGGGCTGGACCCTCGACAATATCAGGCTGATCTGCGGAAGCTCCACCGCGGCCCAGGACCCAGGCCTGCCGGGATTGCCGCAAGCCGCCCTGTATCAGAACTTTCCCAATCCCTTCAACCCCAAAACCACCATTCGCTACAGCCTCGCGACCCCGGCAGAGGTGCGCCTGGGCATCTACAACCTCAAGGGTCAACTGGTGAAAGAACTGGTGAAGGAAAATCTGTCCTCGGGCGATCATCAAAGCGTCTGGGATGGCAGTGACCGTGCTGGAAATCAGGTGGGAAGCGGAATTTACCTCTACAGACTGCAGAGCGGGGATTACAGTAAAACCCTGAAAATGATCCTGGTCAAATAAGCTTCAGCGGCTGCGAACCAGCCTGAAGCCGACGTAGGAATATCCCAGGTTGGGATTGCCGCTCTCGCGGTTGAGAATGCCCAGCTTGGTGCCGATCCCGTTCTTGACGCTGCCGCCGCGGATCACTTTCAAGCTGCCGCCGGACGGGCCGCGGGGATTGTTGAACTCCGCCATTTTACTGGGATATTTGGCATCATACCAGTCCCAGCACCATTCCGCCACGTTTCCGCTCATGTCGTAGATCCCGTAGGCGTTGGCTCTCTTGCCGCCGCCGGCGCGGTAGCGAAGCTTGCTGTTGTCATAGTGCCAGGCCACATCGTTGGGGTCGTCGGATCCGCTGTAATCCAGCAGGGTTCCGGCTTTGGCGGCCATTTCCCACTCGGCTTCAGTGGGCAGGCGATAGCCGTTGGCAGAGAAATCGCAGCTTACGGACGCGGCGCCTCCGGTGATCCGGTAGGCTGGTTGCAGCCCCTCATTTTCACTGCGGGCGTTGCAATAGCGGATGATATCGATCCAGCTTACGTTCTCCACCGGCAGATTGCCGGCCGGGGTTCCATGCAGATAGGGCGGGGTCATAAATTCGTCCCACTCGCTTTGGGTCACCTCGTATTTGCCGATCCAGAAACCGTCCTGGGAGGTGTTGGAGTTGGGATTGTCCTTCAGCCGTCCGAAGCCAAAAATCCCGCCCGGAACACGCACGAACCTGCTTCCGTCCGGCGGCGCGGCGGTCTTGGCGGGCTTGGTGCCCGGGTTTTGATAGGTTTGCTCTCCCGGCAAACTCAGCTTGCGGGGATCTTCCCTGACCGCGTTCTGAGTTTGCTGGCCGGCGGGGGCGTTTCCCGGCTGGCGGGGTTGCGGAACGTTCTGGGTGTTGGTTTCCAGGGTGTCCGGCGTTCCGGTGATGATATTGCCGATGTTCTCAACCAGGCCGCCCGGTTTGAGAATTGCCGGCAGGCCGAAAATGAAGAACAGGGCAAGGCCCGCCGCAATCAGACCGATCAGCAGCCAGAACGTCCATTCCAGATGGCGCTTGGGTGGCGGCATCGGCTGATCTTGCAGCTCTTCCAGCGATTGCGGGGCCCCCTGCGGCGCGAAAACCTCGTCTTGGTCCACCGGCGGCAGGTCGTTCAAACCTTTCAGCAAGGTCTCCAGGGAAGTGTAGCGCTGTAAAATGTTGCGGTGCAGGCAGTCGGACAAGATCTTGTTCATGCTTACGGTTACGCCCGGGATGTGGGCAAACTTGTGCTGCTTCAGATGCTCGGAGTTGTAAATGGCGTTGTAGAGGACATTTCCGGACAGCAGTTGAGAGATTATCACGCCCAGGTTGAAAACTTCGTCCCGCTCGTCCACCTCTTCGTATTTGATGCCGGAAGAGAGAATGGTGATGTTGTCGGAGTCCTCGGGTACCATGATCCCGCTGGGGGTAAGTTCATGCAGCGAAAGCCCCTGCTGACGGACAGCTATCGCCGTCTGCACCAGTTGTTTGGCGACTTCGCGCACAAATGCCTCGCTCAGCCGGCCGGCTTTGTTGGCCTTGATCCTGGCCAACGACTCGCCGCTCACAAAATCCGAGGCCATGAACACCGGATCGTGGGTCTGGTTGATCTCCGCGACCCTGGCCGTGTGCACGGAACTCAGGTTACCCAAGCGTTTGAGCCTGTTCTGCAGGCCCATGATCGATTCCAAATTGGAATACTTGTACTTGAAAAAGAGCTTGAGCACGTACTTTTTGTCGTCTTTTTCCGCGATGTATTTGATCCCCTCCGGGTCCTTGTTCAGCATGCGGACGATGGTGTAGCCGCAAAAAACGTCACCCGGATCCATCAGCTTGAAAACCGCGTCGGTAACCCAGTCCCCGCCAAAGTGCCTGATCACTTCCGGAGCTTCCGGCTGCGGGTTGTGATTAAGTTTCCGCGGTGTTTCCTCCAGATCTTCGCGCCGCGCTCCGCAATGGACGCAATACTTGCTCTTCTCCGGTATCTGTTGGCCGCAGTTGCCGCAATAGCGCATCAGGAGATCCTCGTGATCCTCAGCCGCACTTGTTTGCCGTTGATGTCGTACTCGCTGAGGCCTTCGGGTGAGTCAGCCTCGAGCAGTGAGTTGCAAAGCGTTTCGCTTTGGATGAAAGCCCCGTGCGCGGCCAGCGCGGCGCTGATCTCGGCGTCACCCAACCACTCCACCGCGATGCGGTCCATGATCTCAAAACCCTGTTCCTTGCGGCTGAACTGGATCTTGTTTACCAATTCACGGGCGAAGCCTTCACGGATCAGTTCCGGCGTGAGGGCAGTGTCCAAGGCCACGAACATGTCGTTCATGCTCTCGAAAACGAAACCCTCGCGCGGTTGGATGTGCACTGCCACGTCTTCCGGCAACAGCTCGATATCCAGGGCGGTAAGTTTGTAAGTGCCTGTGGAATTGAAGGACGCGAGGATATCCTGTCCCTTGATACCGGCCAGTTCGGCGGCTATGGCTTTCATCTGATTGCCGTATTTGGGACCCATCACCTTGAACTGCGGCTTCAGTTCATAGTGCACAAAGTCCTCATCTTCAGCCACATAGACTATCTCGTGGATGTTCACTTCCTCCTGGATGAGGCTGAACATGCGTTCCACGGTCGCCCGGTATTTGGCCGGCACATACATCCTTTGCAGAGGCTGCCGCACCTTGATCTGACAAGCGTTGCGGGCCGCGCGGCCCAGCTGGACGATGTCGATGATCACCCGCATTTCCTTTTCCAGGGCGGGATCGATGTATTGCGACTCAGACTCCGGATACGCGGCCAGATGCACGCTTTCGCCCGCTGCAAGCGAGAGAAAAAGTTCTTCCGCCAGATGGGGCGTGAAGGGCGCGATCAGTTTTGCCACGCTCACAAGCACTTGGTAAAGAGTGCGATAGGCGCCTATCTTGTCTTCCGTGAGTTCCAGCGCCCAAAATCTGCGGCGGCTGCGGCGCACATACCAGTTCGAAAGTTCGTCGATCACAAAATCCTGGATGGCGCGCACCACCTTGGTTAGTTCGTAGTCCTTCATCCACTCACGCACCTGGCCGATCAGGGTCTGCAGCCGGGAAACGATCCAGCGGTCGATCTCCGCGCCGTGCCGCCAATCCTGGGGATGGGCCGCGGCGTCGAAGCCATCGATGTTGGCATAGGTGGCGAAGAAGGAATAGGTGTTTTTAAGCGTGCCGATAAATTTGCCGATGATTTCTTTCACTCCCTCCACATCAAAGCGCGTGGGCACCCAGGGCGGACTTACCTCCAGCAGATACCAGCGGATGGCGTCGGCGCCGTAAGTGTGCATCAATTCGATGGGGTCCACGGAATTGCCTTTGGATTTGCTCATCTTCTGGCCTTTGGCGTCCAGGATGAGATCGTTCACCAGGCAGCTTTTATAGCTGGAGCGCCCTTTGTAAAGGGTGCCGATGGCCAGCATGGAATAGAACCAGCCCCGGGTTTGGTCGATGCCTTCGGAGATGAAGTCGGCCGGGAATAGTTCGGAATCGAAACTATCTTTGTTTTCAAAGGGATAGTGCCACTGCGCGTAGGGCATCGAGCCGCTGTCAAACCAGCAGTCGATCACTTCCTGGGTGCGGTTCATGCTGCCGCCGCATTTGGCGCAGGCAAGGGTCACATCATCGATGTAGGGCCTGTGCAGTTCGATGTCGGCGGGCACCGGCGCGCCGTTTTTCAGTTTACCGCGGCTGATCAGTTCCCCGATCGAACCCACGGAGCTCTTTTCGCCGCAATCCTCGCAGATCCAGATGTTCAGCGGCGTGCCCCAGAACCGGTCGCGGGAAAGGGCCCAGTCCACATTGTTGGACAGCCATTCGCCGAAGCGTTTTTCGCCCACGAAGCCGGGATACCAGGCGATCTGGCCGTTTTGCTCCAGCAGCTGCCGTTTGAATTCGGTGGTGCGGATATACCAGCTTTCGCGGGCGTAGTAGATAAGCAGGTTTTCGCAGCGCCAGCAGTGGGGATAGCTGTGTTTCACCTGCTCGCGGCGGTAGAGGTTGCCGCTTTCCTTCAGGCTGCGGATGATGTCTTTGTCCGCGGTTTTTACGAAGATGCCGGTCCAGGGCGCGATCAAATGGTTGAATTTGCCTTCTGCATCCACCGGCTGGATGAAAGGCAGGTCATATTTGAGACCGAGGGCATAGTCATCGGCGCCGAAAGCCGGGGCGGTGTGCACGATGCCGGTACCGTCGTCCATGCTCACGTAATCCGCCAAACCCACATACCAGGCGGGTTTTTCCACCTCGATGAAACTGAAGAGCGGCTGATAGCGGCGGCGCTCCAGTTCCTGGCCGGGAAATTCGCTCAGGATCTCGTATTCCCCATCCAAAACCTCAAGCCGGGCCTTGGCCAGGATGTAGTTTTCCTCCAGATGGCGCACCTTCACGTAAGTTTCGTCCGGATGTACGGCCAGCGCCACGTTCGAGATCAGCGTCCAGGGCGTGGTGGTCCAGGCCAGGTACCAGGTGTCGTCTTCGTCCTCAGCCCTGAACTTCACGAACACGGAGGGATCCTCCACGTCCTTGTAGCCCAGCGCCACTTCGTGCGAAGAGAGCGGGGTTCCGCAGCTGGGGCAGTAAGGCACGATCTTGTGCGCTTTGTAGATCAGCCCGCGCTGGAAAAAGTTGTCCAAAATGTGCCAGACGCTCTCTATGTAGCTGTTGTGCATGGTGATATAGGGATCGTCGAGGTCGATCCAGTAGCCCATCAGTTCCGTCATTTCCTGCCAGAGGTCGAGGTAGTTCCAAACCGATTTCTTGCAGGCCTGGCAAAATTTCTCCACGCCGTAGGCTTCGATCGCTTTTTTATCTTCAAGTCCCAGTTGCTTTTCCACCTCGATCTCCACCGGCAGGCCGTGGGTGTCCCAGCCGGCCTTGCGTTTCACCTGGAAACCGTTCATGGTCTGGTAGCGGCACACGAGATCCTTCAGCGTGCGTGACAGCATGTGATGGATGCCGGGTTTGCCATTGGCGGTGGGCGGTCCTTCGTAAAACACGAATTGGGGCGCGCCCTCGCGCTGATCGATGCTTTTCTGGGCCAGGGAGTGTTCCCGCCAATAGGCGCGAACCCGCTCCTCCAGGTGCCTGGGGCTTTCTTTAAGGTCTATGTTTTTATACATTTAAGCTAAAATTGTGTCCTTGCGTTGGGCTGATCTTCGGTTGGGGCGACAACGCGGCCGGAAGATGCGAAACCTTCACTCAGCCGATCTTTTTGGAATGGCCCGGGCGTCTCTGGCCGGGAACGAAATTCTGCTTCGTTTGCAGATGGTCTCTCTTGTGTTCATGGGCCGCGGGGAGCACGCGCTCCTCTTCTTCCTCCGTAACCGGCTTTTCCTCAAAGAGTTCGCTGAAGTGTTCCTTCAGCTCTTCGTGTTCGGAAACGTAGGTTTTCCACTCTTCCATGGCGGCATCCATGTCCACGCAGCGGGTGCAGAGAACCACCAGATTCTGGTCTGTGGTCCCGATCCAGCCGCGGTCATAGCAGTTGTCGCAGCTTTTTTTGCGGCGATGCTTGCCCGCGATCTTCTGGGCTGCTTCCAGATGCTTGTCGTCAAGCTTGAACATAATGTCTCCTTTTCCCCGGTCCACGCTCGCTTACGGGGCGAGTGGGGCCATGGGAAGCTGTTTGTTTAACCAATCATACCATCTTTTTCACCGGGGCTTTTCTGAAAAGGATTTTTTTCAGCCGGTTGGCTGGCCGCTATTTCTTCTTGCGTGGCCTGCTGCCCGCGGATGGGGCTGGTTCAGCATTTTTCACCGCTTCCGGCGCGGCCTTGGCAGGTTCCGGTTCCGCGAACTGCAGCGGCTCGCTGATCACCGACTTTTTCAGCTCCACCCGCACAACCGGTTCCAGGCGGTGGGTTACTACAAAGAGATTCTTGTTGCGGCTGAGTTCCAGCTTTTGCTCCGGCGTCATCGCCTCGATCTCTTTCAGGTTCACGATCCTTTCGATCGCTCCGGTGGCCATGTCCACGATCTGGACAAAGGTTTGTTTTTCGGCCATGAAGTCTACCTCCATTGTGTATTTATCAGGAAATCTTTTGCAGATGTCAAGCACAAAATCCAGATATTCGTCACGGTGGGTCTGATACCAAATGCGGAACGCGCGGCATTTCCCCACGCGGCGGCAAACCGCGCAAAGGGGCGGCGTCACCTCACGGTGGCGCTTGATCTCGCAGGCATGGAATCTGGATTTTTTCATGGCTGGCCTTTTCTCTGAAAAGCCTCTCCCTGTCAAGAAATATCGGCGGTGGCGACCCTCCCGGCACGGTTTTGGCATCTCTATTTCTGACCGCGATCATCGCCTGCCTGGACGCCAACCTTGAATGATGACCGTAAGTATCTAATGATAAGTATATTAACCGCATATGTCGCCCTGATCGCCGGGCGGAAGTTGGGCCAAATCAGCTCTGTTTTTCCAGGCAGGGCGAAAAAAGCCGGCGGCATGATGTCTGAATGATCTTGCGGTCGATCCAGCTGAAAACAGCATTAGCTTGAGGGGCTGGAAGAATCGCAGGATGGGATGGTTGGCAGAAGTCGCTCCGAAGATGAGAAAAAAATACTTCCATCAAGGACACAATCGAACTTCTAAAGATACCTTGGAGCTTGTTGCCCGGGAGCGGTTCAGATATTTTTTGCCCAATCCGCGAAATAATCATTGACAAGATCGGTGGCTTTCCATATTTTGAACATATGTTCATTTG
>ENA-UOWO01006965-UOWO01006965.1-activated-sludge-metagenome-genome-assembly--contig:-NODE-6965-length-11369-cov-9.848153_pt1 | contig 11369 bp, 10 predicted proteins | sample MGYA00238148_ERZ761564 | MGnify/ENA primary metagenome ERZ761564 (study PRJEB28885, sample SAMN05720194) | activated sludge metagenome | isolation source: Anaerobic digester | place: USA...
CCCACTATTAGCATCGTAAAACTAACAAGGTTTGGACAAAAAGTAGGAAAATGAATATTAAAATTACTCAAACAAAAAGGATAGCCAGGTGAGCATCGGCGCGACGAATGTTGAGTATTTGGCCATTGCTGGGATCAAGCTTGAAAATCCGGTTGTTCCAAATGGCATACAAAGCGCCAGCTTGAAAAGCCATATCGATTTGTTGCGATTCCATCGCAGCCAGTCCATAGGAACGTAAGGTTCTACACCACCTCTTATTGCCATTTTCTGGATCTAAGGCAAAGACCCGACCATCCCAACCTACATATACCACTCCTGAACCTTCGAGTGCCGAAACTTCAGAATCAGGGTCTTTGGGTATTCCATACCGCTTGATTGCATTGCGCCACATTCCCGCGTTAGAATAGTCTTTGAATGCCATAATGATCCCTTTATTTTGGTGAAACCTTAGGAATTCCATGTTTACTGGGGCTAGCAATGTCATTTAGCTTAATGACAATTTTGTGACAATATAAGGCCGTTTTCTCACAAAAACAACCGTTCACGCTTAAAAAACGTTCAATCGACAACATTTGGTTCCATAATTGTCATATTTTCTTTACAATAAAGTATAAAATGAACCAGAGTTTTGGCTAATTGGTAAGGAGATCATTAATTCTAAACTTTTCCCCTTATTTTTGCGGCAAGGGACGAAACCCCCCAAACTGCACCCATGAAACACATCAACGAGTTGCTTTCTTTGTTGGAGCTGGAACAATTGGAAGACAATTTATTTAGAGGGCACAGCAAAAGCGTGGGCAATAGCACTGTTTTTGGCGGGCAGGTATTGGCACAGTCTCTGTACGCAGCCATGAAAACGGTTCCGGCTGACCGTCAGGTACACTCTCTTCATTCTTATTTTATCCTCCCTGGAGATCTGGAAATCCCCATTGTATTTCAGGTTGAGCGCATTCGGGATGGAGGAAGTTTCACCACCCGCCGAGTAAAAGCGATCCAAAAAGGGGAGCCTATTTTTTTTATGTCGGCTTCTTTCCAGTTGGGACAAGAAGGGTTTGATCATCAAATTACCATGCCTAATGTTTCACCCCCAGATTGGTTGGTCAGTTGGGAAGACCTTGCCCAAAAATTTGGAGACATGCTTCCCGAAAACATTCGGAAATTTCTGAACCTGGATCGCCCGATTGAATTTCGTCCGGTTGAATTGGTCAATCCAGCTTTGCCTACCAAGAGTCAACCTTTTCGCCATATCTGGATGAAAGCCAAGGGCGAAATGCCGAGTGATCCGCAAATGCACCAATGTGTATTGGCATACAGTTCCGATTACAACCTTTTGACTACCGCACTGCTTCCCCATGGGGCTGAAGCCTCTTTTGGCAACGTTAAAATTGCCAGTCTGGATCATGCCATGTGGTTTCATCGTCCATTTCGTATGGACGAATGGTTGTTGTACGCCATAGATAGTCCTAGTGCATCCAACGCCCGCGGATTTACTAGGGGAAATATTTTCACGCAAGATGGCCATTTGGTTGCTTCAGTAGTGCAAGAAGGTTTAATCAGGCCCAAAAATGGTTGATGAAAGTTGATGTGGGTTGATGTTTCCGTAGCGTAACGCCTAAATATCACCCCCTATCAACCTTCAACAACCCATTATCAACTTCCATCAACCTTTACAAACCCTCATCAACGACATGCAAACAACTTACGAAACCAGGCTTTTTCAACTTGCTTCTGAATACGAGCACCTGATGCGTCGCTCTAATTACTACAAGGGATTGGGTAATGGTATTTTAGATCGATATGAACATCCTGTGTTGACCATCGGGCATCTGCCTCTGACCTGGCAATATGACCTAAACCCGGATGCAAATCCCAATCTAATGTTGCGACAGGGTGTGTTATCGATCGCCAATGCAGGTGCCATTGCAGTGGGTGACAAAATTGCTCTGGTTACCCGTCTGCAGAGTTTTGATGGCCAGTTCTTTTTTGCTTTAGCAGAGAGTTCAACGGGGGTTGATCGGTTTCGCTTTCGCAATTATCCTACGGTACTCCCCATCATGACTACCGTTCGTACCAATATCTTCAACTTGCGGCTCACGCCACACGAAGATGGCTGGATTTACGCCTTGTACAACCTTCGGCAAAAAGACCAAAACAGTGCAGCTACTTACCACCATGCTGTAGCACGTACCAAAGACCTTCAGGAATGGGAAAGTTTACCCGATCTCTCATTTGACGCCCCTGCACAGCGGCTTTGCTTGTTGCACCCTGCTTTGGTCAATGGAAAGTACATGGTGTACAGCCAACAAATTGATCAATTACAAACAGGATTCTCCAGAATGCCCATTACCATCAGCAGTTTTGACGATTGGGCGCACTCTGCCTGTACCGAAGAAAACACCATACATGGCATTGCCTTCCCGGAAATTGAAACCCCGGCTTACTTATTGGGCCCTTGCCCTATCAAAACCCCAATTGGCTGGATTCATTTGTGCGCGGGCTTACGCCGAAGTTCTTATGGGTGGCGGCATATTTTGCAAATTTTCCTCACTGATCTTAATGACCCATCCAAGGTCTTGTCCCAACCGGGAGGTCATTTTTTGGAGTTGAATGAAAAGGATAAGTCCAGTCCTGCCTTACGCATGTTGCATTCCAATGGTTGGGCTGTTTTTCAAAATAAAGTACACCTCTATTATACCAATCTCGACAACCGGGTTCAGGTGGTCAGCACGCCACTGGAAAGGCTACTGGATTATGTGAGCAACACGCCACAAAATCAAACGGATGCGTCAACTAGCCTAAAATTGCGCATGGAGATGATTAAAGAGAACCAAGCATACATGAATCGATTCCATTTGTAAGACCTGTATAAATCTTGTTTTATTGTTGTTGGCATTTTTTCCTAAATGCAATGTTTTTGGGCAATTGTTAATTTTATGCCCAAAAACATTGCAGAATCAAAGTTCCATGTTAATTTAGCGGGAGTAAACTATAAAGTTCAAAACGCATTTCAGGATCTTTTTCAAGTCATTTAGCGACTTTACACCACCATTTATCTTCCTTACCACTGCTGCATTTATCATCGGGTACACAATTGAAAAATTGAGGTCTGCCCTACCTTTGATTATTCTTCTTTTCTAATAAACATCCAAATTATGCAAAAACGAGTACACTCACTTTTAATCGTATTGATGCTCATGACAAGTAGTGTCATGATGGCCCAAGCAACCTTGAAAGGATCCGTAAAGGACGAAAAAGGGGATGCCCTGATCGCGGCATCCATCGGTGTGGTAGGCTCTACCATTGGAACCATCACCAAAATTGATGGCAGCTATGACTTGCTACTTCCAGCAGGAACTCACACCATCAACGTTTCCTACACGGGTTTTGAATCTGTTTCTCAATCAGTAACCATTGGTAATCAAGATGTAATACTGGATTTTATTGTAAAATCAGTGATTACCAATCTAAACGAAGTGGTAATTAGTGTAGGTAGCCGCAACACCTTGCGCACTTCTACTGATACCCCGCTACCCATTGACATCCTTAGTTCAAAAGATTTAACTGCGACTGGACAAACCTCTTTTGACAAGGCATTGACCTACCGGGTTCCCTCTTTCAACAGCGTTCAAACTCCAGTTAATGATGCAACTTCATTGTTGGATCCTTATGAGATTCGCAACATGGGGCCTAGCCGAACCTTGATTTTGATCAATGGTAAACGGAAAAACATGAGTTCATTGTTGTACACCCAAACCTCTCCTGGGCGGGGTGAAACGGGTGCGGACATTTCGGCCATTCCGCAAGATGCCATCGAACGGGTTGAAATTCTGCGCGACGGAGCTTCTGCCCAGTATGGCTCGGATGCGATTGCAGGTGTAATGAACATCATCCTGAAAAAGGATGTAGACAAAGGTGGCGTCACGCTCCGTACAGGCGTGACCAGCGAGGGGGACGGTGAAATGTTTGGCGTCTCCGTCAACAATGGAGCTCGCCTGGGTGCCAGAGGCTTCCTCAATTATACCTTGGATCTTTCCAAAATTGGTTTGGCCAATCGCCCGGGTACGGTGGATGCCGAAGGAGAATCTGCCGACTTTGGGGCTAGCCTCGCTGATGTCAACAACTTTTTGAGGGATTTTCCCGATGCCGGCAACATTAATGGTTCGCCAGCTACTACCGCGATGAAATTTGCCATCAACACTGGTGGCAAGGTGAGCGAAAACAGCGAAGTGTATGGCAACGCGGCTTACATTTTCAAAAAAGTCAACAGCTACGCCAACTACCGTACCCCTTATTGGCGGACGCTCGATGACTTTCCGTATCTCACTGATTTCTTTGGCGTCAATGGGAAATATGTAGGTTATGTGCCCACTTTTGACGGCGACCTGGTTGATTACCACGCCACGGCTGGTTTTAAATCGAGCAGAAATGGCTGGAACACCGATGTGAGCTTCACCATTGGTGGCAACCAGCAGACTTACACCGTCCGTAATTCACACAACCGCAATAGTACGCTCAACCCGGATGGCACCTTTAAATACCGTGAAAACAGCCCGATCAATTTCCGTCCAGGTGGGACCCGCTTCACCCATGCAGTGGGAAACATTGACGTGAATAAGCGTGTTTCCAACATTTTCAGCTTTGCGTTTGGCTCGGAATTCCGTACCGAGGATTTCACCATTATTGTGGGTGATGAAGCTTCTTACGAAGACGGTGGTGCAGACTCCTTTGCAGGCAACGACCCACGCAACTCGGGCCATTTCAATCGCTACAACGTAGGGGCTTATGCTGATTTAGCCTTTGATTTGACCGAAAATTTCCTGATCAACGGTACCGCGCGTTTGGAGAACTACAGCGACTTCGGAGATGCCTTTGTCTGGAAAATCAGCTCACGCTACAAATTGGCTGACGACAATGTTGTAATACGTGGGTCTATTTCTACGGGTTTTAAAGCGCCAACGCTGCACCAAATTTATACCCAAAAGGCACAGTACAGCTTTGTACCTGGTCAGGGAATTCAGGTAGGTGGTTTGGTGAGCAACGTTTCTCGGGAAGCTCGTTTGTTGGGTGTCCCCAACCTCGATCCTGAAAAATCAACCAACTTCACCTTGGGGATTGGACTCAAACCAGCGCCTAATTTTAACATCACATTCGACTATTTCAGCATCAATTTGACCGATCGGATCATCTTGAGTACCGAAATCAAGTCTACAGGGGGCACTACACCACTAGATCAAATTTTGTCGTCCAACAATCTGTCCGACCTCAGCTTCTTTGTCAATGCCTTGGATACCAAAACTTCTGGTCTTGACTTTGTAGCCAATTACCGTGCGATCAAATTTGGAACAGGAAAATTAGGCGTAAGCCTAGCAGGAAACGTTATGCTACAAAACGAAAGAAGCGGCGCTGTGAAAAATCTAAAATTGATCTCAGATGCAGGTCAATCGGTGGTTAACCTAACGCAAGAAGCCTTGTTTTTCACTTCTCGTCCTAAGTTCAAAACCATTTTAGGCTTGGACTATGAAGTTAGTCGCTTCATCTTTACACTTGGCAATACCCTATTTGGGCCTACCAAATTTAAACAACAAGGTTTGGACGCTAATTTGTACACCGAGTTTAAAACCAAACTGGTCACGGACTTAGCGATTACTTTCCAGGCGAGTAAGAATTCAACGGTTGCGTTGAATATCAACAACCTGTTCAATGTATTGCCAGAATGGGAGTTTAAAGCAGAGAACCCAGCAGGTGAAACCTTATTGAAAGATGCTGCTGCACTCAAGTTGAATTCTAACTTGATTACCTTTAACCAGCGGTATTCGATAACCACCTACGATGGTTCGCACTTTAGCCAGTTGGGAACAATCTTCAACTTGAGTTATAATTTCCGCTTTTAAAGGAAGATGATACAAAGAGGAAGGCAGCCATTTTTTCCAAGGAGAAGATGGCTGTTTTTTCTAACTTGCAGAAAAAAAGAAAGGCTGCTCTTGGCAGCCTTCTGAACTACTAATCTAGCCCGGTAATCAGTCTTTGCAATACAAATTTAAGCGCGTTTTGAGGCGAGTGCTTGTACCCTTTCAGGTCTTTTTTGAAAAAAAAAGGCAACATTTTTTTTATAAAAACATGATATACAATTAACTGCCTGGATTTTTTCTTGCCTTTTTTTCATCATACAGTAAAAAATATTTAATTTATTTCCCCAAAAACTCACCCAATTGATTTTCCTTTTCCACATAAACCACGGGTACTCCACCTAAACTATTGACTTTTCCTTTTACAACGATGTATTTGTCTTTCCAGAATAAAATCGGATCGTAGGAGAAATTGACCAGCTGTTCTTTATTGATGAATATGGTGAAGAGTTCATTGGGGTATTGTTGATCCAGGTTGAGCAAAATGTTTCCCTTCCGACTTGCACGGGCACTCACCACTTTCCCGCATACTTTTATTTCCTGGTTGCGCCCCATGTATAGTTTTGCCTGCACAGTATTAAAATGAGCTGGTGGTAAAGTTACTGCGCTCAAAGGTTCAACATCCCCTGCTGCAATCGTGGTCAAAAAAGCATTTTTATCGATTTGCTTTTCCAGGGCTTCTTCAAGCCCGTTTTCCATTCCCGCAAAAAAATCGATTCCGGTAATTTTTTCAACTTCGTCGATAGAGGTAGCAAAACTTGCCAAGGGGTAACCACCTGTTTTTTGGGGTACGATAAATGCGATCGCTTTGCGGTTTTGTACATCCAGTGCAATTTTCCAAAACTGTTCCGGTATGGCCACTTTGTTTTTTGCACGGGGAATTACGGGCAAACCGGGTCGCAACACAGGGCCTGTAAATACAAACAACTGGGTATTAGGGTTGCGAAAGAGGTATGCGCGTAAGGTGCCTTCCAAATCCGACCAGATGCCCCGGTTAAATTCTGCGAGTTGAGGCGACATATTGGAGTAATAGTATGATTCCGAAAGTGCTTGTTCGGACCATCGAAAATCAGCGGATGGCGCCAAATGCCCACGGTCGTACCCAAAACCGTCGTACACATAGGCGCTATCCGCCTGCAGGGTTTTGACAAAATAGTCTTGTTCTACCGCTGAACCCGTTTTTATTTTAGGGTCAATACGGAAATCATTGGTGCGACCCACTCCCCCATTCACCACATCAGGCGTAATGATGTGGCCTACCCAACGGGCTTGCTCATAAGCTTCTGCGTAGACCAGACTCATTAAAGAGTGATTGATGAGTTCTTCGCCAGGCTGTAGGGCAGGAAGTAAAGGCATCAGGTCAGTTCGAACCTTTTGCATTTTTAAACCTTCAATCTCCAGCTCAAGCTCTTTTTGCTGTTGCCGTAGATTTTCCAGCTTGAGTTCCAGTATTTTTAATTGTTCATTTACGTTTTGGCTTTTAACAAAAAATGGACTGAGTAAAAGAAAAAACAAGATTGTGCGCATGGCCTGTATATTTGTGATGAATTCTGGATTTCTGAAACTTTTTAACGCCTCAGGGGTTATTTTTCATTACAAATTACCAAAACAAAGATGGGATATTTAGAAAATTTCAACCAAGCCCAAAAGAGTGAAGTATTCGAAGGCTGGAAAGTGCTGCAAGACGAACATCAACTGGAGGAAATTTTGGAGGCATCCAAACACAAACCAATCGTCATTTTTAAACACAGCACCCGCTGTGGCACCAGTGAAAGCGCCAAACACACCCTGATGAACAATTGGGACTTTGCGGGCCATGAATTGGACTTTTATTACCTGGACTTACTCAGGTTTCGTACAATTTCCAATCGCATCGCCGAAGATTACAACATTACCCACCAATCCCCACAGGTACTTTTGGTCAAAGACGGCAAAGTGGCCTTCCACACCTCTCATCATCGGATCAGTGTGAATGGGTTAAGAGAAAATTTGTGATCTTTGAGAGAAAATCGCATTTCATGACACCAAAAGTCCTCGCCCAACTCGACCAACTGGATGCTGATTTAGCCCAATTGTTGGATAGACTCATGCAGGAACAGCACTCGGTTCTAGCGCATAAACTTTCTCCGGAACGCTGGTCGGCCTATGAGGTTTTGCAGCACCTGATGCTGTCCGAAGCTGGATCTTTGCGTTACCTCCGAAAAAAATCACAAGGCCTGAGCCAAATGAAAAAAGCCGGATTCAGGGCAGCTCTGCGCAGTTGGCTGGTAACGGTTACACTCAAATCCCCACTCAAGTTCAAAACTCCAAAAGGTACTGGCGTTGAAGTGTTTAGTCCCGTGGAGAGTTTTGCCCTCTTGAGCGGCCAATGGCAAAAACAACGGGAAGAAATGCGTCAGTTTTTGTCTGAATTACCTCTGGAAATTTTTGAAAAAGAAGCGTATCGTCACCCCCGTGGAGGCATGCTGACCATTGGGGGTATGCTGCAATTTTTCAAGGTGCATTTTGAGCGTCATTCTATACAAATTGCCCGTGCCATTTATGAAGTAAAACCGCGGTAAAGCTTCAGGTTTTGGCCAATTCAATGAAGCGTTTTTGGAAATACCGATAAGAAAACAAAACCAAAACACCGTATCCGCCTAGCATCACGTACACTGCATAAATCAAAAAGGTAGTGTAGGAGATATCGGCCTGACCAAAGTTTTTGTACAACTGCAACCCAAAACTTCCCATATACCCCCAGGTATCCGCCAAAGTGACAATAAAACCTACTGTTCCTGGATAACGAAATGCCCCCAAAATCCGGTCAAAATAAATGCCGTTCACCGGCACATAACCCATGTACATGCCTGCCCCTACACTCAACATCCACAATTCCACCCCAATTTGTTTGGTTTGAAACAACAAGGTACCTGCTACCGCGATGAGCACCCCCAAAAAAGTAATGCCGTTGATGATGGTGAAGGCGCGAAAATTATCTTTGACCCGAGCCATCATGCTGAGTAAGACCAGAATGCCCAGGGCAATGGGGGTTTCCACCTGTGAAAATACCGCCGCATTGCTTACGCCTTGTTCTTTAAAAATCTCAACTCCAAAATTGTCGCGAAAATCGCGCAACACCGTCAGCATGACAAACCCGATGATAAACAGCACAATGCCCTGGTAGAAGGTTTGTACAAAACGTCGGCGTTCGTCGCGGTTCATGGGAATCCGCACCGTGCGCAATTCCTCATCCTTCGCGTCGGGAGCAGGCAAGCGCATGAGTAAAGTGAGAAATACCGCAATGGCCGGTATAAACAAAGCCGCAGTAACCATGGGCATGTGAAACTCCGATATTCCCCAGTTTTGCATCACGTACAGGCCAACGGTTTTGACAAATCCGGACGCAAAAATAAACGAAGCAGTCAGGGAAGCCACTAAAATATCGGTCTGCCGACGGCCTTCCAAAAAGCCCAACACCAGGCCGTATATCATGCCCAAGGGTAGGCCATTGAGGAAAAAGAAAAACATGTTGTACGGAGGCGGTACATACGCAAAACCCACCAAGCTCAAACCCGCAATACTCACCAACACCAAAATGTACCAGCCCCGCATCCGGACAGCCACTTCAGAAACCACTTTGATACCAATCAACTTCGACAATGCATAACCAAACACCTGTAAATTGACCAGCCAAATTTTATAACTGATCCCCCAATATTCCATACCTTCAAAAGTGGCGGCAGTAATGCCCTTGCGAAAAGCATACATACAAGTGTAGGTGCCAAATGCCGCTATGGCGGCCCATAGTGTAAGGGTAAAATCGCGACGAGTGATTGACATGGTTAGGGTGTATTTGCACGGATTAAACTTGTGGTATTGTGCACAAAATGAGCATTTCGCCGCGAAGAAAAGAGCAGGAAGGCAAAAATTATTGGAAAATTAACCTCCCTACCCATTTTCTTTTCTTAACGCTTTACAATGTCCAGCTTTTTGGCATCCTTGGTTTCATCGCGTTTCTTTTCAATCAACTCAATTTTTACCTCTGGATCGAGCGGACGACGTTTGGGCTGGAATGCCACAGCAGCACCCGTTAGGCCCACACCCAATACGGCCAATACAATCAACAAGGCCAGGCCCAATAGCCTGATTGCCTTGAACAATTTCGTTTTCATGGAAAAAATTAATGATTACCCCAGACGAAGGCTGGTTTGAATTGAAAATGGAAGGAAAGAGGAAAAACTAGCAGACAAGTTCTTGGCTCCGGGGAAGCTGAATCAGGAGCAGGCGAGATGAAAGTACTGCGGGCAACAGGTCTTGCGCACGGGTTAATTGCTGCCATCTGGCAGTAAGGCTGTAGTTGTAAATTTGCAAATAGGCTTGAAAAGAAAAAGTACCATAAGTAAAAACAAGCCTGGTACGAAGACCAAATTCAACAGCACAGGCATATACCAAATCTGGATTGGCTCGGACAGGCTCTACCAATGTTGTACCATACAGCCTTTGGGACGCAGTTTCTTCTGGACAAACCCAGTTGAAATACCCACTAAGCACCAACAGCACCATCAATGCTGGTGGCTGCGAAAAACTCAAAAACCGGTGCTGAAATGCCTTCATTCTGCTGTTGCTAAAAGTTTGACAAACCAAAGGTAAAGATTTATAGCACGCAAAAAAAGAGAAATAATTTTGCAAAAGTGTTGTAGCTACAAATTTTTTTCTATTTTCGCCACGATGAAACGATTAGTCGCCATATTACTTTTGGGATTGATGCTATTCAATTCCTTCGGGTATTACCTGCTTTTTGCCTATGAGCGGCAACAGGCCAGGGACATGGCGATTGTCAATACACCGGAAGCATTGTTCGACGTCATCAAAATCAAAGTAGCGCTATATACCTCCGTGTCCGACACCGACTTTGAATTCGTGGATGAAGAAATGACGGTGGAAAACAAGACCTATCAAATCGTCAAAAAAAGGATCAAAAACGATACTGCGGAATTGTATTATTTCCGGGATTTCCACCAGGAAGCTTTGCGCAAAACCCTCAACGATATCGTGGTTAGCCAAACGCAAGATGATCAACGAGGCCACAATCAGCCCATCAAACATTTGCTCAAATCCTTTTTGAAAGATTATATTCACGACGAAGCTTTTGCTTTTGAGCTTAACTCAACAGAATACACAACTTTCGAGCCTGTAGTCCTCAATGCTACCGCTCACATTTTCAAAGCATCTGCCTTTCTGAGCCTTCACGCTCCACCTCCGGAACCAATGGTTTAATTGGCCCATTTTCTCTGTACTGGATGAACACTTGTGCTTTGGCACCTGGTTTCCATTTGCAGTGGGCTATTCACTTTCCATTTCCTTTTTTCATTGGTTCAACTTACCATCAATGCCTCATATTCCCTTGGAATCCCACTTGCCGGGGATCACGGGTTTGCTGGAATACCGCAAGGATACCGCAGCACCCATCCGTGAACTCAC
>ENA-UOWO01006966-UOWO01006966.1-activated-sludge-metagenome-genome-assembly--contig:-NODE-6966-length-11369-cov-4.318013_pt1 | contig 11369 bp, 16 predicted proteins | sample MGYA00238148_ERZ761564 | MGnify/ENA primary metagenome ERZ761564 (study PRJEB28885, sample SAMN05720194) | activated sludge metagenome | isolation source: Anaerobic digester | place: USA...
CATCAAGCTAGAATGCACGCATTATGTCAAAAAACCCGATCATCTCAGTCAGAAACTTAAGTAAACATTACCAGATTTATCAAAAACCTCCAGGTTTGATGGGCTCTCTCAAATCGCTCTGGCACCGGGAGTATAAAACTGTCAAAGCAGTAGAAAATATTAGCTTTACAATTCAACCTGGAGAAGTGGTGGGATTTATCGGTCAAAATGGTGCGGGCAAAACCACCACTCTGAAAGTTCTGTCAGGACTGCTTTACCCCACTGCGGGTGAAGTGAGTGTGCTCGGGTTTAATCCTTGGGATCGAAAGAACGAGTTTCAAAAGCAGTTCGCGCTAGTAATGGGTCAAAAAAACCAGCTGTGGTGGGATTTGCCCGCGATGGAAACTTTTTTACTAAATCAAGCAATCTACGAAATTCCTGACAAGCAGTTCAAAAAAACTCTTGATCACTTAACTGAACTGCTTTCGGTCAAGGAGTTTGTTAACGTCCAAGTTCGTAAACTTTCCCTAGGACAACGAATGAAATGCGAGTTGATCGCCGCCCTACTTCATAATCCTAAAGTCTTGTTTCTTGATGAGCCCACCATTGGTTTGGATGTGGTAATGCAGAAAACTTTACGTGAGTTTATTAAAGACTATAACAAAGAGTTTGGCGCCACCATCATCCTTACCAGTCACTATATGGGTGATGTCAAAGAGTTATGCCAGCGCGCGATCGTGATCGATCGCGGACAGATTGTTTTTGACGGCGGACTTCAACAAATTATTGACAAATTTGCCCAAAACAAAATCTTGTCTTTTTCTTTTTCAAGGCAAGTAAAAAAGAGTGAGCTATCTAAGTTTGGGCGGATTAAAGAACTTAACCAAGACGGCTCTGCATTCACTGCCACTCTCCTTGTACCACGAGATCAAGCGGGCAAGGTAGCCGGAGCTATTTTAAGTCAACTACCAGTTCAAGATCTCAATATTGAGGAACCGCCAATCGAGGCAATTATTCGAGATCTTTTCAATCAACAAAACAAATCGCATGAATAAATATCTGCGCACCGTGCAACTATCCTGGCAAGAAGGTTTAGTCTATCGCACCAATCTTATTATGTGGCGTGTGAGACAAATTCTGGGTAGCTTGATGTCACTGTCACTTTGGACTGTTTTGTTTTCCAAAAACTCTCAATTATTTGGCTACTCCCAAGACCAAATGATCACTTATGTTTTTATTGTGGCGCTGCTTCAAAGCGTGATACTGGCAACAGCCCTGCACGGTATCTCAGGTTATATTTACCGCGGTCAACTGGCTCGAGAATTACTCAAACCGATCAAGCTATTCACCTACTTTGCTTCTTTAGATCTAGCTGACAAGCTGAAAAACCTTTTTTTTGTCTTGGTTGAGTCAGTTTTCTTGTACTTAATTTTCCAACCGGTTTTGAGTTTACCGAATCCAATCTTTGGCTTAATTTTTTTGATTTGGGTTGTGGCTGGAACAATAATCAATTTTTTGATAACTTTACTTTTTGGCGCCATTGGATTCTGGAGCCCCGATGCATGGGGGCCAAAATTCTTGTTTTTTATGATTGTCGACTTCACCGCAGGCAAGCTGTTTCCACTTGATATTTTGCCGAAGATAGTTCAACAACTAATTTATCTCACCCCTTTTCCGTACTTGTCTTATGCGCAAACACAACTATTTTTAGGCAAAATGAGTAACGCCGAGATCTTGACAGGTTCTTTAGGATTAATTTTCTGGATATTCATTCTGTATATGCTAACGACGAGGATTTGGCGAAGAGGCACCAAAAATTATGAAGCTATTGGCAATTAAAAAATATTGGCATTTTTGGACAATGTTGGCACGCAACGAGCTACAAACTAGCTTTGTTAATCGTTACACCAATCTGCTTTTTTTGGTGGGCAAATTGATTAGATTTGGAATGGGGGTGTTGTTTTTGATCTTGATCAAAAACAACACCCGAATGCTTGGTGGTTACACCAGCGATCAAGCAATTGTATTTTTTCTCACCTACCAATTTGTCGACACTATAGTGCAAGCAATTTACCGCGGCGCCTATAATTTTGGTCATCAAGTTCGCACCGGCGAGTTCGACCTAACACTGTCACAACCGATTAACTCGCTGTTCCGTGCTTTACTAGGTAAACCTGATTTCAACGATGTCGCGTTTATCATTCCCACTACCGTCATTAGTGTTTGGCTGATGGCAAATCTCAACATTGAAATCACTTTTATTAACTTTCTAATCTATCTGATACTGTTAATTAATTCCTTCATCATCGCCACCAGCCTACATATTCTCGCTTTATCTGTTGGCATCCTGACAACAGAGGTCGATAATCTAATGTGGATTTATCGCGACATCAGCCGTATGGGACAGTTTCCCGTCAATATTTATGGCCAACCGCTAAAATTGGCTTTGTTTTTCTTGATCCCAATTGGGTTCATGTACACTGTTCCAGCACAAGTACTGCTGGGTACTAAACCTGAGTATTTATTAGCCATTGCTTTTATCATTAGCGCCAGCTTCTTCACATTCAGTATCGTCATCTGGCGCTGGAGCCTCAAACGATACTCAAGTGTGGGTAGTTAAAACTCAACACCAAGGACACAACTCAACTAATGAAAAAATCAACAATTGAAATTTTAACGTTTCGGAGATTGACGCTGCCGTCTGGCCTTGCCACCAGTACCGATTTTTCGAGTCTCTTTCATTCGTGAGTCACGGGTTAATAGACTCTCAGCCTTAAGCAGGGGCTTAAGCTCAACATTCCAATTAACCAGCGCTCGCGATAAGCCGTGAATGACAGCACCAAGCTGTCCACTTGAGCCTGATCCAGATACTTTGGCATAAATAGCAAATTTGTTAACCCAACCAGTTAACTCCAAGGGAAGTAAGTACTTCGCTTGGGCATTAATTATTCCCCGAAAATATTGGCCGACTGGCAAACCATTAACTGCGTAATCTCCCTTGATTTTAGGATAAATCCGAACTCTGGCCACCGCTGATTTGCGTCGGCCAATTCCTTCAACGTACTCACCAACTGGAGGCTGTAACTGAGGAACTTCCTGCGCAACCATCGCAGTTTTTTTAGCTTTAATCACAGGTTTTTTAATTACCTTTTTCACCACTGCTTTTTTCTTGTTCATCTTGATAGCCATATCTAACCTTTCGTAATTTCTTGCAGTTGTGCTGCGTGAGAGTGCTGATCATCCGCATAGACTTTCAAACGCTTCAGTCTGTCGGCACGGAGTTTGTTTTTGGGTAACATATTATTAACAGCATGAATGATAATTTTGGTCGAATCCTGACTGCGTAACTCTGACAAGCTGCGCTTTCTCAGTCCACCGGGAATTCCAGAGTGTGTAAAGTAAGTTTTGTCTAACTCTTTACGACCGGTAACTGCTACTTTGGCAGCATTAATCACCACCACATAGTCACCGATATCCAGGTGTGGGGTATACTCTTTTTTGCCCTTACCGATTAGTTTAACCGCAATTTCAGTGGCTACCTGACCCAAAATCCGATCGGCTGCATCAACTAGATGCCACTGTCTTTCAATTGCTGCTGATTTATGCATGTAAGTAATTTGTCTCATCTTCAATTTCCCAATTTATTATGCTTCTTTGGTTTTACCAGTTTTTTTCTTTGCTTTCGGTTTCGGACTTTTGGCTGAAACAGGGTTAGGTTTTACAGTCTTAGCTTGTTTCTTTTCCGGTTTTTTTTCATCAGATTTTTTTACTGATTTTTTTGCAGCTGTCTTGGTTGTAGATTTTTGAACAGTCTTTTCTGATTTTTTTTGCTCTTTTACTACTTTAGCTGCTGGTTTAGCAATTTTCTTTTTAGGTGCTTTTTCAGCTTTTACACTCTCGGGCGCTTTAAGCGTATGGAGGTTTTCTGGCATATTAATTAACGACAGTTTTGCCAATTGAGCGTTGTCGCCCCTGCGTTTACCCAAATCAACCATGACTGTGTAACCAGATTGTCGTTCACTAGCCAACGGGACAATTTTCTCAACGAGGGTGTTAACCACGTCCCGCTTACCAAAATAAGCATGAAGCTGTCGTTTGGCGGAAAGTGAGTTTTCTTTAGCCTTGGTAATCAGTTTATCAACAAGTTTTTTAACTTCCTTAGCTTTGGCAGTTGTGGTAACAATTGAGCCATGTTCTATCAAAGCACGTAGCAAGTTTTTCAATAAAGCAGTGCGGTGCTTACTATCTCGATTGAAGTGGTGTTTTTGAACTCGATGTCTCATATTCTTTCGTGATTATTCTCCTAGCTTGACACCTTTTTGAGCTAAAGCTTGCTCAACGATATCAATGCTTTTCTCACCCAGATTCTTGACTTTCACTACCAAGCCTTTGGGAGCACCCTTGAGATCGGCAACTGTTTTGAAGCCACCCTTGCGCAAAGCATTAGCAATTCTGGTGGGTAAATCTAACTCTTCAACGGTCAACCTCAGCACTTCTTGCTCTTCAGGAGAAAGCTGTTCAAGCTGCTCTGGTTCTTTGACCACTGTTGGTTCAACAATTTGCATGAACTGCGAAGCTAAAATTTGAGCGGAGTTTTGGACTGCTTGCAGCGGAGTCAAAGAACCATCGGTTAAAACATCCAAAACTAACTTGTCAAAATCAGTTCTTCTGCCCACACGAGTAGATTCTACCTGGTAGGATACAGTGATTACGGGAGAGAAAAGTGAGTCAAGTAAAATCTCACCAATAGTATTTGTCTTACCATCAACAGCTTGAACGTACCCACTGCCCAACTCGGCTGTCAGCTCCAACTCTAGCTGGCCATCTTTAGCAACTGTGGCAATGTGTTGAGTAGCGTTGATTACTTCTAATCCAGCTTCACACTCCAAATCTCCGGCTTGCACTTTCTTGGCACCCTTGATATTCAAGCGTGCCACCCAGGGTCCAGAACCAGTAGCTTGCAAACGAATTAATTTTAAGTTGAGAATCGTATCAAGCATGTCTTCACTGACACCCTTAATAGTTGAAAACTGATGATCTACTCCTGAAATTCTAACTTTTGTAAAAGCTACTCCCGAAAGTGAAGTTAATAACACTCGACGCAGAGAGTTACCCAAAGTGTGTCCGTAACCTTTTTCCAAAGGTTCGATTGTAATTAAGGAATGGTTTTCCTCAATACTTTGATCCTTGACAACAAAATTGGGGGTTAAAACGATTTGATTTTGCATAATTCTCCTATAATAAGTTGCGTCTTATCTACTGTAGTACTCTACAACTAACTGTTCATCGATGGTTTCGCGAATATCTTCTCTGTTCGGTAACCGTGTCATTCTGCCCTTGCCAGCTTTCTGTTCTAACCACTCGGCTGTAACAACTGCTTTCTCGATCTGTTCAGCAATTGCAGGAATTTTCATCGCACTTTTATCCAGAGTAATCACTTCACCAGGATTAACCCGATAAGAGGGAATATTAAGTTTTTTGCCATTGACTAGAACGTGCCTGTGAGAAACCAATTGTCTAGCTGCAGCTCTAGTAGGAGCCCAACCCAATCGATAAATCATATTATCTAAACGTCTTTCAAGATATGACAGCATGGTGGCACCAGTGGCAGTGGTTTGATGTGCGGCTTCGTCGTACACTCGCCGCAACTGTTTCTCTAAGATACCGTAAATATACTTAAGCTTCTGTTTTTGCTGAAGTTGGGTACCATAATCTGAAAGCTTACGTCTGCCTCGAGCACCATGTTGACCGGGACGGATCGCCAGTCTTCGGGCAGTTTTCAACGCGTTAGCTTTTACTCCCAAGTCTTCACCAATTTTGCGGTTTAATTTGTTTTTCGGTCCAGTGTATCTTGCCATAATTATTCCCTATTTATTGTGTTTGGCTTTCCTTGGTCTTGTACCATTGTGCGGATCGGGAGTTGTGTCAATCAATGCCAGCAACTTGATATGTTGGGCGCGCAGAACTCTGAGTACCACATCTCGAGCTGGCCCCGGTCCTTTGATGAAGACACTGAGCTCACTTAAACCAAATTGTCGCGCCTTGTTGAGTACATTTTCAATTGTGACTGTGGCTGCATATGGTGTGGCTTTTCGTGATCCCGAAAAGCCAGCCTCTCCAGTCGAAGTCCAACATAAAACTCCGCCAGCATCATCGGTGATGCTGGCCAAAGTATTGTTAAAAGTGGCAGTAATATACAGCCTACCTTTTTGAACAACTCTAGAAATCTTGTTAGTTTTTTTTGATTTCGCTTTTGGTGAGGTGGGTGTATTAACCATAATTATTTACTCAATTAGCTTATTTATCTTTTGTTTCAGTTTTAGCTGCTTGTTCTTTAGAAATCGAACCAACTGTTCTTCTCTTAGAACCACCACGGGCGGTTCTAGCATTTGTCCGAGTGCGTTGGCCACGTGATGGCAGTTTGGCTTGGTGACGCAAGCCACGGTATGAACGAACGCGAATTAGACGGTCAATATTATCAACTACTTGGCGCCTTAAATCACCTTCCAACCTAAATCTTTCTAGAGCTCTTTGAATTCGACTTAACTCATGAGTAGTGAGTTCAGACGCACGCTTGTCGGGATCGACGTTGGCCTCGCTCAAAATATTACCTGAACGCTTTCTTCCAACTCCATAAATCGAAGTCAGAGAAAACAAAGTTTTTTTTCGGTCTGGTATATCAATTCCAAGTATACGTGGCATAGATTAACCTTGTTTTTGCTTATGCTTAGGATTAGTACAAATTACTCTGACAACACCTTTACGCCTAATAATTTTGCAGTGTAGGCACATTTTTTTGACTGATGATTTAACTTTCATATTCTCGATTCAAGATCAAACTAGGCTACGGACTATAACAAATAATCTTTAAAAATGGAAGAGGTGATTTTACTGCGTGTCCTTTTTCGTTGATCTATAGGTAATTTTACACTTATTTATATCATATTTTGATACATATCCCTTAACCAAATCTCCAGGCATAACTCGAATTCGAAACAAACGCATTTTACCCACCAGTGTCCCAAGAAGTACTTTATCAACCATTTGGGGTACAGAAGACTCCAAAATTTTTACTTTAAACATAGTGTTGGGCAAACACGCCTCGACAACACCCGAAAATTCAAAGCGGTCATCCGCCACAGATCTTTGTTCAGTGTTATCTACTTGTCGCTTAGCCTTAGCTGAGCGTTTGTGATCTTGTACTTTTCCCATATTTTTGTGTTTGTTACTTTCAAAAACAACGTTAATATGTTGTTTTTAATTTCATTGACTGCTTTCCAAACAAGGAAATGATTATATCAAAAAAAGCTTAGTTTGTCAGTATCTGATGTCCATTTTGGGTAACTAAGACTGTTTCTTCAAACATTGCGGAAAGTGAGCCGTCTTTGGTCCGATAAGTCCAGCCATCAGAATCGAGGGTTAAATCTGGCCGACCCATAGTACTCATCACTTCCACAGCGATAGTTTGGTTAAGCGAGAGCAGTATTTTTTTGTCCCCTGGGTCGGCCACACACGGTATTGCCGGTTCTTCATGTAGGTTCTTACCAACTCCATGACCAGTGAGTTGATACACCGCTCCTAGACCAGCTTGATGCAAGCTGGTCTCGATCGCTCGACTCAGTGCATAAACCGTCTGTCCTGGCCTGACTAACGCAATGGCAGTATTAAGCGCCTTGAGACTATCAGCCAAAAAACGGTGTTTTTTGGCTGATAAAGTTCCTACACCGAATGAAATGCTGGTGTCTAAATGATAGCCTTGATTGATTAATCCTACATCAATCGAGACAATATCCCCATCTTTAACTTTTTCAGCGGTAGGAATACCATGACATAAAGCGTCGTTTCTCATAATACAAGTAGCCCAATCGTATCCTGGCACAGTAGAAAAACTAGGCAGCATGCCCTTTTGTTGAATTAATTTTTGCGCTAAGGCCTCGATTTCGAAAAAACTTGTTCCAACTTTGACAAATCTTTGTAACTCAGTCTTAATTTCAGCGAGGGCTTTTCCGCCAACCCACATCGCCTCAACTTTATCTCTCATGCTAATTCCTCAACGATCTCCGCAAACACATCATCAACCGTTTGCTCACCATCGATCTCAATTAATTTAGATTGAGAACGATAATACTGGACTACAGGCTCCGTCAGTTCATGAAAAAGGGCGATTCGGTTCCGAATCGCCTGAAGTGTTTCATCTTCCCGGACATCATTCCTACCAGAAATCCGCCACAATGCTTCTTTATCGGAAACTTTCAGATAAATCACCTTATCAACTTCGCCATTGAACGCCTGCGCCTGAGTGACTGTCCGAGGAAAACCATCCAGTATGTAACCATTCGCGTACTCGGGCTTCTCCAAGTAGGTTAGAACAACTTCTAAAGTAGTGGTGTCTGGAACCAACGCGCCTGCATTTAAAGTTTCTTTGAGCCAACGACCCAATTTAGTTTTTTCTTTCGCCATCTCGCGAAAAATGTGTCCTGAAGATAAGTAAGGTACTTGGAACTTTTCTGCCAACATGTTTCCCTGGGTTGATTTTCCTGCTCCTTGAATGCCAATTAAGATTAATTTCATCCTTCCTTCCTTAACGATATTGGTCGTAATTCTGTTCAACTAACATGCTATCAACTTTTTTAGCAGTTTCTAAAATTACCGAAACAACGATTAAAGCACTTGTCCCTCCCAAGGCTAGCGAGCCAATTCCACTGACCTTTTGGAATAATGATGGTAGTATCGCCACAAAACCCAAGAAAAATGCACTTGCCACTGTAATTCTGTTAACAACGTACTCAAGATACTTTCGTGTTGGAGCACCGGGTCTAATCCCAATAATAAATGCTCCACTTTTTTTTAACTCACTCGAAATATCTTCAACATTAAAAAAGATCATGGCGGCAACAAAGGCAAAAATAAACACCACCACAAAATAAATCATGATGTACACCCATGAAGTGGGAGAGAACCATAAAGTTAGTTTCTGACCGAAATTAATCAAGTCTGCATTAGCCGAAGCGGTCAGTAATCGAGCGATAAATGCTGGAGCCAGCATAATTGATAAAGAAAAAATAATGGGCATTACTCCAGATACGTTTACTCGAATTGGCAAGTGTGTTTGATAACGACCGTAGTCCTGAGTCCCTCTTTGACGCTTGGCGTACTGGATAGTAACCTTGCGCACAGCCTCATTCATAAACACTATCATGCCAATGATTAAAATTAGCACAGCACCAAAAATTCCCACATTTAACCATTGATCACTGGTGGTGGAAGAAAACAACTGAACTACAGCAGTCGGTAACTGACTAAGGATACCGCCAAGTAGAATCATAGAAATACCATTTCCTAAACCATATAGGCTAACCAACTCTCCCAACCACATTAACACCATTGCTCCAGCGGTTAATGTCGTAATCAACGTCACCAGCACAATTGGTTCAAGAGAGCCCACCAGTTGTTGGGACTGCATAATCAGCAAGACAGAAATGCTCTGCATCACCGCTAATGGCAGAGAAAGCAAACGCGTATATTGATTAATCCGTTCTTTTCCTGATTCACCATCCTTTTGAATTTCTTTAATTTTGGGAAACACAATTCCGGCCAGCTGCATAATGATTGAGGCAGTAATGTAAGGGTTAATACCAACTGCTACAATCGAAAAGTTAGCCAAAGTCCCTCCCGAAAAAACGTTGAGCAAGCTTAAAAATTGACTGTCGTAAAAAATTGCTTTGAGCCTGATTAAGTCAACTCCTGGAACTGGAATATGGGCCAAAAATCTAAAAACCAAAAAAATCAAGGCCGTAAACAGAATCTTGTCCCGCAACGGTTTTGTCTGCCAAATTTTTTTTAGTTCATCTTTTAGTTTACTCATTAGGAATAGCCACTATACCACTTTTCCACCAAGCTTCTCAATCATCTCTTTGGCTTTTTTGGTAGCACCAATACCAGTAACTTCAATCGCTTCGGTTAATGCACCAGTTGCCACGATTTTCACAGAGTGAATTCTTGCCGGGACGAGGCGATGTAATTTGAGGGTATCGATCGAGACTTGGTTCAATCCAAGTTTTTGCAGTTGAGTTAGCGTCACAATTGCTGCCGGCCTGATAGGAGAAAGTAAGCCTTTCCCTCGGAGCATAGGTAAGCGTTTTACTAAAGGCAGGTTACCACCTTCAAACCATAAAGGAACTTTGCTTCCTCTTCTTGATAATTGACCTTTTTGTCCTCTTCCAGAAGTATGTCCGCCTTTAGTTGAGCCATAGCCACGACCAACACGTTTCTTCTGTTTGGTGGTACTTGGTTTGAGTTGGTTAAGCATTGACATATTATTAATCTCTCACGTTATTTTGTTTTTGCTTTAGCCGATTTTTTGGGCTGAGCGGTTTTGCTGGCTTTGACAGAACTGGTTTTAACGATTGGTTTTTTGGCTGTTGTCACTGGCTTGACAGAAGCGGTGGGCTTAACAGGAGTAACTGATTGACTAATCTTTTTCGTTGTCTTGGTAATTTTTGAGTTGGGTTTAGCTAAAAGTGGTAGTTTCTGTGTGTCCTCAACTAACTGAACAGACTCTTGTTTTGCAGGCAGCTGTTTTGGTACTGTCGCCTCTTCTCTATTTGGGTGTGAATTTAATTTCATACCCTTGAGTTTAACTAACCGCTCAATTTCTTTGAGAGCCGCAAAAGTTGCATAAACACTGGATGCTTGATTTTGGCTGCCAAGAATTTTGCTGGAGATGTCTCGAATCCCAGCTGCATCGACAACAGCCCTAACTGGACCACCCGCAATGACTCCTGAACCTTCTGGCGCGGGTTTGAGTAAGACTCGACCCGCGCCCTTCTTCACTTCAACTTTAAAGGGAATGGTCGAACCATGCATTGGCACCGTGATCAATTTTTTCTTGGCTTTTTTTGCTCCCTTGCGAATGGCGGCAGCCACGGTCGGTGCTTTACCTAAAGCTACACCCACCCTGCCTTTTCGATCACCCACCACAATCAGAACAGAAAAACCAATCTTGTTACCCCCTTTGGTCTTTTTGGATACACGAGAAATTTGAATAATTTTCTCTTCAAACTCTGATTGTCTTGAGTGATGATCTGTCATATATTCATGCCACTTTCACGCAAACTGTCTGCTACTGCTTTTACCCGGCCGTGGTAGCGATACGCACCCCGATCAAATACGGCTGACTCAATTTTCTTAGATTTTAACTGGGTTGCGAGCTCGCTGGCCACCCACTGCGCTCGCTCGGTTTTTGTTTTTCCCTTAGTTTTAGCTGCTTTTGCCACATCATTACTCGCAGCCAAGGTCTTACCCGCCGCATCATCGATAGCCTGAACACTTAGGTGCTGATTCGAGCGATACACCGTGATTCGCGGCTTGGCAGCAGTCCCAAAAAGTTT
>ENA-UOWO01006972-UOWO01006972.1-activated-sludge-metagenome-genome-assembly--contig:-NODE-6972-length-11365-cov-5.345447_pt1 | contig 11365 bp, 11 predicted proteins | sample MGYA00238148_ERZ761564 | MGnify/ENA primary metagenome ERZ761564 (study PRJEB28885, sample SAMN05720194) | activated sludge metagenome | isolation source: Anaerobic digester | place: USA...
TAAAAAATACGCTAGAGAGATTGAAAAGAAATTCGCAAGAGTTAAGCTCAATTGTTAGTTCTTTTAAAAAAGAAGAAGAAATATCGACAAACTTTCATATTTTATGTTTAAAAAAACTTTCATTGCAAACTTTAGATGTTTTAAATGCAATTGAAAAACAAGTAAAACTTTATGAATACAAAAAAAGTTCATTAGAAAGAATGAAAAAACAAACAAAGTTTTATGAAGATGAAAAAATTTCGTTAGAAAGAAGAAAAAGAAAAAAGGAGAGATAATATGGAGTATCCATGGCTTGATAAATTTGTTATGCATGCAGCACCTGAAGATATGCCTTTAGAACCACCTGTTGAGGATACACCTCCTGACGAAGAAACTGGAACAAACGAACCTGTTGATGTTCCAGCTGATTCTGCTAATCCAGATGATGAACCTAATCCTGATCTTGCTCAAGATATTACTGAAGCAGATTCTCTTAGCGATATAGGAACAGAATCTGTTGATACAGGTACTGAGCCTGTAGATACAAGTGCTGTCGATAACATGCAAACTGAAATTGATGATTTGAAAAAGCAACTTGAAGATTTACAATCTGATTACGATATGGAAGGCCAAATAGAAATATTAAAAAAGAGACTAGATAATCTTCAAACACTTGATGATACTGACTTAAATGATAGCTTGAACCAGTCTGCATCAACTCAAATAAATTATATTAAGAGAGCAATTAGACGTTATCAGCTTAAGAAAACATCACTTACTGGAGAACAGCAGACTGAAATAAATTTAAAACTTGAACAGCATCCAACTATGTCTTTTCAAGAGATAGCAGCAGATATAGCATCTAGTACAGGAGCAAACGAACAAGACATAATTGATTTTATTAGAAATTCTGAATTTAGATTTCGTCATAGACATGGACCCCATGAATCTTCTGTCATTGATTGGAATATTTTAGATTAATTTTTTCTAAAGAATTAATCAGATTAATACTTTTTATAAAGGTAATAAAATGATAAAAAGAAAAAAACTTTCTGAACTTGATACTAGCGGCATGAAAAAAAATGGTGCTACAATCAAGTTTGGAAATGATACTACAATTATAGATTCAGAATTTTACCAGGGAAAGCCTCGTAAATATAACAAACGTTTGCTTCATGTTGTAGATCAAATGTCGAAAACTATGAACAAGACAGCAAATGTTTGTGGTGGTGGTGCAAGCGTAAAAAATTCGATGCCAGGATTTTATCATCCTGAATTTGAACCAAGCTCAATATTATTACCTAGAGATTATAGAGAAATAAATGCGTGGTGTAGATATTTTTATAAATATGATCCTCTTGTAAGTACTGCTATAGATTGCCATGCTGAACTACCTATTTCAAGTATAAGAATGACATTGCCTCCAAGCAGAGACAAGACAAAGACTCGAAAAATTCAAGAAGAATATGAAGATATGTGCTCGACAGAAGGTATTGATTTATTTAACAAACTTCTGCAAATGGGCGTTGAATACTATAAATTAGGAAATATTTTTCCTTTTGCTCGTTGGAGTGAAACAAAAAATAGATGGTCAAAACTTACACTTTTAGACCCTGATTATATAGAACTTGAAAAACTACAATTTACTGATATTATGCGTGTTGATTTGCTGCCTAATGAGCAAATGAAAAAAATTGTTAATAATGGTCCTGATAATCCCAAAACAGGAACACTTTTTAAAGCTATACCAGAAGACGTAATTGAACTTATACAAGCTGGGAAAAAAATTCCTTTAAACACAGACCCGAATCACGGAAGTCATGTCACACATGTTGCTTATAAAATGGCTGATTATGATCTTGTAGGTACTGGAATTATTGAAAGAAATTTTAAGACACTTATTTATAAAGATAGATTAAGACAATCGCAAGATGCTATTGCAGCAAGACATTTGACACCAAAACATTTGATTTGGACAGAAGCTGCAGGAATGGCTGATCTTAATCAAATAAGAGAGCAAATTGATAATGCTTTTGCTGATCCTGATTATGCAATTATTACAAACTATGAATTGCATTGGGATCTTATAGGTACAAGTCAAGGCCTCATGCAACTTGAGTCAGAATGGAACTGGATAAATGAAGAATTGTTGATAGGGTTGATGATTAATAAGAGCTTCTTGTTAGGTGAAGGTTCTTATGCAAATGGACAAACAGTTCTTGAGGTCATGAATCAGAAATACTCTATCTATCGTGAAAGAATTGAAAGTTATGTAATTCAAAGTTTGTTTCTTCCAATGGCTAAAAGAAATGACTGGGCAGAATATGAAGAAGGAACAGCTAAAAAAGATAAGAAAGTTAGATGGTTATATCCAAGAATAAAATGGAATAGACTTAATTTTGTTGATGATACAGCACATAAACAAATGCTTGCTCAGATGGTTACACAAGGTCAAGTCGATATGCAAACTTGGCTTGAATGTTTTGGTCTTGATGCTGAAACTGTTAAAGATCGTCTTAAGAAATTTGAGGGTACACCACTTGACATTAATTATTTTGCAATGATGAATGGTGCGTCTACTGAAGCTGGTAGAACTCTTGCTCCAGCAATTGCTGAAATTAGAGCAAAAGAATTAGGTTTGAAATATGAACCTGATGCTTCAACTGAAATGTTTGCAAAAAAAGACGAAAAGATAGTTAAGACAAGTGAGACAAGAGAACAAAGACGTTATGAAAGACAAGAGAATGCAAAAGATAAAGAAAGAGAAAATGACGTTGAAGAACTAGAAGTTCCTCTTCAAAAAAGGCAAAAACCAGAAAGAACTGATGTCAAAAAAGTGAAGCTTTTTGCTGAAACAGAAAATAAAGTAGAAATACCAGATATTCCGTTTGTTGATCCAGACAAAGCTGAACAAATAGGAGCTAAAGTTATTGTTGAAGAGAATTCAAAAAAAGCATGGTCAGATTTAATGCTTAATGATTTAAAATTTTCACAAAATGCTAGAAGAGCTGCTCTTAATTTAGAAAACGAAATTTTGACATTAAATGGAACGTCAAACAGTAAGACAAGAATTCAAACAATGGTAAAATATATTCCTCAGATTTTTGCTTCGAAAATCAAAGAAGATATTCCTATTTCTGAAAAAGTAAGTGCAGCAAAAGAGCTCTATTCGCAAAATATTTCAAAAATAACTTTTGATCTTGAATCAAAATTAAGTGAGACACATGATATTAGTGAAATTAAAAACATAATACGTGAAACACTAAAAAATACTTTTTTAGAGAATAATAATGAATGTTAAACTTGTCTTAAATGAAATATTAAGTAGCATAAGAACTGTTTCAAAACAAAAATTTGTTGATAAGACAGATTTTGAAACAAAGGCAAGCAGTTTTGTAAGTTCTATTAAATCTGATCTTGTAAAACTAAACTTAATTAGTACAAGTTTTTCTGAAGATAAAACAAAACAACCTTATCAACATTGGGAAATAAAATTTGAAATTGTTTTTGTTTTAAATGATGTGTATATTGATTCAGACGTATATCGTTCAGGTTCTGCTTATATTTTCCCTTCTAAAAAACTTTATGAAGATATTTTAAAAACAAGTGAAGAAAAGTTAGGTGCAATACCTGAGTGGAATGAAGCAAGAACATTAGGTACTATAACAGGTAACGCAAGAGATTACTAATGAATAAAGATTTTATAAAAAAATTGGCTAACGAGATTTTATCTACAAGAACTATAGAAGTAGATGAGTTGTTTGAACATCCTTTTGCGAAAATAGCAATGACAGCAGGAGAGTTGATTTTTCGAACAAATCAACGTTCGATAAAATATGCAAAAGGTTGTATATCAACAACAAAAAGAAATGACCCTAAAAATGGTAGATGGTCTTTCAGCGTGAGATGCAATCAAAACTGGAGTAAAGGACCTTATGATGTAAGATTCAAGTTAGTTCCAGGAAAAGGTAGTAAAACACAAGGAATGTTAGGTAGAGAAGTTGAAGTCTCTTGTAATTGTAATGCTTGGAAATATAACGGTGCTGACTTTAATGCTTTAGACAAAGACTATTCAGAACGTCAATACTCTGATGGTCAACCTCCAAACAAAAGAGATCCACAAAGAAGATATTTGATTTGCAAACATGTTGCTGCAAGTATTCCTTTGTTTAAGAAATTTATTGTGCCAGAAGGTTTTAAAGAACCTGAACCTAAAAAAATAGTAGCTCCAACTAAATTAAAACCTAGAACTCCTGTTGTTCCAGAGAAAAAACAACCTGTTGAAAAGAAACCTATCGAGAAAAAACCTTTATTAAGGCAATTAAGAACACCTCAAACAGGACCTAGTAAAGTTAAACAACCTCAAACAGGACCTAGTAAAGTTAAACAACCTCAAACAGTTAGGCCAACAAAAATTGGACCTATCAGACCAGGACAAAAGCCATGATAAAAATTCATTTTAGATATTGGGGAATAAATGTTTACCCTGGACCTGAACTTCTTAGAACAGGTTGGTATGGTGGACAAATAGTGAAATTTGTTGGGAATATGATTGTTGAAAAAGCAACACCTACTGATGTCGCAGGTGTTCTTATAAACGGTTATAAACTTGAAGACTATGATGGAAAGCCTTATAACTTTAAAGATATGGATGGTCTTGCAGCTCCAATTAGACCTTATCGGTATGAAAATAATCCTGTAAATGGAAGTCAAAAAGTTGTAATGTTGTCTGATGATGGCATGTTTGATTTAAACAAAAATGCTTATGAAGATCTTATTTATACATACAATCAAAAACTTTATGCAAGCGCTAATGGTCTTGTCACAAATGTTAATGGTGGTGGAGATTGTATCGGAGTTGTTGCTGCGTTACCCAGCGACCTTAATGGCTGGATGCGAGTCAAATTGAAGTGGTGATATTTTTTCTAAAGTTTTTATAATCTGAAACTTTTATCAAATTTTAGTATCAATTCGGGGATACTTGGGAGGTTCCATGTCATTTACGAAAACTGGGATGCTTAAGACAGCAAAAATTGAAATCCTGGGTGGAAATTTAAAGAGCTGGGATGCTCTATGCAAAAAAGCAAATAAATCAGTATCAGCTGAAGAATCAAAAAAAGAAGCTGTCGAAAAAGAAGCTGACTTTCAAGTTGTTGCTACTATTGATCCCGAAAAGTTTATTTACATTCATACTACTATTATGGCAGGTGTAAAAACTGAAGAAAACGGTTTTAATATAACTGCTGAATCTGAAAAATTTATAAATGACAATCATGATGCTTGGACTTGTGATGATCTTTTAAAAGATTACAAATCGTTTAAGAGAGCAACAACATTTGTCGAGCACGATCAACGTCTTGAAAATGCAAAAGGAAAATGTATTGATGTTATAGCAAGAGATATGGGTGACACAATTCTTATTGATGTTTTGTTTTCTGTAGATAAACGTCATAAAGATCTTGTTGCAAATATCGAAAATGGTATCATTAATGCTGTCTCTATGGGTTGTACTACAGCTCAAACAATTTGTAGTATTTGTGGTAATGTAGCAAATGATCCAACAACTTATTGTGATCATTTAAAAAGAGGAAATAAAGGCAGTACATTTACACTTTCTGATGGTTCAAAAAGACGTTCAGCAGAAATTTGTAAAAACAATACTTTTTTTGATGTTTCACTAGTTGCAAATCCTGCTTTTGCAGGTGCTGTTTTTAGAAAAATCTTGTCTTCTTCTGAAGTAAGTAATCATCTACTTGCAAACATTCTTAATTCAAAAATTGAAGCTATGTATAAAGATGACGGTTTAGTTTTAAAAGCTGCTTCTAAGAATAATGATGTTGCTAACATTTCGATTAAAGAAGATGGTTCGATCGAAATTAATACTTCAAATCAAGCACTTAAACAAACATTCAAAGCAAGTGAAGTTCTTTCTAAAGATGAAATAGAAAGTATTTGTGCATTTGTGCCACAACAAAAATCAAGTTTTTCACTTGAAAGTATTTTTGAAAAAATGTTTGGAAAAAAACAAGCAACACATCCAATACAAAATGAATCTGGAAATAAAGACTTTTCTATTTCAGATCACGATTACACAGACATTCCATATAGCAACCCACATGATATTAAAGATGAAGCAGGTTTAGAAGATACAAAAACTACTTATTTAGAGCTCAAGCCACAACAACCAATTGTTATTCTTGAAATAAAACCTACATCAAGTACTTTTGTTGCATCTAGAGTTGATGAATTTGAATGTATAAAATGTGGTTTCAAATCTGATCTTTGGAAAGTGAAAGCATCTACAATAGATGCAGGACAAATATCTGTTCTTGAATGTCCACGATGTTTTTATTCCGCAGAAGAATCTCTCTATAAAACAGCATCAAAAATAAAAGCAAAACCCAAAGATAAAGTCGAAATCAATAAAGGAAAAGAAAAAGGTCAAAAAGGTGTTATTGTTTCTTTACGTGGTCCTCTTGCAATTGTTAAACTCGAAAACGGGAAAACTGTTTGGAAGACGCCTAATGACCTTGACATCGAAAAGATTGAAACAAAAAAATCAAGTATTTTTGTTGTTTCGCAAGATATTCCAGTTGAAAACGATGAAGGAACATATTGGTTTGACGAACAAGGGAATTCAGTTATAACTAAAGGTGAGAAAGTAACATTTATTGCTTCTGTTGATAACGGTGAGTACGGTTTATTTATTACAGAGACAGGTGAAGATTTTTACATGCCTCTGTCTTATGTCAATAAAAGAAAAAGTTAAGGATAATTATGCAGTTTATTTCAAATTTTTTCAGTTTTAATTCGTTAAACATAAAAAAACTTGAGCGAGAAGCAAAAGAAGTATTAGATTTGCAAAAAAATTTGAAAGCATTTCGTTTAGAAAAAGATGTTGTTATTGTAGATGCATCAAAAAACAAAACAATACAACGTTTAAAAGACACATTCCCAACAAATCCTGTTCGTGCAAGTTTAGAAATTTTAAAGCAATTAAAACTTTCATCTATCGAAGAAACAAAAACAGAAATCAACAAAAAATCAGATATATGGACATGTGGTTTCAGAGATGATGAAGCACGTTGGGTTTGGTATAGAAACAGCGAACCTAAAATGACAGCAAGTTTTGAAGAAGTTTTTAAAAATGGTTCGTTAGAAGATAAAATTTATTTTTTTTCTGCGCGTTTTGGTACTTCTATTATAAATCGTATCAAGACTTCAAGTTTAGAAAAAGTTTCAAAAGAAATTAATGCTTTTGTATTAGAAAATTCTTATGTGAAGGTTGCTTGTAAACACTGTGAACATGAAGAAAATTATACTATTGATGATCTTGTAGACCAAAACAAGAAAACAAGTTATACTTCAAATTACGTCGTTTGTCAACATTGTAACCAGTTAATTAAACTATTGTAATATGTTAGAAGAGACAAAAAAGAAAATAAGTCAAAGTTTAAAAGGCAAAAAAATGTCTTTAGAAACTAGATTAAAAATAAGTGAATCTCTTACTGGCAAAAAACGGGGAAAACATTCTCCTGAACTTAAAGCAAAGCTGAGTTTATTAAGAAAAGGTAAAAAACATTCTTCACACTGGAAAATTTCAGAAGAAGGTAAAAGAAAGATAAGTGAAGCTCAAAAATCGAGAAAAAGAACTGTTTCGCTTGAAACTCGTCAAAAACTAAGTAAAATTGGAAAAAGCAAAGTTATAACACAAGAATGTAGAGAAAAATTAAGTGAAAAAACTTCTCAAGCTCATAAATTAGGAAAGTTTAGAAATGTCAATACATCTAAAAGATTCAAGCAAGGAATGTTTTTTTCAAACAAGAATAATAAAGAAATTCATTATAGATCATCATGGGAATTGCAAGTTTATCAAATTTTGGAACAAATTTCTAAAGTAAAGTTTTATGAATCTGAGGCAATGAGTATTGAATATTTTGATGAAAACAAGAAAAAAAGAGGTTATAGGCCTGATATTTTAATTACTTATATTGATAATTCAAAAGATTTAATTGAAGTTAAGCCAAAATCTCATATAGCATTAACTAGCAATATTTTAAAATTTGAAGCAGGTAGAAAATATGCTAGTGAAAATAATATGAATTTTTTTGTCGTAACAGAAAAAGAAATAAAGAAAAAACAAGTTTTACTTTAACTAAGGAGAAAACATGAGTTGGTCATGGCATGCAAAAGTGCATAAAAGTGGATCTAAAGTCGCAGTATTTAATGGGTCAAAGTTGGTTAAGGTTGTAGAAGCTTCGAAAGAGACTTTTGAACCAGCTGAAGCACAGAAATTTGCTGAAGACTTGGTAAATGAACTTGCTGGAAAAACATCATCACAAATGAGTGCACCTAGCGAACAACCTGCAGTAACAACTGAAGGCGAGCTTCAAAGTGCTGTGTTAAATGCTGTAACGACACAAGCACAAGGTGTTGGTGCTGGTGCTGCACCTGTTGCTACTCCTGCAGTTGTACCTGAAGAACTTGATGAAGGTACTGAAGAAAACACTGAAGGAAGTGAAGCAGAAGTTCCTGAAGGAGATGATGAAGAAAAATATGCAAATCTTATGAACACTGTTGCATCTTTGAAGAAAAAACTTGCTGCAGAACGTAACGATAGAGTTATAGAACGTAAGGCTCGTCGTGGTCTTGCTATTGCAAAACAGCTCGTTGCTGAAGGAAAGCTTGAAGATTCTTATGAAGCTATTAAATCTAAAATTGCTTCTATCGTAAAACTTGAAGATAGCGAAATTGATAGACTCGAACGTAAAGTTGCTGGAGAACATGAGTTTATTTCTATTGATGATGCACAAAAAGAACTTCGTCGTCAGTCGCGTATTGTAAGAATCAATCGTCAGGCTGCAGCTGAAGCACAAGAAGATGATGACATTGAACAAGCAGAAATGCTTGACAGTAAAGCTGATGAAGCTGAAGCAAAAGTTGCTCATATTCAGAGCGTTATTGAAACAATGACAAAATCTGCTGAAGAAGAAGCTGAAGTAAAACCTGAAACTGAAGAAAAACCAGCTGAAGCTGCACCAGAAACACCTGTTGTTAAAGACGAGAAAGAAGCTGCTTCTGAAGTTCCTCCTGCTACTGAAACACCTGCTGTTCCTGTAGTTGAGAAAAAAGAAGAAGAAAAATCTGACGCTGCAACACCAGCTGAAGCTGCACCAGAAGCACCTGTTGCAACACCTGAAGCTTCAAATAAACTTGCTGAACTTGCTCGCAACTATCGCTTGATTGCATCACATCATCGTAAGCTGGCTGAAGAAGCTGAAGCAAAGGGTGATATTGCTGCTGCTGATAAGCAGGATGCTCTTGGTGATGCTGCTGAAGAGAATGCTGAAGAAGTCGAGAAAAAACTTGCTGAATGTTCAGCTGCTCCTGTTGTTGAAGAAGAAAAAGCTGATGCAGAAACACCAGCTGAAGAAGCTGCAGAGACTCCAGAAGAAGAATCTACTGAAGCTCCTGCAAAAGAATCTTCAAGAGAACCTGGAAAAACTGTTACATCATCAAAACATCAACCACTTAAGAGAGATAATGAGACTATCGAAGATAGCAGTTTTGGTATTGACAAAAATGCATCTTTGGTTGAACAGAATGATTTCTCTGGCGATCCTGAAGTTGAAGTTCTTTCAAAAATGTGGAGAGGCGCACCTCAGGACGAATAAATTAGATATTAACAAGGAGAACTTAATCTCCTTGTTTTTTCTAATCTTTTTATAAACACAGAATTAATGTTTAAAGATTTGCTAGTTTTGTTAATAACAAGTACCAATTTAACTTAAGGAGTTACTCCATGGCACTTCGTATCCTGTTCCCAGGTGACAGAAATTCTCTGTCAACATTGGCTCCTGGCGCCTTTACTCGTCAGAATTTTGGCGCTGCTGGTTGTACGTCAGACCGAATTACAGCTGACTCACCGGACGGAGTCCTGGCAGGTATGGTTGCGATGTATTCCGACAATTATGAAGTCGACATTTGTACGACTCATGCACCTGTTGGAATCTTCCTCAACGATGCTGCAGGCTCACCGTTCGAAAACACCCCGGCTGTTGCTTCGGGAAAAATCACAGTCATGCGTTCTATGGGATCGTTTGAAACTGACATTTATGAGACACGCAATGAAGCTGACACACTTGATGTCACTTACACTGCAGGTGATCTTCTTTATGCTAGTGATTTCGGTCTTCTCACATCTGAAGATCTTTCTGCCACATGTCCAGTTGTTGGTAGAGTCTCAAAGGCTCCGTCACCTACTGATCCTTGGCTTGGTTTTGATCTTTATATCTAAGATCATCAGTGAGATTTAATAGAACTATTGATTAAAACAAAAAACAAAAACAAAGCAACAGTTAATTAAGGAGTTTTCCATGAAAATTACGACAGCAGCTGATAAAGAAAGAGCCATTGAGAAGCTCTTGCTTACCCCTGAAGGTAAGATGAAGCTTGCTGCTTCAATGCAGAACCCTCTTCGTGAACGTCTTGATTACGAAGGTGTGTTCCGTCGTGCAGCAGTTGTAGATCCCCTGCCACAGGGTGCTCTTCCTTACTATGACAGAGACGTCGATGTTCCGGCAATCGTTATTGGTGAAGAAGGCCAGACACCTGAGACAATCGTAAAAGGTAAAAGAATTCTCGTTCCTCTGTTTGAACTTGCTTCTAACCCGAAGATTCCGTTCACACAGATCAAAGAACGCAGATATAACCTGATCGACCGTGCTCAGGACAAAGCAAAACAGGATATTCAGGCAAGTGAAGATGATCTTGGTTTCAGCGCTCTCCAGGTTGCTGCAGCACAGATTAATCCTAACACAGGTCTTCCTTTCAACGCAATTACACCTGCTTCAGGCTCTCTTGACAGAGATGCACTTGCTGATGCTTTTGCAGAAGTTGAAAAACATGACCTTCGCGTTGCTCGCATGTTTATGAATGCTAGAGATTACTCTGACATTCGTAAATTTGGTCGTGATCAGTTGGATCCAGTAACACAGAAGAGTTTGTTAAACACTGGTTTGATGGCTCAGATTTGGGGAGCAGACATCATCGTAAGCAGAGTTGTACCAATCGGAACAATCTTTGTTTGTACAGAGGAAAAATTCCTTGCTGTTATGCCTCAGAGAATTGATGTTACAGTTCTTCCAGCTGATGATCCTGACAATCGTTTAATTGGTTGGAGCATCTTCGAACAAATCGGTATCGGTGTATGGAACCCAAGAGGCGTAAGTCTCATTGAAGTTACTCGTCCATAATTTCTGATTTTGTTTGATACTTTAAGCCCTGTCTTGGAAACAAGATGGGGCTTTTTGTTAATCTACAACCATGTCTGGTTTTTTACTATTTTTATTTTAAATGTATATATTATCAGTTTATTCGTTATGCT
>ENA-UOWO01006973-UOWO01006973.1-activated-sludge-metagenome-genome-assembly--contig:-NODE-6973-length-11365-cov-5.171795_pt1 | contig 11365 bp, 10 predicted proteins | sample MGYA00238148_ERZ761564 | MGnify/ENA primary metagenome ERZ761564 (study PRJEB28885, sample SAMN05720194) | activated sludge metagenome | isolation source: Anaerobic digester | place: USA...
CAAAAAGATTATTAATGTCACCTTGGTTTGATAGAGATATAGACCAATGGTTTGATGACGAAATAATCACTTCTAACAATAATAATGGTTTGTCGATTGCCGAAGACGAAAAAAATATCTACGTTGAGGCGGCAGTTCCAGGAGTCGACCCTAAAGAAATTGAATTGACCTTTGAAAAGGGGGTATTGCTTATTAGAGCTGAGTCACAAGAAAAAGAAGAAAAGAAAAAAATGATTAGACAATCAAGAAGATCGTTTGTCTACCAAGTCTCGGTCCCAGGTGACATCGATTATAATGCTGAACCTGAGGCAAAATGCAAAAATGGAATGATGACGGTGAAATTTAGTAAATCACCAAAATCACAACCTAAAAAGATTGCGATTAAGGCGGAGTAAAAACCCCTCAGTCTCATTTCATTCGACAGCTCCCCTTGATGAAGGGGAGCAATTTTTTTTGTTGCCTGCCCATGGCAGGCGAGGATTTTTGGAAATAAATAATTTTATTGTTTAGGGGCGGGAGTGATGGTGAGAGAAGCAAAGGTAGGGTTGATTTCAATATTACGACTAGAAATAGATCCATCAGTATTAGTGTCACCGTTGACCATAATTTTGGTACCAATTTTTAGATCAGTTTTGGTGGCAGTAGTTGATTGATTTATTTTGGTTGAATCAGAAACTAGGACAATCTTGGAACTACCATCGGTCATTTTGATGGTGATTGATTTATCATCGACACTAATAATTTCACCAACAGTTTGGCGAAATCCAACCATTTGGCCTCGATTTTTGGTAGTGTCACCATTTTGGGTATTTCGACCCATACCTTGACCTTGACGGTTGCCAATCATTTGTTCTCTAAAATTGGAGATTGATTGTTTTTGTTGATATTTGGTGCCGACAAAAAATGAACCGATGGCGACAATTAATAAGAGGACAAAGACTGCGATAATTTGATTTGATTTCATAGTATTTTTTAATTAAATATTAATATGTATGATTTTAGATTTATGATTTAAGATTTATGAATAAGATTTAAGATGAATATAGTTTAGAAATAAAGACTGAAGAACAGCTGAAGATTATTCATATCGGAGGGCTTCGATGGGTTGTAAGTTGGAGGCTTTTTTGGCAGGATACCAACCAAAAAGAATCCCAATACCAACTGAAACAAAAAAGGCTAAAAAAACAGAAACAGGAGAAATAACAAAAAGAGAGCTGGCTAATTTAGAAATTACAAAAGAAATGATAATACCTAAAATTATTCCCAAAATTCCACCGGTAAAAGTGAGAATGACCGATTCAATTAAAAATTGAGTGGTAATAATTTTCTTTTTGGCCCCAAGAGCTTTTCGCAGACCGATTTCACGGGTACGCTCGGTGACAGTTACCAACATAATATTCATAATTCCAATACCACCGACTAAAAGAGATATAGCGGCAATTCCGGCTAAAAGTGAAGTAAATGTGGCAGTAGTTGAAGTAATAGTATCAATCATATCTTGTTGAGACATGATGGAGAAATCAGCACTGGAGGGATCAGTAATTTTGTGACGAGCGAGAAGAAAATAACCAATTTCGTCTTGAGCAGCGGTCATTTTGTCGGCATTTTTGGCTTCGAGAGCAATAGAGCTTAAATAATTTACACCAAAAAGTTGTTTTTGAGCGGTGGATAGTGGAACATAAACAACATCGTCTTGATTGCCAAAACCAGAACCACCCTTGGCAACAGTAACTCCGATTATTGTAAAATTTTGATTTTTTATTTTTATTGTTTGACCAAGAGGATTGCTCCCATCGGGAAATAAATTGGCGATAACAGTGGGGCCGACAACGGCAACTCTGGCCATAGAATCAACATCTTTTTGAGTAATAAAAACTCCATCACTAATTGAAATTTTGTGAACATCACTATAATTTGGAGTGACACCTTGAATTTGAGTATTGGAATTGCCTTGAGGAGTAATAATTTGAGTCCGACTGGAATATTCAGGAGAAACTTTGTTAATAGTAGTAATTTCAGATGATGAAATAATAGCCTTAGCATCGTCGAGAGTAAGGGTAGTTCGACTACCTTGAGCTCCACGAACTCCACCACTACTTCGACTGGCACCTGGTTGGACAGTTAATAAATTTGATCCGAGTGATTCAATACGATTTTGAATTGTTTTTTGAGTGGCAAGACCTTGCGACATAAGAGCAATGACACTACCAATACCAATAACGATTCCCAACACCGCCAAGGCGGTGCGAGTTTTGTTGAGCGTGAGAGTGTTTAGACTTTCAAAAAATAATTCAATTAATTTCATATCAATCCCTCTAAATTCCCTAAGACATCGGGAGACTTTTTAATAATATTTTTTTGAATATTTAGATTATCAGAAATAATTTTTCCATCTTTGATATGAATAATTCTTTTTGATTTTTGGGCAATATCTAGTTCGTGAGTAATCATTATAATAGTATTGCCTTGATCATTTAATTTTTTGAAAATAGTCATAATTTCTTCGGCTTGAGTGGAGGCAATATTACCAGTTGGTTCGTCGGCTAATAAAATTGAAGGGTGCATACTTAGGGCCCTAGCTATTGCCACCCGTTGTTGTTGACCACCGGAAAGTTGATTACTGGTGTGTTTGAGATGATCGCTTAATCCAACTAATTGTAAATATTTGATGGCTCTTTTTTCTCTTTCTTCTAAAGGAATTCCGGCATACGCCATAGGCAACATAACATTTTTGACAGTAGTGGTTCGAGGAAGTAAATTGTATGACTGAAAAATGAAACCAATTTTTTGATTTCTAATTTCGGCTAATTGATCATCATTTAAAGAAGCAACATTGGCTCCATCAAGAAGATAAGTACCCGAAGTGGGTTTATCAAGAGCGCCAATTATGTGCATCAAGGTTGATTTACCAGAACCTGAAGGTCCCATAATGGCAACAAACTCCCCTTTTTTGACATCAAAAGAAATATTATCTAAGGCGACAGTTTCTAAAACATCAGTTTTATAAATTTTGGAAAGATTTTTTATAGAAATAACTACTTGATTGGTCATAATTAATCACGACGAAACATAACATTTCCGCCCATGCCACCACTACCACCAAAAACTGATGTATTTGAAGATTTAGTAGTGGAAGCACTGGTTTTGGTGGATGAAGAAACAATAATAGTATCACCAAGAGAAAGACCAGAAATAATTTCGGTGTTGGTAGTATCAGAAATGCCAGTTTCAACCACAACATCAGAAATATGACCATCTTTTTGAACTTGAACAATTGATTGACCATTATTGGTTTTGATAGCAGTTGAAGGAATAATTAGAACATCACTTTTGGAATCAATAATAATATTGGCACTAACAGACATATTGGGATAAATATTGTCAAGACTGTTGTCAAAAACAATTACTGTCGGATATGAAGTGACGCCACTACTAGATTGACCATTGGTATTGATAGCTAAAACTTGACCAGTAAATGTTTTGTCGGGAAAAGCGTCCATAGTTAGGGTAACTTTTTGGCCAGGTTTAACATTAACCACATCAATCTCGGTTAAAGTTACTGATACCGTAATTTTGTTTTTGGGATTGGTAATAATACCGACTGATTGGGTAGCATCAGTGGTGGAGTTGGAAGTAGTGTTGGAGGAAAGATTGGCAACAGACATGCCGGCAGTAAGGGCAAAATTACTTAGAATACCATTAGCTGGGGCATAAATAGTGGAAGAGGCTTGCTGATAAGTATACCAAGCGGAAGAGAGTTGAAATTTGGCGATATTTATGGCTGAATCAGCAAGGTTTGATTTTTCTTTGGCAACAATAAGTGATCTTTGGCTGGTAGTGAGATTTGAATTTATGGTTTGTTTTTGAAGATCAGATTTAGTGTAATCATTAATTTTGTTGACTGCATCTTGGGCAGTATCATAAGCTAATTGAGCCGAATCGAGTTGATTTTGAAGTGTGAGTTTATTTTGTTGGGCAGTGGCCAAATTGTTTTTGGCAGTTAAATATGAAGCCCAAGCGGTAGTTTGTTTTTTTTGACCGTCTAAATCAAGTTGAATTTCGGCAATTTTTTGACCTTGGCGGACAGTGTCACCGTTTTTGACATAGACTTTGGAAACTTGACCAGAAGAACTGGTGTAGATACTGGTATTACCACCAGTAGTGATAGAACCAGAAGCAGAAATGGTGCTAATAATATTGCCAATTTGGGCGGTTGAGGTTTTGTAAGTGAATGCTTGGTTTTTTTGGGAATTAATTTTGGAAATAGTAAACCAAGTAAGGCCGACTAATAAAATTGGAAAAATAATTTTTAGGATCAGGGGTAGGGATAAAAATTTACGTCTTAAATTGATAAATAGTTTCATAAGGGGGATTATTAATTTTAATTCTGAAAATTAACTGAAAAGGGGTAAATAAATAATAAAAGTGGTGCCAATATTGAGATTACTTTTAACTTCGATTTTGCCTTGATGAAGCTTGACAATATTTTGGGCAATGGAAAGTCCCAGACCGTAACCGTCGCTTTCTTCTTTGGTTCGAGCATTGTTGGCTTGATAGAAACGGTCAAAAATTTTGGGTAAATCTTCCTTACTAATACCAATGCCTTGATCAATAATTTTTATGACTACTTGATTGTTTTTGATTTTTGAAATTAATTTAATTTGACTATTGGGATGACTGTATTTAATGGCGTTGTCAATAAAAATTACAAAAACTTCAACTAATTTATTAAAATCTCCGTTAATTTTTGCAAAATGGGTTTGGTTGATTATTTTTATTTTTTTGGCATTAGATTTTGGTTTTAGTTGATTAATTGATTCAAAAATTACTTTTTTAAGAGAGACTGACTGAAAGTTGGCTTGAAGTTGATGATTGTCAAAATGGCTTAATTCCAAAAGTGAATCAGAAAGATTTTTGAGTTTATTAGTTTGATCAATTCCTGATTTTATTACCTCTTTTGATTCAGCTAGGGACAACTTCGGGTCGCGAAGTGAAACTTCAAAAAGTGATTTGATGGCGGTAAGAGGAGTGCGAAGTTCGTGGGAAGCATCGGAAACAAAACGTTTTTGATCCTCGGTGGCTTTTTGAATAGGAGAAAGAGTAACACCAGCTAAAAAATAGGATAAACTGCCAGAAACTATTAAAATTGCTCCGTTTATTATTAAAAGATTTACAAAAAGACGACGGCGACTTTCGGCAAGTAGATCATCATCAATAAAAATGACTGGTCGAGAATTTGGGGGTAAATCTAGGCGTCGCTCAAAACGATTGCGTTGAGAATTTGCAAATCGAGTCATTTCAGTATTGATTATTTGATAAATAAGACCACTGAAAGACAAACTGATAATCATAATGATGAGTAAATACCAGGCAGTGAGTTTGAGGCGAGCGGTTTTAAACATACATTAGTAAAAAGTTATAAAGTAGGAAGTTAAAAGTATAAAAGATATATATTATTCACTAATTTTATAGCCAAAACCACGAACGGTTTTGATAAGTTGAGGTTTGTTTTTGAACGGAAGATCAATTTTTTTACGTAAGTTTCGGATATAAACCTCAACTGTGTTGGGGAGAATATCGGATTCGTAGCTCCAAACATATTGAATAATTTGATCTTTGGTAACAATTTGATTAAGGTGGCGAAGAAAAAATTCTAAAAGAGAAAATTCTTTGCCAGACAATTGAATTTCTTTATCTCCCCTTTTGACAACAAAACTGATGGTATCTAGGGTTAGGTCGCCAAGTGATAAAACTGTGCCATTGATTTTTTGAGGACGACGACTAAGAGAGCGAATTCGGGCTAATAATTCTTCAAAGGCAAAAGGTTTGGTCAAATAATCATCGGCGCCACAATTTAAACCTTTAATTTTGTCATCTAGCTGGCTTTTGGCAGTAAGCATTAATATGGGGGTATGGTTATTATCCGAACGAAGTTTTTGACAAATAGATAAACCATCAAGACCAGGTAACATTAGGTCTAAAAGAATAATGTCGTAATCACCACTAGAAGCCAAATCAAAACCTTTTAAACCATCAAAGGCAACATCGACAATATAATTTTCCTGTTCTAGCCCCTTTTTAAGTGAGGTGGCGATGAGATGTTCGTCTTCGACAACTAAAATCTTCATGAGATGTATTATAGCTTGAAAACTGAAGACGAGCTGAAAAAGGGAAATATATAATTTAGCTAGATAGTGGTATTATTAATTAATTATGAAAAAAGAAACTAAAACAGAAACAAAAGACTTAAAAAATGTATTAGTTCAACTAGAAGAGAAGCTGGTTGAAATTTCCAAAAAATTACCCCAATTGCCAGATTCGGTGGGAGAATTTTTGGTAAAGTACGGACCATATTTAATGATATTAGGGGTAGTGATGGGTGTAATTGGTTTGTTGACGACTTTTGGATTAATAGCATCGGCAAATCCATTGATTAGGGCTGGATATGGTTATGGTTATAGATATGGAGCGAATTTTTCAATTTATGGAATAGTTCAATTAATCTCGATGGTGTTGATGGCGATGGCAATCCCGGGATTATTAAAAAGAGCTAAATCGGCTTGGAATTTGATGTTTTATGCATCGCTAGTAACTGCGATTTCATATTTAATCAACATGAATCTGGGGAGTTTGATAATCGGAATGGTAATAAATTGGTACTTCTTATTCCAAATAAGAAAATTCTATAAATAGAAAAAAAGTCCTAAATAGCTTATACTCAAAGCAATGGATACAAAGGAAAAAATTGCGTTAATTTCTCGTAATTGTCAAGAGGTATTAACTGAAGTTGACTTAAAAAACCTGGTTGAGGCTGGGACTGAATTGAAACATTATATCGGGTTTGAAATTTCAGGGATGGTTCATTTGGGGACTGGATTGATATCAATGGGAAAAATTGCCGATTTTATAAAAGCTGGAGTAAAATGTCGAATTTTGTTGGCCGACTTTCATTCTTATTTAAACAACAAATTGGGAGGCAACTGGGAAAATATCCGTTGGGCGACAGAAAATTATTTTAAGGCGGGATTAATAGCCTCTTTGAGGTGTTTTGGAATCAATGAAGACCAGGTTGAGTTTATTACTGGAAGAGATTTGTATGAAAACAATTTGGTTCACTGGGAAACTTTTATGGAAGTAGGAAAATATGTCACCTTATCAAGAAATTTAAGATCAATTTCGATTATGGGTAAACAACAAGGAACTGATGTTGATATGTCGACTTTGTTTTACCCCCCACTACAAGTGGCCGATATTTTTACTTTGGGGGCAAATATTGTTCACGCTGGAATGGATCAAAGAAAAGCTCATGTAATTGCCAAAGATGTGGCTAAAAAATTAAAAATCAATCCATTAAAAAATAAAAAAGGTGAAGTGATTTCTCCAATTGCAATTCATCATAATTTAATTGCTGGACTGACTGGACCATCAAAAGGAGAAAATAACGAAGAAACTTTAAAAATGAGTAAGTCTAAACCAGACAGTGCGGTTTTTATTCACGACACACCAGATGAAATTAGAGAAAAAATTAAAAAAGCTTATGCTCCACCAAAAGAAATTGAATTTAATCCATTAATTAATTGGGTGGAAACATTGGTTTTTTGGGGAGAAAAGACAGGTAATTTCAAAATTTCTCGACCGGAAAAGTTTGGCGGAGATATTGTTTATACCAACATTGATAAATTAATTGCGGATTATAAATCGGGCGAGCTGTTCCCTCTTGATCTTAAAAACGGATTAGCTGATTGGTTGATAGGAAAATTAGCACCTGCCAGAGAATATTTTGAGAGACCAGAAGCGAAAAAGGGATTAGAAGGGATGAAAAAATTTTTAGCTAAGAAATGAAAATTTTAATTCATGCGTGTTGTGCGGATTGTTTGTTGAAATTGGTTGATTCTATTAAACGAGAAAACAAGGAAATTTCTCAAATTTCGGTTTATTTTTATAACCCCAATATTCACCCAAGATCGGAGTATTTGGCAAGACTAGATGCAATTAAAAAGATAAGTGAAGAAAATAAAATAAAGCTAATTGTGGCGGATTGGAGCCCAAGGGAATGGTTTAAAATGCAAAACCCCTCAAAACAAAACCCTCCTGTCTCGACTGAAGTCGAGACATCCTCCCTTAAAAAAGGAGGAAGTCTTAAATACAAAACTCGGTGTGAGAAGTGTTGGGGGTTGAGATTGGGAAAAACGTTTGAGTATGCCAAAAAAAATAATTTTGAATTAGTTTCGTCGACTTTGATTACCAGTCATTATCAAGACCAAAATAAAATAGAAACAATCGTTAAAGAACTTGAAAATAAGTATCAAATAAAATTTTTGATACCTAAAAAAGTATCAAAAGACTTAAAAACTACTGGGTTTTATAAACAAAATTATTGCGGGTGTTGTTATTCCTTGGTTGGGGGGTGGGAAGAAAAATTTAGAGGCTGAAGACGGCTGGCAAGGTCGGGTCTAATCCAGTAGTTGGTGGACAAATTGTTTTTGTGTACATTGATGTAGTCATTTAAAAGATTTGGGAAAAAAAATGAATAAGCTTGAGGGTCGTTTTGGTATGGTTTTTGGGCAAAATAGATTAAAGCGGGGGGATTGGTTTTAAGAGAAGTTAATCTTTCTTGTCTTAGTTTTGAATCAGTATTAATCCAAGGATACCAATAAATAAATCGATCAGAGGGTTGACGACGAGAAAAGAAATAAAGATCAGATTCGTAGGGATAAATTAAAATTTTTTCTTCTGGGGTAGTTAATTTGGCAATATCTTCGCCAATTCTTTGACGGTAGCTCCAAAAAACATCGAAGTTATAGCCCAAATTAATTGATTGTAAAAAAATTGGCTTAAAGTCGATGATTAAACAAATGAAAATTATTATTAAAGAAAATACGACAATAATTTTGCCTCTAACTTTTTTTAGATAAATAAGTAATAAAAAAATTGAAGCTAAAGAAATTGATAAAAAAGGGAAAAATGCAAAATCATATATTTGACCAGGATTAACTTTAAATTCCCGAATACGAGTTTCAAGAAGAATTAAAAATATAGCTAAAATAAAGTTTATTTTTTTCTTGAGAACAACTATTAGTAGAAAGAAAATAAAACCAAGATGAATAATAAACTCATAGATATTAGTGGCAGTGTAAAAATGAGTAATTAAATATAATTCGTTTTTTAAAAAATTAACAAAACTTTGGTAAAGCATGGAGTTGTTGCCTGTTTGACCTGGAAAAAAACGAGAATAAGTTTGAAAATTGTAAATTATAGTTTGATTGAAAAAATCTATAAATTGACCATTGGCCAAGAAATAAATAAGGGGAATTAGATTTAATAAAAAAGAGGTTAAAATAAACGTTAAAAATTGGCGTTTTTTGATAAAAAATAACGGCAAGATTAAAAGTAGACCCAGAAATGGTTGAGTCCAAAAAGCTAATGAGGCAAATAAAATCAATAAAAATAAATGATATTTGGAGAATTCTTCTAGATTTAAAACAATTGGACCAACCAACCAAAAAATGGAAGAAATAAAAATTGTGGTAAAGGTTTCACTAAGGTACATGTTGCCATGAAAAAGAACAACTAAAAAACTAAACAAAATTATCCAAAAAGAAAAAGTATTTTTTGTTTTTTTGTGTTTAAAAGAAAGAAAAACCAAAAAAAATGGGATAGAATAAACAAATAATAAACTAAGACGAAAAAGAGCAATTGAACGACTAGGGTCTTGGTTTGCCCAAAGTGGGGCAAAAAAATAACCAATGTAATATGGTAGTGGAAAATGCATATTAAAAAGATCACGATAAAATATTTGGCCTTGAGACATTAAAAATGAAGAAGTAAGATTGTCGGTTTCGTCAAAATTTACCATAAAGTGGCGAACTAGATAAAAAATGATGGCAAAAAATATAATTGAAAAAGAAAACAAAACCCATGAGAATTTAATTTTCTTTAGAAATTTCATATTTTAAAAAACAAACGTAGGGTTGGAGTTGAACAAATAGATTAAATAAAAAATTGAGAGGGTAGCGAGTATATAGCTTGTTTTTTTGGGGATGAATTTGTTGATTAGGATAATTAAACTAATTTCGACGACGGGGTAAATAAGTAGCCAGGACCACCAGTTTTTCCAAATCCAACTTAGATTGAATTTCAACATAGTAGCGGCGATATAGCCGATTAGATCCTGATTGATAAACTTTAGGCCATTACCCAGAGAAACGCCGATAAATCTAAAATTATCTAAAAGAAAACCTAGATAATATTTGTCTTCAATTACTGAAAATCTAGCACTAAATACAAGAAGATTTATAATCCAAACTGATAACCAAGAATACCAATGAATTTTAAACCGGTTGTTAATTTTACTGACAAAAAAAGTACCCAAAACTAGTATAAATATTTGTACAAAAATTAGGTTACTAATCTCGGGGCCAAAAAATATTTTCCATCCAGAAGAGTAATACGACCTAAATATAGGTAAATATAGAATTAGAATAAATAATATTGGACTTATGTTTTTGGTAAACCAAAATAAAACTGGAATTAGGAGTAAAAAATAGGGCCAATATGGCTGAAGATATCTGTCGGGCATTTGGGGCATAACTCGGTTTAAGAATTCAGTCCTGTCGGCAGTAAATTTATCAGCAAAGCTAATTTCTGGGGTATAAAAAGTTTCTTCGTTTAGAGTGGAATTCTTGCGATAATCTGGGGTTAATTCCCAACTTCCTAAAATTATTTTAGGTGGGTTTTTGTTTTCATAAATTGTTCGATATTTATCGCCAAACTCGCTCATTGTTAAGCTAGTAATTTTATTTTTGAAAATCCAGTCTAATTGTTTTTGATATTCGGTTTCATGACCAATACTTTCCATACCGGTTTCAAGACCGACAGTAATTTGACTGATTGGTTCAACCGAAAGATATTGGCTGGCTAAATTTTGAAAATATTTAATATTAAGTTTTTGACTAATGTAATCGTTGGCTTGAAGTGAAAAATTGGAAACTAGGGGGCCACTACCATGATAGGATTTTTCTAAATCTCGCTGAGCCCATTGGATAACAACTGTGGGTGAATTGCCCGGAGTAAGGATGTTGTTTGATGAAGGATGGTATGGATATCCCCACCACTGACCCCAAACTCCGTAATTATCAGTTGTTTTTTGATCGGCTACTATCATTAAATTTGTTATTTGGTATTTTTTTTCTAAATATTGTTGAGTCCAACTATCAATCCACCAGGCCCCAGCCGATTTGGGAAGATAACCAAAAGTTTTTTGAAAACTGATAACCATTTGATCAATTATTTTTTGACGATCTTTGGTGTCATAAGCAGAAAGAAAAACAGCTTTTGGACTATACCAGGCAGTTTCAGTTGGGTA
>ENA-UOWO01006976-UOWO01006976.1-activated-sludge-metagenome-genome-assembly--contig:-NODE-6976-length-11362-cov-9.158044_pt1 | contig 11362 bp, 7 predicted proteins | sample MGYA00238148_ERZ761564 | MGnify/ENA primary metagenome ERZ761564 (study PRJEB28885, sample SAMN05720194) | activated sludge metagenome | isolation source: Anaerobic digester | place: USA...
GGATGAACGATCCAGTGCGCAGTGCGGTTGCCGCGGTTGATGGCCATGGTGACTGAATCCACCAGAAACGCCATGTTGTCATGCACGATCTGCACCACGGTGTGGTCGCTCGCAAAGCCGTCTTCAGCCAGCGTGGGGTTGAATACCCGTATCTTCGCCCCCTGTGGTGTGCGCGGCGCGTCCAGGAGGCGCCAATGCGCATTGGCAATGGCAAACAGCGTGGCCGGACCGCGGGCGGCAAGCTCGTCGGGGTCGGTGTTGTCAAAGTAGGCGGCTACAAAGCCGGTAAGTTTGCCGGTAGCGGGCCCTGCGTGTTCCGCGGTGTAGGTCAGCAGTTCGGCGAGAGGGGACGTGGTGGTCATGAATTCTCCGTTCGGTCCTTGTGGGCACCATGTGTGTTCGGGAATTCTAGGTAGCGAAGCGTGTCTTGTGTGTGTCAGACCCCTTGCATTCATGGCCTTATGCACGAGTTGCATCAAGGGGTGGCATGGAGCCATGCCTAGCTTGCATCCAGTAAAGGCGCTACCATGCAAAACAGGTAGTGCGTTCCAACCAGTCTCGGTACAGAGACATCCATTTACCCAAGAGGAGCATTCATGGCCAAGGACTTCAGTTCGATGGAGGACAGCAACCGCTCGTCCAACCCCAGCATTCACGACGTTTCAGACCCGCAGAGGCGCATCGTGCTGCGTGGTGGTGCTGCCGCTGCAGTGGTCTCATTATTTGGGCCTCTGGCAGGCTGCGCCACATTGGGTGCGGCGGCAAGCGGACCGAAGCTGGGCTTCAAGGGCATTCCCATCGGTGCGGGCGACAAGCTGGTGGTGCCTGACGGCTATATCGCCACCGCCATCGCCGCGTGGGGTGAACCCATCGGCGTGCCGGGTAACATGCCTGCGTTCAAATACGATGCTTCCAACAGCGCCGCTGACCAGGCGGTCCAGATGGGCATGCACCATGACGGCGTCGAGTTCTTTCCGTTCGAAGGCAGTTCAACCCGGGGCCTGATCGCCATCAACCACGAATACACCGATGACGGCCTGCTGCATGTGGGTGGCTTCAACAACATGAACGCCGAGAAGGTGAAGAAGTCGCAAAACGCCCATGGCCTGTCGGTCTACGAGGTTGAGCTGAAAGGTAGCAATTGGCAGATGGTGCGGCCATCCCGCTATGCGCGGCGTTTCACGATGGACGCACCGTTCACCGTTCAGGGCCCCGCGGCAGGGCACGCCATGATGAAAACCGCTGCCGATCCGGCAGGACGCACCGTACTGGGCACGTTGAACAACTGCGCCAGCAGCCAGACACCGTGGGGCACCTACCTGTCGGGCGAAGAAAACTGGATGGGTTACTTTGGCAGTGGCGACAAGCTCACTGATCACCAAAAACGCTGGGGCGCCCGCAAAGACGGCGCCTACCAGTGGGACAAGTTTGACGCACGCTTTGACGCGGTTCAAAACCCCAACGAGCCAAACCGCTTTGGCTGGGTGGTGGAAGTGGACCCGATGGACCCCACCAGCACGCCCATCAAGCGCACGGCGATGGGTCGCGCAGCCCATGAAGGCGCGTGGGTTGGTGTGACCAAAGACGGGCGAGCCGTGGTGTATTCAGGCGAAGACTCGCGCTTCGAGTACATCTACAAATTCGTCAGCCGCGACAAAATCGCACCCGGCGGCGCCAAGGCCAACCGTGAGTTGCTGGACCATGGCACGTTGTACGTGGCACGTTTTGACGCCGATGGGCGGGGCCGGTGGTTGCCGCTGGCGCATGGCCAGGGCCCGCTGACAGCGGCCAACGGCTTTGCCGATCAGGGCGAGGTGGTCATCAAGGCGCGCCAGGCCAGCGACGCGCTCAAGGCAACCAAGATGGACCGACCCGAGTGGCTGACCATCGACACCCAGACCGGCTGGGTCTATTGCACGCTGACCAACAATAGCAGTCGCGGCCAGCCTAACCAGCCGGGCGTGGACGCCGCCAACCCGCGCGCCAACAACACGATGGGCCAGATCATCCGCTGGAAGGACGATGGCGATTTTGACGGTGCAGGTTTTGCCTGGAACCACCTCGTGTTGGCCGGTGACCCCGCCAATGCCCGCCCTGAGGCCAAAGGCAACATCAAAGGCGACATCTACGGTTGCCCGGACGGTATCCGCTTTGACAAACGGGGTGTGTTGTGGATTCAGACCGACGCCGCTGCAGCGGCCATGTACCAGGGGGAGTTCAAGAACATCGGCAACAACCAGATGCTGGCCTGCGACCCGGTGACGGGTGAAAGCCGCCGCTTCCTCACCGGGCCGACCAACTGCGAGATAACGGGTGTCACGCTCACGCCCGATGGCACGACGATGTTCGTTAGCATCCAGCACCCAGGCGAAACGCCTAGTGAGCGCAGCGACCCGGCCGAGCCAAGAAAATACGCCAACTGGCCAGACTACCGGCCCGATGGCCGTCCGCGATCTTCCACAGTGGTGATCCGTAAGGCCGATGGTGGCATGATCGGAACCTGAAAACTGCCATTAACAAGTATTTCTTAAGCCTCTAACCCTCGTCAGTTATGCGTGAATAGCTATAAAAAATATAGCGATATTATTCAGATTCAGTGTTTTCACTGTCTGCGACGGACGATGAAGAGATGTATCAATTGAAGGATGTAGCGAAGTGAGTAGTTCAGTACGTTATGGCATCGTCGGATGCGGCATGATGGGGCAGGAGCATTTGCGCAATATCGCGCTCTTACCCGGCGCATCCGTGACGCGAATTTTTGAGCCAGACGACGGCATGGCACAGGGTAGCCTGGCACTGGCCTCCGGCGCACATCGGGTGGGCAGTCTTGCCGAGGTGGTTCAAGCCCCAGATGTAGATTGCCTGCTGATAGCCAGCCCGAACTTTCGCCATGCAGAGCAGATGCATGCAATCGCTGCGCTACGGCCGCTGCCGGTCTTGCTCGAAAAGCCGGCCTGCACATCGCTGGAGGACGTACGCGCGCTTGCCGAGCTGGGGCGCCACTACCGGGCACCCATTTGGGTGGCGATGGAGTACCGCTATATGCCGCCTGTGGCGCGGCTGGCCGAAGAGGTGCATGTTGCGTTAAACACGGGGCCTATGACCATGCTGTCCATCCGCGAGCACCGGTTTCCGTTTTTGGTAAAGGTGGGCGACTGGAACCGGTTCAACCACTACACAGGTGGCACACTGGTAGAAAAATGCTGTCATTTTTTCGATTTGATGCGCCACCTGACCCGCAGTGAACCGCTGCGAGTGTTTGCGTCGGCTTCAGTGGCGCACAACCACCGTGACGAGCAATACCCTGAAGGTGTGCCCGACATACTGGATAACGCCTTTGTCATTGTGGATTTTGCCAATGGTCAACGCGCTTTGCTCGACTTATGTATGTTTGCTGAGGGCTCGCGTTATCAGGAGGAAATATCGGTCGTCGGCCCCAGGGGAAAAGTGGAATGTTTCGTGCCCGGACCGGGGCGCTTCTGGCCCGACCATCTTGGCCCGGCGCCGGTGCCTCGACTGGTGTTGAGCCCACGCGATCCCAAGGGTCCGCGCGAACTGGAGGTCCCGGTGGACCCCGTGGCATTGGCCGCGGGCGATCACAACGGCTCCACGCTTTACCAGCACCAGCGCTTTAACGCGGTGGTACGCGGCCGGGGAGAGGTGGAAGTGGGTCTGCGCGATGGGCTGGCCGCCGTGGTGATCGGTCTGGCAGCGCAAGAGTCAGCCCGAACCGGTCAGTCTGTTGATTTGGTGCGGGGGCCTTATGGCATGGCCGATTTATTGGGTGCAAACTGAAAAGTCATTTCGGCGGGTGTTTGATCACGTGCTGAACAAATGTTGCAGCCCGCTGCCAGTCCAGCGCAGTCATTGAGTGCCCCCCAGTGCGTTCCTGCCATTGCAGGCGCGGCATCGCGCCCATTGCCGCCCATTCGGGTTGGAGCATTTCAAAGCAATGGCGGGTACCAATCGGGTTAGCCCAGGCATCGTCGCTAGCCTGTAGCAGGCATAGCCCGCGCGGGGCGATGGCCTGTAACAAAGTCAGGCAGTCAGTATCCACAATTCGCCGTTGAGTGTCTGCTTGCGCAGCATTCGGACCAAGCCAATGCGGAAAGCGAGACGCCAATACTTCCAGGCGCTCAGAGCCTTCGCCCATGTGCTGGAATGAGGCCGCGCCCCCCGTGCCGCTGTTATGCGAGATCGTGGCGCCAATACGGTTGTCGGTTGCGCCGGCCAGCAAGGCCGCTTTGCCACCGCGGGAATGACCCACCACACCAATGTGTCCCGCCTGCGTTCTTCCCGTGCATAGCAAGGCGTCAACGCAGCGCTGCAGTCCCCAGGCCCAAACCGCAAGGGCACCGAATGGCCGCTCGGGCCATTGGTCAAACACGGGGCCAACGCGTTTGCCGTCGGTCCCATCCTGGGCCAGTTCCAGCCGGTTGAACCATGCCAGCGCCACACCCTGCTTGGCTGCCACGTTTGCTGCTTCCTGGTTCACGCAAAACGGCCAACAGGCATCAGGACTGAGCAAAACAGCATTGTTTATGTGATCGGCGGGCCAATGAACCCACATCGTCCAGCGCAGCCAGATTGCACCATTCGCGCCTCCACCGATACGGACTTGCCAGTTTTCCCATGCGTTTCCCTCACTTTCCAGGCGGTGCATTAGTTGGGTGGTGGCGATTTGGGCGCAGGGAACCACTCCCCCAAACAAATCATCGACAAAGTCGAGGGTTTGAGGACTCAGATCAGGCGGAAAAGAAAATTCATTCACTATTCGTATAAACGATAGGCCCTTTTTTGGCCCTTTGCTATATATTTTCCACAATTAACGACAAGGAGATACTTATGAAAACTGTCCAAATCCGTCCGATGGCCTTGCTTGCAGGCCTGACTTTTGCCGCCGCACTGGCTCAAGCGGGTGAAATCCGCGTCATGTGTTACCAGGACGGCGTGGAGTGCGACGTCACGGTCGAGCAAGCCAAGCGCTTCGAGGCTGCGAACCCCGGTACCAAGGTAATCGTCGATACCGTACCCTACAAAACCATTGTGGAGCAATTGCCAGTGCAATTGGCGGCCGGTCAAGGCCCCGACATCGCGCGTGTGACAGACCTGGGTGGTTTGTCCAAGTACTACATGGATATTGCGCCCCACATCAAAGACCGCAAATACTGGGATGCCAACTTCGGCGCAACGGCGTTTTGGCTGCGTCCATCGCCTGAAGACAAGGGCATCTATGGCTTCATGTCTCAGCTGACCATGACCGGACCGTTCGTCAACAAGACATTGTTCGAACAGGCCAAGGTGCAAATGCCTGGCCCCAAGGCAACCTGGGATGAGTGGGTCGAGGCCACTCGCAAGGTGGCCAAAGCCACTTCAACCAAAGGCGCCCTGGCCTGGGACCGCTCGGGCCACCGTTTCGCCGGCCCGGCTATCAGCTACGGCGCCAAGATTTTTGACGGCCAGGGTAATCCGGTGATCGACGATGGCTACAAAGCCGCCGTCACCAAATTCGTCGGTTGGCACAAAGACGGCAGCATGCTGCGTGAAGTCTGGGCTGGATCGGGTGGATCCACCTATGCCGACTCGATTGGCGAATTCATCAATGGCAACGTGGTTATGGTCCTGTCGGGCAGCTGGCAAATTAACCGCCTGCAGCGCGACGTCGCAAACAAGTTCGACTGGGTTGCCGTGCCGAACCCGTGTGGCCCAGCCTCTTGCTCCGGCATCCCCGGCGGTGCCGCGTGGGTGGCGCTCAAGACAAGCAAGTCTCCCAAGGAGGTGGGTGCCTTCATGGACTTCATTGCCTCTGAGCAGTCATACCTGGAGTTCACTGGGAAGACCAATAACATTCCTGGTCATGCAGGCCTTGCCGGCAAGGTGAGTTATCCAGGTGCCCAGCCAGGGGCTCGTGCCGCGCTTGGTGTGTTCAGTGGCGGGGTGGCGAGTCTCGCGCCGGCAGCATTCCAGTTTCAAGGCTATAAATACAACCGTGCCATCATGTTGCCTACTGTGGCGCGTGTGACCCAGGCCATCGTTGGTGAAATGGCTACGGAGGAAGCGTTGAGCAAGATCTCGGCGGATATGCAAGACGCGATCAAGCAAGCGCAGAAGTAAAACAAGGCCCAGAAGTCTAAAGCGTGAGCGGGGGCGTGGGCCCCCGCTCACGTTCTTATTGGTTGGCCTGCGCTTGCCCGGCTGAAAAGCCTCGGCCCGGCGCGCGTTTGGGGTGTTCCTTTGCGATTCCTGTCGTTTTTCTTTGATCTGCTGGAGCCGATATTTCGGCTCGGTCAGCGCTGGCTTGGCCTCTCGAGGTTGGGTTGGCTGTTCGTGGCGCCCAACCTGTTTGTCATTGGTGTGTTCACATTTCTGCCGATCCTGATCAACATCGTGTATGCCACGACAGGTGGAGTGAACCTCTTTCCCTTCGAACGGCCTTTTACGGGTGTGGAGAACTTCCAGATACTGTTTGAATGCCGGGACTATTTGGATCTGTCGACCTGCCGCAAAGACGTGTTTTGGCGTGCCATCGGCAATACGCTCAAGTTCAGCGTCATGCAGGTGGGGCTGATGGTGTTGGTGTCGCTGATCACGGCGTTGGTGCTGAACCGCAAGATCATTGGGCGCGGTTTCTGGCGCGGGGTGTTCTTCTACCCTGTATTGTTATCGCCAGTGGTGGTGGCGTTGATCTGGAAGTGGTTGCTGCAGAGTCAAGGCGTTTTCAACGCGGGTTTGGTTGCTGCGGACATGACACCCATCGAGTGGCTGACTGACGCAGGTTGGGCCTTCTTCTGGACGGTTTTTGTGTCCATCTGGGCCCACATGGGGTTTTACACGCTAATTCTGCTTGCAGGTCTACAAGCCATTCCACGCGACCTCTATGAAGCAGCCGAGATGGACCGTGCCAGCCCCTGGCGCGCGTTTAGCCGCATCACGCTCCCCCTTCTGATGCCCAATCTGATTGTGGTTCTCGTGCTGGCTGCAATTCGTGCTGTGCAGGTGTTTGACGAGGTATTTGTGTTGACTGGTGGTGGGCCAGGGTCTGCCACGACGTTCATCGTGCAGTTCATTTACCAGACCGGTTTTGCTGAACAGATCCATTTGTATGGCCTTGCCGCCGCGGCATCTCTTGCGCTCGCGGCATTTTTGGTGGTTCTGACGCTGGCGCAGCTAAGGCTGACGCGAGCCAGCGAAGCTGGCCAGAAAGGGCGCTGACATGAAGGTCCTGGATTTTCTGCTCCGTACCCGTGGTCGCCAGCGCCTTCATTGGACCGACGTGCTCACGTACGCCTATCTCTTCGTCGGCCTGTTCATGATGTTTGCTCCGGTCCTCTGGCTGGTGGCTTCGTCATTCAAGACCGAATCCGCCATCGGCCAGTTTCCACCGACCTTTCTTCCCTATAGCCAGAAGACGGTGTCCGTGGCCGGTCACGAAAAACCCCTACCACTATTCATCGTAACGCTTGATGGTGGCCAGCAACGTGAGATGGCCCAAGTCAACCGTATCGGCATATTAGCCACGATGGTTGATGCTGCCAACGCTCAGGACTCGATGCAGGTCAACATCAACCAGCGCAAACCAGTCTACGAGCTGAAATTCGCCTGGAATAACTACACCGATCTGTTTGGCAAGTTCACCTTTGGCACCTATTTGTGGAACAGCGTGTTCATTACGGTGGTGGCCACCTTGTTGACTCTACTGTTTAACTCGATGGCGGCGTTTGCGCTGTCCAAGTATCGTTTTAAAGGGCAAAAGACAGTGTTCCTGCTGATTATTTCGACCCTCATGATTCCGCCCACCATCATTCTCGTGCCGGTGTTTTTAGTGATCAACCAGGTGGGGCTGCTCAATAACTTGTGGGGCGTCATCCTGCCCGCCGTCGCTACGCCGACTGGGGTATTTTTGTTACGGCAATACATGCTCACCATTCCCGACGAACTTATTGAGGCCGCTCGCATGGACCATGCGAGCGAGTGGCGCATTTATTGGCGAATTGTGCTGCCACTGTCTGCGCCAGCCTTGGCCGTATTGGCTATCTTTTCCGTCATGTGGCGCTGGAACGACTTCCTTCTGCCGCTGATCGTACTCTCACAAAGCGAGCATTTCACCTTGCAGTTGGCGCTCAATTCCTTCCAGGGTGAGCTCAACACCCAGTGGAACTACCTGCTGGCCATGACCGTGATCACGTTGTTGCCCGTGACCATCGTGTTTGCCTTTCTACAGCGCTACATCACCACCGGCATAGCCAGTGCCGGGGTGAAGTGAATCCCATTGAACCTTTGAGAGACCTTTGAACGTGTCCACACTCGAACTGCGCTCCATCGAAAAATCCTTTGACCAAACTCAGGTGATCCACGGCATCGACCTGGAGGTGAAAAAGGGGGAGTTCGTCGTTTTTGTAGGACCCTCGGGCTGCGGCAAATCGACCCTGCTGCGCATGATCGCCGGACTGGACGAGCCCACAGCTGGTGACCTGCTGATCGAAGGCCTGCGCGTCAACAACATAGGCGCCGCCGATAGAGGCTGTGCCATGGTATTCCAGTCTTACGCGTTATATCCCCACATGACGGTGTTCGCCAACATGGCGTTTGGCCTGGAAAACGCACGCGTTCCACGTCCCGAGATCGAACGCAAGGTGCAAGAGGCCGCTAATTTGTTGCAGCTTAACGAATTGCTCCAGCGCAAACCCACCCAGCTCTCGGGTGGGCAGCGTCAGCGTGTGGCCATCGGGCGCGCGATCGTGCGCAATCCCAAGATATTCCTATTTGATGAGCCGCTTTCCAACCTCGACGCCGAACTGCGCGTGTCCATGCGTGGTGAGCTGCGCGAGCTGCACCAGCGTCTGGCGGCGACGATGATCTATGTCACGCACGATCAGGTTGAGGCGATGACCATGGCCGACAAGATTGTGGTGCTGCGTGCGGGCCGCATCGAGCAGGTGGGCACGCCTCAAGCCCTGTACGACACGCCGGACAACGTTTTCGTGGCGGGCTTCATAGGCAGCCCGCGCATGAACTTTGTGCCTTCCTCCACCGCTTCGCAAGATGCCGCCGTGCGCGCTGCGCTGCCCCCCGATGCCAAACAAGTGGGCATCCGGCCTGAGCACTGGCTGGCCAGTTCTGAAGGCCTTGGCCTCGCCATTTCCGTGCTCGGCAGCGAATACCTGGGCGCCCAGCGCCTGGTGCTGGGCAGATTAAGTGATGGCACCCGCATCGAAATGTTGATGGAGGGTGCAACTGAACCCAAGGCTGGCGAAATTGTTTATATGACGCCACATCCGCAGCGCTGGCACGCGTTTGACGCCACCGACCGTCGCATCCACAGGAGCCACGCATGACCCCATTAAAGGCATCTGCGTGGGCGCTGCATCCCGGCGCCAATGCCAGCGACGCCTCTGTATCTCTGGGCGACGGCGGCCAGTTGAGCGTTGTGATGCTTTCACCCACCATGGCCCGAGTGACCTGGGCGCTTGGCGCCGGGTTTCGAGAGCCGCACACCTGGTCCATCGCGCCGAGCGCGGCGACCAAAGTACCTACAGAGGGCCGAGCGCGGCAAAGCCTGGAGGGTTTCCAGCGTCCAGCCCTCGCCACCAAAGCCATGGCAGACGGCCTGCAGCTATCAACTTCTGCACTCGCCGTGCGTTTGATCGGTGGCGATGGCCAGCCCCTGCGCCTGGTCTGGAGTGACCCTGCCAGTGAGCAGATTTACCAAAGCGACCGCACCACCAGCGCCTACCTCAGCGAGCGCCGCACCGGGCTCCTGCGCCATTGTGTGGAACGCGATCCACGCGAGCATTATTTCGGTCTGGGTGACAAAACCGGCCCGCTCAACCTGCATGGGCGTCGTCTTCGTTGCCTGGGTCAGGACTCTATCGGCTACGACCCCGCCACCGGTGACCCGCTCTACAAACACTGGCCTTTTGTGATCTCCCGCACCACCGACGGGCTGTGGACCGGGGCGTACTACGACACCCTGTCGTCATGTACCTTCGACCTGGGTTGCGAACACGACAACTACCACGGTTTGTTCCGTACCGTGGAGATTGACGATGGTGATCTGGATTACTACCTCATGGTGGGGCGCACCCCAGCTGATGTGGTGGCGCAGTTCGTCGCGCTGATTGGCGGTACACATTTGCCACCGCGCTGGAGCGTCGGTTTTGCCCAGACAGCGATGGGACTGGCGGATTCGCCTAACGCGCAGCAGTTGCTGGAAGGATTTGTTGACGAATGCCAGTCGCGTCGTGTGCCTATTTCTTCATTTCATTACGGCTCGGGCTATTCCTCCCGCGGCAAGCAGCGTTATGTGTTCACCTGGAACCGCAGCAAGTTTCCTGACCCCGAAGGCGTCAACGCGCGCTTTCAAGCTGCAGGCATGCGCTTGGTGGCCAACCTTAAACCTTGCCTGCTCGACGATCACCCGGCATATGCAGAGCTTGCGGCTCAGCATGCCTTCATTGAGGACGGTGTTACCGGTCTGCCTGTAGTAGAGCCTTATTGGGATGGTCAAGGTTCTCACCTGGATTTCACCCGGCCCGCAGCAGTGGCGTGGTGGCAGCAGCAACTGCGCGAGCAAATTCTGGATAAAGGCATTGATGTCGGCTGGAACGACAACAACGAGTACGCCATCCAGTCGGAAGACGCCTTTACCCAAGGGTGGGGTCAACCGATGCCCATGCACCGCAGCCGCCCGTTGCATGCGTTGCTCATGACGCGTGCCACCTTCGAGGCGCAACAAGCCTGGAGCTCACAACGCGGGCTGAATGAGCCGGTGTTCACCGTGACCCGCGCGGGGCCACCCGGCATCCAGCGCTACGCGCAGACCTGGTCGGGCGACAACACCACCAGCTGGGCATCACTCAAATGGAACATTCGCACGGGCCTTCAAATGAGCTTGTCGGGCATGTTCAACATCGGCCACGATGTGGGCGGTTTCTACGGCCCCATCCCGGAACCTGAGCTGCTACTGCGCTGGGTGCAAGCCTGCGCGTTGAATCCTCGCATGGTGATGAATTCCTGGAAGGCAGGCAACGTCAGCAACCTGCCATGGATGCACCCGGAAGTAACCGAAAAGGTGCTGGACGCCATTCGCCTACGCTATCGGCTCATGCCCTATCTCTGGCAGTGCTTCGAGCGGGCGACCGAACGCCACGTTCCCATAATTCGGCCGACCTTTTTCAACTTTCCGGACGACCTTCAATGCCTGCAGGACAACGACGAGTTCATGCTGGGCGACCATCTGCTGGTGGCACCGGTGGTGAATGAGGGCGACCGCATGCGCCGCCTTTATCTGCCTCAGTTGCCGCTTGGCAAGGGTTGGGTCGATTTCCACATGCGCCAGCGACTGCCCGCAGGCCAATGGCAC
>ENA-UOWO01006980-UOWO01006980.1-activated-sludge-metagenome-genome-assembly--contig:-NODE-6980-length-11358-cov-6.851190_pt1 | contig 11358 bp, 10 predicted proteins | sample MGYA00238148_ERZ761564 | MGnify/ENA primary metagenome ERZ761564 (study PRJEB28885, sample SAMN05720194) | activated sludge metagenome | isolation source: Anaerobic digester | place: USA...
GTCGACAAATCAGGCAATCGTCGCATAAGAAGCGGTGAAATCGGCTACGTGGCGGCAGCAACCGGCATGAACCTCAAAGACAAGCCGGTCGCCTATTCCCATATAGAAGGCGGGCTGCACCTTTATGGCAACCCGCATGTGACTGTCAGCCCGCTCAATATAATACAGGCCGCCGACAACATCAGAATCTGCCTGGGCCGCAACCTGCCACAGCAGAAAGATCGGTTTGACCGCAATGCTGCCGCTTTTGTCGCAAGCCTCTGCCAGAAGCTTTACGGAGAAGAACTGATAAGCATTCTCGGGCAACAGACTCTGCTCGACATGCACAAGAACGGCAAACTGCTCAATTTTCTTGCAGAAAAACAGTATAAGGGAAAACCTCTATCAGCCTATGCGGGTGGCTGGCTTGGCAGTCTCTGGCCGCTGCGCGGTACCAGAATCGTTTCTTACCATAAAAACTGGCTGTATCTGTTCGATGATTTCGGTCTCATGGAAGGTGGATTCATCGAGCCCAAACCAGGCATTCCGCCGTCGCCAAGACATCTTGCCTCACTCAGAGAAGCCATGAAGCAGAACAATATCAAACTGGTTATTTCAGCCGATTACTTCGATGAAAAAACGGTCAGCCGTGTTGCCGCAGATGCAGGCGCCCAGGCAGTAATGCTGCCTTATTACGTTGGCGGCCGCCCCGAGCTCGACACCTGGGAAAAACTCATGGATTTCTGGGTCGAACAGCTTTGCGCTGGCGCACGACGGGCCGGTCTTCTGGAGGCTGATGATGCAACCAGATGATGACAGTCTGATAATCTGCAGAAACCTGGCGATCGGCTACGACAATGAAGCCGTAGCCGAGAAAATCAACCTTGAGATCAGAAAAGGCGAGTTTCTTCCTTTCATCGGGCCAAACGGCTCAGGCAAAACAACGCTTCTGCGCACGATTCTCGGCCTGCTGCCGCCTTTAAGCGGCGAACTCATTCACCCGTTCTCACAGCAGCCGCCAGGCTATGTGCCGCAGATTTCGACCCTCGACCGTCTGTACCCGGTTACTGCGAGAGAAGTTATTACAATGGGCCTTTACCCAAGGCTGGGCCTATGGCAGAAACCTGACCGGCAGATGCGTGAACAGATCGACAGCTATCTACAGCGCTTCAATCTGCAGCAGCATGCAGAACGCACCCTCAATGAGCTCTCGGGCGGCATGCGACAGAAAGTCATGATTGCCAGGGCTCTGGTCAGCGGCGCCGAAGTTCTGATAATGGATGAACCCGCAGCCGGGCTCGATGAACAGTCTGAATTCGACCTGATCGAACTGCTTTACCGCCTTGCAAGGGAAGAACAGAAAACCGTTCTGTTCGCGCAACACAGTCTTGACCCGATTATCGGTCTCGCCAACGAGGTTTTTCGTCTATATCAGGGTCAGTCAGGCCGCTTGCCTCTGTATGCCCTGCTGTCAGCAAGAAATCTCAGGCATATCGACAAGGAAAACAAAAATGTTCAATCTCACCACTCTTGAAGGTATTGTCAGCATATACGGCGGTGCTTTGCCGGCGGCATTTCTCATGGCAGCCACCTTCTCGGTATTCGGTGTCTTCGTCGTTCTGAAACGCATGGTATTCATAGGGGTAACGCTGTCAGAAGTCGCAGCTTTCGGGGTTGCCTTCGCCCTCGTTCACGGACTGCCGCCTTTTGCCGGGGCGGCCCTGTTCTGTCTTCTCGTCGTGGCAATTCTCGCTTACCCCTACGAATTTACCAGACTGCCCCGCGATACGATTCTCGGTGCGATTTTCATTTTCGCATCGGGCATGAGTATTCTTCTGGTGGCACGCAGTGGCTTCGGCCTTGAAAAGGTCAAGGCGATTCTTTACGGCAATCTGCTGTTTGCTTCGAACACAGACCTGCTGACAATCTGCGCGGTAATGTTGCCGGCACTGCTGGCCATATGGCTGTTCTACCGACCGATTCTTTATTCATTTCTCGACCGCGAGTCGGCCATCACCCTCGGAATCAGCGCCTGGCGTTATGAACTGCTGTTTTTCGTCTTTCTTGGCCTGACAGTAGCCGCTGCGTCAAGAATAGCCGGCGTGATGCTGGTCTTCTGTTATCTGGTAGTGCCTGCCGCCACGGCCCTTCTGCTGGCCAGACATCTGCTGCAGGGAATGCTGCTGGCGGTGCTGGCTGCATTATTCGCCACCGTCATGGGCATCGCGACTTCCTACCAGGCCGATTTGCCACCAAATCAGCTGATCGCCGTAATTTCGTGTGCATTTCTACTGCTGGCGCTTCTCTATCGTCAGCTTCGAAACCGGCTCAGCCGCAGCCTGGCAGCGGGCATAATCATGATGGCCTTCGGGTGCATAACATGGTTTCTCGACAGTCTGGCCGCGCCAGAAATCGCGGCAGCGCCGGCAGCGGGCAGCTGCACAATCATCACGGATACAACAACCAAAGCAGCAGAGACAGACATCAGGCTGCCTGACAGCAGCAATGCCACCCCAGACTGGGCGGCGCTTACTGAAACGTTCGAGGCCAGAATGGCCAACGATGCTGAAAAAGTCTGGCATGATGCCGTTGAACTGCTGCAGAAGAACCCGCCGCCTTTCTTCGGCGAAAGCATCATCGAAGCACTTGAAAAGCACATGAATCAGAAGATTTTCTGGGATTTCAGCCAGCCGGCAACTGCCCCGCAAAACCAGAAAACTATCGACTGGCTTCAGAAAAAGCCTTGAAAATTCGACTTCAGTTTAACTGCCGGCGGGAGGGTCTGTCAGTCTGTCCGCCGGTAGTAGCTGAATTCACGACTGCAGATGCTGCAATGGGTTGCACCGTTTTTCTCAAGAAAAGATTCGCCGCACTGCGGGCAACGACTGGCACCCGGCTTGTCATGTTTACCAAAGCGTTCAACCTGAACGTTCTGCAGACCGATTACCTTGTCACGCACTGTCAGAAATTCTCTGATCACCTGTTCGCCCGACTTAAGTCGGGCCTCGCCACCAGCTTTGACTTCGGCAGAACGGGTTCGACAAAAGAACCTGTACAATTCTGGCGTTTCGTCTGGCGAAATGCGGTCAAGATCGATGAATGCCCTGACGCCACGACCATCGGCACGGTCGAACAGGGTCACAGCAAAGCGCCCGATATCACCGTGAACCGTCAGATAGCGATTGCCAATCGTACAGCCGGTCATCAACATGATGACGTCAGCAAGACATGATACCGACTCGCAGACAGCGTTAAGACGATCTTTGACCGCACCAAGCCGTGAACTGCAGCTGTCGATCATTGCCGCAGCTATCAGCAAACCCGGTGCGCGTTTTTTATGAAAATCGGCCGCTTTTTCATACCATTCAATCAGTTCCTGGTCATTCATTCTTTATTCCTGGTTTCTTGCCGTTAATTAAGTTATTGGCCGCGTTTTTTTCTACCGTATAGTAAATTTCACCATTCTGCACAACCGAAATGATTCTGCCGGCCCTCAGTAACATACCGGTAAATTTTGCCACTTCGTTGAGATGCATGCCGAAAACATCGGCAATCTGTTTTGCAGTACACGGCCGGCGCTGCAGCATTTCAAAAATTGCATTTTCATCTGCTTTTACTTTCGGGCTGGCAGCAGAATTGAAGTCAGCAATGACTTCGGCGCGGCTGCCAAACAAATGGCACAGCTCACTAAGCTTATCGCTGGCAACAGCTTTGACATAGCTTTCAGCCGGAGGGCGAACCGCGGTGTTGAGCTGAATACGATCCGGAGCGATGGTTTTTGCGGTTTCAGCAATATGTTGCATCTGCTCAGGCGATGAATTGATGCCTTCGAGAGCAAAGACTTCCATCCACAACTGGCCGGAAAATTCCTGCCTGAACTGGCGTTCGCCAGCGATCAGGCGCGAAAAATCAAGGCCAGCGGCCGGCCGGTTGATCATCTGCAAAGACGTATCGTTCCAGGCGCTCAGCGAAACTTTCACAATATCTGCCCGAACAATACTCTGGCGGGTTTCCGGCAGATGCAGCAGTGAACCGTTCGTGAGAACGGCAACCGGAATCTGCGTCTGCTTTTTCAGGTGCGCAATTATCTCACCAATACCTGAATGCAGGGTTGGTTCCCCTGAACCGGCAAAAGTTATGATATCAGCCTGCCCGTCGTTTTTCAGCCAGGCATCAAGCTCGTCAATAACAGCTGCGATCGGCACATATTCTGCCCGATCAGCGGTCAGGCAGGTAGTTCTGCCAAGCTGGCAGAAAATACAATCGAAGCTGCAGGTTTTGAAAGGGGTCAGGTCGATCCCGAGAGACCGACCGAGGCGCCTGGATGGCACCGGCCCGAACAGGTATTTATTTTTTGCCGGCATCAATGAGCCTTTTGCTGCTTTCTTTTACAACCGTTATTACCGGCAGTTCATCCTGGTCTTTGAGCAGGGAGACAATCCGGTTTTTCAGTACCGGAGCCGCAAACGCCAGAAGAACCCCGGCAATGAGCCGCCAGTGTGCTATTACCAGTCTGACGATGACTATCGACAGATCTGTGTAACCAGAATCGACACACACACCATTTCTCCGGCCACTGCCGGGACCAATCCCGCATGGGCCTTTTCCATCACCGCGTGGCATGGCTTCCCTCCGAATAAAATTTCTGCTTTAAGCAGGATTCAGGTCTGTATTATAAAATATTAATAGTCCGAATTACAATTTATTTTTAGCATAAGCCAATAACGGGTGACAGCAAAATCGCAAAATACGTTTGCCATTAACAAGGAGTTATTTTATATTACCTTTATAACAATCGTGTTTAAGCGATGCCGGGTTGTTAGCCTGAGTCCAGAAGCAGTTGAACTGCAAACTCGTATTGAATCAGAACGTTTTTGTCAGCAGAGAAAGGAACCAGAATGAAAAAGATTATCGTAATCGGTGGGTCGGCAGCAGGCCCAAAAGCAGCAGCCAGAGCCAGGCGCCTCGATGAGCATGCAGAAGTCACCATTATTCAGAAGTCCCCTGAACTTTCAATGGCTTCATGCGGCTACCCATACTATGTCGGTGGCTTTTTCGATGACCGCAACCAGCTTCTCTGCACTCCTGCAGGGGTTGTCCGTGACCCGAAATTCTTCATGGCCGCCAAGAATATCATTGCCAGAACTGCTACCGAAGCCATTTCCATCGATCGCAAAAAGAAAGTCGTCGTAGTTGAAGATCTCAATAGTCGAAAAACCGAAGAATTGCCTTACGACAAGGTCATTCTTGCCACCGGTGCCCGGCCACGCATGCCCAAAGTGCCCGGTATCGAGCTCGAAGGGATCACAACTCTTCAGTCAATGCAGGATGCCGACTTTCTGCGCAAAATTGCCGACGAAAAGAAAATCAAAAAAGCCGTCGTTATCGGTGGCGGCCTGATCGGCATTGAAACCTGTGAAGCACTGCATCTGGCCGGGATTGAAATCACCGTTGTCGAAATGCTGCCGCAGCTGCTGTCGTTTCTCGACATGGAAATCGCGAAACTCGTCGAGAATCACGTGCGCAGCAAAGGCGCCAACGTCATGTCGAACAACGGTCTTGAAGCTTTCCTGGGTAAAGATGGCAAACTGACCGGCATCAAACTGCAGAATGGCGCCGAACTTGAATGTCAGCTTGCAATCATCGCGATCGGTGTAATACCGAACAGCGATCTGGCTGGCCGCATCGGCCTCGAAGTCGGACCGACCGACGGCATTGTAGTTGATAAGCACATGCAGACCTCAGACCCTGATATTTATGCGGTCGGCGATTGCGTCGAAACTTACCAGCGCCTGACTGGCAAAAAGGTTTTGGCACCCTATGGCGACCTGGCCAATCTGCAGGGCAGGGTAGCTGGAGAAAACGCGATAACCGGCAATGTTAAAGAGTTCCCCGGAACGATTCAGACCGGGATCTGCAAGGTTTTTGATTTTGCTGCCGGCTCGACCGGCCTTTCAGAAAGATCTGCCAAAGCGAACGGCTTTGATTTTGAAACGGTAATCAATGCCAGCCCTGACAAACCGGGTTTCATGAAAGGCCAGCTGCTGGTTACCAAGCTTGTTGCCGATCGCAAGACCCGCAAGATTCTCGGCGCCCAGTGTGTCGGGCCGGGCGATGTTGCAAAACAGATTGCCCAGTGGGCTATGGCCATTCAGGGCGGCCTCACCGTCGACGACATGGTTAATGCCGATCTGCCCTATGCGCCACCATTTTCACTCGCAATCGATCACGGCATCGCTACGGCCCATCTGATGCAGAACAAGCTCGATGGCCTTATGCAGGGCATTTCGACCACCGAATTGAAGCAGCTCGTCGATTCGGGTAACAGCCCATTCATTCTCGATACGCGTGGCCCCGATGAATACGAAATGATGCGCCTGGGTATCGGCGAACACCTGATTCCGCTCGGTGCGGTGCGCAAACGCCTTAACGAACTGCCGCAGGACAAAAATGCCCCGATCGTCTGCTACTGTAAAATTTCGCTGCGTGGCTACGAAGCAGCCAGATTGCTTGTGCAGCATGGCTACACCAACGTCAAAGTAATGGAAGGCGGCATCATGGCCTGGCCTTTCCCACGCGAAAAATAAAAGTTTTGAAAATGCCCTGGCTTTATGATTAAGCCAGGGCATTTTTTTAAATTATTTGCCACCGAATTAGTATTACTTTTTAATACTCTAAAAAGATCTTTTCAAATCTGTTCTAGTCCATGAATCCTCTGCCGTATCGAGGTATAAAATGTTCAGAAACATGAAGCTGACCTTTAAACTCCCGGCAATAATGATAGCGATAGTCATTTTGCCTGCCTCACCCTGGTAATGGCGCAAATTTTCATTACCAGAACGATAATCGGTGATGAAACGGCCGAAAAGATCGATGAAATGGCGTTTCGCAACGCGCATCATCTCGAACAGTTTTTTGACCGGGCGATCACCACAGGCAGAATCATCGCTGCCAGCCTTGGCAATGCCGCCGGGCCGCAGCAGCCCATTTCCCGAAAAATGGCCGGGGAGATTCTTTATAAGGCGCTTGAAGACAATCAGAATCTTGCAAGTATCTGGATGAGCTGGTTACCTGGAGCCTTTGACGGGAAAGAACCGGGCAGCCAGTTTGCCGCAGGCTGGAAACGAAACGATAAGTCTATCGACGAGTTGACGCCGCAGAACGCCGAAAAATCAGAAAACTGCTTCACTGTGAAGGTTTCTGAGATTAAAGCCGAAAAAATACTGGAGCCGGTTCTGCATGAATCAGGTGGGCAGAAGCATACTACCGCTCTGGTAATGATGCCTGTAATCAAAGATGGAAATACCGCCGGCGTGATCGGCATCGAGCTTGACCTGCGGGCATTCAACGAGATTCTCGAAAAGATAAAGCCATACAATGCCCGGCGGTCGGTCATGCTGTCGAATGGCGGCATTATTACCAATTCTCTTAAGAGCCCGGAGCGTGTTGGCACCAGCTTTACGCAGTATGGTAACAAGGAATTGAGGATGAAAGCTCTGAAAGCAATCGAAGCCGGCGAAGTCTACCGCGAAACCGAGTTCGATAAAGAAAGACAGGCCAATATTCTCAAAGAATTTGCGCCGGTCAGGATCGGCACAACCCAGACTCCCTGGGCAATAATGGTCAATATTTACGAGAACCAGATTTACGGCAAGCTCGCGACTCTGATTTTCCCGGCGATTATTGTGCTGCTGATCACTGCTCTGATAGCGGTAATCATTGCCAGGGGCATTACCCTCCCGGTCAAAGCCGGGGTCGATCTGCTCGAAGTGGTGGCCATGAAAGGCATCATCAGCCGCAACGCGCCTGACGAGTATTTATCACGCACCGACGAAATCGGTCAGCTGGCAAAATCGGTTCAGGGCCTTATCGATTCACAACGGGCACAGACGGCAATTGTCGAACAGGTTGCGGCTGGCGACTGGAGTCTTGATGTTCCGGTTCGCTCGGATGAAGACAACTTCAGTATTACCCTGAAAAAAATGATGGCAAGCATGAACAATATGCTGGTAAGTGTCAACAGCGCCGCCATACAGGTTGGCGCCAACTCGGAGCAGATATCTGACGTTTCGCAGTCGCTTGCCCAGGGCACTACCGAATCAGCCGCATGTCTCGAAGAAATCAGCGCCTCGCTTTCAGAAATAGACCAGCAGGCACGCGCCAACGCAGCCGATGCCAGCAAGGCGAATCAACTGGCAACCGAAGCCAGTTCCGCCGCCAGCCGGGGCTCAGAAAGAATGTCAGAAATGTCGGCTGCCATGCACGAAATCAAGTCATCAAGCCACGAAATCACCAAAATCCTCAAAGTAATCGACGATATTGCATTTCAGACGAATCTGCTGTCTTTGAACGCAGCAGTTGAAGCTGCCAGAGCTGGTCGTCATGGCAAAGGGTTCTCGGTAGTCGCCGATGAAGTTCGCAATCTTGCGGTGCGCAGTGCCAAAGCAGCCAACGAAACCGCTCTGCTGATTGAAGCCTCGGTTCAGAAAATCTCGCGCGGTTCTGAGCTTGCCGAACATACGGCAAAAGCTCTCAGTGAGATTGTAACAACGGCTACAAGTCTGGCTAAACTTGTCGGCCAGATTGCCACTGCCAGTAATGATCAAGCTTCTGGCGTTTCGCAGGTCAGCACCGGGCTGAATCAGATTGAAAGCGTAACTCACAAAAATTCAGCCGGCTCGGAAGAGTTGGCCGCCACCGCCGAGGAGCTCAATCGGCAGGCGGTTGAACTGCAGCAGATGCTCAAGCAGTTCAAATTGAAAAACTGAATTATCTGGTAAAAGTGACCCGGCGACCCGAAAAAACGGGCTCACAGGGCATTTCTGCATGTAGAAGCTGAATGACAGAGGCATCGACGCAGTGGCATGGCATAAGAAGTCTGATGTTTCTGCTCTTCAGGTAAGACATGGTCGGTTCAATCGCCGAACTGCCCTCTTTAAGGTGAAACCCGCCAATCACGGCGGCAATATCGCTGCGCCCGGTTACAGCACAGGCATAAGCGATAATATTGCATATACCGGAATGAGAACAGCCTGCAATTATAACCAGCCCCTTAGTAGTTTCAACGGCTATGGCCGAATCGTCGGGCACAAAGTCAGGTTGCCCGGCTTCATCATAAAACAGCGTCTGCTTTGCCTCAAAATCGTTCAGACGGGCAATCTGCCCGAGAAAAGTTATTGATTCTGAGATTTTAACCGGTTCTACGCTGGTCTGCAGGTTAAACCAGTTTTCTGCCTGCTGTTTATCATAGCTCAAACCGATATAAGTGCCATTCTTTTCACGATAGCGGCGTATGAAGATTTCCGGGTGGCATACCAGCCGCCGGCCGGCAAAGTATTCAAAGCCATTGCCATGATCGTAGTGCCCATGGCTCAAGACTGCGAGCTCGATGCGATCGAGATCGATTCCGAGGCTCATGGCATTGCTTTTAAAAAGAGAACCCTGGCCTGAGTCGAAAAGAATTCGGGTATCGTCAGTTTCAACAATTATCGACAGGCCATGTTCAGCACCACAACCGGGCCCGGCGTTGTTATCGACGAGAAAAGTCAGATCGAGTCTCTCAGTATTTTTCATTGGTTTACCTTCACGGTTTCAAGCGAGCTTTTCGGCCTGGTCGTTCAGACAATAGCGGTCGTGCAGGTCGATGATGCGGCTGTCTACAACCCCGTTACCAAGAGTTTCGACATACCGGCAGACGGCGAAGCCGCGTGCAGCGTTGTCATATTCATGTTCCCAGTTTTTATAAGCCTGTTCCTGGCCTTCTGGAACCGGGCAGCGATACTTTATGCAGTCAATGTGCATGCGATATGGTTTCGGCGTCAGCCTGGCGCGGTAACAGCGCTGCTGCACACAAAGCCATGAATACAGGCCATCAGCGTTCGATTTTTCGCAGAAAGTCTTGAACAGGTCAGAGCCGGGTTCGATGAATCTGCCGAGCACCATCACTCTGATGCCTTTGCAGGTTTCGTAGATTCGCCAGGTGGTGCCGGGAATTATCTGCTCGGCATGCAACCGGCGCAAAAGGCCGATAATGCCCTGCTTGTTATCGATTTTTTTGAAGGTCAGCCTTTCCCAGAAGGTTTTCTGGTAGGTATCTATATCAAAAATATTTACTGAAGAGGTATTGAGAATCAGGGCTCCATAGTAATTGCGGGTAATGATGTTTTCAGAGTCGATCTCTTTGATAATATGCTCACGCGTGGGCTTTTCGTATGAGCTCTGGCGCTGAACCTTTTTATCAACGATAAGCTGCACCCTTTCGGCTTTTTGCCGACAAAGTTCTTCAGCCGCACGCTTCGATTCGTTCGAACCGGCCCGGCAGCGAATTTTTCTTCGTTCTCCATCGATAACGACCTCAAACTCTTTTTCAGCCCAGAATCTGAACAGGCGCAGCCTGTTCAGCAGGTTGTCGCTTTCATGGTTTGCAAAGCCCATTTTATTGATTCCTGTAAAATTAAAATCTGGTTAACCGGTTCGGCGGCCCGGTTCTATTTTCGCTTTGAAGTATTCTATAAATAACAAAAAATTGCGCCCGAGCCAGCAGGACAGATACCCTGCCTGCTGACTCCGGCGCAATCAGTGTTTATCTGTGTTCATCCGTGGCCGTTTTTTTGATCGGGTTCATCCGTGGCCGTTAATCGGAGGTGCCGTATGACTGGTTCTGCAGATCCTGCATCGTTTCGTTGATGATCTGGTTGCTGAGATCCTGGCCGCTCTGCAGACCTTCTTCGAGAGCCTGATTCATCGTCTGATTGGCGTCCTGCAGTGCCTGTTCGGTCAACTGCCGGCCCATTTCGAGGCCCTGGGCAGTAGCTTCGTTGGCAGTTTTAAGACTCTGCTCGACAACTTTGTTGGTGAATTCATTTGTCTGCTGCAGAAAGGTGTCTACCTGACCATTGATGGCTTCAAGCAACTTGCCAATCATCTCGCCATTTTCACCGAGTGATTTCTGTAACAGGCCCTCGACCTGAGTATTGATACCTTCGATCGTCGCTTTAACCTTTTCATCGTTGGCTCCGAGAGATTTACCCATGATGCCGTCGAGATTGAGCTTCATACCATCGATGGCTTTCTTGAGATCAAGATCGCTTGAACCGGCAGTCATTTCGGTTAGTTTACCGACGTTATCGAGAATCGGCCCGACAATCGCATCGGCAGTTTCTGCATTCTGAGCGAATGCCGGCACCACAAGCATACCAAGACCGAAAGCGGCACAGAACATTTTTTTAAAACAGGGTTTCATTATTTCAGATCCATCCTTACCGACTGAATTTTAAAGCTTTATGACAGATATAAATCATAGTCAGAAAAACGTCATTGCGCAACTGCGACAGATTCGGCTTCAAAAGTCTCTCTCCCAGACAGACTGCTACTGAAAAG
>ENA-UOWO01006992-UOWO01006992.1-activated-sludge-metagenome-genome-assembly--contig:-NODE-6992-length-11349-cov-18.489286_pt1 | contig 11349 bp, 5 predicted proteins | sample MGYA00238148_ERZ761564 | MGnify/ENA primary metagenome ERZ761564 (study PRJEB28885, sample SAMN05720194) | activated sludge metagenome | isolation source: Anaerobic digester | place: USA...
CATTTTTTCCATTCGCTTTTGTCGGCCTCGTCGCCGCCGATGTGGATATAATCGCCGGGGAAAAGCCCGATCACCTCGTCGAGGATATCCTGAAGAAAGCTGAAGGTGGTGTCATCGCCGGCGCAGTAAAGGTTGACGATCGGCCAGACGCCGCCGGGGGGTACGGTAAAGGGACCACCGGTGCAGGAGAAGCGGGGATAGGCGGCCAGGGCGGCCCCGGCATGGGCGGGCATCTCGATCTCGGGGACGATGGTGATAAAGCGGCTGCTGGCATACTCCACGACGGCGCGGATCTCCTCCTGGCTGTAATAGCCGCCGTAGGTGGCCTTTTCGCCCGGCTGCTGCGGAGCCCGCTTGTTCCAGTGGTCACCGGAGCGGTCGACGCGCCACCCCCCCACCTCGGTCAGCAGGGGGTATTTTTTGATCTCGATCCGCCACCCCTGATCGTCGGTGAGATGCCAGTGGAAGGTGTTCATCTTGTTCATCGCCAGATAGTCGATGTAGCGGTAGATGAATTCGATGGGGAAAAAATGGCGGCAGACATCCAGATGTCCCCCCCTCCAGCTGTAGCGCGGCTGGTCATTGATGACGAGGCAAGGGATGCGCGCCGGTTCAGCCTGAACGGCCGGCGCCGGCCCCTCCCAGGCGGCGGGCCAGAGTTGGCGCAGGGTCTGGACACCGTAAAAGAGTCCGGCGGGCCGGGCGGCTTTTATGAGGATGCGCTGCGGGGTGATCTCCAGGGTATAGCCCTCTGCGTCCGAAGCGGCGGGGGAACCGGTCAGCTCCAGGACAATGGCATTGCTGTCGGGCGGGATGCCCGCCGCCCGCGCCAGCTGCCAGCCGGTGCCCCTGCGGATGAGCTGTGCCAGATATTCCGCCACCTCCTCCGCCTCGCCGGAGGAGGCAGTGACGGTTGAGCCATCGAGCCGGAAATGGCCCGGCCTGGCCGTCATTTTAACCGGCAGCGGAATCAGGGCGGGGCCGGTCTGTGCGCTGGGCGCCTGCATCCTAGGGGCGCCGGCGCAGCCGCACAGGGCGGCCAGGAGAGCCGGGATCAGGATTCGAGCACAGCTGGTCATGATGTGAATCTCCATATTGGCGGTTCGGGGTTCCCATGGTTGCGGGCGGGAACGCAAGGGAGTGGAGGGGGCCTGCTCCCGCCCCGGAACGGGAGGGGGAGAGGCCCCTGTTGTAATGCAGAGTCATCAGGCGGAGATGATCCCGAGTTGAGGCCAGTTTTTCCAGCGGCCGCGGGTGAAATCGGGCACATCCATGGGCCGGCCCCGGCGCGCCACGGAGCGCTCGCTCAGCTCCGAGATGCAGCTCCAGGAGGCGGCGTCGTAGACATCCATATCCATGGGCTGGCCGTTGAGCAGGCAGTGGATCAGACGGTAGCACTCGATAAAATCCATGCCGCCGTGGCCCGACCCGGCCGCCCTCTGCTGGAGTTCCCGCCAGAGGGGATGGTCGTGCTCCTGGTAATAGTCCGCCAGGTCATCCCACCGATGGGGCTCGCTCTTGCCCTCGATATAGACCCGGTGCGGCCATTTCTCGGCCAGACCGCGGGTGCCCTGCACCCGGTTGATGCGCGTATAGGGGCGCGGCGTGGAGGTGTCGTGGATCAGGGTGATGGTCTTGCCCAGGACCGTGCGGATGAGGGTGGTATTGACATCACCGAGGGCGTAGCGCTGGGTGGCGCGCGGATCCTCAGCGCCGTAGAGCCGGGAGGCGTAGAGATTCAATCCCCGCGAGACGCTGCTCATCGAGACCAGATAGTCGAACTGGTCGCCCCGGTTGACGTTCATGCACTGGGAGACCGGGCCGAGGCCGTGGGTGGGATAGAGATTGCCATCGCGCTTGATGGAGTGGGGCAGACGCCAGACCGCCTCATTTTCGTTGTTAAACTTGACGTTGCGCAGATCGTGGAGATAGCCCGCCTCGGCGTTGATGATCTCGCCGAGCATGCCCTTGCGCACCAGGTTGAGGATGAGCAGCTCCTCGCGGTCGTAGCAGCAGTTCTCCATCATGACACAGTGCTTGTGGTACTTTTCCGCGGTTTCGACCAGCTGCCAGCACTCATCCACGGTCACCGCCGCGGGAACCTCGGTCGCGGCATGCTTGCCGCTCTTCATCGCGGCGACGCAGACCGGAACATGCCACTCCCAGGGGGTCGCCGTGAAGACCAGGTCCAGTTCCTCTTCATCGCAGAGACGGAGGAAATCGGTGCTGCCGCGGCTGTAGCCGCGCGGTTCCGGATGGCCCGCCGCAGTGATCAGTTTCTGGGCCGCCGCCACCCGCTCGGGCCGGATGTCGCAGACCGCGGTGATTTGGGCCTCGGGGATGCCGAGAAAATTGCGCACATGCGAGGTGCCCTGCAGTCCGACCCCGACCATGCCGATGCGCACCTTTTTCAGGGGCGCCACGGAGAAGAGCTGGGCAGGTGCCGGTCCGCGGCCGCTTGCAGTGGCATCGCAGCTGTTCAGGGCCGATGCCGCGGTCAGGGCGCCAAGCCCCGCCAGCACGCCGGTCTTGAAAAATGATCGCCGGTCCACCCCCTGGGTGTCCTTGTCCGGATGGTCTCCAGCAGCCATAAAACCTCCTCAGTTGATGATGATTTCGTCGATAAAAAGCCAGGCTTTGCCGCCGGCGCCCTTGTGCCATGAGGGGCAGGTGCCGACGTTGCTGGCCAGGATGCGCAAATAGCGGCAGCTTTTGGGCATGATGATCAGGGCAGTCTCCCGGGCCGCTGCCGTTCCGGCCGGGCGGGTCTCTCCCTTCCATTCAGCGGTCTGGACGAAGGTCGCCCCATCCGTCGAGGTCAGGAGTTTGATGGAAGAAGGCAAAAAGATCCAGGAGTTCTGGTCCTCCAGGCAGCTCAGACGGATGGAGGAGATGCTCTTCTGTTCCCCCAGATCGATGGTGGCATCGAGGCTCTCGCCCTCAAAGCCGATCCAGTCGCTCTCATGGTAATCCGTGCCCCCCTGCCTGCCGTCGACCAGCCCCAGCTCGCCCCAGCCGGGGTACTTGACCGAAGGGCTCTTCTCGAGGGTCAGGCGCTTGATGCGGGTGGTTCTGGAGAACTGGGCGGTGGTGACCGGACTGATCACCTTGCCCTTCTCGAGCGCCACAGCCTGGATCTCGGCGGCCTCGGTGAGGGTGATCGGCGCGGTGTAGACCGGGGAATTCTGGCTTGGGGTGCGGCCGTCCAGGGTGTAATGCACCTCCGCGCCATCGGAGGGGGCGCTGATAGTGATCTGTTCGCTGTCGGTAAAAAGACTCCGGACAACGCCCGTCTTGCTGGCGGTCGAGATCAGCGGAGCAGCGGCCACGCGCAGCTGGCGGCCGGTGATTTTGAAAACCCAGGCGTGGCGGCAGGGGCGGTTGGCGGCGCGCTGCAGCAGGGCCGGCAGGGTGATGACCACCTCCCCCCTGCTGTTGGCTTTCCAGGTGAGGGCGCTCTTGCGGCCGAGCAGATAGACTTTGGATTTCTTTTTCGGTTCGATGTACTTCAGGCGCAGGCTCTTGCCCGGCCATTCCAGCACAGTGGCGTAGATGGTCTTGCCGTCCAGACTGCGGGTGTAACGGATATTCTCGCCCTCCCGGTATTCGGGCAGGGGTCTGGTGCCATAAATGGCCGCGCCGTTGACCTTGAGCCATTTCCCGATCTCGCGGAAGCGCTCCTGGCCGGCTTCGGGGATAAGCCCTTCGGCGTCCGGACCGAGGTTGAGCAGATAGTTGCCGCCCTTGGCGGCGATGTCGATCAGGTTATGGATGAGGGCTTCGGGGCTTTTCCAGTTGTTGTCCGACTTTTTAAATCCCCAGCTGTCATTGGTAGTCATGCAGGCTTCCCAGTCCATGGCTGCGCCGCCCTGGGCGAGAATCTCCTGTTCGGGGGTGCCGAAATCCCCGGCCGAGCTTTTGTCGAGGCTCATCCCCTGCATGCCGTTGCGCCCCTTGCCGACGCGGTTGTTGACGATAATCTCCGGCTGCAGCCTGCGCACAAAACTGTAGAGTTCGGCCCCCTGGCCTTCGCTCCAGTCGTCGATCCACTCTCCGTCGAACCAGAGTACGCCGACCTTGCCGTAGCCGGTGAGGAGTTCCTGCAGCTGGGGCTTGAGATAGGCATCCCGGTAGGCGGCAAAGCGCTCACCGGCGGCGTCGGGATGGTGCCAGTCCATAATCGAGTAGTAAAAGCCGAGGCGGATACCGGCCTGCTTGCAGGCCTCGGCCAGTTCCTTGAGCACATCCCGTTTGAAGGGAGTGAACTCGGCGATGTCATAGCCGCTCACTTTGGAATCCCACATCGCAAAGCCGTCGTGGTGTTTGGAGGTGAAGATAATATACTTCGCGCCGCCCGCTTTGGCCAGGTCCACCCAGGCCCTGGCATTGAACTGGACCGGGTTGAACTGGCGGGCGTACTCCTCATACTCGGCGGCGGGGATGTTCTCCTCGTTCATGATCCACTCGGCGGCGGCGCTGTTTTGTCCCTTGTAGACTCCGCCCAGCACCGCATAGGGCCCCCAGTGGATGAACATGCCGAATTTGGCGTCGCGCCACCAGCGCATGCGCGCATCGAAGGCTTTTTTTGTCTCCGCCCGGGCCAATCCGCCGGCGAGGACAAGGCCGATCATACCGAGAACCAATACTCTCTTCACCATAGCTCTACCCCATGAAGATGCATACATCAGTTCCCATACTCTAGTGAATTGCCAAGGTCCACGCGTAGGCGCAGGGCATACCGGCGCGGAGTTCCTGCGGAATATTGACTCTGATACCCTCTTTCACCGCTTGCCAGTGCAGGCCGGGGCCATAGCCGAGCAGGGTCACCTTCGTCCCTGGTCCTGCCGAAAGAGCGGGCAGGAGCAGTTCGGCGGGTGGTTCGTGCTCTCCCTCATCCGCAAGATAAAATGCATAGCGGGTGCCGTCCCCTCCCTGTGTATAGCAGATTTTGCCTTTCCTGAAGGGCGGCAGGGGATGACTGCCATAGATCGCCTCCCCGTTGACCCCCATCCAGGCGCCGATCTCCTCCAGGCGGGCGTAGGCCTCGTCGGCCCACTCGCCGGTCGGTTCCGGACCGATATTGAGGAGGAAATTGCCCCCCTTGGCGACGATCTCGATCAGGAGGTGGATCAGCTGCCGCGCCGGCTTGCAGCGGTCGGTCGCCTTGAAGGACCACTGGTCACCCATGGTCATGCAAGTCTCCCAGGGATAATCGAGAGGCTGGTCGGGGACCTGCTGCTCGGGGGTGCGATAATTCTCAAAGGGACCCTGAACGGTGCGGTCGACGATCAGCACCCCCGGCTGGTGGCCGCGGGCCATGGCGGCGATGCCCGGCATGTCGATATCCTGGTCCCAGGGTTTCATCCCCGCCCACGAGCGCACCTCGTCGGTGATCGTGCTCTGCGGACGCACCCAGCCGCCGTCGAGCCAGAGGATGTCGATGCGGCCGTAGCCGGTCATCAGCGCCTCGATCTGGGCATACGTGTAATCCTTGAATTTTTGCCAGCGTTCGGGATGTTTGGCCGGATCGTAATTGACATTGCGGTCCGGCGCCGCCCACTCGGGGGCCCAGTAGTCTGGCGAATGCCAGTCGGGCTTGGAAAAATAGGCCCCGATCATAAAGTCATCCTTGCGGAAGGCATCGAAAATCGCCTGGGTCACGTCGGCGCGGGGATTTGTTGCGAAAGGGCATGAAGGATCGGTGATCTTGTAGGTGGTGCCGGGGCTGTCGAACATGCAAAAGCCATCGTGGTGCTTGGTGGTAAAGACCACGTAGCGCATGCCCGCGGCTTTGGCCGCGGCAGCCCATTTTTCCGGACGGAAGCGCTGGGGATTGAAACTGGTCGGCAGCTTTTCATAGGCTGCGACATAGTCGTTGTAGGGGACGCCGTTGCGGCTGCACCAGGGCTCGTCCTCGGAGCAGATCGACCAGGATTCGACCACACCCCATTGGCTGTAGGGCCCCCAGTGCATCATCAGCCCGAATTTGCGCGACTGCCACTCCGCCAGGGTCTGGCGGACAGCGGCGGGCAGTTCCTCTCCGCGGACGGCGAGAACACAGAGCAGGGGCAGCAGCACCAGCAAGGTCTTGAAGAGGGATCCGGCGGGCGGGGAGATGGCGGGGGACATGGGCATCCTCTGGCGAATGGGTCGCTCTTTTCCTGTATATTAACAAGAAAATCGGACAATTGCCAGCAAATATTCTTGCTGCTTGTCAAGTTCGTTATTCGCCAGCCGGAAAAGCCAAAACCTTGTTATCGATGATTAAATAACAGATTATTAGGATGCACATGCTCAATTACATACACTGCGCTGAAAGAGAGTGCAGCGCGCAGTCGTGCTTATCAATATACCATTATTACAGGATTACTAGCCAATCAGCCCGCAAAGGTCAAGAAGAAACGAAAACATGCTGTAGGCTGTTAGTAATTCGTTTGCAGAAACCTGTCAACTGCTGGACCTTCCTGCTCGCGGATTCTCAACATCGTGGCGATCTGGTCGGCGGCCTTGTTCAAATTGATATCGAGCAGCTGCAATTTTCGGGAGGGATCAGAAAAAAAAGTCCGGGCTTTGGTTAACAGCGAATCGGCCGGAATCCGCACCAGTTCAGGAATAATAAATGTTACGATGATTGGATCAATCTTTTCTGTCACAGCTGCATAGTTGTTACAAAGCCAATCGAGCAGGTACGCTTTGTTCTCGCGGTTAGCAGTACCGCTAAGAACATTCAAAAAATCGTCCTGATTCAAAGGCTGTGCCAGCAAATAGCTTAGTGTCTGATCAAGGCTCTCTCGCTGCGGGAAAGCGCCCAACAGAAAGGCAAAGCGGCTCCTTTCATCATGGGAAGTCGCCGATTCAAAACGCTGCAGATAGGTTTTATACAATTCCCGATCTCCATGCCGCGCTGAGGCTCGCAATACAACATCGGCCAATTCAGGATCCACCGCTTCCGGGTTCATCAGATATACTTTGCGCAGAGAATCAGCAAAGTACTGTATGCCGGAGTCCTGCCCTTCTTCAGCCAGCAGGGAAATCATCATTGAGCGCAATGCTGGGGTACTGTAATTCTCATCCGGCCGCTTCTGCCGGCCGATCCGGTCGAGGATCGAATGACAGGTCGTGCGAACGTATGCAGTAAATTGTTCGGCATTTTGCGGCGTCAGGAACAAATCATGAATGGCCCCGATCGGACTGCCAGCGCGTTGCAGCACCTCAGGGTCAGGATCGGCGGAGAATGCACGCATGATCTCAAGATAGGTATCGCCGTGGAGGCGTCCCCCGTACAACAAGGCGCGTGCATTATAAAGAAAGCCGAGGCGCTCGCGCGTATTCATACACCTCTGGGAATTTGCCGCCATCTCCAGCAGCATGCTATCCGGAATGTCCCAGCGGTAATATCCATGCTCGTCGGCGTTCATCTGCAGCCATTCCGGCGTAATGGTGCATTCAAGGGGGAGGATCATGGCCTCATCGCGCATAAGACAGCTCTGCTGCCAGGTACTTTTACCATCAGAATATTTAAAGCTAACCGGAATTTTCCATTTCTGCGACTGAACCGGAAATCCACTGTTCATAAAGCGCGATTGTACAAGTTTCAACCGGGGACCCGGAATAATTTGCGCCTCAATCAGCGGCACGCCCGGCTGCCCAATGAAAGAAGCGACGACGCTGTCCAGCGGCTCGCTGGCCGCAGCAGAAAGCGATAACCACAGATCGCCGGCGGTTGCCGAGCGCCATTTATTCTTTCCCAAATAATCCAGAATCCCGTTGCGCAACTCCTCCGCCCCGATCCATGCAGAGACCATGTCAAGGACAGCACCGGCTTTATTATAGGAGAGTTCGTCGAATGCCTGAAAGGGATCGTCAACTGCTCTGATCGTCCTTTGCACAGCGCTTGCCGAAGGCAGGGCATCGGTCGACATGGCTCTCTGGGTGGATCCAATCTGCCAGCTAAAGGGATTGTACTGCGGGAAAAGGGTATTGGCTACATCGAGGCCGATCCACTGTGCAAATCCTTCATTCAGCCAGGTGTCGTCCCACCAGGCCATGGTGACCAGGTCACCGAACCACATGTGGGCAATCTCATGGGCGATAGTGATCCAGTTGCCCAGTCTTTGCTCCGCTGTGCAGACCTTTGGATCCATAAGCAGATTTGTCGGATACAATGTGATCAGACCGGCGTTTTCCATTCCCCCCATCAAGCCCTGAACAGCGACAAAGTCGAGTTTGGAGAAAGGATAGAGCCCGAAGCGCCTTTCCAGTTCCTGTAAAATCAAGGGTATGGTCTGAACGGCTTCGGCCGCGAGATGGCTTTGGCCTCTGGGCACGACGACCGAACCGGGCACCGACATGCCGGAGAGGGGGATGGTGTCATACGGACCGGCAGCAAAGGCTACCAGATAAACGGGCAGCGGCGGGGTTTCACTGAAAGAAACGGTTTGTGTATGGCCCTTGATCTCTGTTTTTTCTATCGGGGTATTGGAAAAGGCAGCCAGGCCTGCCGGGGTCGTAAGCGTGAGACGGAATGGGCATCTGAATCCGGGCTCATCCCAGCACGGGAAAGCACAACGCGCATAAACAGGCTCGAATTGGGTAGCCAGATAGATATCGTCTTTTTCAATACCCTTGAAAATGCCGCTTCCGAGGCTGCCAATCCGCCCGCGAAATTCGATGTGCAACGTGCAGCTTCCCGGCAGGAGGGGTTTTCCGGTATTGATGAGCAGCAACTCTCCTGATGTGCTCCATCGGGTATTGATTTGCCGGTTCGCTCTTTGAAGAACAAGTTTGCCAATTTCCAGCATCTTGGTGTGCAGCCGGAAATAATCTGTTTGCTCACAGACATCCAGGGCAATATCGACAGTCCCGTTATAGATCTCTTGAGCAGGATCCAGATTCAAATGGATTTCCTGCATCAGCGGAACCACCTTTCGGCCAAGGCGCAAGGTATCCACTTCCTGAGCCATGCCAGCCGCGTAAAAAGCAGTCAGCAGGAGGCCACTGGCCATGATAGACTGCACTACCAATCGCTTGAACATCAATCAGCCCTCCAGAATTTTACAGCAGGCCGCAATTACAGGCCTGCGGCGAGCTGCCGGAGCATTAAAATGATTATGAGAATGCAGAAAAAGAATGGTAGAAAACCAGTCCGGTCCAGCTCGGGAAAGAATAGGGGATCCAGAAGGAATGAGAATATAATAAGCAGGATAGGAATGAGACGATTTTGAAGAGCACCCCGAGGTCGATAATATAATTTAATACACGCGTCTGTTCCTGTCAAGTGAAAATCAAAATACACAATTATTCGACAGCCCAGCCGGTAAAAACCGGGCAGCGATAGCAAAAGCGGCGCCGGACTGGCCCGGCCTCGTCATGGCTAAACGCCATCCAGGCGGGCAGCGGCCGCAAGAGGACCGCCGCCCGCACAGCTCCGTGCATTTCTCAGCCCTTGAACAAGGCCAGGATCTTCAGGGCATTTTTGTTGTAGATCTTTTCCAGCACCTCATCCGGGAGGTAGAGCCCGTAAATCATCCAGCGGCCCTGCAGCTTGTGGGCTGGCGTGGGATCGATGTACTCGTCGTCGGTCTCGAGGAACCGGAAATAGAGGCGGTAGGCGTCGGCCCGGCAGGGGGTGTCGGTGCCGAAGAGGATCCGGTCCTGGTATTTGATGAAAAAGCGCCGTGCGCTGTAGGGCTGGCGGCCGAGTTCGCTGATACGGGCGTCGATGTCGACATAAAAGTTCGGCCAGCTCTCCAGCCAGCCGGCGACGGTGGCCAGATCCTCGGGCAGATTGCCGAAATGGGCGCCGATGAAAATCGTGTTGGGATGACGGGCGATGACGCGGTTGCGGGCTGCCAGGATCTCCTCTTTTTCAGGGTATTGATCGCCGTAAAAGGACCACTCCGGATTCATGCCGAGTTCGTCATAGCGCTCGTTGAAGCGGTCGACCGGGGTGAAGAAGGCCTTGGGATCGGTGACGTGGATCTCGACCGGGATGCCCAGCTCGCCGCACTTGGCCCAGATCGGGTCGATGCGCGGATCGTCGACCGTGATCAGTTTTCCGGTGCTGTCCTTGTCGGACAGGCCGAGGGATTTGGAGATCTTTAATCCGCGACAGCCCATCTTCACCGCCTCCTCAAGCCGCTTGGCCTCGTTCCGGCCGAAATTGATCTCGTCGATGCGGCTGAAATCGGGTTTGAAAAAGAGCAGAAAACGATCCGGGGAGACCTCCCGGGATGCCTTCAGGTGTTTCTTGTAGAAATCATCCTTGGAGCGGGCGTCCAGGCTGACGCACTTCCAGACCCCGGCCTTGTCCATCTCCGCCAGATAGGCGGCGGTGTTCTCCAGTTTGCCCAGATGATTGTGGATGTCGATCACCGGGAACTTGGCCTTTTCGATCAGGGTTTGCCTGGTGACCAGTTGACTGACCGGTTGCCAGTCTTTCAGTTTGAGATCCCCCGTCTGCGCCTGCAGGCCGGCGCTGATGGCGGCCAGGCCCAGGAGAGTGAGAAACACCCGCTTGTTCATCTTGTTCTTCCTTCCGCTTTTTGTTACCCTGCTGATCCCGGGATGCAATTCGCCCGGGATTCTGGTTTATCCCCTCTGCCCGGCCAGCCGGTCACCGTTTAAAAATCAACCTCCCGAAAACGGAGGGCTTGTGAAAGCGTCCGCCGGTCGGCGACCAGGCCTGTGAGCTGGACTCCATCCCCCGGTTCTTGTCAAGCCGGTAAAAATTGATGCGGAATTCCGTCGCGGTGGTTATTTTGGGGGCCCTGTCGGTGGCCAGATCCCGGAAAGGGATGGCGATCTCGACCCTCCAGCCTGCATCGGTATCCTCGCGCTGGTTCAGCGTCCCCTCCACGTTTACCGCGGTGCGGATGCCCGGCAGGTCGTAGGTGGCGGTCGCCGCCAGATCGATCTGCAGCGGATCGACGATATAGCTGTCGAAGAGCACATTGGCGGGCGAGAGTTCGATCTCGACATAGGTATCGGGGTGATCGTCGGCCTCGATAAAAACCTCGACGGCCTCCTCGTTCCACAGATGCTCGTCGCGCCGGGTAAAGCTGGACCAGATGTCCGGGTCCTGGCAGATAAAGGCGACATAGAGGGTGCTGTCATCATGACAGGTCAGCACCTGGGTCGCGATCCGGACATCGTCGACCACCGCGGCGGTGCGGTTGTTCCTGAGCGCTACCGGTGCACTCTGCTGCCAGACGGCCTCGTCGAGGCGGCCATCGATGGTCATCGCAGATGTGGTGTGCGGAGCGGTGATGACAAATCCCGGCTCCCTCTGCGGCGCGCAGCTGAGAACGCTCAAAGCGCAGAGCACCATGATGGACCCGGGCCAGGCCG
>ENA-UOWO01006993-UOWO01006993.1-activated-sludge-metagenome-genome-assembly--contig:-NODE-6993-length-11349-cov-5.272446_pt1 | contig 11349 bp, 8 predicted proteins | sample MGYA00238148_ERZ761564 | MGnify/ENA primary metagenome ERZ761564 (study PRJEB28885, sample SAMN05720194) | activated sludge metagenome | isolation source: Anaerobic digester | place: USA...
CCTTGGCGGCTTTGATCTGCTTGCCGGAGTAGGTTCCGCAGCTATCGCAGACGTGATGCGGGCGGATAGGTTCGCCGCATTTGCTGCAAGTGCTCACAGCCGGAGCGGTGAGCGCGTCGTGGGTCCTGCGTTTATCTCTGCGTGTCTTTGAGGTCTTTCTTTTCGGAACTGCCATGGGAATCTCCTTTTGCGGGCATATTTGAAAACTGCCGGGCACGCGGCGGAATCTGTCTCTGGCAAATGATTGAAGTCGTTGCGGCTGGCTCGCTGCGCCCGGTAATCACTATGTACTAGCTAATCAACAGCCCCAAACCGCCCTTTTTTGTCAATCAAAATCGCTAAATGTTTATACTGTTATGGATTAGTGGCTCCCGTAAAAGCCTCGTGCAGGGCAAATCTGGTCAAAAAACTCAATCTCCGCCCACTGCGGAAGAGATCTGGTCCGCTTTGGACGGCCAGCCTTTTTCCCGGACAGCCAGCAGCGGGACCAACGCCAGCCAGCGGAGGATCCCGCCGACTCCGAAGACCACCTGTTCCGGCTCCAGAATTCGCACTCCGATATCCAGTTGGCCGGGGAAAAACACTCCGGACAGCAGCGTGGAGGACATCATCGCCACACCTGTTATCGCGCCGTAAACCGCGCTGTAGGTTTGCTCCCGGCCTTTGCCGGCGATGGAGAGCACAAAATTGGTGGTCACGATCCCCGAGCCCGCCCACATGAATCCCGAACTCAGCGCCTCGATCCACAGCACGGCGTAGTTTTGCGGGGTCATGGTCAGCCACAGCATCGGATTGAAGCCGCCCAGGAGCACGCAGATGAACATCGCCTTCCGGTTGCCGTAGCGGTCGATGAAGCGGCCCCAGAACGAGTAGGCCAGCAGCGACGAAGCCGTGTGGATAGTGCCGTACATCGTCATCTGGAACATGCTCATGTGCAGTTTTTTGAGCATGAAGGGGCCCCAAAAGGCGCTGCCCACGCCGATCGCCAGCATCCACCAGATCCCGAAGGCCAGCAGCAGCCGGAAATTCTTGCTGTGGAACGGCTCGCTGAATTTCGCGCGCAGGGCCGAACGCTGCTGCAGCGAGCGCTTGCGGTCCGGCTGGCGGGACAGGATCCCCAGTCCGACGAGGCCGAGGGTTGCCGCGAAGACGAACACTCCCGCCAGCCAGTAAGCCTGGTTGCGCGGAGTGAAAAAAGCCTGCGGATCCAGCCAGCACGAAAAGAGGCCCCGCAAACTCCCGCCTCCCTTTTCAAAGAGGTCGGTGCAAAAACTGAAGACATACCCCGCGACCAGGCCGGCAAAGGACAGGATCTGGTTGCGCCGAGCGAAAAAGCGCCCGCGGATGCCCAGCGGGATGAGGTCGCTGACCCAGGCGATCCAGATGTTGCCGCCCACGGCCTGCAATCCGGCGCTGACAAAGAGCAAGGCCAGCGCGAACATGATCCCGGTCTGCGCATTGCGGAAAAGCAGCGCCGCGCCCAGGAAAAAGGAGAGGAAACGTCCCGCCGCCGTCACCCAGACACACACCTTTTTGCGCTGTTTGAGCCGCTGCATCAAGGTGACGCCCAGGGGCTGGAACACCGCGGAAACCTGGCCCAGCGCGCTCAGGATGCTGAATTGGACCGGCGACGCCCCCAACAGGACCATGAACTTGGTGATGAAACTGCTGCCGATATTTGCCAGGCCGCCATAGATCTGCGCGAAAACCCCTTCCGTGATCGAGACGCGAAACACGCGCCACACCGTGTGTCGGCTGCGGCGGGCTTTGGCCGATTTACCTTGCTGGCGGAGGCTGGTATCGCGCAATCAGTTTTTCCTTAATTCTTTCGCTGTTGTCCACCCGGAAAAGTCGCTTTCCCCGAAAGAAGTTACCTTATTTCAAAGCCGCCCATTCTTGTAAAGGACTTGTTTTTCCGATGCCCCACCCGTTAACCTGTTAACCCAATATTCTCCTTGACATTTTTCTTCCATTCAATCATCATATCTATAGTCAAATTTTCCTCCAAAGGTAGGTTGGTAGGTACAAGGCAAAAGACCTCGCGCTTTGCCTGGCGTTGCTTTTCGCGGTCATTGTACTAGCAGCCCAAACGCCCGAATGGCAGTGGGCGGTTAAAGCCGGAGCTACAAGTGATGATTTAGGACTGGACATCGCCACCGACTATCAGGGAAATCAATATGTAACGGGGTGTTTTTATGGAACAGCCACCTTCGGCCCTTACACGCTCACTTCCAGCGAATCTGTCAATATCTTTGCCGCCAAACTCAGCTCCGGGACGCCGGTGGTGGATGAATTGAATCCGCCAATGATTTCCTTTGCCATGTCAGACAGTCCCAATCCCTTTGCCGCGTCAACTGCCATCACGGTGAAAGGGGATAAACTGGAAGGCTTTCCCTTTATGTCGTGAGATATTAGCCGTTAACGTGAATGGTGAGGTGCAGGCCCCTGCGGGTCCTCACAGGCGGGACGCCTGTGGTTCCAGGAACCAGGCCTTGTTACACCCTTTCATGCTTCCACGAAACAGTGACACTCTCCCACGTCTGTTCTCGTCTTCAGTCCCCTGTCCTGGCGAGTTTAGATCTTCACAAAAAACAAGAAATTCACAGCTCTTCACAAGCCCTTGTGAAGAGCTGTGAATTTCTTGTTTTCTGTGAAGAGATAAGATTTTTGCGTAGAGCTAAAGCCGGGATTGGGTGATCAGGTTAATAGGTGAATGGGTTAATCGTTAAGCGTGAGAAGTTAGACGTGACAGTGAGGTGGGGCTGGGTGTTGCACCATTTCACCTTTTGACACTTACACGAAATGGATCTATCGAGGAGAGACATCACTGTATTCTGCTCTCTGCTCTCAACAGCTCCCGCACAGTATAAGCAGACTATCAGCAGAGATGCTCGGGAGAGACTGGATTATCTCTGTGTATAGTATGGACATACGTTGTATGGGGCGGTGAGCGGGGCTCTTGTGGCCAGTGGTTGACAAGCGTGGTTCATAGCGGGGAAAATGGTCAACAAGGGATTAAGGGCTGTCCCTGAATTCCAGCATTTTTCCCGAAGAGGAGGCCGGATGAGGTGCCCAAAATCAGCAGATCATGCCTATCAGGTCATCAGAGTCCTATCTGTTGCATGTACCGTGTCCCCTGTTGCCCTTTGTCCATCCAATCCTCTTGTTCCTGAAAATCTGCGTTCTCGTTAATGAAATTTATTATCATTACCTGCGTCGTCAGGCTCCCAATCGACTGCCCTGAATGTCCCTTACCCCCTGTTTCTCTTTTATCCATCCGATCCTCTTTTTCCTGAAAATCTGCGTTCTCTTTTTACTTATCCCCGTAAGGGAGCGCAGACTTTTCTGATTGACAGAAATCGGGAATGTATTTCTTGATTACAAAACATATTTGAACGAAGGATGCCACAATGGACCAATACCTCATCAAAGGCGGGACCATCCTGACCTTTGACCCCGCCCAGCCGGTGCTGGAAAACCAATCCCTGCTCATCGACGACGGCCGCGTCATCAGCATCGCGCCAGAGGCGGAATTTTCATTGTTACGCTGCGAGCGCGTGGACGCTTCCGGCAAGATCGTCATGCCCGGCCTGATCAACGCGCATCACCATTTTTATTCGACGCTGGTGACCGGTTTGGGCAAGGCCGCTCCGTCCAAAGATTTCAACGCCGTCCTGGAAAACCTCTGGTGGCGGCTGGATAAAAAACTGGCGGTGGAGGACGTTTACATCAGCGCCCTAGTTTCCGCGCTGAACGCCATCCGCAAGGGCTGTACCACCATCATCGACCACCACGCCAGCCCGCACGCCGTCACCGGCTCCCTGGCCGCGATCGCCAAAGCAGTCAAGGAATGCGGCATCCGCGCCTCGCTCTGCTACGAGGTTTCGGACCGCGACGGAGCAGAGATCTGCCGCGAGGGCATCGCAGAAAACGTCCAGTGGCTGGAAAAAACTGCCCAAGACAACGATCCTTTCCTGAAAGGGCTGTTCGGCATGCACGCGGCCTTCACCCTCTCCGACGCCACTTTGCGCGAGATCTCCGACCGGGTGCTGAAGCTTGGCTGCGGCACGCATATCCACGCCGCGGAGGCCGAATCGGACGAACTTTACAACATCCAAAACCACGGCAAACGGGTGGTGGAACGGCTCTGCGACTTCGGTCTGGTCAATGCCCACAGCATCCTCGCCCACGGCGTGCACCTCAACGCCCGCGAAATGATGCTGGTCGCCGAAAAAAACGCCGCGATCGTGACCAATCCGCAATCCAACCTCAACAATGCCGTGGGCATCGCCGACGTCTGCAAGATGGCGGAACTCGGCGTCACGGTCGGCCTCGGCACGGACGCCATGACAGTGGACATGCTGGAGGAACTGCGCGTCGGGCTCTGGGCGCAGCATTTGAGGCAGCAAAACCCTTCCACGGGATTCATGGAGATCGCCAACACCCTGGTGCGCAACAATCCCCGCATCGCCCAAAAATACTGGGGTCCCGGACACGGCACCATCGCCGCTGGCAACCCGGCCGACATCGTTTTCGTCGAATATGATCCCCACACGCCGCTCACCGCGGAAACCTGGCTGGGGCACCTGATCTACGGCATTTCCGAGGCCCGGATGGATACGACCATCTGTGCCGGAGAAATCCTGATGTGGAACGGGCAACTGACCCTGGACATCGACGAAGCAGAGGTCAGAGAGCGTTCGCGCCAACTGGCCGGGGCCCTGTGGGACAGATTTTAAGGAGTAACAAATGTATCAACGGATCTGGGACAAAGCCAGGGAATACGAAGCGGAAACCGTCCGCTACCTGACCGAACTGGTCAGCATCCCGGCCTTCTCCACCAAGGAAAAGGACGTCGTGGAATATATCCTCAAAGAAATGCAGGCCGCGGGATTCGACGAGGCCTTCATCGATCCGCTGGGCAACGTGATCGGCCGCATCGGCAACGGGGAGAAGGCCCTCGCCTTCGACGCGCACATCGACACTGTCTATCCCGGCGACCCGGCGCTGTGGGATTTCGATCCTTTCGACGGCCACGTCAGGGACGGCAAGGTCTGGGGCCGCGGCTCGGTGGACCAAAAGGGCGGCATGGCCTCCATGCTCGCCGCCGCGCGCATTATCAAGGATCTGGGCCTCAACGAAAAGTTTTCGGTATATTTCACCGGTACGGTGATGGTGGAGGATTGCGACGGACTCTGCTGGCAATATATCATCAACGAGGACAAGATCCGCCCCGAACTGGTGGTAATCACGGAGCCGACCAATCTGAACATCTATCGCGGCCACCGCGGACGCATGGAAATGCAGGTGCACGTCAAGGGGCTGTCCTGCCACGGCTCCGCGCCCGAACGCGGCGTGAACGCCATCTACAAGATCAGCCGCATCGCGCTGGAGATCGAAAAACTGCATGAGCGTCTGCGGGACGATCCCTTTCTGGGCAAGGGCAGCGTCTGCGTGACGGAAGTTTATTTCACCGGGCCTTCGCAATGCGCGGTTCCGGACAGCGCGCGCATCCATCTGGACCGCCGCCTCACCTGGGGCGAAACCAGGGAATCCGCTGTGGCGGAAGTCCGCGAGGCTTGCCAACTCGCCGGCGAGGAAGACGCCGAGATCGAGATCCTGACGTATGAGGAAGCGGCTTTCACAGGTCTGGCCTATCCCACCGAAAAATACTTTCCCACCTGGGTTACGCCACCCGATTCGCCCTGGCTGCAGGCCGCTCAGGAGGCCTATGGCAAAACCCTGAACCGCGCGCCCAAAGTGGATAAATGGACGTTTTCCACCAACGGGGTTGCCATCGCGGGCATGCACAAGATCCCCTGCATCGGGCTCGGACCGGGCAACGAGATCTACGCCCACGCGCCCAACGAAGCGACGCCGGTCGCACACCTGACCGAAGCCGCAGCCTTCTACGCCGCGCTGGTTTATCAACTGAACCAATGAACTACTTCCGCTGTTGGCGCTGCAACGACTGCGGCGAGGATTACGCGCTGGATGAAGTCCGCTACCTTTGCCCCGCCTGCAGCCGCGACTACAAGCCAGGGATGCCGCTCCCGGGCGTTCTGGAAGGGATTTTCGAGTATGTGAAGATCGGCAATGAATGGGATTTCGAGCCGGACTTGGGCAAATTCGAGATTCTGGACCGTAGCTACTATCCGCCGCTCCCGGTGGGCAACACGCCCTTTTTCCTGGCGGAGCGGCTGGCCGCCGAACTCTGTTTGCCCAAGCTGTATATCAAATTCGACGGACTCAATCCCAGCGGCTCGCTCAAGGACCGGGCGTCGGAACTGGTCGTCGCCGACGCCAACCGCCTCGGCATCAGGGAGATCGTCTGCGCCTCGACCGGTAACGCCGCCTCCTCTCTGGCCTGCCTCTGCGCCGCCGCGGGCAAGAAAGCCGTCATTTTCGCCCCCGCCAGCGCTCCAGCCGCCAAACTTGCCCAGATCAGGGTCCACGGCGCGGAACTCCATGCCGTGAAAGGCTCCTATGACGACGCCTTCGCCGCCGCGCTCGAGTATTCCCAAAGCCATGAGTGCCTGTGCCGCAATACGGCTTACAATCCCCTCACCATCGAAGGCAAAAAGTCCGCCGGCTTCGAGATCTGGAGACAACTGGGCTCGGTTCCCGACTGGATCGTGGTGCCGGTGGGCGACGGAGTCATCCTGGCCGGAATTTTCAAGGCCTATTGGGATCTTTTCAACTGCGGCATCATAGACAATATGCCCAAACTCCTGGCCGTCCAGGCCAGCAGTTCGGACGCCATCACCTCCTACTGGGAAACCGGCGTCTATCGCGACGCAGCCGATCCGGTAACCATTGCCGACTCCATCTCCGTGCGAACCCCCGCCAATGCGCATGGGGCAGTCTGGGCCCTCAAAACGACCGAGGGCAAGGCCGTCCGCGTCTATGACGATGCCATCCTGCGCGACCAGAAGGAACTGGCACGAAAAACCGGCGTTTTTGCCGAACCCTCCAGCGCCGCCACGCTTTCCGGCTTGCTGGCAGGCATCGAAAACGAGTGGATAAAGCAGGAAGACAAGGTCGTGTTGCTGGTCACGGGACACGGTTTGAAGGACATCGATGCCGTCAACTGAGTTGTGGCCTGGCGTTTGCGATTTTCACGTCCATGTGGGCGAGCGCATCGGCGGCTACGAGCTGCGTGATGGTTTTTCCGCTTTGGATAAAATGGCTAACAAGCACGGCATAGCGGCGATCGGGGCCTTTGTTACGGAGGAAGAGGGTATTTCCCTAACCGCCAAACTGCGCGCTATGCGGGACGACGCCCATAAGCATTTCTGCGGTCGGGTGCACTGGCATCTGACTCCCGTGCAGGCCACTGTGGAAGAGGTTTTGGCCCTGGTCCGGGGAGGCTGCGACGTAAAACTCTACACCACCTACAAGAACGCCGGCCTGTATAGCAGCTACAAGCGGATTGGGCGCTGGATGGAAGATCTGGCCGATCTGAAGCCCAGCCTCCTGGTGCATTGCGAGGATGACTCCATCATCGAGAAAGCCGGCGCTGAACATACTTTCAAAACGCCGTTCGACCATACCTTGAGGCGTCCGGAAAGCGCGGAGATCACCGCCGTGGAAAAGATCCTCGACCTGGCTGTGCAACACCGCTATCCGCTGCACATCGTACACGTCTCGACACCCCAAGCTGCGCTGCTCATCCGGGAGGCCAAGACACACAATCCCGCCATTACTTGCGAGACCGCGCCCCACTATCTGCTTTACAACTCTGAGCGCCTCAAGGGCAAAAATGCCCACCGCTGGCTCTGCTCGCCTCCCTATCGCTCTGAAACCTCACGGGGGCTGCTGGTGGAACTCTTGCAGGACGGCGCCTTCGATATCGTCGCCAGCGACCACTGCGCCTTTACCGACGCCGACAAAGACCGCTATCGGGAGACCCCGGAAAGGGTGCCCAATGGCATCCCCGGCCTGGCTATGATGTTTGCCTCCCTCTAGCGTGGTTTGGTGGAAACAGGGCGCATTTCGCTACACAGGCTGGTCGGGCTTTGTTGCCTGAATCCGGCGAAGTTGATGGGTATTGAACTGGAAAAAAGCTTTACTTTGGAGCGCTTGCTGACCCCGGAGGTATGACAATGAGAGAACCCGCTTTCCGCAACGACGCCCGGGCCAAGGTCACAGGCCGGGCGCTTTACACCGATGACCTGAAAATGCCCGGTATGCTGCACGCGGCGCCGATTTACAGCGAATTGCCCCGGGCCCGCTTGATTTCCATCGACGCTTCCGCAGCGCTGGCCCAGCCCGGCGTGGTGGCGGTCGTGACGGCCAAAGACATCCCCGGCAAGGTGCGTTTTGGGCAGATCATCAAGGATTATCCGACCCTCGTGGACGAAGATATCAACTCGACCGGCGACGTGTTGGCCCTCGTGGTGGCGGAATCGTGCGCCCAGGCCATCGCCGCCGTCCCACTGGTGAAGGTAAATTTGGAGACCAGAACGCCCATCCTGGATCCCGAAGAGGCGCTCCAACCGGAAGCCGAAATCCTGCATCCTTTCCACGGCTCCAACATCGCCAACCACCATGTGGTGCGGAGGGGCGATCTTATTGCAGGCGAAAGAGATGCCGATGTGATCATCGAACAGGAGTTCACCACCTCGCGCGTCGAGCATGCCTATCTGGAACCGGAATCCGCGCTCTGCTGGCTGCGACCCGACGGAGTGATGGAAGTCTATGGCAGCATGCAACATCCGTTTTCCACCCGGCGCTTCGTGTCCTCGACATTGGGAGTCGAACTGAAGGATGTGGAAGTCAAAACTGTGCCCATGGGCGGCGGCTTTGGCGGCAAGGACGACACAGCAGCGCTGGTTTGCGCCAGAGCGGCACTCTGCGCCTGGCTTCTGAAACGTCCAGTCAAGCTGACCTACACCCGTGAAATGAGCCTGCGTGAAAGTTATAAACGCCATCCCTACAAAATGCAGTACCGCATGGGATTATCTTCCGATGGACTGATCAGGTCGGTGAAGGTGCGCATGGTTGCCGACGGTGGTGCCTACTGCAGCGTAACTCCTTGGGTGACATGGCGTTCGACAGTCCAATGTTGCGGTTGCTACGAAGTCCCCAATGTGGAGTGCGACGTTTACGGCGTCTATACCAACAACATCTTTTGCGGAGCGATGCGCGGTTTCGGTTCGCCGCAAGTGAATTTCGCCATCGAGCAGTTGATGGAAATAGCTGCGGAAAAAATGGGCCTAGATGAGCTCGAATTCCGCCGTAAAAACATGGTAAGACAGGGCTCGACCACTGTCACTGGGCAGGTGCTGGACACGCATCTCGTTTCCTTGCAGCAGGTTATGGATGCGGTCCTGAAAGAGATCGACTACGAGAACAAGAGGAAAAACTGTTCGTTCGGCGATCCCGCCCTCAAACAGTGGTACGGCATAGGTCTGGCCATCAGCTTCCGCGGCATGAGTTTGGGCGCCGAGGGCACCGATTTCAATTCCGCCATCATAAGCGTCCAGCCCGACGGCTCCGTGCTTTTGGAGACAGGAGTCCATGAAAACGGCCAGGGCTCGGAATCGGCAATGATCATCCTGGCGGCGGAACACCTTGGCCTGCAAAAAGATAGGATCCGTTACCGGCTGCCCTCCACGTCCAATATCCCCGATGGCGGCACGACCGTGGCTTCCCGCGGCACCATCATGGGCGGAGGGGCTGTGGTCAACGCCTGCAAGATATTGAAAGACATAATTATAAATGCTGTGCGCGAGCTGACCGGGAAAACAGTGTCTGCTTTTGCGGACGGACAACTGCTTGACACGCAGGGAACTGCGATTCTAGATTGGGATGAGGCCATCCGTCTTTGTTACGCCAACCAGATTTATCCTTACGCCTTTGGCGTGTTCCAGGCCCCGCAAGTGACCTGGAACGAACACACCGGCCAGGGAAACGCTTATTTCACTTGGGTTTACGGATGCCAGGCAGTGGAGTTGAAAGTCGATCCCGCCACCGGTTTGGTAACACTTTTGAACATGGTTGCCGCGCATGACGTGGGCAAAGCCGTCAATCCGGCTTTGGTGGTAGGGCAGTTTTACGGTGGAATGGCAATGGGAACCGGCTATGCCTTGTTTGAGGAATGCGGTTGCGCCGAAGGGAAAGTTGTCCCGGCTAACTTCCACCAGTATCGCATGCCCCGCAGCACGGATCTGCCGGAGATGACAGCGATCATCGTCGAAAATCCCGATCCCACCTCGCCTTCCGGGACCAAGGGGATCGGCGAGCCGACCAACGAACTGATGGCTCCCGCCATTGCCAACGCCCTCTGCCGCGCCACTGGAAAACGCTGCTGCGACCAGCCCCTAAGGATGAAACCATGATCAAAGTGAACGGTATCTCCTACGCCGACTACGATCCCGGCCAAAAACTCTCACTCTGGCTGCGCGAGGATCTATCGCTGACCGGAACCAAGATCGGCTGCGACATCGGAGTCTGCGGTTCCTGCACCGTCCTGGTCAATAATGAGCCCCGCCGCTCCTGCAAACTGAAACTCGCCGCTGTGGAAGGCTGCGAAATCCTTACCATAGAAGGCGTTGCGTCAGCAGATGGTACGCTGCATCCCATCCAGCAGGCCTTCCTCGACATGGGTGCGATCCAGTGCGGATTTTGCACGCCCGGCACGGTTTTGACGGCCTACGCGCTACTCTTGAAGAATCCCCGGCCCAGCCGCGGGGAAGTACGCCAGGCTTTGAAAGGCAATCTTTGCCGCTGCACAGGCTACCAGCAGATCATTGACGCCGTGTTGCTGGCCGCCCAGCGGATGGGCTAACGCTAAGTAAATCAATAAAATAGAAACTGAGGAAAACTATGAATACGACAGCTGCCATAAACGAAAGACTGAAAGAACTGGAGGCTCTCAAGACCGACACTTTCGGCAAGGATTTCCTGCTGACCTGGGAAAACAGCCTGGATAACCTCAAAGCCGTGATGCTGGTGGCGGAGATTTTACAACTCCTGCACTGGGAAAAGAAGCCCTGGCGCATCTTCGACTACGGGCTGGCCATTTCCATCTTCCGGGACAACAGCACCCGCACCCGTTTCAGCTTTGCCTCCGCGGTCAATGGCCTGGGCCTGGCGCTGTCCGAACTCGACGAAGTGAAATCTCAGATCGCCCATGGCGAAACTGTCCGTGAGACCGCCAACATGATCTCCTTCCTGACGGAAGTCATCGGTATTCGCGACGACATGTATCCCGGCGAGGGACACACCTATATGACAGAGGTGGCGAATGCGGTGAGCGACGGATTTGCCACCGGGATCCTGGCCCAACGCCCGACCCTGGTCAACCTCCAATGCGACCTAGACCACCCCACCCAAAGCCTGTCC
>ENA-UOWO01006994-UOWO01006994.1-activated-sludge-metagenome-genome-assembly--contig:-NODE-6994-length-11348-cov-4.454352_pt1 | contig 11348 bp, 9 predicted proteins | sample MGYA00238148_ERZ761564 | MGnify/ENA primary metagenome ERZ761564 (study PRJEB28885, sample SAMN05720194) | activated sludge metagenome | isolation source: Anaerobic digester | place: USA...
AAGACCACTACTCTACTTATTAAAAATAATAATATGTGAAAATAAAATTAACAAAGTACTAAATAAATACTCAGATACATCAGGAGCAGAATTCCTTTGTCAGTTACAAAAAGAAATGAAATTAAAAACAATAATATTAGGGCAGTCAAATTTGCCAGAAATTGGCAGATGTATTTTTGTAGCCAATCACCCCATGGGTGTAATGGATGGCCTTATATTGACTGGCATAATTTCGAATAAATATGGGGAAATTAAAGCAATAGGAAATGATGTATTTGGGTACATACCCCAACTTCAACCACTATTAGCAAAAGTAAACGTTTTTGAAGGCAATAACAGAGATTATTTAAAGAATGTTAAAGAAATTTATAGCTCAGAGAGTGCAATTACCCATTTCCCTGCAGGGCTTGTTTCAAGAATAGAAAACTGTAAAATTAAAGACGGAGTGTGGCAAAAGAGTTTTATCTCTAAATCAATTGAGTGTAAACGGGACGTAGTGCCAATATATATTTCTGGTAGAAATTCAATTTTATTCTATTTAATCTATATCGTTCGAAGCGCAATGAAATTCAATTTAAATATTGAGCTAATTCTCCTACCCTATGAGTTTTTTAGAAAAAGAAACAAAACTATAAAAGTTGTAATTGGCGCCCCTATTTCCTATAAAGACCTAACAAAAACCCAAACTCACAATGAATGGGCTCAGATTATAAAAGAAAAAGTTTACAGCATGAATAATTAAAAACTTAAAAAAAAATGGAAATATGGCAAACAAAAATCGAATAGTAGAAAAATTTTTTACGATAGTGCTAAGGCAAAAACAAGTGAGACAATTTTCAGTAAAAAAGATAGATGATTACATCTATGACAAAATGGTAAAGAATTATAGTGGGAATCACTCTCCAGAAGTACAGTTGGCGCGATATTATTATATTTCAGCAGCACTAAATTCCGTAAATAATAATCTAAACAATGGTAATATTTCATACGAGTTTATAAAAAGGATAAAACCATTATTAATAGGAGACGATTTTCTGCATAATGGTAATAATTTTAAAACCTATAGGCAAGGTCATTTCGATTATAAAAGTAAGTACGGCTTAAATCCTCCAGGTTTTGTTGCAATTTCTCCGACACAAAAGTGTAATTTGCAATGTGTAGGATGCTATGCATCGTCAAATAACGAAACGACACAAACATTGCCATATAATTATGTTACAAAAATTATTGATGATGTATATAATAATTTTTGCCGTAGATTTATTGTTATCAGTGGAGGAGAACCATTTATGTATAAGAGCGAAAACAAAACTATCATGGATGTATTTGAAAAATATCCTGATGTTTTTTTCTTAGTGTTCACTAATGGAACTCTAATAAATGCTGACATTGCAGAAAAGATGTCGCGATTTGGGAATGTAACTGTTGCAATTTCAGTTGAAGGGTATGAATATGAAACAGATGCCAGAAGAGGTATTGGAGTTTACAAAAAAATTAAAAAAAGTATTGGATATTTGCAATCTTATGGAGTCCCATTTGGTATCTCAGTAACAGCTACAAGTAAAAACATAGATTTACTACTAAATGAAGATTTCTACGATTTTTATTTCAACGAAATTGGTGCTACATATATGTGGCAATTTCAAATGATGCCGATTGGAAAGGCTGGTGAAACTCTTGATCTCGTTGTGCCACCAAAACAAAGGATTGAGCTATATAAATTTTGGACAAAACTGGTGAAAAATAAAAAATACCCTATTGCAGATTTTTGGAATAATGCGATTATATCAAATGGTTGCATTGCCTATGGTAGTGAAGGTGGATATATTTATGTAGATTGGAACGGCAATATTATGCCTTGTGTATTTGTGCCCTATTATGTTGATAATATATATGATATATATGGAAGAAATTTGAGTTTAGCTGATGCTGTGATGTCAGATTTTATGAAAAACGGTCGTCAATGGCAAAATATAAACAAGGGAATAAATTATCATATGCCATGCTCAATAAGAGATCATTACTCTAATTTTAAACATAATATATTAACCAAAGAATGTAAACCGGAAAACAGAGAAGCCGCAGAAGCACTAACAGATGAGGAGTATTATGACTTTATGATATGCTATGATACAGAATTGGCAATGTTGACAGATATAAATTTAAACGATAATATGAAATATGACTAATGCACCACGGCATATTGCAATAATTATGGACGGTAATGGTCGATGGGCAAAGACTCACAATAAAAAACGCTCGTATGGACATAAAGCTGGAGCACAAACTGTTCATAAAGTTATTGAAGCAGGAGCTAAAGCAGGAGTAAAATATTTGACATTCTTCACGTTTTCAACTGAGAATTGGCAGCGACCACGAGAAGAAGTTACATTTTTAATGAGACTTATTCCCAAAACCATTAATCGTTACTTACAAGAAATGTACGAAAATAACATAAAGATAAAAATTATTGGAAATATTGATGTACTGCCAAAAAATGCACAAAAACAATTAAAACATGCAGAAGAGCTTTGCTCCAAGAACGATACGATCACTGTCATATTTGCAATAAATTATGGCTCGAGGCAAGATATTATTCAAACTACAAAATCAATCTGCATAGACGTTTGTGATGGACTTGTCGAGCCTGAAAACATTGATGAAATATTTTTTTCAAATTGTCTTTCAACAGCCAAAATACCAGAACCAGATTTACTAATAAGGACAAGTGGGGAACAGCGAATAAGCAATTTTCTTTTATGGGAGATCGCAAACTCAGTTATTTATATAACTAAAACAAGCTGGCCAGATTTTAATGAAGGTGATTTATTGACAGCAATAGATTTTTTTAATTCCAAAAAATGACAACAAAACATAAGCTAGACTTAATTATAATGATAATAGCAATAAAATTCAAAGCAAAAAAACTCTTAAAGAAATTGACCAGGTTATGGATGAAATAATTAGATATGTTTGGATAATAGGAATGATAATAGTTATAATAGTATCTTCATTTCAATTGATGCATGATATTTTTGAAAAATTATTATCAAAAATTGGCTTTAAAAAAGACCGCAAAAATAAATCAAAAGAAATTACAGACAAAGACTCCTAACTATAATTGACTTTTCTATATTGACAAATAAATCAAAGGTAATTAACCTGATTGTTTTGAACCCAATCTGAAGGAATTCTTTGTGAAGTTACTGATGTTGTCATTAAACATAATACCTTCAAATTCAAATAAGCAACGAACTAATAGGAAAAATATAGAGACACAAATCTACCCCCCCTCAATATCTATATTATTGAATTACTACGATTAATATATTATTATGCGCAAGATGTGATAACTGATTTTGACACAAACCCGTCGACACTTAATTGTTTACGAAAACAAACCGGGTATTAACGAAGATTGCGAAGATTCGATCAAGTCAATTTTCCGATTAGTAAAAAATGCAGGATCGGAAATCGGTTTTTCGGAATGGGGAGATTCTTTAAGATTAATAAATCCCCGCAACAGCAAGATTGTAATTTTTGACTGAGACATCTTGCGTTTTTCCTTCAATAGCTCCATGTTGAGTGGTGTGTCGGAAATTCCGACATACCACTTTCTCATCTAATTCTCCTTCTTTGAAAACATTCTGAATATGTTCGTTTATCGTTGTTCTGGCTTTACCAAAAAGAAGAGCCATTTGCTCTTGTGTTAGCCAAACCGTTTCATCCTCGAGTCGAACTTCAATTTTAATTTTTCCATCAGGATTTTGATATAAAATTATTTCTCCTGAGCTAGAATTTTCTATATTTTGTAGTTTAGACATAGATTAATTTAATTATTTCTATTAAATTACAACCAACTTGTTTTTAATGGCATATGCCATAAGACTCAACGAATTTTTACAATTCGTTTTCAGCATTAGATTAGTTTTATGTCCTAGTACTGTTCGCTCGCTGATAAACAATTCATCAGCTATTTCCTTATTGCTCAGTCCTTCGCACAAAAGCTGAAGAATTTCTTTTTCTCGCCGTGTTAAATCAATTACATTTTTGTCAGCAGATTTATCCTTAGTCATTTGTTTCGAAAAAAACTCGAACAACTCCTCTGAATAGTAATTACCTCCATTAACAACTGTCAGAATTGCCTTATCGAGAGTATCTTTATTTATATTTTTTATTAAAAACCCCTTTACTCCCACATCCATCATGCTTTTGATATATTCATCATCATTAAACATTGTTAAAGCAATAATATTAAGATTGGGATACTTTTCCAATGCTGACTTGGCCGCTTCAATTCCGTTCATTACTGGCATTTCGATATCCAGTAGCACTATATCCGGTATTGATTTTTTTAATAATTCCAAAAACTCTACTCCATTCTTAGCCTCCCCTATCAATTCTGAATAACTCAACTTCCCCAAAACCATTTTAAGCCCGTTTCGGAAGATTTCGTGATCATCAACAATAATAATTTTAATCTTATCTTTCATTTATATCAACTTCAAATACAAAGCAAATATAACCAATCTATTTAAAATAAACTAGTTTAATATTGAGAAATAACTTTAAATTGACACTTCAATTTTTATTGTAAATCCCTCTTTAGGAATTGAGTTAAAACTATATTTTCCATTTATTGATTTGACTCTGCTAATTATATTTTTCAAGCCCATTCCTAAATTTTTTGTTGTAAGAATTTCTTCCACATTAAATCCTATTCCATCATCTTTAAAATACAGATCAAGTTTATCTTCATTTTTAACTAATAATATAAATATATTTTTTGCTTTAGCGTGTTTAATTGTATTATTTATCAATTCGCTTATTACTCTAAAGAATATTAGCTCAAGATTTTGATCTAGTCTTTCTTCAAGATTCTCAGTTTCGAATTTGATATTGATTTTATTTACCTTATTTACTTTATCGCAAAAACTTTCCAAAGCCTTTACAAGACCGTATTCATTAATAACACTTGGCATTAGATTGTTTGAAATATTTCGTGTTGCGACTACCGCCTCATCAATTAATTCATTCGAATAGTTGACCATTTCCTCTCTCTCTTTTTGGCTTGATGTCATAGATTTCAATTCATTAACATAAAGTTTTATAGTAGAAAGCAAAGGACCTAAGCCATCGTGCATATCCTTTGCAAATCTCTGACGTTCACGTTCCTCGGCCTGTATTACAGCACTCAGAACTTGTCTTTCCTCCATTCTGCGACGGGTTATATTACGAACTACACTTAATATTTGTTTTTCATTATTGTAAGTAATAAGTCTGCTTACAAATTCAACTGTTATAATACGACCGTCTTTAGTTAAATGTTCAGACTCAAATTGATAAGAGCCTTTTTTGAATATTATTTTTCTATTTTTTGTTACTGAGGATTTAAATTGTGAAGATTTTATATCTGACATTTTCATTTTAAGCAATTCCTCTTTTGTATAACCCAAAGTATTGCATGCAGCTTTGTTAACTTCTACAATTTCTTCATTAATGTTTGTCACAAATATATCATCTACAGTACTATCAAATAATTCTTGAAATCTTTCTTCGGATTCACGCAGAGCTTGTTGAGCATCACTTAAATTTCGTTTTGACTGCTCTAAAGCAGTAAAAAACCTGTAAATCTTGTCAGTCGTGAAAATATAAATAAAAATAAGCAAAAAACTAATTGTAATAATTGCCGTAATAATAGAGTTTCGAATTGTATCTTGGCGTAGTTCTTTACTTTCCTCTTTTAATACTACAGAAGCTGCGATATAAATATTTAGATCTTCATAATAAAGAAAAGACATTAACTTTTCTTTACCATCAATCATATACTCAAAAGTTCCTTCTTTTTTATCTCTAATTTGATAAAAAATCGTACTATCTCCCCAAAACTCCCCTTCCCGATTTGGGTGAATAATCATATACCCGTTATCATCCAGGACAAAAGGATATCCGGTTTTCCCGATTGTTAAATCTCGTAAAATGACTTTTAATTCTTCCAAATCCTTCTCTTTTTGTCCAACATATAACATTCCGACAATACTATCTTGACAAATAATAGGCTCGTATGCAGTAATATACCAATCATCAACCACATAGGCTCTACCCAAATAAGTTTCGCCTTTTTCGATAGTTTGAACAACTGGTGAATCATTCGGTAAAAATGTTCCAATAGCTCTTGATCCATCCTTTTTCAACACATTAGTCGAAATTCTGACATAACCACTGTCGGTTTTCTGAAATATAGTAACAGTTCCACCAATCAGATTTTGAATACTATCAACAAAGCTATTATTATCGTTTATCAGATAGCCATTCAAATACCAAGGATTTAAATATACACTAGTTTTCTCACCTGTTAACTGATTTTCTGCAATAAACTCTAATACATTATTTACAATATAAAAACTACTTTCGTTAAATATTTTTAAGGCAAGTTTTATACTTTTTTTTACATTCTCTATTTTAAGTTTTTGTTCTCGATCAAACATTTTTGAAATAGTTCTTACCTCAAGTTTAAGACTATTTTTTAATTGTTCTTCGAAAGTTTTAACAGAATCAGAATATAACCAGATAGCTAATACAATCACTACACTTGTAATAATAGCACTAATTGGCAAAAACAATTTAAGTTTTATGGAAAGTGGTCTTAATTTCACAAATTATCGAATAAAAAATTTTAGTAAAATTATGCAAATTTATGATTAAAAACTTAGATATGACTAAAATAAAATACTCTGCAGGTAAAGAAGAAAAACCTGCAGAGTTTTCAAACTAAACTAAACTATTCTATTACTAAACAACAGGAATAGACACAATAAATTTACTTCCCTTATCTGGTTCACTTAAAACTTTAATTGTCCCTTCATATAATTCGGCCATCTTTTTTGCTATTGATAATCCTAATCCACTTCCAGTAACAAATTTTGTTTTATTATTTTTAATTCTCACAAAATCTTTAAATAGCAAAGCACATTCTTCCTCAGTCATTCCAATACCGGTATCTTCGACAGAAATAATTAAATCAGTTTGCTTTAAATCAATTTTAATATAAACCTTACCTTTATCAACATTATATTTTACTGCATTAGAAACCAAATTATTAAGAATCATTTCAATTTCAGATTTATCGCAGAGAAAAATTGAGTTTTCTTGACCATCAAGATATAGTTTTATATTTTTTTGTATTGCTAGTGGTTCTATTGAATCAACAACTGTTTTGGCTATTTCGAAAACATCATTTTTTCGCAAATCTCTAATTTTTGTTCTTGCCTCAATTCTAGTAAGATCTAATAAATCCATTATCAGAGATCTCATTCCTTTAATTCTTTCCAACGAACGTCCTATCATTTCCATATAATCATCAAGATTATCGCCAACCTGTTTATCTTGCATAATTTTCAAATAACCTTCAATCGCATTTATGGGAGATTTTAATTCATGTGACAGGACGGATAAAAATTGAAATCTAATTTGCTTTCCCTCTTCCTTCATTTGTTTTGTCATGCGTTTTAAGAACAGGTTTTTCGTAATATTATCAACTGCAGTTTTTAACTCTGCCGGAGTAAATGGTTTTGGAACAAAATTAAATGCTCCTTTATTTGTAGCTTTTATCGCAAGATCTAATGAAGCGTATGAAGTAATCATCATTACTGAAATATCTATTTCATTTTGATTAATATACTCTAACACTTCAATACCATCTATTCCGGGCAATTTATTATCCAATAGAATAATATCAACTTTAGTTGAATTAATGATATCTATTGCTTTTTCACCTGTTTCAGCTTCAAGAATTTCGAATGTAAAATCCTCATCCATAAATGGATAGCCGACTGAAAAATTGCGAAGAACTCTTTCAGCACCAGATCTGATACCGGGTTCATCATCAACGATTAAAAGATTTAACTTGCTCATAATTTTAATAGTTTATTTATTTCACGATGCAATTGGTCAGGACGTATTCCTTTTTCAAGATATAAATCTGCTTTTATCCATTTTCTATCCTTTTCGTTATCCAAACCGAAAATCATACCTGTGTCAGCAGTAAGAGCAGTAGCTATAATTATTGGTAAATCAGGCTTAATCTGTTTTATTTTATGACATAAGATAAAACCACTATCTTTATTTTCCATCATTAAATCAAAAATCGCCAAATCAGGATTAATTACCCCTATGACCTTTTCAGCTTCCTTTTGCCCATAAGCACTAATTACTTCAAAACCCATCTTTTCGATCATTTTTGTCATTTGAAAAAGATAATCAGCGTCATCATCTACTATAAAAATTGTTTTTTTCTTATTTGTTTCCATATTCTTTATTATTAAGTTTTAATTTATTCTTGGTAATTTAATCATAAAAGTTGTTCCTGTTTTTCCTTTAGCAGGATCATTATTTGAATTAACTGCAATTTTTCCACTATGCATTTTAATTATACCATAAACAAGAGGTAAACCCAAACCAGTTCCCTTGCCAATTTCTTTAGTTGTAAAAAATGGAGTGAAAAGTTTTTCGATATTCTCTTCAGGAATACCAATACCCTCATCTTCGATATAGATTATTACATGGCCATTCTCTTCCTCGACAAGAATAGAAAGCATCCCACCATTAGGCATTGCTTCAACAGCGTTCTTTTCCAGGTTTGTTAATGCTTGTGTCATTTGCTCAGTATCAATCATCACATTTTTATCTTTTATCTGACACTTCACATCTGTATTAATATTTGTAGGTATTACAACAGAATTAAGAGTTTTTTGAATAAACTCGCAAATATTTACTTCCTCTACTTTTATTTTGCTTTTTCTTGCAAAATTCAACAATTTGCTTACTATATTCTTGCACCTAATTGACTGATCAACAATTAATTGCAAATCTTGTTTTTTAGGATCATTGTCATCCAACTCATCTAAAACTATATTGCTGTACATTGTTATAACACCTAGAGGATTATTCAATTCGTGTGCAATACCTGCAGAAATCTGACCCATATTAGCAAGTTTTTCAGAATGCTTAAGTGCGAGTTCAGCATTTGCAAGTTTTTTATTCGATACCTGAAGAGCACTAAAATAGCGATATAATTTCTCTGAAGTAAAACGATAAATAAAAATTAGTAAGAACAATATTGAGATAAGGCCAACAATGGCTGCCCCTTTAATAGCATTATAAACAAACTCAACACTTTCGACATCGTTAATAACTGAAGCCCCAATATACAGCTCAAATTTTGGAAAATATTTATATGCCATTGTTTTTGTCTTCCCATCCTGGCTATATTCAATAACACCTTCGTCATTTCCGATTATTTGTTGTAGAACGGCATTATCCTCAAATGCAGCTCGTTTAATTTCGGGATGGATAAGAAATTTTCCTTGTTTATCAAATACAAAGGGATAACCGCTTTTGCCAATTTTTAAAGTATTTATAACTCTAGAAAGCTCGGCCATATCTTTTTCTTTATCTCCAACATACAGCATTCCAATTATTTCACTTCCCGAATAAACAGGTTCATAAGCAGTTGTGTACCACTCATTTAAAACTAAAGCCCGACCATAATACTTCTCCCCTTTCAAAATTGAGTTAACAACTGGAGATTCCATCGGTATATAAGTATATACAGCTCTTGTTCCATCGAACTTACGGACATTGGTTGAGATTCTAACAAAACCACTATCTATTCTTTGAAAAAATGATATTGTACCTCCAATAATAGTTTCAAGACTATCAACGAAATCATTATTGCATGTTATGAGTTTATCGTTATGGTACCATTTACTTAGAACTGCTTCGTGTTTAACATTATTCTTCTGGTTTTCTACAACTTGATGAATAGTATCTTCAGTTAGAACAAGTGGAAATTGAAAGAAATAACTGTGAACAACTTTGAGATTATTTTGTACTTTTTCGAGTTTTAACGCACTCTCCCTTTCAAACATTTTAGAAATTGTATTTACTTCCAATTCCAGATTATTTTGAATATGCGTTTCAAAACTGGATATAGATTTGTTGATGAACCAAATAGTTAGAAACACTACTACTATTATAATTATAAAAGTAACAGGGAGGAAGAGTTTCAATTTTAACGGTATTCTAAATTTTGGTTTCATCATTTTATTTTTTTAGTAAAAATGCCTGACTCAAGACTGACACGATTTGCTCTTGTCAGGCATTTAATATATACTAATGTATTACATCTCTTTTATTATATTTAGTATGCAACAACTCATGACTCTTATGTCCGAGAGGTTTCTCCAAAAACTCTTCATAAATCTGAATTATTTCAGGATTTTTATGAGAAACTTTTATTGTTTCTTTGTCGTCAATGTCATAAATTGCTTTCATTCTCTGTTTAATATCCTCTTCTGAAGCACCAATATGTTGGCCTCCACCATTAAGACAACCACCTGGGCAAGCCATCACTTCGATAAAATGAAATGATTTCTCGCCACGTTTTATACAGTCCAGCAAAACTCTGGCATTTGCAAGTCCGTTAACTACAGCGACCTTTACTTTTAATCCGTCAATATCAACTTCAGCTTCCTTACATCCTTTAAAACCTCTTAATGCTTCAATTTTAAATTTCATTAATTCGTTTCCGGTCAAAAAATGATATGCTGTACGAATAGCAGCTTCCATAACTCCACCTGTTGCAGCAAAGAGTTTACCTGCCGAACTTCTGTATCCGAGAGGAGAATCTGTTGTTTCAGGGGCAATATTATTCATATCTATTCCAAACATTCTAATTAATTGCCCCAGTTCGCGAGTAGTCAAAACTGCATCAACATCCGTTATCCCTCTATTGGTCATTTCTTCTCTTTGTGCTTCAAACTTTTTGGCAGTACATGGCATTACTGAAACAGAATAAATATTCTCTGGTTTAATACCTATCTTTTCTGACCAATAAGATTTAATAACAGCTCCCATCATCTGCTGAGGGGACTTACATGACGATAGATTTGGAATCATTTCGGGATAAAATTCCTCTGCAAATTTTATCCATGCCGGACAACAACTTGTAATCATTGGAAGAACTCCACCTGTTTTTACCCTTTCAACTAACTCAGATGCCTCTTCCATTATAGTAAGGTCAGCTGTAAAAGTTGTATCAAACACATATTTAAAACCGACTTTACGCAAAGCTGCATTCATTATTCCATTAATATCTTTTCCGGCACACATTTTAAATTCTTCTGCCAGAGACACCGAAATAGCCGGGGCATATTGTACTACTACAGTTTTTTCGGGATTACTCAACATAGATAAAAGTTCAGGGAAATGACTTTTTTCAGACAAAGCTCCGGTAGGACATACCATAATACACTGACCGCAATTAACACAACTTGAAGTATTTAGTC
>ENA-UOWO01006997-UOWO01006997.1-activated-sludge-metagenome-genome-assembly--contig:-NODE-6997-length-11347-cov-4.269394_pt1 | contig 11347 bp, 10 predicted proteins | sample MGYA00238148_ERZ761564 | MGnify/ENA primary metagenome ERZ761564 (study PRJEB28885, sample SAMN05720194) | activated sludge metagenome | isolation source: Anaerobic digester | place: USA...
TGTAGCCTTTATACAGCTGCAACTTTGTTGTCAGCCTGTTTTCAGGTCGCCGGTAAAAGAAAAGCTCGTTGCTTTCGCTGTTTAACTCCAGTTTCCCGAGTCTTTCCATTATTGCTAGGGGCAGCGAGTAGATCGTTTCATTACCCAGTCTTTTAAAAGGCAGGTAGCGTCTGCGTATTGAGTCTGTGTCGTCTCTGATGCCCCTGAAAATATTGACATAGCCATGAGACAGCCGGTCATTGGCGATTTCTTTCCAGGGCTCGATATAAATTTCCTGTTGGTCAGATCCGGTTGCAGCCTGAAACGTAGAGCTCATTACAATCGAACCGGGATAGGAAGCAAGACTGCCGATAAGAGCAGCATCGTCGTCGCTGCTGAGTCGTCGTTCGAAAATCACATCAAAAGCCAGAGCCGCCGGTCGCAGATCGGCGGCTCTGTTGATGAGCTCAGCATAGACGCTTCGTGGAATTACGCCGGAACGGCTGACGTCATATTTGTTGAACGAATCACTGTCGATACCGATTATAACTACATCATCCGATCTGGCTGCGAAATTCTTCAGGTTGATGAGAATATCGTACGAATAATTCATCAGATAATTATTCGCACTTGAGAAGTAGAGCAGGCACAGCACGAAAAGCGACTTTAGCAGAGGATATAGAACTTTTCTCACAGGTTTCTTACTGTCTGCCTTCCAGATTTATGTCGGTTTTGAGTGACTCTTTGTCGCGCGAATAGAGCTTGTCGTCATCGGCATTCGCCGGGTCATACGGCCGTATTTCTGGTGTGGCACGGGTTTCTTTGTTGTAAACCCATTGCTGGTTGGCTTCTACCGATAACTTTGCATCTGCCAGGCTGACGCCGACTTTTCCGCGCACCAGTGCAACCGAGATCTCGGCTTTTGTGTTCTCAACGCGTCCCATTGTCTGGTAAATTGATACAACTACTTCATCGGTGGTGATTTCAAAGTTGCTCGAGCGGTTTTCGACCGGCGGCACGAAGAATGTCATCAGTCCGCTGACCAGGTTAACGACAAAGGTCTTGCCGTCATTTTTCAGCGGTTTGATTACCAGCTTGCTGTTGGCGCTGTTCTTTTCGCTGTAAAAGAGATTTACCTTTGAATTGTCGTGCAGATAGCTGATGGTTGCCATTGAATCTTTGCCGACTTCAACGCTGTCATTTTCTTTGAGCTGCTGATCTTTAACTGCGGCAACAGAATTGACCTTTACTTCGCCGGTAAAATCAGTGATTTTTGCCAGAATCGAAGAAGAGCCGGCGCCGGCACCACACCCGGTGAAACTGAGCAGAACTGCAACCAGAAACACGCCAGCAATTACACTCACATACAGATTTTTGTTTTTCACGAACTTTTCCTCCTCGAATTGGCTGATCCATCAATGAATCAGTATTTACTAATCTCGCAATGATTCCTCATACTCACGGCGGCAACGTTCGAGATACTCGGTCACCGCCTGCCGTCCTCTGCTCAGATAGACATCACACAGCTCATCCATATTGACATCGTAGGGCGCCGAAACAAGATTGACGCTTTGTGCACCTCTGGCCACCGCGTCTATTTTGCTCAACTCAGCTTTCAACTGGTTGAGTTTACCACCCAGAGTGTTGAACTTCTGAATCTTTTTGATCAATTCTTTGAGTCTGTTGGCAGAAAAGCTGTTGAATTGCAGCAGCTTCTGTCTTTCGCACTCAACGAACTCGACACCGGCAAGATAATTGTTATCGCTGTAGAAACTGTGCAACAGGCTGAGAGTGGCGCTGGCCTGCTGTGCCAGTTCAGATGCCGTTCGTCGCTGCCCCGAGACCGTGAGACGGGAGCTGTTGATGCTGGCAAGCTGATAGAAAGACAGCATGCTCCTGCTGTATTTCTGCAGCTGCCTGGGTGTCAGTTTTCGGTAACTCGACTGCAGAAGCCGGTTAACGCGGGTAAATGCTTCCTGCATGCTTTGCGAATATTCCTGCGGCAGACTTTCCGAAATGGCGACGAAGCGGCTGATCCGCGTGCTGTCGCGGTCTTTCTCTGAGGCAGAAAGAAGATAACGCATTGCCATTATGGGAACCTGATAATTGAACATGGCATCAGGGCTGGGAGGAGCTATGCCGGCGGGTTTCAACGCCACAAGAATATCGTCGATCGGATCGATTATCACTTCCAGAACCTGCATGGCCCATTGTGCTTTCTGCACCGAATTGTCCATGACCTTAACCGTAGAAACCACGTCATCTTGATCGCCAATCTGTGCCAGTTCGGAGTTCAGTTCGGAGATAGCTTCCTGATATAGTTCCAGGGCGCAATGCAAAACAAGTATCTGTTTGAAGGCGGCCTCGGCCCGTGGGCGGTCTGGAGCATTTTCGGGCATACCGAGATCCACTATTTTCATGGTGCTGAAGGTTGATGCCTTGCAGTCTCTCTCAATGCCGGCAACAAGTGCACTCAATGAAAAGCCGCCTCTGGAAAGATCGGCTTCGATGCTGGTGTAGATGTCGCTGGTTATTTCCTTGAAGAGATTCTTCTGTATCTCTTCGTAAGTAGCTGATGACATGCTGCTGACCGGGCAAACGATTTTGGTTGACAGCTTGAAAGGTGTCGGGTCGGGCTGGGTGAGGCCATTATATCTGACGGTCACCTCGATAATTTTGACGAGTCCGACCGGTTTTGCCTGAGAATCGTTACTTATCTTAAGATCGTATGAATACTTTTCGAGCTCATTGACATTGAGAAACGTCTTGAAACCGCTTTCACTGCCCCTGAACATGTCATTCTCAGGTTTGAATTCGATGATTCCGAAATAGAAACCGGACTCTTTATCGGCGTCGGTATAACTGATAACCGGAATGTCGCTAAGCTCAACCTTGTAATCAGGCTTGTTCAGCAGCTGGTTAAAGTTGATGCTTTCGGCGATCGGATTGACCAGGCATGTGCTTTTGTCGAGATTGTTGTTGTTGCCTATGTTGTTGATGCCGGCGAGAAAGTTCGGGTTGACCTCGATGCGCTCTTTCATCAGCTTGATGACTACATCTGCGATATATGCGCGGGTCAGATATTCTGAGTTCATGTGATGCTGCTTTTTCGTTGATACAAAGCTGTTGGCAATGAAGTAAATGAAAAAAGCCAGCAGAACCACGGCAAAAATCATTTCAATGATGGTAAAACCGTGGCGCGCCCGCATAAATGCCTTGTTTGAACGAATGTTACTCATGTCTGGCTCAACTCTGGCGGGAGATTTTCTGAAGGTGTGTCGCTGCTTTCTGTCTCATCGACGAACAATGACACGCCTTCGCCAATAGTGTCGATCAGATCGCGTTTGTAGACTTCATAGTATTTATGACGGCAGATCATGTCGCCTGTTCTGCGATTTTCAATGATCACTGTAATTATGATTATCTTCTGATTGTCTTTTATTGTTGAGCTGATATCGCCGCGATAATCGAGGTTTGCAGCCAGCCAGGGGTCGCTTTTGTACATTTCGGCAATCGAGGCCTGCAGATTGCCTGCCCAGGTTCCGGCGCCTGCACTGCTAAGCGGGAACGTCTGCTTTTCTTTGAAAAAGCGCTCGCTCCAGGGCGCGCTGTAGGCCTGTGCCGTCAGAAACACGTGAATTGCGTCGGCCATTAATGCTGCTTTGGTATTGACGACGAAATTTTTGCTGGAACCTCTTTCCTGATTGGTTATGATCCAGAGCGAAAAGATGCCGATAGAAAGTGTCGAAAACAAAACGAGAACGACAGGCAAAGCCATACCACAGCGACTTTTGCGGTTATGGCTGTTATTAATATCTGACTGCTCTTGCATTCTTCAACCTCACCAGAAATACGCTCCCGCCAGAGTCTTCCATTTCCAGGCCAAATCCGGAATCACGATCTTTGCCGCTGCCGAATTTAAGTTTTATCATGACCGAAGCCGGGCTCATCACCGTGAACTCGACCATCTCGACGTCGCGCAGATTTATCGGCCGGATGCCCTGTTTGGCCATATCAATCTCGGGCGTGCCGTTTTCCCTGAATGAACGCAGAAAGCCGTTGTGAAGCCTGACTTTGATCCATTCATTGTCGGTATCACGAAATACCATTTCCTCTGATGTTTTGACCGGATCAGGAGTAATTATTTCAGCGCCGCGGGCAATCCGGTTCGCCAGCAGGGCATCAGCCAGTCTGAGACTCTGGTGTAGTGATACTTCCTGGGTGAGCCCAGGCAATCTTCGCGAAAACACCGAATAAACCTGAATCACTCCGGCCAGCACTATTGAAAAAATGCCCAGAGCGATAAGAACTTCAACAATAGTGAAGCCCTGGCAGGGTGTCGATGTGCGCTTCAACCGAGATTTCAAAAATATACTCCCATAGCCGGATCATCAGTATTTCTGTCAGTGTACTGCGATTTTTATGCTATGGCCAGTTGTATTGAAATTTTGTCCTGAATTGCCGGCTAGAACTCTGTGCCCTTCATGAATTCATTTTTGATGAAGTTGTAGCGCTCGGGATTAACCTGTTTGAGCCAGTCTTTGGCGCCGAAGTAACCGACGACCGCCTGTTGCATGTCGATGTAGGCATCGTAACTGCTCTGGTTCTTGTCGAAGGTGTCTTTCCATTTCTGGGTGACTTCGGGATGGTAATAGAGGAAGCGCAGGGCCATTTCGCGCATGAGAATCTCTTTAAAGCGCTTGCCGCGCGCCGCATCATCGAGTTCGACGAATGACGGCATGAACCATGAGTTCTGGGTGATAAAGACGAAGCCTTCGGCCGAAAATGCGGTTTCGGTATCGGTAGTCGGCATGTAGGCGATAGCCTGAGTGCAGGTTGAGAAAAACTTGGGCAGCACTTCGAAAAGCTCAGCGATTGCGCTCTTGAGCAGATCGGGCGCGGTTTTCCATTCAGCTGGCAGGCTGGCGGCGGCAGTTCCTACATCTACTTCGGTAACTATTGGCATGTAGTCGCCATCAGGTATCTCGGGCGCGCCGCTGGCAGTCGGAGTTTCAACGTTGTTACCGGGATCGTTGCCGGGGTCGGTGGTGTTCGAAGCATTGTCGTCAACCGGTTTTAGGCCCCATCCGGAGATGGTAGCGCCACCCATGACATTGTTCTTCACAAAGTCGAAGCGCGCTTTAGACTTGCTCTGCAGGCTGGAAGGTGCCGCGCAGTATTCACCGATGGCAAAGGCCAGGTCGATCATCAGCGGCGTTTTGCCGGGAAGTACGACCATATTGACTTCGGCTCCCGGTCCGTAAACTCTGGTCGGGTAATCACCGTAGGTAATTGTCTGACCGTATGACTTGAAGACGTCAGGGTTCTCCTGGATGAAGCTGTAGGCCATGCCTCTGGCCAGAATGTATTTGAAACGTGCGATTTTTTCGGCGCTTGAAGGCAGGCGATTGTAAGTTGCCTTGAATTTGCTGATGTAGACAGATGACGGAAACATTGATCCGTGGCCCATCTGAACTATGCCGTGCTGGTCGTTGAAGCCGTTGTATTTTACTTCGAAATCAAGATTGCTCGGTTCGAGATAGATCATTCTGGTCGCTGACCGGAACTTCGCGGGAAGAGCGGTCAACACAGATTTTACCGCATCGAGCCAGTCTTCTGACCAGCGATGCACAGCGGGGTCATCAGCTATCTCGATTTCGAACTGGTCGCGAATACTGTTTTTAAGTGTGTCGATCGGATCGGTGTCGCTGGCATTGTCGTAAACCTGGTAAACTGCATCGAGGTAACTTCCTGATTGGCTCCAGGTCGGAACTGCGACCGCCAGAAGAACTGTCAGAATCAGCATCAGTCTGTTCATTGGCTTAATCCTTTCAGTTCAGGTATTCTTTGCCGTCCATGATGTACTTTTTGATGAAGTTATAACGCTCGAGATCCATGGTGGTGCCGCTTCGAGAAACGAAGACACCGTTTCTGATCGAGCCGCCGCTCCAGTAGGTGGCTACTGATTCAGCCATGTCTTCAACCGGCTGGGTGCGGCCGTATCCGGTCGGGCACTGGCCGACGAGGCGACCGCCTGGCCAGAATTTCTGGCTCCAGGTCTGCATGACCTGTGGATAAGTGTTCTGGAAACAGTGCGTCATCTCATGCACCAGAGTGCGCTTGAAATTATGTTTGAGATAGGCCATCTGCTCTTCGGTGGTTGGCGCGCGGCCGTAGGCGGCGACCAGCGAATTGTAGGCACTCTGTGTCATCTGGGCGCTGAGGTCGAGCATGTGAACTTTGTGCTGAGGCACGATGACGTAAGCGGCCGCGCTGGGCGGTATTCTCGGGTCGTATGGCGGTCCGTCACGATAAACGGTGTCGGTGCACTTGCGGAAGAATGAGGGCAATGAAGCAAGTGCTTCGTCGGCGGCGCGCAGCTGATTTTCGCTCCAGGTCTGGTTCTGGCCGTCGGCGGCGTTGATGCCATATTTTTGTCTGATGGCTGCCCGGACCGCTTCTTTGCCTGTGGCAGTTCCGGTTCCGGTGCTGGTTGCCGTTGACGTTCCCGTCGAAGTAGCTGTGCTGGTAGAAGTTCCTGTGCCGGTAGAGGTGGCAGTCGAAGTAGAGGTCCCGGTTGAGGTTCTGGTGGCTGTACTGGTGGAGGTCGACGTCGCGGTTCTGGTTGCAGTGCTGGTTCCGGTCGAAGTAGCTGTGGAGGTAGCCGTGGAAGTTCCTGTCGAAGTTGAGGTGGCAGTCGATGTAGAAGTGCTGGTAACCGGGGGTTTGGGTTTAGGCACGATTCTTTCGCATGGAATTACAACTACGATAACTCTGGCGCCACACATTTTGCCGCCAATGATGCGCATTAATTGGTTTATTATAGTTTGCAGGCGCTCAAGCGCCTTCTGTTGCGCCGGGTCACCGGTCGGGTCGGGCACGTCGACGACTTTCGGAGGGGTATCTGTTTCATCGTCAGTCACATAGCGGGCGTCAGATTCGTCTGCAACTGCTGAAGTGCCTTGGCCATCGGCACTGTAGATGCTGTCGAGATAGCTGCCACTTTGCCCGTAAACCGGGGCAAAAGCTGTAAAAATCAGCATGCTTATCAAAATCAGCCACTTCTGTGTCATATAATACCCCCCTGTACATTCTTCTGTATAATTATACGAAATTTTACATCATTCTGTTGCAAAAAAATGACGGGGTCAGGGGGAGTTGAGCTGGCGGTTAAGTCTGGCCGGAAAAATAGAGGTTTTCAGGGAAAATGGTTTTTCGTCGCCGCTTTTCATTTTAAGCTTGATATCGAGCCCGATACTGAGTCGCAGTGTTCCGGACCCAGTGCTTTCCGGCTCCAGGAAACGCTCCAGTTCAGTCTGCCAGGTGAGAGATGCCACGCGATCTTTGATCAGTTCTCGCTCTTTTTCGCTGCCTTCGCGACGGAAGATGCTGCCGCCATTTTCTTCTGCGAGATAACGGTAGACAACCGGAAGTGTTTTTGCCTCGCGACTGCTGTAAACCATGAAACTCAACTGATCTGGAGTTGTGTTGAGCTGTGCCGGAGTGCCGCCGGAAGCATCAGGTGCTATTACTGCATTGTTAAGATCGGTGCGCAGACGCGCCAGGAACAAAGCGCCATCCTGCATCAATACTGCGGTTCCTTCGCTTCGGCTGTAGCTGCGGCGAAAGTTGGTGAAAAGCATGATGGCTGTACCTAGAAATACCGAAACTATGCCGCAGACGACAAGAATTTCGACGAGGGTAAATGCCCGGGTTTTAAAGGTTTTCATTGGCCACCAGTGTTTTCATGAAAAATTCGCGAATACGTTCTGAACCTGGCGCAGCAGCAAATCTGATAGTTACTGTGACCTTCTTGAACAGAATTTTGCCATCGCGTCTGATGTCTTCGACTTTCATTGCCCGCCACAGGTCGGCAGCTGTCGACAGCTTGAAGAGAACCGGTCCGCCGGCGAACTGTCCACCATCGACAATCGCATCGCTGTCATACTCGCCGCTTTTGATCATTTCGAATGGCAGCGATACAATCTGTTCCATAAGTTCTATCGCAGCCGTATGAGCCCTGAATTCGGCATCAGTCAGCTGAATGTTGCGACTGCCGGTCGAAAACGTCATGAATACGGGCAGCATGATCAGGGCGAGTATGCCGACCGAAAAAACGATTTCGAGCATGGATAAGCCACTGCGACGGTTGTTATTCATTCCAGAACGAATCCTTGGGATCGATGAATACTTTGTAATAGCGATTGTAGCCTGAAGAAGTCGGATCCTGTCCGGGCCTGAATCTCAGGGTGCCGCCTTGAAAGCGGTGGTCGGCATAGATTGAACCGATGCAGAGAGAACCATACATGTCGAATTTTGAGCCGTAGCCAAGTTCGGCGTTGGGCGCTACGATGTTGACATGGTTGGGTTGCGTCGAAGCGAAGCTTACCGAACCATTGCCGGCAAGGACGACTGTCAATGCCTCGCCGGGAGACATGCAGCTGATGCCGCGTAATACCAGGTTGCCCTGCTTGAGAATAATGATGCCGCCGCCTTTGACTACCATTGGCTGCGGTTTTCCGGCAGCGGGAATCTGCATGTCGAGCTGGCGTGAGTTTTTGATGCTTACTATGGCGTTGAGTTCGAGCTCGCCGCGCTCGTTGAGAAACCTTTTCCAGAAATCGCTGATCGAGTCTACTTCGACCTGTGTGCGGTTTTCCATGACCTGCAGCAGCCCCTGCGCTGTCGGCCGACCCTTGAAAAATCGGTGACTGTCGCGGGTAATTTCTAGGTTGAGACCGTTGTCCATTGATAAAATGCCGGCGTCTGAAGGAAAAATCCGCCCGGCTTTGTTGCTGTAGACATCCTGCATGCTGTTATAGGATTCGGCATAGGGCTGTTCGCTGATTCGACTCATCAAAAGCGCATAATCAGCATAATCGTGACAGAGCATGCCAGACTGCAGTAATGGCCCGCCAAACTTCCGGCCCATGATGTCCTGAATCATGATCGAGTTGTTCCAGGAGCTTTCTGAGACCGAGGGCAGCAGGTAAAGCGGCGGTGGACTGACAGCGGCAAAGAGCGCTTCGATGTCGGCCTCGTCTGATTTGACTTCGAGACTGGCATAGCGGGGAAAAGCAATATGGACATTGCCGAACACGCGGGTGCGTGACTGGTAACCCTTGCGTGCGTCGCCGAACAGGTGGAGGATCGATGACTTTGATGAATATGCGTTCTTTTCACCGCTCGACAGTATATTGCCTTCATACATTGCGTCGCTGTCCTTGCGGTTGCTGCGATCGTGAAAACCGTCGAGGACGAAACTGTGGCCAAACCGGTAGCTGACCTGACGTACAGAAGAAGAACTTTTGTCCCAGGGTATCAGAAGGGATGACGCAAAAGCTTCCGGTAATGCTTCTGATGGCGTGGAGAATTTGACCGGTGAGAAAATATTGGGATTGCTGACATCGTAAAAATGAAAAATTTCTCCGAGATCGCCGGCGCCAGAACAAAGATTCAGACGGCTTCGACGCCCGCCCATCATAATCCAGCCGCGGCGCTGCCAGACGTCTTTTTCGGCCTCCTCCCGCAGAATATCGCCCATGTTGCCGGCTTCAAAAGGCGCGTCTGGGGTGGCATGGTTGTAAACGATCATCGGCTTCGGGCCATCTGTTATCATGCCGCGGTAATCGTTGCGGATCAGGTTGAACCCGCCTTCGCCGGCCCGAGCGGCATCATTGACGAACAGACTGAATTTGCCCAGCCAGGCTGGAACAGAGCTTCCCACTCTTACTTTGCGTTTGACCAGAATTAGTCGGCTGGTTCCCTTGAAGGTTCCTGTCGATTCAATCACCAGGTAACCATCTTTGGCAATCGGGTCAGCCCAGCTGCCGGGCGCGGTTTCGCAGATTGCGAAATCTCTGAGCCAGACATCGACTCTGATAGAAGCGTCTTTGTCCATTTCATGCGCGAATTTTTCGAGGTCTCTGTTCCAGCTGGCGTCGAGCATGTCATTGATGCAGACGTCTTCAAGGCTGCCGGGCTTGAGAAGTATTTCGTTGAGCTGCCGGTTACCGGAAGTGCCTGACATAATTCTGGCAACAGCCTCGCGAACCGAGCCAATGCTGCTGTTTATGCCGGCTTCGGCAAGAAAATGCGCGATTTCGCCGTTGACTATGCTTTGAATTCCGGTGTGCTGGTGACCGACGAACGAATAAAGCGACACCGCCAGAATGAGCATGACGGTGCCGATTATTACAGCGAACATTATGGCAAAGCCATTTCGCGTTGATAAATCTGAAGATCCTGACAGCGTTGAGTGCATAACTAAATAATCTCAACCTCGGGCATGATTGTCAACGCTTTTACCCATAATGAAAACCTGTTACAATATTCGTGTAAAGTACAAGCCCGCTGCTGGAGGAAAATATGAAAAATCTCGCTATGACACTGTTAATGGTAATGCTTTGCATGGGAGGATATGCCATGATCGAAACTTTGAGTCTCGAACAGCTTGCGCATGGCGCCGATCTGATCGTAACCGGCAGAATTGCTGGCATTCGGGCCGGCGAAAAACAGGCCGACGGAGTAGATGTCGTCGCGAACCTTTTCGAAATCAGAGAATGCCTCAAAGGCACCATTGCGGCTGGAGAAAAAATCAGAATCAGAACCTTACGTGGTATCGAAGACAACGTCGAGTTTGACGAAGGCAGAAGCTATCTGCTGTTTCTGCGCAGCGTAGACAGCCACTACGAAGTGTTCAATTCGCCACAGGGCAGCTGGCCGGTCGAAAAAGATGGCAGTTTCTCAGCTATGGGGCATGGCAAAACGATCGAGCAGGTAAAGAGCGCGATCGAAAGCCGCCCGCTCAAATTTCAGCCTGAGTTCAAGCCTCTTTCACTGTGAGTTTCAGCCGTCGATAAGCTTGAGAACCGTTGCGCGGTTCTCGTCCTGCATTTTGAAAGCCTTGATTGCTGCTTTTGACTGCAGGGCCTGCAGATTCATGTTGATCAGTTCGGCCGCAATATCGGCATCTTCGATACGTGACTGTGCTGCCGTGGCATTGATGAGCTCATTTTGCAGCCCGGCGATCTGCGAGCTTATTCCGTTTATAGTGGCGCCGATGGTGTCTCGTTGTGTCGAGACGCTGTTAATCGCCTGACTTACCTGACTGATTGCCTGACCGGCATTGGTAGTGAGATCCAGCGAACTGACCCCGAGTGCTTCGGCGCTGGCGGCCGGCAGTGCCATGGTTTCGCCGCCCTGCAGTTCGATGCTGAAATTGCCGTCGAGCAGTTTTTTATCGTTATAAACAGTGTTGTTTGCGGTCTGGTTGATCTGACCGGCCAGTTGATCGATTTCGAGCTGTATGTTGCCGCGGTCTTCGCTGGTCAGAGTGCCATTGGCGGCCTGCACGGACAGTTCGTTC
>ENA-UOWO01006999-UOWO01006999.1-activated-sludge-metagenome-genome-assembly--contig:-NODE-6999-length-11342-cov-10.916630_pt1 | contig 11342 bp, 12 predicted proteins | sample MGYA00238148_ERZ761564 | MGnify/ENA primary metagenome ERZ761564 (study PRJEB28885, sample SAMN05720194) | activated sludge metagenome | isolation source: Anaerobic digester | place: USA...
TGGCGGACAGCCCGTCGGACAGCCCGTCGGGCCGCCCGGTGGGCGCTCCCTCGGGCGTCAGCCCTCGGAGTTGAGTATCGTCTTGATGAAGGTAACGAGCACCTCCAGCGCGTTCTCGTTCGCTCCGCCCTCGGGTATGATGATGTCGGCGAAGCGCTTGGTCGGCTCGATGAACTGGAAGTGTCCAGGCCGTACCACGTTCAGGTACTGGTCGATCACCGAGTCGACCGTGCGACCGCGTTCCTTGATATCCCGCGACAGCCTTCGGATGAACCGAATATCGTCCGGCGTGTCCACGAAGATCTTCAGGTCGATCAGGTCGCGCACCTTCTCGTTCGTGAACACCATGATGCCCTCGAAGATCACCAGTTTGCGCGGCGTGACCTTGATCGTCTCCTCCGCCCTGCGGTGGTGCACGAAGTCGTAGGTCGGTATCTCGACCGGTTCCATCCGTTTGAGCGCCGAGAGCTGGCTCCAGAGCAGCTCGTTGTCGAACGCCTCCGGGTGGTCGAAATTGAAGGCGGTGATGTTCGAGTTCGAGACGTACTCCGCCGACTTGTAGTAGTTGTCCTGGGGAATGAACACGAAGTCGGCCACGAGCTCGGATATCTTGCGCACGATCGTCGTCTTGCCGGATCCCGAGCCGCCGCAGATCCCTATAAGTTTCGCTTCAGCCATGGCGCGAGGATAGCACGCTCCTCGCGCCTTGGGAACGGGGGGCGCCATCGTCCGCCTCCCGGCCGCCGCGGCCGGACGCGCCCCCCGGCCCGAGCCTCCTCGCGCGTCCCGCGGCCGCGCTCCGGGGTCTCGGGCCTCCCCAGGGACCTCCATAGGCACCGAGCCTTGCGGGCGGCCTCTCGGCGCGCTATATAGGTGTAGACTCCGTTTCGATGAAAGGATACCCAATGAAACGTCGCGTTCCGCTGATCGTCGCCTGCGTTCTAGCCGCTATCCTTGTATCGTCCTGCCTGCCCGGGGACGGTAGGAACACGAGCGCCAATCCTGCCGGCTTCCTCTCGGGCTTCTGGCACGGCATCGTCGCGCCCGTGTCGCTCGTCGTGCAGATCTTCAAGCCGACCATCCGCGTCTACGAGGTAGCCAACACGGGCTTCTGGTACGACCTGGGCTTCTGGCTCGCCATCGGGGGCGGCGCCGGAGGCGGATGCGCCGCGGCGGGCCGGCGTAAGCGCTACCGGGCCTAAGCCCGGCTTGCCGCATCGCTCGCGGCATCATCGCTCGCGGCTTGGCCGAGTTCGAGGAGCCTAGCCTCGGCCTCGTCTATGTCCTCGTCCGGCGTCGAGGCGCCGGCCGACAGGCCGACCCGTTCGTAGCGGCCGAGCTCGTCGGGAATCTCGGCCGCATTCTCGACGTGCCAGGTCGGTACGCCGAGCGTCGCGGCCAGCTCGGCCAGGCGCCTCGTGTTGGCGGAGTTCTTCCCTCCGACGACCACGATCGCGTCGACCTCGCCGGCCAGCTCCTCGATGGCGGAGCGGCGCTCGCGGCTGGCCGCGCAGACGCCCCCGACGTCGACGAGTTCGCGCCCGGGGATGCGGAGCGCCTCCCGTACGGCTTCGTATTCGGTCTCCGAGATCGTCGTCTGCGCTATCAGGGCCAGGGGCCGGCTCGTCGCCACCGCAGCCGCCTCCGCGGCGCTCGATACGATGACGGCGCCCGGCGCGTGGCCCGCCACGCCGAGGGTCTCGCCGTGGCCCTTGTCGCCGGCGATCACGACCAGGTAGCCGCGCGAGGCGTAGGACGCGGCCGCCTTCTGGTTGGCGGCCACGCGCGGGCAGGTCGCGTCGACGACCTCGGCGCCGGCCGCCCGGAGCCGCTCGAAGACCTCCGGGGCGGCGCCGTGGGACCGTATGACCACCGTGGCGCCGGCCAGGCGACCGGGAGCGTCGTCGGGGTCGGCTATCGTCTCCATGCCCAGGCCGGAGAGCCTCGCCGAGACGCGGGGGTTGTGCACGATCTGGCCGAGCACGAAGCCGCTCGAGCCCGAGGCCGAAGCCGCCGCGGCGGCCCGTTCCGCCGTCTCCACCGCCCTCCTGACGCCCGGGCAGAAGCCGAGCGTGCGGGCCCTCGTCACGGTCACCTTCGGTCTCCCTCTCCCTATGCCAGCTCCAGCGCTATCTCCATCATCGTCTTGAAGGTGGTCTGCCTCTCCTCGGCGCTGGTCGCCTCGCCCGTCACGATGCTGTCGGACACGGTCAGGAGCGTGAGCGCCCGCTTGCGGAACTTGGCGGCTATCGTGTATAGCGCGGCGGTCTCCATCTCCACGGCCATCACGTTGTAGGCGGCCCACAGCTTCCAGGAGTCGGGGTCGTCGCCGTAGAAGGTGTCGGAGGTCAGGATATTGCCCACCTTGAGCGCCACGCCGCGATCCTCGGCGGCCTTCCAGGCCTTCCGCATCAGGCCGAAGTCGGCTATCGGCGCGTAGTCGAGGCCGCCGAAGCGTATCCGGTTGACGTTGGAGTCGGTGCAGGAACCCTGGGCCATGATGACGTCGCGCACCTTCACGTCGGGCTGGATGGAGCCGCAGGTGCCGATGCGTATGACGTTCTCGGCGCCGTACTCCCGGATCAGCTCGGTCACGTAGATCGACAGCGACGGCACGCCCATGCCGGTGCCCTGGACCGAGACGGGCCTGCCCTTGTAGCTGCCCGTGAAGCCGAACATGTTGCGCACCGTGTTGTAGCAGACGGGGTTCTCCAGGAAGGTCTCGGCTATGAACTTGGCCCGGAGCGGGTCGCCCGGCAGGAGCACGGTCGGGGCTATGTCGCCCTTCTTGGCTGCGTTATGGGGTGTGGCCATGGTCTAGTCTCCTCAGGTTCGCGGATGGCGGCGGCGCCCGCGGCGCGCCTCGTACGAAGGTACCTCATGGCCGGCCCTTTCGTCCATGCGCGTTCACCTACTTTTCGCTGGTCTTTTACCAAGGGCGCGTTACAATATCTTACTATTCAAACCGATCGCGCCGCCGATCGGAAGAGCCACGGAGGTTTATCGAATGCGTACCGGATTAAGAATCGTTCGCCGCGCCGTCCCGACTGGACTGGTATCGGCGCTCTGCCTGGCGCTACTCGCCTCGTGCTTCTCGCTGCCCGGCATAGGCGGCTTCAACCCGCTCGCCGACCTGCAGTCGTCCGTCGAGGCCAGGGCCTCCGCCGAGGTCTCGTCGGCCGTCGGCTTGAGCGGGCTCGAGCGTAAGGTCATGTTCAACGTGCTGTACTCGCAGATCTTCTTCATCGGCGGTTTCGGCGCCGACTTCTACCCGCTCGAGGAGACGCAGGGCGCCGTATGGCGCATCAAGAGCGTCGACGAGGACGGGAGCTTCACGGCCGTCGAGGCGGAGCGAGCCTTTCTCAAGCGGCTGCCGAACGGCGATTCCTGGTGGTACCTGGCCTGGCGCGGTGACGGGGAGTCGTGGGAATTCGAGGCGCTGATGGATAAGGATCAGATGGCCCGTACGATCCGCTACTACAATGCCGACGTCAAGCGCGTCGAGGCGGCCGTCTTCGATACCAGCGGCAAGGCCAAGCCCGGCTCGGAGACCGCCCCGCCCGAGGAGGCGCCGACCAGCGAGCTGGCGCTTGAGGACCTCTCCGGCTACAAGAAGGGCGTGGAGACGATCAAGGTCGGCGCCGGCACCTTCCGCGCCGAGCGTATCGAGTGGACCTACTACGACGAGGACGAGAAGACGACCTACCGCTACACCTGGTGGGTCGATCCCAAGGCCTCGGGAGGCCTGGTCAAGTACGAGTGGGCCAAGAGCGGCTCCAAGGAGTCCGTGTCCGGCGAGCTCGTCTCGCTCAAGAAGGGCTACAAGACCAAGTTCGCGTCGTTCTAAGCCTATCCTGGGCCGCCGCGATATGCACCCCGTATACGGCGTGGCGGCCCGCGCCGAATATGGATTGCATAAGGGCCCTCGATTGTACGCGGCGTCGGCGTTTTACTATACTGGACCGTGCTTCGCCGTAGGGCGCGTGGCGCCTGATAGCAACCCGGCGAGCCGCCGCAGAAGGAAGGTTCAGATGAGCAAGAAGACGATAGTCGTCGCCCTCGGGGGCAATGCCCTGATCGAGGAGGGTACCGAGGGTACCATCGAGCAGCAGTTCGAGAATACCCGCAAGAGCATGGCCGCGATCGTCGGCCTGGTCAAGGAAGGCCACCGCGTCGTCCTGACCCACGGCAACGGCCCCCAGGCCGGGGTGCACCTGATCCGCAACGAGGCCGGCGCCGCGCAGGTGGCCCCGAGCTCGCTCAACGTGATCGTCGCCGATACCCAGGGCTCGATAGGCTACATGATCCAGCAGTCGCTGATGAACGCCCTGCTCAAGGCCGGAGTCAAGACCGAGGTCGTCACCGTCGTCACCCAGGTCGTCGTCGACAAGGACGACCCGTCCATGATCAACCCGACCAAGTACGTCGGCCCCTTCTTCAAGGCCGAGCACCTGGACGCCTGCAAGACCAAGGGCTGGGTCATGAAGGAAGACCCGGGCCGTGGCTACCGCCGCGTCGTCGCTTCTCCGATCCCCGTCGACGTGGTCGAGAAGGGCGTGATCCACGAGTTGCTCGACTCCGGCAAGGTCGTCATCGCCGTAGGCGGCGGCGGCGTGCCGGTCTGCAGGCTGGCCGACGGCACGCTCGAGGGTGTGGACGCCGTCATCGACAAGGACCGCGCGAGCGCCCTGCTCGCCGGGCTGATCAAGGCCGACGAGCTCCTGATCCTGACCGGCGTCGACAAGGTGGCCGTCAACTACAAGAAGCCCGACCAGAAGACGCTCGATACGCTCACCGTGGCGGAAGCCGAGCGCTACATGGCCGAGGGCCAGTTCCCCAAGGGCTCGATGGGTCCCAAGATCGAGGCCGCCATCGACTTCGTCAAGCGCGGCGGCAAGACGGTGGTCATCACCAGCCTCGAACGGGCCCAGGACGCCGTGGACGGCCACGCCGGCACCCGCGTCGTGAAGTAAGGCGTCAAGCTTATAACGAGGAATCCGGCCACGGAGCCACGGAGGCACGGAGGAAGGCGATCGTGTGGGATAGGTGGGCGATATCCTGGTAGAGTAGTAACGCCAGGGTGCTTTGCCCATTTCCGAATCCGCTCTCGCCCTTTCCTCTCCGTGTCTCCGTGCCTCCGTGGTTCGCCGTTTTTGTAGTTATCCCGCTTCTCGGCAAACTTGACGGTGCATATCTTCTATGGTACCTTTGCGGTCAATCCTTTCTATAGATTGAGGACACTGACATGGATAGTTTGTTTTCCGGCCTGAGCCTGTTTCAGGCCGCCCCCGCCAATTCGACCGGCTCGATGATCTCGACCGTCGTCATGTTCGGCGCCGTCTTCGCCATCTTCTACTTCCTTATCATCCGCCCCCAGAACAAGAAGCAGAAGGAAGCCCAGAAGATGATCGCCGCCGTCAAGAAGGGCGACAAGGTCGTCACCATCGGCGGCGTTCACGGCACGGTCAGCGCCGTCAAGGAAAAGACCGTCGTGATCAAGGTCGACGACTCGGCCAAGATCGAGTTCACCAAGTCGGCGATAGCGTCCGTTGACGCGCGCGGCGACGAGGCCCCGGCCGAGGCCGAGGACTCCAAGAAAGAAGCCTCGAAGTAACGTCCCGGCGGCCCCGACCGAAGCGGTCGGGGCCGCTAGTCCTACCCCCTTACGACACCACCGGAGTCAACGCATGAACAAAACCAAAAGATTCATCATCGTGCTCGTAGTGTTGGCCGTCGCGTTCGCCTTCCTCTTCCCCTCGCTGCAGTGGTACGCCATGACCCCGAAGGAAGACCAGGCGCTGGCGCTCGGCTCCCGCGAACAGATACGCGAGTACGCGTGGCGCATGGCGCGCGCGGACCTGGCGGAGATCGAGCGCCTCGTGGCCGCCTCGGACGCCGAGCCGTTGCCCGAACGCTTCGACCCGCTCGTCAAGCGGGCCAGGAAGATCTACAAGGAGCTCGGCATCGCCGCCCCGGCCGCCTGGGACGCCAAGGCCTTCCTCGCCGCCTTCGACAATCGTTCCGACGCCCTCGCCGAGATCGAGGACTACTACCGATCGCACGTGCTCGGCCTCAAGAAGCTGCACGGTAGCGCCGTCCAGCTCGGCTTGGACCTGTCCGGCGGCATGTCGGTCGTCATCCGCGCCGACATCGAGGCCCTCGAGGCCAAGGTCGGCAGGTCCCTATCGTCGGCCGAGCGCGACGACGCCGTCGAGCGCGCCCTCGAGGTGCTCAACAACCGCATCGATAAGTTCGGTCTGACCGAGCCGGTCATCCGCCGCCAGGGCGACGACCGCATCTACGTCGAGATCCCCGGCGCCGCCGATCCCGACCGCATCAACAGCATCATCATGGGTCGCGGCAAGCTAGCCTTCCACATCGTGGACGAGCAGGCGACCGCCTCGCTCGCCGCTTACCTCGAGGCTAATCCGCTCGCGATCAGCGACGACCTGACCCTGGCCGACCCGTCTCAGATACCGGCCGGCACCATGGTGCGCAAGTACTACACCAAGGACAAGTACGGCCTCGACGAGTGGACCGGTAGCTACATGGTGATAGCCGCGGAAGCCGGCCTCGACGGCAACCATATCGAGAGCGCCACCGTCTCATCCGACGCCGTTACCGGGCAGCCCGAGGTCGTCTTCAGCCTCGATAAGGAGGGCGGCGAGATCTTCTACGCGCTGACCAGCGCCAACGTCGAGAAGACCATGGCCGTCGTGCTCGACGACCGCGTACGTACCGGCGCCAGGATCTCCGGCCCCATCCAGGCGAACGTCAAGATCACCGGCTTCGACGCCGAAGAGGCGAACAACCTGGCCCTGATCCTGCGCTCGGCGGCCCTGCCGGTCGAGCTGATCGTCGAGTCCCAGCAGGCGGTCGGAGCATCGCTCGGCGAGGACACCATCCTCGAGGGCCGCAACGCCGTGCTGCTCGGCCTGGCCCTCGTGTTCTTGTTCATGCTGGCGTACTATAAGGGCGCCGGCGTCAACGCCACGCTGGCCCAGGTGCTCAACCTGTTCCTGATGTTCTCGATCCTGTCGGCCTTCAACCTGACGCTGACCCTGCCGTCGATAGCCGGTTTCGTGCTGACGATAGGCATGGCGGTCGACGCGAATGTGATCATCTTCGAGCGCATCAAGGAGGAGCTACGCGACGGCAAGGGCCGTAAGGCCGCCATCGACGCGGGCTTCGCGAAAGCCTTCTGGGCCGTCATGGACGGCAACATAACGACGATCATCGCCGCCCTGTTCCTGTCCCAGCTCGGCACCGGCTCCATCCAGGGCTTCGCCGTCAGCCTCGCGATCGGCAACATTTCGTCGCTGTTCACCGCGCTGTTCGTGTCCAAGCTGTTATTCGACTTCAACACCGACGTGGCTAAGCACCGCACCGTGTCGATTGGCTGGAGGGTCAAATGAAGCGCGTCATCAACTTCCATAAGGCGTTCCTGCCCGCGACCCTAGCCTCGGTCGTCGTGCTCGTCGCCGGACTCATCTCGCTGGCGACGATGGGCCTCAACCTGGGCGTGGACTTCCAAGCGGGCATCAACCAGTCCGTGCGGCTCGCGTATCCCGTCGCCGACGTCAGCTACGAAGGGCCCGGCTCGCCCGTGCTGTCCATCGGAGCCGGCGAGCTATCCCTCGTCTTTTCCGGGGCCGACGTCGACTCCAGGACCGTATCCTGGAACCTGCGCACCGTCGGCACCATCGCCGACCTGGCCGGCTTGCTCAAGGCCGAGGGCGTGACCATGGCCGTACGCGACGGCGCAGGCCTCTCCGCCGACCTGCTCGTCCCGACCTATCAGGGCGACTATACCCTCGGAGCCTCTCCGCGGCTCGTCCATCGCGCGCCCAAGTCGTCGGCCGAGGCCTACGGCTCGATCGAAGAGATCCGCGCGGCCGTTTCGTCGCTCGGCTCCGTGTCGGTGCAGAACGTCGGCGGCGCCGACTCGATGCAGTACCTCGTCCGCGTCAGCGACGACGGCTCGGACAAGTCCTTCAGCGAGACTATCCCCGGCAGGATACGCGCCGCCCTCGAGTCGGCCTTCGGCGCCGACAAGGTCGTCGTCATCAAGACCGACTACGTCGGCGCGCGCTTCTCCGAGGACCTGTCCTCGAGCGCCTGGAAGCTCAGCCTGTTCACCGCGCTCGCCATACTCGCGTACGCCACGATCAGGTTCAAGATGCAGTACGCCGTCGGTGCCGTGCTCGCCATCCTGCACGACTGTCTCATTATGATAGCCTTCATGGTCTGGACCCGCATGGAGTTCAACACCACCTCGATCGCCGCGCTCCTCACGATACTCGGCTACTCGATCAACGACACGATCGTCATCTTCGACCGCGTCCGCGAGGATCGCAAGCTCGACCCGAACGCCAAGATGTCGGCGGTCATCGATCGATCCGTGACCGAGACCCTCGGCCGCACGGTCATCACGACCGTCACGACCCTGCTGGCCGTAGCAGCGCTCTATTTCTTCACCTCGGGCAGTATCAAGGACTTCGCCCTGGCGCTGATCGTCGGCATCGTCTCGGGTACCTATTCGACCATCTTCATCGCCACCGGGTTCGTGCATCTCTGGGACAAGTACGGCGGCAAGAGGCAGGCCAAGGCCGGAAAGCTGGCGGCCAAGCCGGCGAACTGAGTCCGTTCGTCGCATATCTCAAAGCCATCGGGCCGAACCGCACGCGGTTCGGCCCTTTTCGTGCAAGGCCGGGTGCGTTTCCTATGCGAGGGGTCGTTCGCGGCCGCCTGCAACGATGGACGAAGAAGCTGTATGTCAGCAGCGGAGATGATCGGTTCCAGGAACGGCGTGGGCACGACGGTCTCCTTCATGGCCGGCCTCGGCGAGCAACCACCGACCGCTTTACACGATCGAACGTTTTAGGTATATTCATCCGGCACCGGTTCTAGACGGCGCACTGGATCTTTTGACATTCAGCTACAAATACGGCGCCGTACCCAAGCGGTAAGGGAGAGGTCTGCAAAACCTTTATGCGGCGGTTCGATTCCGCCCGGCGCCTTAAAAAGAAAGCCACCCCATCGGGGTGGTTGTCTTTTTATATAGGGCGCCGGGCGGAATCGAACCGAGGACGCGTCCCAAGCGAAGCGTAGGGCGCGGCGCATGGATGCGCCGCGAGCGTCCGAGGCGGCCCGTAGGCCCGAGGCAGGAGGCCGAGGGCCGGAGGGCGATCCCGCCCGGGCACTCCTAGGCAAGGCTCGGAGCCGGGCGGAATCGTAGTGCAGCCCGCTTCCGGCGGGCACGTTCAATCCGATACCTTACAATGCGGCGCGCAGCGACGTACCGTAGCGAGCGCGCGCCAAAGGCGCGAAGAGGCGCCATGGTTGGCGCCGTAAGCGAGCGGAGGCGGCCTGGAGCGAGAGACGTCAGGATGGCGTCGAGCGAAAGGCGGTTCCGCCCGGCGTGAGCACGGAACGTCGACTGGGTGTTTACGCATATCTGGCTACCGCGGAAGCGAGAACCCCGGCCCGTAGGCCCAAGGCAGGAAGCCGTAATAGGGCGTCTCGATGCCTTCTTCAAGAAGTACGCCGTATTGTAGTATCCTCGCGTTTAAGGAGCCTCACATGAGTCCTAGACCAACTGAGTACGATTCCTGCCCGAGCGCGGATTGGTTCGAGGAAGCGACCGAATCGTTCAGCGATCGATGGGACTCTACGCCATGGCACGATAACGGCGAGCGAAAGCTGGCGCCTCTAAAGGGATCCCTCCGCGTCCATGCGCCATCCATTAACCGCCTGCCCGAGACCTTCCTTCCGTCGGTGCTCGACCAGTATCTCGCGGTGTTGTCGGAGGGCTACGAATACCAGGCGCTCGACTGCCTGCGGATCCTGGGCGACGACCGCTATCTGTGCGCGAATGATTCCGGAGAGACGTTCTACGTCTGGTCCCGATCGATGACCATCAACGTCAGCGAAGCGGGATACACGTTCTTGACGGCTATCATCCGCCTGAGAGGCGAAGGTGGCGAGCCGACTCCAGCCATCACGTACGGTCCGGTACTATCCTGGAAAGCCCTGCGCGCCGCTGATTTCTCCGCCATCGGGCGGGAGCTGGCCCGCGACCTCTATAGGCTGCAGGGGCTATCGGCCGTGATCCGGCGCGACCCCGTACCGTTCTGGGCCGCCTGGACTCTCGGCGACGCTCCGATCATGAAGCACGGTACCGAGGAGCTCTGCACCTGTTGGCAGACGGGCCGGTTCTCGGCCAGCCCCGAGACCGCGCTTTCGGGATCGTGGAAGCGCGACGAAGTCGGCAAGCGAATACGGCTCAGGAAGCCCGGTTCCAAGCCCTTCTTCGAGCAGGTCGTCATCTACGACTCCAAAACGTCGCTCGGCCTCGTACTGACGAGACGGCGCGGCTATCAGAAGAAGCTGATCGACTCGCTCGCGTCCGTGTTCACTCCAGACGCGGAGGAGCCGTGCGTCGCCTCCGCGGCCCTAGAAATGGTGTTTTCCGATATCCTGAAGCGAAAGCTGGGATTCTCGGACTGGACCCGACCGTTCGAGCGATTGGACGAGGAGCGGATCGAACGCGACCGAGCGCGGCATCCCGAGCGTGAGTCCGAGCTGGATAGCCTGAACGACGCGCTCCAGGCATTATTGCCTCACATCAACGCCCATCGGGAGCCGGACTGGGAGGCCTTCGCGGCCGAGCACGATGTCGACGCAGGCTTGATCGATACGCTGAAGAGCTTTTACCAGAAGTACGCCAGAGGCTCGTGATGCAGGATATCCCCCCGATGGGAACGCTGCCGGATACGGGCCTCGACCCGGCGATGCTCGTCCGCCTGGCCAACGCGCGCATGCCCTTCGGCAAGTACGCTGGGCGCCTGCTCGTCGATCTGCCGGAAGCCTACGTCGTCTGGTTCTCGCATAAAGGCTACCCCAAGGGCGAACTCGGCGAGCTGCTCGCTTCGCTGTACGCGATCAAGGAGAACGGCCTGGAACCGCTCCTGCGGCCGCTGGTCAGGGGCTCTTGAGCAGGTAGCCCTTGCCGAAGGCGCGGAACAGCTGGGCGGCGTTGGTCCCGGGGCCGTCCGGCGAGCCGCGCATCCTGAGCGTCGCGTTGGCCGGGTCGTCCGGTCTGGTCAGGTTCATCCGCTCGATGACCGGCCCGAGTCGGTAGTGGTAGTGCAGGTACTCGACGCTCCCGTCGGTCCCGACGGACAGTACGACGCCGACATGGGTCAGTTCGTCGCCGGGGCGGCCGTCGCCGTCGGCGTCGTAGGTGTCGTCCCAGAACACGAGGTCGGCCGGCGCGGGATAGCGTACCGCGTAGAGTAGCCCCTCGTCGCGTAGCGTCTGGTACAGCCTGCGGACGCCGT
>ENA-UOWO01007000-UOWO01007000.1-activated-sludge-metagenome-genome-assembly--contig:-NODE-7000-length-11342-cov-4.653672_pt1 | contig 11342 bp, 12 predicted proteins | sample MGYA00238148_ERZ761564 | MGnify/ENA primary metagenome ERZ761564 (study PRJEB28885, sample SAMN05720194) | activated sludge metagenome | isolation source: Anaerobic digester | place: USA...
CATCTCAATTAGTGTGTTTTGGCTCTCTTCATAACCCTTATTAAAATAACCAATTCTAAATCCAAACTGGTCTCCGTTTCCTACTTCAGTCACAACCGCACTCATTTGAATTGCCAAATCAGGGTAGGCGAATATCACATTTCCCTTCCAATCACCGATTATATTTACCAAGCCATAAAACCAATTGCTGTTTATTAAGTTTAAATTAACCAAATTACTTATATTAACTATTGAGCTGGCATCCCCAGTCATCATATTAGCCCATCGGCTGTCAATTGTGTTTCCGCCGGTATTAGCCAGAGCTGTTACATTATTATCAATCCCAACCAGATTGGCTCCTAGAGCCGCTTCTCCAATTGCTTGACTGTTTAACCCCAGGAAAAACAAATTTACAATCGGATTTAAACTCATCACACCTCCGGGCGTTAGCCAGTTATAAACCACTCCATCCAGGTTTCCAGTCGTATTTAAACTAAAGTAAAATCCTCCGGTAGTTGTATTTAAATTAACCAGGTTGGTTGTATTAGCAATCGCCAACACATCACCGGTTACTAATGTCCCGGTATTGGCTTCAATTGTATTTCCTCCGCTATTAGCACTCGCCACTACGCTACTGTCTATTGATACCATATTAACAGCCGTACTGTTCCCCAAATTGTCTTCCCCACTCGTTCCAAAAAATAGCTCCGGTCTGGGCAAAATTATGTTGCCAAGGTTACTTCCGTTTATATTAACGATTCCAAAAAACATTTTTGATCCATCGGCGCTCAAGCCGATTACGTTTAGAATATTAGCCAGAGCCGTTGCATCTCCGGTCATTATAAATGCATCTTTGGTTTCTCCAATAAAATTAAGTCCTGAATTAGCCAGTACGCTGACATCATTTCCAATCAGTATTTGATTTATTCCAAACCAGCTCAGCCAATTTATCAAAGACATTTGACTACTGTCATATGTAGTCATCTTCCACAATTCATTCAAATCCAAATCTGTTTTCTCAGTTTGTGTGGCTAAGGGATCATCATACAAAAACACTCCTATTTGGCTATTAACTATACTTGTTTCCACCATATTAATGACATTGGCAATCGCCACCGCATCTCCACTTATTATGCCCACTTGTCCTCCGCCACTAGCCGTATTACTACCAGTATCAGCCACTGCCTGATCATTATTATTTATTGTTACCACATTGGTCACCAACTCTTTTGGTATTACAATGACTACTTCTTCTACTGGTGCTAGTTTTGCCGAATCTGTTGACAAACTTGCTGACACTGTTGCTGTCGGTGTAGGGGACATTAGCGAAGTCAGCACTACTTCCAAATCTGGTGTCGGAGTGGGTGTAGGAGTCAGGGTTGGAGTAATTTCTTCTGTAGGAGTTGGTGTCTCTTGCGGAGTTTCAGTAGGAGTTAATGTTGGTTCTTCTGTAGGAACTGGTGTTTCGGTGAGTGTCGGGGTTTCTTGAGGGGTTTCTGTAGGTGTTTCCGTAGGTGTCTGTGTAGGTTCTTCTGTCGGTATTGGCGTCTCAGTAGGTACAGGTGTTTCCGTAGGAGTTTCTGTTGCTTCCTGAGCCAATATAACCAGAGGTAACCATAGATAATTAAATACCATGGATACCATAGTCACAATACTAAATATTTTTTTATATTTTTTACTCATCTCTTCTCTTCCTGCTCCGGGTTTCCCCAGGAGCAGGAATTAAAAAGTTAAATTAAATCCCAGTCACTGAAAAGTTTACGATATTCTCATTTCCACTAATAGCTTCAGCTACTCCAGTGGTAATTGAACCTGTTGACATGACTGGTTTATGACAGCGACTTCTTGTCACTTGCATATTACCGGTTTGTAAATTCAAACCAGTATTTGCGCCTGCCATAGATTGATTTTTAATCACAACCATATTCATCACTTGTGTTGATGGTTCTTGTTCATCACCACAGCCACATCTACCTCTGTCACTTCGACAGCAGTCTGATTCAGCTTCCTCACAGCATCCAACCACACTTACTCTAACATTATTGTAATTGTATGAAGTTGCACTGGCATTTCCAGTTTTTATTGTTCCACCACCAAGAAGTGTATTCATACCACTATTAGCTAAAGAAACAGAACTGTTATCCAACATGACAATATCAGTCACACTAGATACTTCAGGTTTATGATGATGTTCGGCTAATGCTGGAACAGCTACTACTAAAAGAGCTACTACGCCTATTAATAATCCCATAGTTTTCTTCATTTATTGTTCACCCCCTTTTATTAAAATTTAACTTATAACCACGCGAAATGGACAGAAAGCATATTTGCAAGACACATTAAAAAAGACCTTAAATTCCGTATATTTATCTGATATATCACCCTATATATATACACTATAAATATACTATAGTACAAAAAAATCATATTAGTCAACTGGTTAAATATATATAAAAAACGGTCAAATAAATAACCTACAAAAATTAATTATTACTGTTAAAATAAACTGTGCCCAAAAAAACCATTACTATAAAAATTGCCGGCCCGGCTGGCTTTGGTATTAAATCAGGCGGTCTTTTAATTTCTCAATATTTGCAAAAATTAGGTTTTTATTTTACTGATTATTCAGAATATCCATCACTGGTTCGAGGTGGACACAATACTTATCAAACCACTTTTTCTTCTACACCTATGCATAGTGTCAGACATACTGTTGATATTTTCTTTTCCTTAAAACCCGATTTTTGGCAACCTCATCAAGACGAATTTGCTCCCGATACTCTTATATACAAACAGTTACCAGTCTCTGATCACCCCAATATGACCTGTTTTGGAATAACTGTCGCCCTATTAGAAGGTGATATCAATTTAGCCAAAGACTTAATTAAAAAAACCTATCCCAAATTTATCCAATCAAATCTTACCTCTTTTGATATTGGCTATCAACACGCCTTAAAAGATAAAGGTATTTTAAAAATCAAACCTCAAATTACCAAAGCAGACAATAAGCAAATTCTTGATGGTAATCAGGCCTTTGCCTATGGTTTCCATAAAGCTGGTGGTAAATTTTACGCCGCTTATCCCATGACCCCAGCCACAGGCGCTCTTCACCAGCTTGCCAAAAATGCCAACAATTGGGGGATTACCGTCATCCACCCCGAAGATGAAATTTCTGCTGCCTCTATGTCAGTTGGTGCTTCTTTTGCCGGTGCACCTAGCGCAGTTGGTACATCCGGAGGTGGTTTTGCACTAATGACTGAAACTGTTAGTCTTTGTGGTACTACCGAAATAGGAGTTTTGTTTTACCTGGTATCACGACCCGGCCCCGCCACTGGCTTACCTACTTGGACCTCCCAAGCTGATTTGCTTTTTGCCATATTTTCCGGTCATGGAGATTTTCTTAAAGTTGTTATTGCTCCCACTAGTCAACAAAATACTTTTGATTTGACCATTAAAGCTCTTCATTTAAGCCAAGCTTTACAAACTCCGGTCATTTTAATTTCCGATAAGCTTATCGCCGAATCCAGTTGTTCCTTACCAGATTTCAATTCAATTAAAGACACTCCCTATAAAGAAACTCTTGTCACTAGTCCTTCAAAAAATTATCAAAGGTATGCTCCTTCAACCACCGGCGTTTCAGACAGAACTTTACCCGGTACCCCAAACGGTCAATTTTTAGCCAACAGCTACGAGCATGATTTTACCGGTTTATCAACCGAAGATGCTCTCACGGTCAAATCAATGGCTGACAAAAGAGCCAAAAAATTAGCTCTAGCCAAAAAACTAGTTCCCAAACCTAATCTTTACAAAAATAATGGCAAAAATCTAATTATTTCCTGGGGTTCACCGGTTGGCTGTATTAAACAGGCTTTTGATATGGGTCTAAAAGATTATGATCTTCTAGAAGTCGTCACTCTTTGGCCTCTTGACGATGGTATCAAACAAATTTCCAAAAATTACAAAAAGATTATTGTTATCGAAAACAACCAATTTGGCCATTTAAACTTTTTATTAAAAACTATCGGTGTCAATTCACACAAGTTTATAAGTAAATACGACGGCCGCCCCTTCTTTCCTGAAGAAATTATTTCTTTTTTATCTCCCTTGTCAAGGGGAGATGTCCGAAGGACAGAGGGGTTTAACTAAAATGAATAAAAATAAGATTGAAAATTACAATACTACTGTAGTTCCTACCTGGTGCCCTGGTTGTGGCAACTATCTAATTCTTGCCAATATTATTAACGCCTTAAAGCAAAATAATTTTCAGAAACACAACACTGTTATTGTTTACGACATTGGCTGTATTGGTAATATGGCTGATTTTATCGATACTTATGGTATTCATTCTCTTCATGGCCGCTGTCTTCCTACTGCTGTTGGTGTCAAATTGGCCAATCCTAAACTAAATGTTTTAGCTATTGGTGGAGACGGGGGAATATATGGCGAAGGTCTCAATCATTTAATAGCCAGCGCCAGATCAAACTATCCCATCAAAGTTATTATTTCCAATAACTTTTTATATAGTCTTACTACTGGCCAGGCTAGTCCGGCCACTCCCAAAGGTACTATTACTAAATCCACTCCCAGTGGTACTATAGGCGAGCCTATCAATCCGGAAAAACTTTTAAAAGCAGTTAATCCCTCTGTTTTCGTTAAATCCTTAAAGGCCTTAGACATACCTACTCTTAAAACATCTCTCGATACTCTCTTCAAAACTAAAGGCTTTGGTTTGCTTGATATTGAGTTCAATTGTGTTAGTTTTGGTAAATCAAAGTAACCAATTCTTTATTTTCGCTTAAATCTGTTATATAATAAACATTATTAGCAATCCATAATCCTTTTGACCTCCAAGATCAAAACAATTTTTTCTGCCCTCTTCCTCATACTTTTTGCTGTATTTTTACGTAATAATTATCCTGTCTACACAATCGCTCAAGCTAGTGTCTGTCCTGAAACTAGTGGTTGGTCCAAAACAAATTGGACAGACCCACAAAAAGAACAAAGCTTTGATGCTGGAGTTGGTTTTGTTGTCGATCAGGTTTGTGTCAAAGGTGGAGAAATATTGGAAAATTTCACAACTGATGGTACTAAAAGTTGTTGGCAGGTAACTGGTATTAATAACCAAATTGCCACTGCCAAAGAAACTTGGCTAGGGGATGATAAGGGTAGTGATTGTAAAGATATTTCTCATGTTTCTTTTCATGTTATTCCATCAACTTCTCCGTCAGATACACCCACATCTACTCCCACCACTACTCCAACATCAACTCCAATCTCTACATCTACTCCCACCCCCACCAAAACACCCAGACCCACTTGCCCTCCATGTTGTACAAAAACCCCTACTCCTACAATAACCAATACTCCAACTAATACTCCCACCAATACTTCGACCCCTACGGCTACCCTTACTCCCACCACTACTCCCACTGGTACACTGTCTCCTTCTCCTACCCCAACTGATACACCCATATCCACCCAAACCCCAACTGAAACTCCCACTAATACCCCCATTCCCACTCAAACACCCCAAGGTTCCGATGATAACGGAGATGACAACAATGATGATAACAACGATGACAATAATGACAACAATGTTGGCGGAGACGAATCTCCGGCTCCAACCACAGTTTTAGCCGAGTCTATTATCCAATCCTCTCCTCAGGTTTTAGGCTCTTCGGCAGATTCCACCAATTATTTAATTGACTCAATTAAAGATGCCTATGGTGGCCAGATTCTAGGTGTCAATTCTTTGCCGGCTACCGCTTCAGATAATATCTCTACCAATCTTCCCAGTTCCAATCAATTAATTGACGATCACTTTATCTCAATTCCTTCTCTGTCAATTTTAGAGCCGGTTTATCAATCTCAAACTTTGGGAGATCAATTACTGGTGGGGGACAATCAGATCTTACTAACTCAAATCAATGGTGCCAATGTCTACTATGGCCACAATCAATATGGTTTATTTTCAAATCTGTTTCAGTTAACCAAAGGTAAATCAATCTATATTAATACTAGTTCTGGTTTACAGGAGTTTACCGTTACCTCCAAAGCCAATGTTAATTTTTCAGATTTAAGAATATTTGACAATGCTACATCTGATGATATTTTCTTAGTTACTTGCAGCCGAACTTATCCAGATACCAGAATCGTTATTAAAGCTCACTTACTATGAAAAAGACCAAACAAAACGATATTTCCTCTTTTGCCAAAATTTTTCTGATTATTACAGCCCTGGTTATCTATTTTTTTGTCAGAAAACCTTTCCAAACTACTCCTCCGGTTGTTGTTGAAAATGAGCCCACTCAAACCATTTCTTTACCTCAAAACTGGCAAGCTGATGATATAAGTGATTCTTCAATCAAAATCACTCTTCCAAGCCCGGACTCTACTTATATTCCCACAATTATTTACAAAAAAAACACTCTGTCTGATACCGATATCAACCCAACTACCTTTGTCGATAATCAAATCAAAGGTGCCCGGTCTGCTATTTCCCGCCTGTCCTATTCTCAAAACCAAACCGAACCTCACGACTCTTTATACATCCGCCTTTTAGCTGGCTCCTATTACGACAAAAATCAAAAAATCTCTCTTATCCAGCGAATTTATTTGGATACTACTCTTGGCCAAATCCACACTCTGACTGCTTCTTATGTCGAATCTGTCAATGGCAATCTCACCTCTGATATTAATACTATCTTTGATACTCTATCTTCTCAATACATTTACAAATAATATTGACTAGAAAATGTTTAATGTATTCGCCCATTATTGATTTATGTCTAGAGAAATTGGACCTCAACATGATAGATTTCTAGTTCATTCCGACCACAATGATCTCTTAGCCACACAAGCGGACATAAACCAATTTTCAGCAGATATCACACAATATTCTCTTGATGAATATTGCTGCACTGATATAAATTTACACTGTCAAAACTGTGTTTATAGAGAAGTATGCATAGTTTGGCAAAAATAAACGTATCAAATTTTTACTATTTTTCCAAAATTATTAGATTGAGTTATAATACGCCGTGGTTGTTATCAAAACTCCAAAACAAATTGCAGGTATAAAAAAGTCCTGTCAATTAGCTAAGCTCACCCTCGATTATGCCAAAGACTTAGTTGAGCCTGGTATTTCTACTGCCGAACTTGATCGCAAAATTGACAAATTTATTAGAAAAAAACATGCCATTCCGGCTCCTCTCCACTACAGGGGTTTTCCTAAAAGTATTTGCACTTCAGTCAACGACGTTATTTGCCATGGCATTCCCAATAAAAAACAAATTTTAAAACAAGGGGATATTATCAATATTGATATTACTACCATCTTAGACGGTTTTTATGGAGATACCAGTAAAACTTTTGCAGTGGGTTCTATTTCTCCTCAAGCCCAAAAACTTTTGGAAATTACCCAAAACGCCCTCAATTTATCTATTAAATCCCTAAAACCTGGTAAAATTTTAAATGATTGTGTCGGTAAAATTATCGAGCCCTATGTCACAAAATATGGTTATTCAGTAGTCCGTGAATTAGGTGGTCATGGAGTTGGTCTTAAATTTCACGAAGATCCTTTTGTTTTTCACTTTGATACCTCAGCTTCAAATACTGTTTTAAAACCCGGTATGATTTTTACTATCGAGCCTATGATCAATGCTTCTCCAAACTGGCGACTCAAGCAGGAAAAAGACGGTTGGACAGTCAGGACAATTGATGGCGCCCTTTCTGCCCAATTTGAGCATACTGTCCTAATTACCAAATCCGGCTACCAGATACTAACTAATTAAATGCTTGACATTAATCATAGGTTATTGTAACCTGTAAGTGTAATAAAGTTACACACACAAGTCACATGAGCTTTATAAAAGATTTTATTAAATCAGTTAAACCAGATCAAAGTGTATTTACCTTTCCTCAGTTAAGCCATATGGTTGATGGTTATACTGGGTCTAAGTTAAGGTCTGCTCTAAAATACGCCCTGAAAAGGGGTGATGTCTACAGAATTGCCAAGGGAATATATTCCATATCAAAAGATTACGACCATTTTCAGTTTGCCAATAAATATAGAAGTCCATCGTATATCAGCCTATATTCCATTCTTCAAAAAAATGGCATTGTTTTTCAACCATATACTGCCATTTATATTGTTACCAATAGATCTCTTCAAATAAAAATTGACGATCAAACATATATATATCGCAAAATAAGAGATAATATATTATTAAATCCGTTTGGTGTTGAAATTCAAAATGGTACTCAAATAGCTACCAGCGAGAGGGCCATCTGTGACAAATTATACTTAGATGGGGATGAGTATTTCGATAATCTGAGAAACATAAATTGGCAAAAAATGTCTCAGTTAAACAGTCTGGTCTATGGTGACAATAAAGTAATTTCAAAATTTATCAGTAAAAACTCAACATGAAAGCTTTAGATATCAGTCTACACAAAACCAATCTAACTAACATTCTTATAGATATCTATAAGAATAGTTTTCTAAGTCCACTATTGGGTTTCAAAGGGGGGACTGCTGCTTTGCTTTTTTATAATTTGCCCAGATTTTCAGTTGATTTAGATTTTGACTTAATTTCTGAAATAAAAAAAGACTCTTCCGAGTTTATTCAACTTACAGACAATATAACTTCTCTGGTATCTTCTAAGTTTGTTATCAAAGACTATAGTACCAAATATAACACTCTGTTTTGGCAAATCAGTTACGGTAGCGGTCTTGCACATATCAAAATTGAAATATCAACCCGGAAAAATCCTTACAATCATTACAACTTAATCCCTTTTTACGGTACCGAAATCAAAGTTCTAGATCTTCAAGACATGATTGCTCATAAATTAGTAGCCGTCACAGAAAGAAGTAGTTTAGCCAATCGTGATTTATTTGACATTCATTATTTTTTAAGTTTACCCCAAGCTTCTCAAATAAATTATCAAATTATTAAATTTCGGACCGGAAAAAGCCCAAAACAATTTTACTCTTTCTTACTGAAATATTTAGAAAAGATAAATACAAAAAATATCTTAGCAGGCCTTGGTGAAGTATTAACCGATTCTCAAAAAGATTGGGCTAAGGCAAAATTAATCATAGAAACTAAGGGTTTAATTAAAAGGCAATTAGACCTTTTACCGCCACTCTCCCCATAAAAATCCTAGCTGTTATAATTCATCAATGATTCTTCTAGATGGTAAAAGATTAGCTGATCAAATTCTTTTAGATCTTAAAGCCAAAGTAGATCCCAAAAATCCTCCACACCTAGATATTATTATGGTTGGTGACAATCCTGCTTCAGCTACCTATGTCAAATTAAAATCTAAAGCTTGTCAGGACATTGGCATCAAAACCACCCTTCATCATCTCGATACTAATACCACTAATTCTCAAGTTATAGATTTAATTAAAAAGCAAAATTTCACCAACACTTCTGGTATTATGGTTCAATTACCTTTGCCCGACCATCTCGATAAATATCAAATACTAAATTCAATAGATCCCAAAAAAGATGTTGATGGTCTGACTGCTACCTCTCTCGGGCTTTTATTTCAAGGAGTTGAAACTGGTTTTATTTCGGCCTCCCCCTTGGCAGTCATTACCCTTTTAGACCATTACAAAATCAAATTTCAAGGCAAACACGTCGTTATTGTCAACAACACTCCCTTAGTTGGTCTACCTCTTTCAGCTTTATTTAATAACCACCAAGCCACTGTCACTGTCTGTCATAAATATACCCAGGATATCAAAAAAATCACCTTTACGGCCGACATTTTAATTTCAGCTGTAGGTATCAAAAATTTTATTACCGCCGATATGATCAAAGCAAATACCGTTGTTGTTGGTCTTGGTGTCTCCAAAGACGAATCCGGCAAAATGGCCGGAGATTTAGACTTTGGTCACTTATCCACCCTCGCTTCCCATCTTACCCCCAATTTTGGTGGTATTGGTCCTATGACTGTGGCCTGCCTACTAAAAAATGTTATTACTTCACACGCTCATGGCTTATCTAAAAATCCAACTCTTTGATAGGGGAACACCTGCTGGTAAAAAACTTTTTAGCCAATTAGAAGAAATTTGTCAACGTCTTCAGCTTGATATTTCCCCCGATTATATTACCGATATGTACAAAGTCATTGAACAGGGTATTCAGGCCAACACTGTTCTGATGATTAACTACGAACCTGTCCTGGTAGATAAATTTCCCGGTACTTCAGAGCTAGAAGCCATTATTTCAGAGTTTGTTTAGTTCAAACAATTTTTTTGCGTTTTCATCAATTATTTTTTCTACCTCAAGCAAACTCATCTGCCACACTTCAGCTACTTTTTTATAAACATACTCCACATACTCCGGTTTGTTTTCCTTACCTCTAAAAGGTTCAGGTGTTAAAAATGGCGAGTCAGTTTCCAGCACCAGCCTATCTTTGGGTATATTTTTTACCACCTCTCCTAGTCCTTCTTCATAAGTTAAGTTACCATCAATTCCAAAATACCATTTCCTCTTTAAATCTAATATTTTTTTTATTCTTTTTTTGCCTCCTGTGTAGCAATGAAATACTCCAAAGGCTTTGTAGTCAGATAATATTTCTATTACTTCATCGACTGCTTGTCTGGCGTGGACTATCAAAGGTAATTTATATTTTTCCGATAGGCAAATTTGGCCTCTAAAAAGTCTTTCCTGGTTCTGTTTACTTCTGTCGCTTTCACCAACAGGCGCTGGGGAATAATCCAGTCCACACTCTCCCACCGCCACAATAATTTTTTTATTATCTTTAATAAGTTTATCCAATCTATTCAGTTGTTCATCTATGCTTTGCTTGTTTTCTGGGTCAGTTTGTTGGGGGTGTATCCCCACACTGGCAAATAAATTCTTATAGATTTTGGCTAGTTTTATATTGTATTCCGATTCTTCTACATTACTGGCCGCCAAAATTGTTTTTATTTTTGGAATATCTTTTATTCCAAACCTGTCATTTATATGCGCATGTGTATCAATCATTTGAAAATTGTATCACTTTTTCGTAAAATACCTTCAAATGAGCGAAAAAAAATATTCACCAGAAGAAATTGCTAAACTTGCTGAAGGTAGTAAGCAATCAGCAAGTATTGTTGGTAGCCATCTCAACGCACCATCTAATGAAGGATTAACAGTTAGAGGAACTGAATACGGAACTGACGGTAGGGGAGGAAAATGGTTAACTACACAAAGAAGGTATCGAAATGGTGCAGTTACCGAGCACATTGAACATACATCTCCCGACGGAACTATAACTGTTACTGCCACTGTTTTAGAATTACCTTCTAAGAAACCCGCTTAAATAGTCCTTCTTTCGGTAATTTTATTACTCCCGTAAAC
>ENA-UOWO01007004-UOWO01007004.1-activated-sludge-metagenome-genome-assembly--contig:-NODE-7004-length-11337-cov-4.238876_pt1 | contig 11337 bp, 11 predicted proteins | sample MGYA00238148_ERZ761564 | MGnify/ENA primary metagenome ERZ761564 (study PRJEB28885, sample SAMN05720194) | activated sludge metagenome | isolation source: Anaerobic digester | place: USA...
CAAATAAATCTGTCGCCAGCATACCGGCTGCAGCCAGGATATTAGCTCTGAGAAGCCCGCCAATCCCGATGATTAAACCTGCGGCGAAACCTGATTTCAAAGATGCTGCAGCATGATTGCGCAGATACAGAAAGATGCCAAGAGACAGAAAAAACGCAGCGGCTGTTATATCCAGAGGGTCGGTGGCAAAATATACGGCAACAGGATAAAAGCCATACAAAACTCCGCCGAGCAGAGCGGCCGTTTCAGTTTTCCATAATATAAAGGCTATCCGCAAAACCAGCAGCGTCGTCAGCATGTGTAACAGCATTCCCAGTATGCCGGCCGCTTCCATCATATTTTCCGCAGCGATCCCGGCAGATCTTAAACATGCCAGCAACAGCGGATAAAGCATGGCGCGATAAAAGGGTTCCGGCGGCAGAGTTCCCTGATAGATCTGTTCGGCCAGCGCAATGTTTTCGGCACCATCGAGAACAGGTGTCATTCCGAGAGGAGTCGACCAGTACCAACCGAGATACAGAAACCCGTAAATGAGGACTGCCGTCAGAAGAACCGCTATTTTTCTGGTAAATTGCACAACAACAGATCTCCGCAAACTTTATAATACCCAGGCAGATAAGAATACACCAAGTCAGGCCGAAAGCGTGTTTTCGATCGATATTGGCAAGCGCAGTCGAGAAGGTTATCGATTTATCGATCAGGATTACCGCTTCGCAGAGCACGAATATAAATAGTGAATGTTAAAACATGATACAGGCAACCCTGCTGACTGCATAGGAAATTAACGCTTCCGGCCCGATTGCAAAAATAACGGGAATGCCCGCCGCCTATATGCTAAAATCTGCTGATAAGTTCAGTTTTTATCTGGAGGATACCCCGATGAACATGCGCAGGATGTTTGGCTTTGTCTCTGTTTGCCTTTGTCTGCTTGCCGGCGTCACCGCCATCATGGCCTCTGAACCCGCAACCTTTCTGCTGCGACTGGCCACTCCTGAAGCCGGAAGGTTCGAAACAAAACTCGAAGTTCATGCCAAAAGTCGCATGCAGATGCTTTTTATGCCGGTCATGGACACCTATTTCAGACTTAACATAGATCAGAACAATCGCCTGCTGCATAATGCCGACAATGGTCTGGTAACTACCGAATCGCAGATCGCCACAGCAACACTCGACTATTATATGCCAGGCCAGCCGAACCAGGGAATGAACGACACAGTGCTCGACCAGCTGCTCTGGGTAAGTGGCCTTGGCAGCCGGCAGACCCCGATTACGGTCAGTCGCAACCACCTTGGCATGGTAACCGGACTTGAGGGCATTCCTGACGAGCACAAGATGTATTATCAGCACGACCTGGTATATTACCCTGAAAATCCGGTAAAAGAAGGCGACACCTGGCAGCGCAAATTCATTCAGCCTCTGGCTGTCGACTTTCATCAAGCCCCTTATGACATCGAAATTTCTGGCGAATATACGCTTAAACGACTGCATAACGATGGTAAAGAAGCCGAAATAACCTTTAAATTTTTTGCCGAAGCAGACCATGCCATGCAGCAGGGCAACAAGGTCAAGGTCGATGTTAAACTTGTACGCGAAGGCAGCATGCTGATCAGCCTCAAAGATGGCTGGCCACGCAGTGTTAAATCCAGGAGCACCTTCGACATGATGTTCTCAGAGCAGAACTACATAAAATCAGAAGAAGATTACAAATCAATCACCAGTGAAGTTGCCGTCGAAAAAACAGAACAGCAAAATTGAAATATAATATTTTTTTCGCTCTGTTGGCGTTGTATCTGATACGCCAAGGCTTTCGAAAATCTGTATCTGTATGTTTTTGTACGCTGATGCAGCAAAATTAATAGTTAACAAAACCTCATTTGCAGTCGAAAAGTTGCATGGATTTGTTTGCCTCCTTATTTTTCAGTCCGGGTATAACCCCGGATTCTTTTTTTTAGCCGCCTTCGCCTGGTGGTTTGCGCAGATTGGCGGTTAATTTTGTTTGAGAATTGCTGTATCTCTGGGAATCTGCGGATAGCTCTTCGTATTTTGCATTTTTGCCGACAATCGGGTATGCTGACGCCGGGAACAATGTCTGACAGCGGATGGTAACAATATGGTCGGCAAAACAAAAATCTATATCGCAGCAATGAGTGGCGGCGTCGACTCTTCGGTCGCAGCAGCTCTTTATCTCGAACGTGGTTACCAGATTATCGGCGTAACCCTCAAGATGAAAACCTGCGATAACAGCCGCGAAAAAACGAAATCATGCTGCGGCCTCGACGATAATATTCAGGCCCGGCAGGTTGCCGAAAAACTCGGTATTACTCACCGTTTCATCTCGGTAAGAGAAGATTTTGCCGAGAAAGTTCTCAAATATGCCCTCGATGAATATCAGGCTGGGCGCACGCCCAACCCCTGTGTTTTGTGCAATCATTACCTCAAATTCGGGCCGGTATTAGAACGGCTTGCCGAAGAAACCGGGGCCAGTGGCATCATTACCGGTCATTATGCCGTAATCAATCGCGACAACCCTGACAAAGCCCGACTTTTTAAAGGCAGCGACACTGAAAAAGACCAGACCTATTTTCTTTCGGCTCTGACTCAGAAGCAGCTCAACTTCTGTCACATGCCGCTTGGCGAAATGAACAAGCCCGAAGTCAGAGCCATGGCCGAAAAACTCGGCCTGCCCAATGCAAAAAAGCAGGAAAGCCAGGATGCCTGTTTCGGCTACAAAGGCGAAACCTTTGCTCTGACCCTTTGCCGACATTTCAATGCCAGACCACATAAAGGCCTTTTTGTCGACGAAAACGGCACAGTGCTTGGCGAACATGAAGGTATCGAATTCTTTACCATCGGCCAGCGGAAAAAACTCGGTATCGCTCTTGGCAAACCGGCTTATGTGACCGATATCGATGCAAAAACCGGCCGCATCACAGTCAGCACGGACCCCGACCGTCTGCTCTGCAACAGCTTTTCAGCGCACAGCATGAACTGGCTCGACTTCGAACATGACAGCCTTGACTGCGAAATTCAGACGAGATACCGCCAGCCGCTGCAACCGGCCACTGTTCGTAGACAGGGAGACAAGGCACTGGTCGAACTGCACAAACCTCTGGCAGCCGTGACACCAGGCCAGCGCCTCGCTATATATAAAGATTCACAGCTGCTCGGCGGCGGCTGGATCGAAAAATCATTCTGACCAGCTTCACTGAGCAACCGGCTTTGGCCCGCCCGAACGCGTAAACAGTTTATTAGAGATAGTATTCAAAGCATAAAGGCTCATCATGGCAAAACAGATGACGGCCTGAAGGCTTGCGGTAAGCGCCCAGACAGCCTCGATTCCGCTCATTTTGCGCAGTTCAGCAAAACCCAGGCTGCCATCACCAGACGCGCAATAGCTGATCAAAGTTACATAACCGATACCGGTCACGAGCGAACCGGCGATCAGAGGCATCAGCAGCGCAGCAATAACGTTTCCGGCAACTGTCAGTCGCGTGGCGATTCCATCGGCAACTGCTCCCTGCATTATCTCGTTTTTATCGGACTTGTCAGTTTTGGCCAGCAGCAAAATAGTGCCACCCATGATAATTAGAAGTATTTCATATACCATTACGGCATTATGAAAAATCATGGGAAATAAGCCGGCCATCAGAATATTAATACCGGTCATTCTTGCATTCAAGCTGTTTTTGCCAGTTCGCCAATGAGGATTAACAACGAAAAGTGCCCAGACAATACCACTGAAAACCAGAAATGGCACGATCGCAAAAAACAGAATAGCCTGAGCCGGGGCAAACCTTGGCACGTAACCAATGGATTCAGCCAATGTCTTCCATGAATCCAGACTCATTGAAATTGCCGGCCGCAGAACAACCACACTTAAGTAAGCTGCCAGAGACATATCAAACAAAACTGCGGGCCAGCCGGTTTCTGGAAAACGCCGCAGCGACTGCTCAGTTGTTACTAACCTGCTGCGGATCAGACTCAGCAGCCCAAGCAGAAATGGAATGAACATAAAACTGACCATTACAACAATAGTGAAGGTCAATGAGTCCATCAGCGCTGTCATGCAGTCTGCCAGTCGCGGGTAAGGCAAAGACAGCAGACCCAGATAAATACCATGAACGCCTGTTATTCCAACCCAGGCGACGCTGAGTCCGGTGGTCGGAATCAGACCGGCGATGAATCCGCATAAAAAACCGCCAGAACCCGGGCGCGGCTTTGCCAGGACCGCCCACAGAAGCACGACAAAACCAGCAATCAGTAATACCAGCGACAGGGTGTCAAAAGTAAAACCAGCGACAGCAGTCGGTTCCAGGCTGCCAGTATATGCCCTGTATGTCGGGTATAACATTAACAACAGCGACAGACTGCCAGCCTGAGCGCCCCTCTGCCAGCTTTCATCCGGAAATAGAAGTGAAAGCAGCAGCAGGGCAAAGCCAAAAAGCGACAACACGACAAGTGACGCCTGCGCCGGTGAAATCGCAGATATCTGATTGGCTGTACCTTTTGCCAGTTCGATAAACTGCATTCCAAAAACAGCAGCAGCGACAATGAGAATTATACCCAGAACCATCAGCATGATTTTTACAGAAGATGAAAAATTCATGGGGCTATACCTTCGATTACTTCGCCAGTTGTTGCGGTAACTTCAGGCATTTCAGCGGGTGCCTCAAGCATTTCGGCAATAACATCAGAACCTGAAGCAACAGGTGGCTCCGGTTTTCTCGCAGCATCATAATGCTCAGCCAGTAAATCACGCATTTCAGAAAAAAGCGCTTTGTTCTGCATCGCCAGCAGATTTTCCTGATAAATCTGGTCGAGCGCGCCAAGCTCGATCAATTGTCGGGTCACCAGTAGGCGCCGGAGCACTTCTTCCGGGTGGCTGATAAAATTTCCATTTCCAACTGCTGCGTCAGAAAGCTTCTGAGCTGCCCACTGCGAAGGATTCTCAGGAGGTGCCAGAGTAAGCAGCAACGGCAGCATATCGGGCCGTAACGCCTGCACAGCCATATCGCGAGCACCCGCCAGCAGCTCAGGCTCTGCAAACTTGGACTGCGCCAGAAGATATCTCAAGGTATCTACAGAACTGTTGGCTATTGCAACATTCAGCAGCGTTTTTCTTTGTTGCTCAGACAGTGTCGGCATCACTGCCAGCGCATTCGTCGTTTCAATTCTGCTGGTTGCCACCATTTTCTGCAGGCTCCAGAAACTGACCGGAACAGCCATATATTCATGATAGAAAGCTCCCGTCAGAACAACACTGGCTATTGTCGAGAGCACAAGAACTCTCACGAGGTTAAAGCCGCTCCTGTCATGCAATACTTGCGGCGAAAACATCTCTTGATTCTGCATGCTGTTCTCTCTTTTGAATCTGATTTACCAACGCGAATCTCTCCAGGTTTCAAGACGCAGAAAGACGGCAACCGCCATAATTTCTAGGCGACCAGCCCACATCAGAAAAATGTAAATGCAGCGGGTGAGCCAGTGCAGGTCGGCAAAACTGCCCATCGGGCCGATAGAACCAAAGCCCGGGCCGATATTACCGAGGGTTGCGATGGCACCTGTATAACCGACAATCAGATTGTTCTCGAGCAAAGCTGTAACAGTGCCGCCAACTGCAAAAAAGGCAAGATACAGAGCAACAAACGAAAAAACCGGCTGTATTTCCGATTCTTTGAAAATTTTCTTTTCAAGCTTGATGGTTACAACAGCGCTGGGATGAATAGCTTTCAGCAGAACACAACCAAGATAACGCAGCATGAGCAGAAGACGCACAACCTTGATGCCGCCCCCGGCCGACCCAGAACAGCCGCCAATGAACATCAGAACGAGCAGAATAACTTTGGCACCATCAGACCACAATTCAAAATTTACAGTAGCAGAGCCTGTCGTAGTCAGTATACTGATATTCTGAAACAGAGCTGTGCGCAAGGTACAGAATATTCCAGTTTCACAGTCGGCGGCGTAGAGATTCAAAGACAACAGAATGGTGGAAACTGCGATAATCAGCACATAAAGGCGGAGTTCCGGATTTTTGAAAAATGAACCGAAGTTGCCTCTGATTCCTTTAACCTGCAAGGTAAAGTTGGCGCCGGCCAGAAACATGAAAATAATGATAACCCATTCCGCGCCCGGGTTTTTATAGCCCATGATACTCTCTGGGTTCGGCGAAAAACCGCCGGCGGCCATCGATGAAAAGGAGTTTGCGATCGAGTCATTGAGTGGCATACCGAGACCGAACAGGATAATCGACTGCAGAATCGTCAGAAAAAAATACCATCCCCAGAGGCGTCGGGCAGTATCACTGACACGCGGTGTCAGTTTTTCTTTGCTGGCCGATGAAGTCTCAGCAAAAAAAAGCTGACGGCCAGATATTGCCAGATGCGGCAGAACAGCAACGAACAATACGAGAATACCCATGCCGCCCAGCCATTGAGTGTAACTGCGATAGAAAAACATCGAACTGTTGAGAATCGAAAAATCCTTGAGAATGGTTGCACCGGTTGTAGTAAACCCGCTCATCGACTCAAAAAGAGCGTCGACAAAACCTAAGCCGAAGCCAAGATAAGGAAAAGCGCCGACAAGAGCGACTCCCATCCAGCTGAAAGCTACTGCCGCCATGCCTTCTACGCGTGTCAGATCGTCGAAGTTCTTTTCCTTGTGACAGCGCCAGGCCAGTTGCCCGCCAAACAGACCAATCAGACTGCACAACAGAAACATGCTGGCAGAATCATACTGCTTTGTCAGCAGCGCCGACAGCAATGGAACCAGCATCAGTGCTGCAAAACCCTGCACAATAATGCCGACAACCGAGAAGACTATGCGAAACCGGATCATGAATCTGCTTCTTCTTCAGCTTTTTCAGCGGACTCAGTGTATTCCTGAAGAAAACTGAGCAGAGTCTCGCCACGGTCAGAAGCGCAGAATACGCGCAGGCTGTCTTTGCCTTTGATTTTATCCTGACCGCAGGGCACCATGGTGCGTCCGCCGCGCCGTATTGCTGCAATAATAACGCCTTCTGGCAGTTTCAGATCCATGAGTTTCGTCGGCGGAAAATGCGCCGGAACCGACACTTCACGAATTTCAGCCTTACCCTTCTCAAAAATCGTAAACACATCGACACTTTCGTCGAGAATCTGACGGTTAACACTCTGAACTGCGATAAACTGAGAACTCAGGGCAACATCAACCCCAAGCTTTTCGAAAAAATCGATGTTATCGACATTGTGGGCGCGGGTGATGACTTTTTTGGCATTCAGCTGCTTGGCATGCATGGATACGAAAAGATTGCGTTCATCGTTTCCGGTTAGTGTTATCAGACAGTCGCAATTGGCTACCTGCTGGGCACGCAGAAAGTTTGGATCGGTGCCGTCGGCATTGAGAATCAGAACCTTGTCACTCAGGCGGTCGGCCAGGCTTTCACACTGCTTCATCGAAGATTCGATCAGACGAACTTTGACATTGCCACTCATTTCGAGAGCTTTTGCCAGAATAAAGCCAACGCTGCCGCCACCGACGATGACGACGTTCTGACTTTTGCGCCCCGGCGCCGGGTTGAAGCGCTGCTCAACCTTGCGCATGCTGGCTTCGTGCCCGATAAATATTATTTTGTCACCCTCTGCCAGTTTCGTCATACCACCCGGAATAACAACGTGTTCCTCACGAAACAACGCAACGGCAAGAGCGCCGGTTGGGATGTTGAGATCCTTAAGATGTTTGCCGATGGCTGCGTCACCTGGCTTAAGCCTGAATTCAAGCAATTTAAGGTCTTCACTCTCGAAAATCTTGACATCGATAGCTCCAGGAACGGTGATAATCTGCGCAATATATTCGCCCAGCAGCATCTCTGGCCAGATAATGCGATCGATGATCAATTCTTCACCGAGCTCACCAGCAAAGGTTTCGAAATAATGCGCGCGATTGACGAAGCAGAAGGTACGCGCCTTGCTCATCTGTTTGACGGCAAGACACGAGATAACGTTCACTTCATCTGAATGAGCGCAGGCGATAAAAGCGTCGGCATGTTCTATTCTTGCTTCCTGCAGAACCGAAAGGGCGGTTGGGTTACCGTCAACAATCTGCAGATCAAGTTGTTCGAGCTTTTTTATCGCTTCGGGATTGCTTTCGATGACGTGTAGATCGTTTTTGTCGGCGAGAATTTTTGCAAACAGCAGCCCGATCTCAGTACCGCCAGAAATGACAATCTTCATGATTTATTCGCGAAAAACCGGAAAATAACCACAGATTTTGAGCAACAAACTGGCTGACTCAATTTCAGACAAAGCTTTTTTAAAGCTTTCTTCGCGTTCAGGCAGAATCATTTCAAGAGCAACAATGCTGCTGAAAGGCTTGCCGGAAAACTCGACGCTGTGAACATCGGTCACCTGAATTTTCTGCTGCCGCAGACTGGAAAAAACCAGACTGAGCTTGTCGCTGTATTCATCCATGGCACAGAGCAGCAGGGTTTTGAGACCGGCCGCGTATTCGTTCACCGGCTTTGGCGACAGGGTAAAAAATCTGATTCTTGGCATCGATTCTATTTTAAGACCTGATCTGAGAACAATCAGCCCATCGACAGCTTTGGCTATTTCAACCGGCAGAACAGCCGCGACCGGGTTAACACTCTGCATGTTTTCGAGAACTTCGGTCATGCTTCGACATATCTTTATCTTGAGATCGTAAGATAGCGAAATGAAGAACTGCCGCAACTGTCTGAGCATATCAGCAGTGACACATATTTCTCCAGCTTCGGAAAGATCGCTGGCAGTGTTGCTGACTACGCAGAATTCAGGCGAATGATTGAACTCTTCAACGACATAAAGCCGTTCTGACATCAATGCATCGATAAAATTGAGACGTTCATAAGAAAAGTCAGGAGTAAATGAGGCAAACCCAAAAGTTCCAGACCCTCTTTCAAGTTCAGAAGTGAAATTTTCAAAGGTATCGGCGGCAACGACGTCACAGGAACTGCCAAAACGGTTGATCGCCGAGGCATTTACCCAGCCGGCCTTCTCGTCGAGTACACATACACGGTTATGAGACTGCAGTTGACGGCAGGCTGAAACGATTTCAACATAGATCTGCTCGAGCTGCTGATGTGTCAGCTTTTTTAAACGTGTCTTGGCGAGACTTGCAAAAACTTGAGACTCTCTTACCGGAACCAGCGCATGCTCAATACCTGCCGCCAGCTTGGCTGCTCTCAGATCGAGTGCAAGCATTGCCCGCTGATCGAGCAGCTCCACAATTCTCTTATCGATGCTATCGAGTTCCTGCCTAAGATCTCCCGGAGTTTTGCTGGTCATTTTCGCTTGTCCTCTTCATCATGGATTTGTATAACGGGCATTCACGGTCGTTTTCACGACAGTAAGGTGAACTGACAAACTGGCAGGGGGCGCCGGCACTCTTGAAAATCAGCGGAGCCACCTTGCGCACGGCTTTCAGCATGTCAAAAGCCAGGTTTCTTATCTCCCATTGCGCCTTGATACAGCAGCGCTGTTCAAAAAAATTAAACAGACTGCGCGCGTTAAAGGTAAAAATCAGTTTGGTTTCGATTGCATTGGGAAAGACATAACGCGCATCTTCAGGTTTTACGCCAACGTTTACCATATCGCGATAAGCAGTCAGCGTAACATCGAGCGCCCGCCGGTAAATCTCGGCCGCTTCAGGATTCTCAGCGATGCTGGGCGGCACGACATAAGGCAGCTGCTGTACTTTGAGGTAATTGACGTAACGCTGGCTTTCCTGCGAATATGAAGCAATGCGATGCCGCACCAGCTGGTGCGACAGGGCGCGCGACACGCCGTCTACCGAAAAGGTGAATTCGGCATGCTCGAACGGCGACAGATGGTTTCGCTGCCGGAGATAATCAAGCAGGCGTTCGATTTCTTCAAGAGACAGTCGCTCTTCTATCTCTCCGGCGGCGCGGGCTGAATAACAGCGGCGGGCCGCCAGGGCCACCAGACGGTCAGGATCAGGCGTATTGCGCATCAACAGGACAGTCAATTCACGCTCCCGTTCAATCAGTTAAAGCAGCAAAAATCTGCTGCCCGCGGTTTTTCACCTGGCAGCAGATTTTTACTGGCATACAACCAGTTACTCGGCCTTGCTTTCAGTCTTGGCTTTGGGCTCTTTCTTGGCCTTTTTGGTGGCAGCGACTGCTTCGGCAACCTTTTTCTGGGTTTCCAGCTTCGCCTTGAAGCGTTCAACACGACCAGTGGTGTCGACAAAGCGCTGAGTGCCGGTGAAGAAAGGGTGACATTCAGAACAAACTTCGACCTTCATTTCAGCAGCAGTCGAAATGGTCTCGAATGAGTTACCACAGGCACAGGTTACGTTGATCAGGTTGGTTTTGGGGTGGATATTCTGTTTCATCTTCGCGTTCTCCCTTTGGGGTTAAAATTCTTTGGTCGCTTCTTCAAGACTGTCGTAGGTTCTGATAATGTGCTGCAGCTGAATCAGCTGGAAAATGCCGTAGATATAGGCATTCAGATTGATCAGAATCAGCTCTCCACCGGCATCACGCAATTTCTTGAGCGTTCCAATGAAGAATCCAAGGCCGGAAGAATCTATGTAATTGGTTCTTTCGAGATCAAGAACCACTTTTACCTTGCTTTCATCGATCAGCTTCTGAATCTGCTCCTTGGCAACCGGCAGAGTCCACATATCCAGATCGCCTATCAGCGAGAGAACTATGTAGCCCTTGGTCGCGTCCTTACGTTCAAAGCTGAGTTTTTCCTTTTCTGATTTCTGGTCGGTCATTTTGTCCTCCACGATAAATCAGGCACAATCAACTGTGCCTGGGTCGGCTCCTAACTACATTTATGGCATTGCAGACGGCCATGGTTACGTTTGCTTTCCACTGCGAAGAATCGAGATCAACATTGGTAACTGCGTTGCCGATATTGGTCACGACGTATTTCGGCGGCAATGAATTCAAAGCAAGCGCCAGCACGTCGAGAAGACAACGGGAACAACTGCAGATGCCACTTTCAGGCAACATTCTTTCGGCCATCTGTTTGACGACGTTTTCCATCTTGTTTACCAGAATTACTTCTTCCATGCTTTTCTGCCGTCCTAACCTAGTTTGGTTCGCAATGTCTTTGGGTCAATGTTCAACAATCGGGCTGCCTTCAGCTTGTTGCCTCCAGCATATTCAAGAACCTTGCGCACATACATGCGCTCCATTTCCTGCAACGTAAAGATATGATCTTCTTCGTTACTGTCACCGGGCAACAATGACGGCTGCCTGATCTTTTCAGGGAAGTCTTCCGATTCGACCTGGGAGGTCCTCGACAATACCACTGCCCGCTCGATAACGTTGCGCAGTTCTCTGACATT
>ENA-UOWO01007006-UOWO01007006.1-activated-sludge-metagenome-genome-assembly--contig:-NODE-7006-length-11335-cov-5.172606_pt1 | contig 11335 bp, 7 predicted proteins | sample MGYA00238148_ERZ761564 | MGnify/ENA primary metagenome ERZ761564 (study PRJEB28885, sample SAMN05720194) | activated sludge metagenome | isolation source: Anaerobic digester | place: USA...
TCTGGCCCGGTGGCGCTCCCGCCAAAATCGGAAGTAATTTTTGCACAGACCCTTAATGCGCACAGGGACCATGAACCGATTCGTAGCCGCCGACGTGAGTCGGCGCTGATTCCTGCTCTTGACGGAGCGACATGGCGCGGACTGATCCCGCGTCGCGGGACGGCTACGGTTCCACGGTTCATGGGAACGGATGCGGTTGTTGTTTGACGAACTCGCGCAGTTCGGCGAGTTCGACCTCGAACCCGCCGCTCAGGATCGGCCAGCGACACCATGTCTTGGGATCGAGGTTTTCGTCGTCCAGATGAAACGACGGCGCGTAGCGTTCGCGCTTCCATTGGTTGCGGCTCCAGAGACGGAAGAAGCGCTCGACCCACACGCCCAGCGAAGCGGTTTCAAGGTCGGAGAACCTCGCTCGCATCAGTTGGAACACCTCGATCGGCGACCGCTTGTCGCGAATGGCGGCTTTCTCGATCGCATCGAGGACCGGATAGGGCATCAGATCGGTTTCGTCCGTCTGGGCCTGCTCGGCTGGACGCAGTTCGGCGGTCGGCTGCTGAACGTTGATGGCGGCAAGCACGGGGAACGAATGCAAGCCGCGCGGGCCGTCGGTTTCGAGCCAACGCAGCCACTGGCGGAGAAAGGCCTTGTCGATGCCTGCGATGGGACACAAACCGCCGCTGGTGTCGCCGTCCATGGTGGCGTAGCCGACTGCGGCCTCGCTGCGGTTGCTGGTGCAGAGCAGGAGGGCATCTTCGAGATTGGCCAGCATCCAGACTCCTGGGGACCGGACGCGGGCCTGGATGTTTTGCAGCGGGATGTCGTCGCGGGTCCAGTCCAGGCGGCGCCCGAGCGTGGCCTCGATCAACCGCACATATCCCCGGTGCAAGACGCCCACGTCGAGTTCGTGATGCCGGGCGCCGAGCGCCTTGGCAACCGCCGCCGCCGCGGCGCGCGTCACGGCTCCGCTGTTCTCGGTCGCCTGATAGGCCGTCGTCAGAAATCGCGCGGTGAGAGAGCGCGGGGTCATCTCGGCTGGCAGATACCGCGCGTGGGCGAGCTTGGCACGAACGCCCTCGGGCCCCAATTGGGCCAAGGCCAGTTCGAACGAGAGCGCCACCAGACAGGACACCGCCGCCGAGTCCGCCCCGCCGCTGAGCGACACGACAAAGCCTTGGGACCGGCTCTTGCGCAGGTAATCGAACAGGGCCAGGGCCACGGCCCGAGTGAACTCCTCTTCCTTGAGCGTCGCGCTCGATTCCCAGGACACATCGCCGGAATCCGTGGAAACGGGCGCTGCCGACGCGCGCAAACCCGCCGGTCGACTCGGGCCGGCGGCCCCTGGCACATCGCGACTCCGGGCCTGGTCCGGCGTCACTTCGGGCCAGTCGAAATCGGTTCGGACCTCGAGGGCATGCGCCCCGGGCAGTTCGGGTTGGTAACTGCCGGTGCGGGCCTGGTTCATCCTTGTGGCCTCGATGTCCACAACCCCAAGTGTCACATCCCGGTCGAGAAAACCGAGCCTCGGCCCCGTGGCAAGGAGGCGTCCGCCCGACGCGATCAGCGCACCGCCGTCGAAAATCGCGCGGCCAGCCTCATTGCCCACCAGGTTGGCATAGATGTAACTCGCGCCAAAGGCCCGTGAGCCTTCGAGGACGAAGCGGCGCCGGACTTCGAGCTTGCCGAATGCAAAATGACTGGCGCTCGGGTTGAGGATCAGATCGACCCCGCGGCGCGCGAGGGCCGCGCCCGGCCGGTTCGCCACCCACGCGTCTTCGCAGATTTCGAATCCCATCCGCACTCCGCCCACGTCGAATAGCAGGTCGCCGATGGGGAACTGCCGCTCGCCGCCGCAAGGCTCCGGGGCGACAAAGGTGTCGCGGACCTCGGGAGGCCACGGCTTGAACCACCGCGGCTCGTAGTGGATGCCGTCACCGGCCAGAAACCGCTTTGCGACCAATCCGGCCAGGCGCCCGTCGACAACCAGGGCCGCGGCGTTGAACACGGCGTTCTGGTGCACGACCGGCAATCCGAACGAGACCACCAAACCGCTGGTCTCGGGGACAAGGGCCGCAAGCGCATGCCAGGCGCGCCGGTGGGTATCCGCGGCGTGGAAGGCGTCCTCGCATCCGTACCCGGTCAGGCACAGCTCGGGCAGGCAGACCGCGCTGACGCCCGCGGCGCGCGCGTCTTCGAGGACGGCGCGGACATTGGCGAGGTTGTGACGCCAATCCAGCGGCACTTGATTGAGGACGGCAGCGGCAATCTTCACCAGTTTCATATCATGACAATCCCCGGGCCTGCATGATGAGCGCGGTTTTTCGCTCGTGCAGGCCCAGTTCGAGCCCGACGGGGTACCGATGCGGATTGGCCAGCCGTTTGATGCCCGGTTGGAAGAGGGAAAGCTGGGTGCGGACACGCTCGCGGATCGCCGGCAGAGCCGGCGATGAATACACACACTCCCCGCGACGAAACACCGGCACCAGCAGGGTCTCCCGCGCCGTTGCCGCGGCAAACCGATTGCGTCGCGTCGAATCCACCGGGTCCACGATGGTGAACTCCGGCGGCGCGCCCCGTTCCTCGTCGTAAATGCCGTCCGCCACACACTCCGTGTCGGACCGGAAGCGGCAGACTTGGAGAATGCCCGGCGTGGAAATCTTCACCGCCTGCTCGGACAGTTTCATCTTGGGTTCCCATGTGCCGTCCGGGCGGCGGATGCCGCCGAGCTTGTAGACCCCGCCCAAAGCCGGCTGGTCATAGGCTGTCACGAGCTTGGTGCCCACGCCCCAAATGCCGATGGCGGCCCCCTGCCCTTTCAGGCTCTCGATCAAATGCTCGTCCAGATCGTTGCTGGCGACGATGGCGGTTTGCGAGAACCCGGCTTCATCGAGCAGTTTGCGGGCTTCGATGCTCAACCAGGCCAAATCCCCCGAATCGAGCCGAATCCCCGCCAGCGCGTAGCCGCGCTCGCGCAACCACCCGCCCACGCCAATCGCCTCACGCACGCCCTGGAGCGTGTCGTAGGTGTCGACCAGGAAGACGCAATTGTGCGGCATGGCCTCGGCATAGGCCTGGAAGGCCTCGCGCTCCGTGTCGAAGCTCATCACCCACGAATGCGCATGAGTGCCGCGCACGGGAATGCCGTAGGTCTTCCCGGCCAGCACATTCGATGTGGCGCTGCAACCGCCGATGTAGGCGGCCCGGCTGGCCGTCAGCGCGCCATCCACCCCCTGCGCGCGCCGCAGTCCAAACTCGAGCACCGGCTCGCCTCGCGCCGCCAGGCAGACCCGCGCCGCTTTGGTGGCGATCAGAGTCTGGAAGTTGATCTGATTGAGAAGCGCGGTCTCGAGTATCTGCCCCTCGAGAATCGGCCCGCGCACGCGCACAAGGGGCTCGTGCGGGAACACCACTGTCCCTTCCGGCACCGCGTCCACGTCGCATGTCAGCCGCAGCCCGGCCAGGTGATCCAGGAAACCGGCCTCGAACAACCCCCGACCGTCCTGCCCCGTCAACGACCCAAGATACGCCAGGTCGTCCGGAGCGAACCTCAGGTTGCGCAGGTAGTCGACCGCGTCCGCCAACCCCGCCGCGATCGCAAAACCGCTCCGGAACGGATTGTTCCGGTAGAACAAATGAAACACGGCCTCGCGCCGGTCCCGCCCGGTTTTCCAGTAACCGTAGGCCATGGTGAGCTGGTACAAGTCGGTCAGAAGGGCGGTGGCGGGCATAAATGCGGGGCGGATGGTACGGGCGGGCGCCTTTTCTTGGCAATGCGGAAAGCGGCATGCGCAAAGCGACCTCAGACCACAAGCACGCCCTTTCGGCTCGCCAGCCCGATGGCGGCACGCGCGCCGGAATTGAATTCGAGATAATCATGCTCGATGCCATCGCTGAAGATGACACCGTTCTCCGGCATCTGAGACTCGATACTGAATGACGTGTCGGCGGTGATCCTTCCGAAAACCAGGGCGCACCCGGTGCGCCGGCTCGGGAACGGCTCGCGCACGGTGAAATACAAGTAATCGGCATCCCAGGGGAATTGCCAACGGGCGCGCGCCTCGGCCTGCGCGCGGGGGGCCGGCTCGCGGGCAGTCGTGTCGGCCCCCGCGGCCGTGCTCGATCCGTAGAAGGCCGCCTGGGCGCTGTGACTGATCGCTGTGGCGCCGCCCAACAGGCTTTGTAGCCAGCCGGTCGAGCCCAAGCCGGTCGAGACAATGACGCCACTCGAGGAATGATCCTCGGCGGCATCGCCAATCCGGATGCGGTAGCGGGCCGAGCCATGGGTGCGGAGCCCGACGAAGAGGTCGTTGACGGCACACAGGCTCTGGCCGTTGTTGAGCCTCGCCTCAGCCAGTGTGACGGCTCGCGTCGAGCGGCGTCCGGCCAGGACCTCCGGCATGAGCGCGGTCAGGTCCTCGACGCGAAACGGGAGCAACTGTCCGTCCCAGCGCTGAGAATCCGGGTTGACGCCGATCAGGGGTTGCCCGTCGAGGTACTTGAGTGTGTTGGCCACCAGGCCGTCCTGGCCGAGGGCGACGATCACATCCCGCGGCCCGAAGAGGAAATTGGGCAGGAAGCGGCGTTCGAGCACCTGGACTCGGCCCCAGAGGGCGAGGCGCTGCTTGGCTTGGCGCAGCGCCTCCCCGTACCTCGCGTCCTCCCGCTCGTAATCGGTGAAGTCGGCGCCCAGATGCTCGACGTAAAATCGCGCCTGGGCAACCGTGTTGAATCGCCCCACGAGCTCCGCGAGGCGGCTGGGGCGGATCACCAGGACGATCTTGGTTTCCGTGCGTGGTTGCATATGGAATGGTCTGAGGCTAGCCCGCATGTTTCATGGAGTCATGACCACCGCGAAGCCGATAACTCCAAAACGCAAACCCATGCGGGCTAGAAAAGCAAAACCGCGCCGGGTCCGGGAGATAGAGCAATGCAGCACACTGTTCCCATATGAGAACGCCTTCAGAACCGACAGGCGACTCTTGGTTCCCTTTCCGGGCGCGGTTTTGCCACAGCCCGGAAATCTGTGTTCTCGTCCCAGCATGAGATTTCCGGGCTAACGATCGCCTTGTCTGTCCATGAGTTCGCGCAAGAGGTCCGGCGAGACGTTGAGTTGGCCGATGCGTTCGGCTTTGCCGGCCAACTCCTGGAACGCGGCCGCAATCAGTTGCTCAGGCTTCATCCCGGTGCTGACCAGGGCCTGGATCACGCGCGGATCGGCCGCGGCCAGCGCCTGCATGGTGGCCGCGATCCCGTAGGCGCGCGCGTCGGCCTCGGTCCGGGCGTTCGCAGTGGCCAGGCCGACGAGGTTCCGCCGCTCCGATTCGAGCCGGATTTGCGCAGCCATGTCCGATTGCTGCAAGAGGTGCTGCTTCTCGAGCACCGCGCGTTCGGCATCCATCTGGGTCTCGCGAATCTGGCGTTTCTTGTTCTCGACCGCGATCTCGGTGTTCAACTCGCTTTCCTTGATGGCCCGCTCCTGCTCGACGGCGGCGTTGCGGCGCGCATAGATCGCCTCGTCGGCCGCGCGCAACAAACGCTCGCGCGCCTCCGCCTCCAGGGCGCGCGCCGTCTCCGGCGACGGACGGATCGCGAGAATCGACAAGCCGAGGAACTCGAGCCCGAGGGTCGTCAGGGCGGGCGAGCCCGCCAAGCCGCCCTGAACGGCCACGACCAGCGTGGCCGAGGCGTTGATGGCTTCACACAGCGGCAGAGTCTGGAGTTGGGCGCGGACCAACTCATTGGCGATGTGGAGCACGCGCTGCGGCAACATGCCGGGGTCTTCCGAGGTGTAGGTCGATCCGTCGCCAGCCAGCGTGAAGTTCAGCAGCCCCGCAAGACGCTTCGGGTCGGCCACTCGATAGGTGATGTGTCCCTGGACGGTGACGGTCTGAAAATCGGCCGTGCGCTCCTCGAACATGAACGGCACATCGGCGCTGCCCGACGGCACGGCGACCAGCGACGTGACTGGCGCATAGTAGAAGAAGGCGAGACCCGGCCCCTCGCGCGCGAGCTGGCCCCGCCGATACTGAAGCAGGTAGGTCGTGGGTGGAACTTTGATATAGCGGATGCCAAACATAACAACTCCTTGGTTCGTGTTGCTCTCTTTGTTGGACGCGCCCTCCTCGGCGAACCCGACTATCAATACGCGAGGTGATCCGAAATGTCAAATCGCACGCCGTCTCTCCTGCCCCACAGGGTGCATATGGTTGTTGTCGGTGTTCTGTCGCCCCGTGAGGGCACCGTGCCTCCAACGGATGGACATTGCCGGAGGGGCGACGCCCTCGTCGCCCGCAGACAGTGTCCGCAACTCCCACTGCCGGGGACGAGGACGTCCCCACTCCAACGCCTTTGTGTGCGCCAACAGGGCACGGGAGGGGCGACGTCCTCGTCGCCCGCAAAACAGAGTCTGCAACTCTCATCGCCGGGGACGAGGACGTCCCCGCTCCAACGCCTTCGCGCGCACGAACAGAGCACAGCAGCCCGCGTGCCCCCACCGCAGCCTACAACATCGATGTCCGTCTTCGCGCTGCGTGGATCTGTGGCTCTGCCTTTGACACCAACACGGGCCTTGGACAACAATGAACGCGATGTTTTTGAAGCTTCTGAGAACCGCCGGCAGGTTCGCCGGCGCCGTCGTTGTCACTCTGGCACTGGATCTGACCGCTGCCGAAGTCCTAAGCATCGGGCATCGAGGCAACTCGATGTTCGCGCCGGAGAATACCCTGGCCGCATTCCGATCGGCCCTCGGCAAAGCGGATTGGGTCGAATTGGACGGACACATCACGCGGGACGGCCACCTGGTCGTGATCCACGACTCGACTGTGGACCGCACCACGGACGGCGCGGGATCGGTCTCGAACCTCACCCTGGCCGAACTGAAACTCCTGGACGCTGGATTCTGGTTCGCGCCCGAGTTCGCCGGCGAACGCATTCCGACACTGGCGGAAGCGCTCGAGGCCATCCTGCCGCAGGCGGTTCCTCTCATCGAACGCAAGGCGGGCAGCGCTGCAGCTTACGTCGCCGAGTTGCGCCGGTTGGGCGTCATCGACAGCGTCGCCGTCCAGGCCTTCGATTGGAACTTCCTCGCCGCGGCGCATGCCCTCGAACCCGGCCTGCGCCTCGGCGCCCTGGGCAGCGGCGCACTCACCAGCGCGAAGCTGGCCGAGATCGCGATGACAGGGGCCACATTCGTTGCCTGGGAGAAGGCGAATGTCACGGCCACCGAACTGGACCTCGTGCGCGCAGCGGGCATGGATTTGTTCGTATGGACCGTGGACGGTCCGCAGATCGGGGTCTTTGCGGCGTTGGGCGTGGACGGGATCATCTCGAACGACCCGGCTTCGGTTCGGACCCACACGCATCCGGACACGGGTCCGGCCAGCGATCTGCGCGCGGGGCTGGTTGCGTATTGGAAGATGGACGACGGGCTGGCCGATCCTTTCACAACCGCGGTCCAGGACAGCCGCGGGGCCAACACGTCGACTCTGACACGAACCGACGGCGCCTCGCATTGGATCGGGGGAGAGAATGCGCGGTTCGGGGGAAGCCTGCTTGTGGATGGGGCGCGCGCCTATGTGACCGTGCCCAGCACGCCCGCCCTGAACATCAACACCAATGAAGTCACGCTCTCGCTCTGGGTGCGGCTGACCGCACTGCCTTCCCAAGCCCCCGAAGCGTATGCCGGGATTTTCGACTCCGTCGAGGACTGCTATGCGCTCTACCTCGATCGCAACGCGAGCGAACTGCGATTCAAGGTCACCGACACCGCGGGGCATGCCGCCCGGCCCGGCATCCCCCAGGCGGCTTTGGCGACCAATCGGTGGCTCCATGTGGCCGCCACATACAGCGGCAACGCCGGGCTGGCCGGCGGACAGACCGTCATCTACCTCGATGGCCAGGCCGCCGACATCCACGTCGGCCACGACGGCTCGGCGCCAACCGGATTGAAGGGCAATGTGAAACCGAACCAGAGCGCCGCCTTCGGTCGCAACGGGACCCAGGCCGCCTACCGCTTCGTCGGCGCCGTCGACGACGCCGCCGTCTGGAGCCGCGCCCTCTCCGCCACCGACATCGCGCGCATCCATGCGATCGGCACGAACGGCCTGCCGCTGTCGGAACTGCTGTTCGAGCCGACGCCCGACATTGTGTTCACGAGCCTGCGGGTCAGCCCCAACGGCGCGGGGATCGAGATTGCCTTCCGGAACCTCGGCCCCTGGGAATCGTTCTGGTTGCGACGCTCGACGAACCTGCACGGCCCCTACCTGCGCGTGCCGGGTGTGCCCCCCGTCGCCCTGGGCAATGGCCACTACCGCTTCGATTGTCCAATTGCGCCCGGCGGCCCGTTCGAATGGTTCCGCATCGAGGGGGACTGAACGAACCGCTTCGTTGAAGGTTGAGCGTTGGAAGTTGAGCGTTGAACGTTTCCTGGTTCATGGGTCCAATGCACATTCAGTCGTTGAATTTCAATGCCTCCCATGAGCCCCCACTCTCGGAGGGCCGAGCGCCCTCTGTTGGTCGCACAGCAATCGCGCGCAGCGGGCGTTGGTAGATGCGGGAGACGCGGAAGGCGTTGCGCGTGCCGACCCGGCCAAGCCGCAGCCGGATTCGCTTCCACCAGGGGCGCTTCTCGTCGCCCAGCGGCAGGGCATGAAGGGCGGCCCGCCGTTCGCGCGCGGCATCGTCTTCGGGAGAGGGTGGCGGCTTCTGGCCGGCGGGCGGCTTTGGCGAGTGCGTGGCAATCGAGACGAGGAGTCCCGTGGCCACGCACATGCAGAGCAGATCGGACGCGCCATAGCTGATAAACGGGAGGGGGATTCCCTTGTTGGGCAGCAGGCACGTGACCACGCCCATGTTCACGAGGGCCTGGCACGTCATCAGGCTCGTCAAACCCACTGCCAGGAAACGGCCAAAGGGATCACCGGCTCCCCAGGCGATCGACAACCCCGACTTGAACACCAGAAAGAACAGACCGAGCACCAACAGCGTCCCCGAAAGCCCCAATTCCTCGCCAATTAACGAAAAAATGAAGTCCGTGTGTTGCTCCGGAACGAACCCGAACTTGTGTCGGCCGCTGCCGAAAAAGCCGCCGAAGAGCCCGCCCGACCCCATCGACAACAGCCCGTGCCATTGCTGGGCGCCGATGCCGTCCTGGTAGCGTTCGGGGTCCAGAAAGCAGATCAGGCGTGCCAAGCGATGCGGATCCTGCCGCACCAGGATCGTCAGAAGTCCAAGCCCGCCCAGCCCCGCCCCTCCCAGATAGACGGGGCGCGTCCCGGCCACCGTGAGCATTGACACACTCGCTCCAACCAGCAGCAGCGCTGTTCCCCAATCCTGCTCGACGAAGATCAGGAGGCTCGCCGCGCCGCTTCCCAACAACGGCGTGACAAACCCAGCCTTAGAATCGCCCATCCGATTCATGTGGCACGCGGCGTAGTTGGCGAGCCAGACCAGCACCGCCACTTTGGCGAATTCCGATGGCTGACCGCCCCACCGGAACCACCGTCGCGCGCCGTTGATCTCTTCGCCGATGCCGGGAACCAAGACCAGCGCCAGCGCGGCCAGGCTCAGTCCAAGGAGTATCCGGGGCAGGCCATGCCGGCTCAGACGACGGTAGTCGATCAGGGCGGCAGCCAGGCCAAGACCGCCGCCCAGCGCCAGCGCCCAGGCGTGAGTTCGCAATCGGTTCGGATCGCCCCCATCGACCATCGTGCTGTCGAGGGAAACCAAGCCGATGGCGGCCAGGCTGCCAACGGCACAGAGGAGAATGGCTGTCTTGAGGTTCATGACTCGACGCTGTCCCCGCGTTGTTGTTACTGACCACGGCTCGCCAGGTTCCCGACCCGACGCCCCGTGTCGAGGTCGGCGCGGATGCCCAGGCGGGGGCCGACATCGTCCACCACCGCGCCAAACAACGGCGCGCAGACTTCGCCGCCGTAATAGCCGCGGCGCGGCTCGTCAAACATGACCGAGACGACCAGCTCGGGGTTCGTTGCGGGGGCGAATCCGACAAACCAGGAGGTGTAGGCGCCTCGCATGTAGCCGTGTTGATTGGCCTTCTGCGCGGTCCCGGTCTTGGCGCCGGCCGTGTAGAGCTTGGGCTGGCCCGCCGTGCCGGTTCCTCCCGGCCGGACTACGCCGCGCATCAGTTCGAGCACCGCCTGCGCCACCGCCGGGCGCACCGCCTGTCGCACCGCAACCGGGCTGGCCTGGAAATTCGGCTTGCCGTCCGGGGCGCGAACCTCCTTCACCAGGAGCGGTCGCATGAGCCGTCCGTTGTTTGCCAGCGCCCCAACCGCCAGGGTCAACTGCAACTGGCTCACGGCCAACCCCTGCCCGATCGCGGCGCGAGCCAGGACCAGCCGCGTGAGTTTGTCGGCGGACGGCAGGTATCCGGGCGTCTCGCCCCGCAAGGGCAGACCGGTCCGCTGCCCCAAGCCAAAACGCAGGAGAACCTCGCGCAGGCGTTCGGGCCCGAGGCCGAGACCGATCTTGGCCGCGCCGATGTTCGACGACTTGGCGATGATGTCCCGCACGGTCAGGGTGCCATACGACGCATGGTCTCGCAGTGAACCGCCTTGGAACACCATGCGCCCGTGTTCGCAGAAGTACTGAAGGTCCGGTGTGGCGGAACCGTGCTCGAAGGCCGCCGCCACGACCAGCACCTTGAGAACCGATCCCGGCTCGAGCCGGTCGCTGAGTCCGTAAATCCTCCAAATGTCGATCGGTCCCTCGGCAGGACGAACCGGGTTCGCTGGCGGACTCGATGCCCAGGCGAGAATCTCGCCCGTCTTCGGACGCAGAATGATCACCGACGCGCAGCGCGGTTCGTGGCGCAGCACAGCGGCGGCCAGTATCCGCTCGACACTCTGCTGAATCGCGGCGTCGATCGTCAGTTCGACACTGCTGCCATCCACCGCCGGCGTCCATTGGCTCCGCGCAAAGGGCAGTTCCCGACCGGCAGCGTCCTGCTCTGACACGCACACACCCCGAACCCCGGCGAGCAGAGAATCGAGGCTCAGCTCGAGACCCGCGGCGCCCTTGAGGCCCATGCCGTCCGGACCCGGCTGCACAAAACCAAGAACCTGGCCCAGCACGTTCGTCAGAGGATACACACGCACCTGGTCGTCACGGGCAAAGACCGCGCGCCGTCGGAGGCGTTCCCGAGCCAATCGCTGCCGACGATTCGCCGGCTCCGACGGCAGTCCAAAGTCGGCCTGCGCCAGGGCATTTGTCAGGTTTTCCCAGCCCCAGAGCGGAAGAGATCGCTGGAGCAGAATCGCCTTGGCTGCCCGGGAGGAATCCGGGCCGTTGCCCTGCGCGGCTCGGCGCATCACCTCCG